>Ga0070664_100004821_pt1 | contig 10808 bp, 9 predicted proteins | sample KBSC73metaG_FD_65863 | JGI IMG/M metagenome (GOLD analysis project Ga0070664, IMG submission 65863) | Corn rhizosphere microbial communities from Kellogg Biological Station, Michigan, USA - KBS C7-3 metaG | ecosystem: Host-associated > Plants > Roots > Rhizosphere > Soil ... | reverse complement strand
GCGTTCAGATAGGCGCCGCGGTGGTGATAGACGACGCCCTTCGGATTGCCGGTGGTGCCGGACGTGTAGTTGAGCGCGATCGCATCCCACTCGTCGGCAGGCGGCTGCCACGCGAAGTCGTCGTCGCCGTGCGCGATGAACGTCTCGTAGTCGGATTCGCCCAGCAGATCGCCGCCGGGGCCGAGCGCATCGACGACGTCGATGACCAGCGGCTTCTTCTCCGTGCGCGCGAGCGCGGCGGCGACCGTCGGCGCGAACTCGGTGTCGGTGATCAGCACCTTCGCCTCGCCGTGCTCGAGCATGAACGCGATGGCATCGGCGTCGAGGCGCGTATTGAGCGTGTTGAGCACGCCGCCGGTCATCGGCACGCCGAAATGGCACTCGATCATTTCCGGGGTGTTCGCCAGCATCGCCGCCACCGTGTCACCGACGCCGATCCCGCGATGCGCGAGCGCGGACGCGAGCCGGCGCGAGCGTGAATAGGTTTCCCGCCACGAGTACCGTCGCGGGCCGTGCACGACGGCGGCGCGGTGCGGCCACGTATAGGCGGTTCGCGCGATGAACGACAGCGGCGTGAGCGTCGCGTAGTTGGCGGCGCGGCGATCGAGGTGCTGGTCGTAGATGCCCCGCATGGCGAGCCCTTGGCGGTGCGCGATGGTGGTCGCATCGTAGCAAACCGGCTTTGCGGCGACAGGCGTACGCTTGCCGATGCGGACGAGTTTCGCTAGTGTCGCCTCGCGAATACGTTTTTTTCTCGGAGCGTTCCATGGGTCATCGGCTGTCCAAGATCGTCACGCGCACCGGCGACGCCGGCACCACGGGTCTGGGCGATGGTTCGCGAATTTCCAAGGACAGCGCGCGCATCGAGGCGATCGGCGCGGTCGACGAGCTCAATTCCTGCGTCGGCGTCGTTCTCGTCGAAACATTGCCCGGCGACGTCCGCGAGCTCCTCACCGACGTGCAGCACGATCTCTTCGATCTGGGCGGCGAGCTTTCGATACCGGGGCACGCGGCGATGACCGATGCGCATGTCGCGCGCCTCGAGGACGCCGTCGAGCGCTACAACGACGATCTGCCGCGGCTCAAGGAATTCATCCTGCCCGGAGGGACACGCCCCGCGGCGCTCGCGCACGTCGCGCGCACCGTGTGCCGCCGCGCGGAGCGCGCGGTCGTGGCGCTCGCCGGCGCCGAGAAAATCTCCGTTCCCGTTCGCGTGTACCTGAATCGCCTGTCCGATCTGCTGTTCGTGCTCGCGCGCGTGCTGAACCGAGCGGGCGGCGCCCCCGACGTGCTGTGGCAGAAAGGGCGAATGCGCGGGGACGCGCCGCGATGAATGGAGACTCCGTCAAGGCACAGGCCGAATGGAGCGCCCATCTCGCCGCGCTGCTCTCGCGCGTATCGCTATCCGACCAGCGCGCGTTCGAGGAGCTCTACCGGCTCACGTCGGCGCATCTGTACGCGGTCGCCCTGCGTATCGTCGGTGAACGTGCGATCGCCGAGGAAATCGTGCAGGAGGCCTACGTCAACGTCTGGCACCATGCGGGTACTTATGAGGCGGCCCGGAGCCAGCCGCTGACGTGGCTCATGGCGATCGCCCGCAACAGGGCGCTCGATCTCAAGCGGCGGCGCGAAGTCGACACGATGGGCCTGCCCGGCGCGGACGACAACGGTCCGGGCATCGAGTTTCCCGCCGACGGGCCGCCGCCCGTCGACCTTCTGCTCGCCGGCGCCGATGCGCGCGCGATTCGCGATTGCATCGAAACGCTCGAGCCGGGGCCGAGGCAGGCAATCGCGCTCGCGTTCTTCCACGGCCTTTCGCATGGCGAGCTCGCGGCGCATCTGCGCGAGCCGCTCGGCACGGTCAAGTCGTGGATTCGGCGCGGCCTCGGCAAACTTCGGCGCTGCCTCGAGGCGGTGGCCGCTCAATGAACCTGTCGCACCCCGACCGCCGCGAGCGGCTCGACCGCCTCGCCGCGGAGTACGCGCTCGGCACGTCGCCACCGCGGGTCCGCAGGCGCCTCGCCGCGATCGCACACCGTGATCGCGTCGTCGCCGACGCGCTTCGACAATGGGAGCAGCGCCTCGCACCTCTGGCGGCGGCCGTGCCCGTGATCACACCGGCGCCGCGCGTGTGGGCGCGCATCGCATCGAGCCTGGGCATCGAGATGCGACCGCCGCCCGCGGCGCCTGCGCCCGCGCCCTGGTGGCGACGACTGGCGCTGTGGCGCGCGCTCACGATCGCGAGTGCCGTCATCGCCGTCGCGCTGGGCATTGCGAAGTTCGCGCAGCCCCCCGGGCCGGATGTCGCGCCGGTCGTCGTCGTACTGGCGGGGGCGGACGCCAAGCCCGCGCTGATCGCGACGGCATCACGTCTCAACCGGTACCTGACGATCAAGCCGGTCGGCAACACCACTCCGGCCGCCGGCCACGTGTTCGAATTGTGGGCATTGCCCCAGGCGAGTCCGCCGAAGTCGCTCGGCGTCATTCCGGCGGGAAGAGTCGTGCAGGTTCCGCTCACGGCGCCCGCCGACGAGGCGCTGACGAACATTTCCGCGCTCGCGGTCAGCCTCGAGCCACCGGGCGGCTCGCCAACCGGCCAGCCCACCGGGCCGGTGCTTTATTCGGGAACGATCGAGCGGATGTTCTGATCGGCCGCACGACGGCCGCCGGCGCGCATGCGCGGCTCGTCGAGACCTTACGGCCGCGGCTTCAGCGCGTAACCGTCGGCGCGATCTTCCATCTCCCAGCCGGCGGCGTGAAGTGCGCCACGCAGGCGATCGGCCTCGGCCCAGTCCTTCGCCTTGCGCGCCGCCAGGCGAGCCTGCGCGAGCGCCTCGATTTTTGACGGGATCACCTGCGGTGCCGGCCGCCATTCGGCAAGTCGCAGGCCGAAGACGTCGTCGAAGCGCGCGAGCGTCGCACGCTTGATCGGCTCGGGCAGCGGGCCGCGCAGCACCTCCCATGCGACCGCGAGCGCGCGCGGCGTGTTGAGATCGTCGTTGACGCGCGACGTGAACTCGGCGAGCGCCTCGGCGTCCGGCACCGCATCCGCGCCGGCGCGCAGCGCATGGAACCCCGTTCGCAGCCTCGTCAATCCGGTCGCAGCCGCGTCGAGCGCGTCGAACGTGAAGTTGAGCTGCGTCCGGTAATGGCCGGTGAGGCACAGATAACGGAACGCGAGCGGATCGTTGCCGCGTTCCACGAGCGTCGCGAGGCGCAGGAATTCGCCGGCGGATTTCGCCATCTTCGCGTCGTTCGCGAGCAGAAAATAGCCGTGCATCCAGAAGTTTGCGAGGCGCGTGCCGGTGCGCGCCTCCGTTTGCGCGATCTCGTTCGTGTGGTGGACGGGAATGTGATCCTCGCCGCCGCAATGGATGTCGAAGAAGTCCCCGAGGTACTTCTGAGCCATCGCCGAGCACTCGATGTGCCAGCCGGGGAAGCCCTTGCCCCACGGACTGTCCCATTCCATCTGCCGCGTGCTCCCGGGGGGCGAAAACTTCCAGAGGGCGAAATCGGTCGGGTTGCGCTTGCCGCCGACGTCGACGCGCTTTCCCGCCTCGAGGCCCGACTTGTCGAGGCGCGCAAGAAACCCGTAGTCCGGCTGCCGGCTCGTGTCGAAATAGATGCCGTCTTCGGTCCGGTACGCAAAGCCGTCGCGCTCGAGATCGACGATGAACGCAATCTGCTCGGCGATGTGGGCGGTCGCGCGCGGCAGCACGTCGGGCGGCTCGATGTGCAGCGTCGCCAGGTCCTCTTCGAATGCGCGCGTGTAGAGCGCCGCGATCTCCCACGCCGTGCGACCGGTGCGGCGCGCCCCCTTCTCCATCTTGTCTTCGCCCGTGTCGGCGTCCGACGTCAGGTGGCCGACGTCGGTGATGTTCATCACGTGGCGAACGCGATAACCGTTGAAGCGCAGCACGCGCTTCAATGTGTCCTCGAACAGAAACGTCCGGTAGTTGCCGATGTGCTGGTAGTCGTAAACGGTGGGACCGCACGTGTAGATCCCGACCGCGCCGCCGGGGTCGAGCGGCGCGAACTCGCGCAGGCTGCGGCTGTACGTGTCGTAGAGGCGCAACGGCGCGGCCGTCGATCTTTTCACAATGCACGCACCATGATGAAGTCTTCCATGACGAACCCCTCGCCGATCGGAAAATCGCCGCGCTCGCGGATTTCGAACCCGCAGCGCTCGTAGGCCAGGATCGCCTTCGCATTGTTGCGGTTCACGTTCAGCGTGAGCCGCTCGCATCCCGCTCCTCGCGCGGCGCTCGCAACGTGCTCGATCAGCGCACGTCCGGCGCCCGCGCCGTGACGGCGCGGCAGCACGTACAGCTTGTCGAGCTTCATCGCCGGTGGTTCCGGTCGGTACCACGCGGCGAACCCGGCGGCATCGCCGTCGATCCGCGCAAGCGCGAGCCCGGCGTCAGGCTCCGTGACGAAGCGCAGCAGCGCTTCCTGCGAATACCCGCGCGCGAGCATGTAATCGATCTGCGCGTCGCTCAGGATGCCCGGATAGTGCTCACGCCACACCTGGTCGGCGAGCCGCTGCACGAGCGGAATGTCGTCGGCGCGGCCCGGAACGATGGCGAACGTTGCTGCAGCTTTCATCGACGCCGCTTTCCCGCGGCAAATGGCGGCGGCGACGACTCTAGCACGCGTCTTGTAATTTCTTCCGCGCGATGGAAAAGACGGGACGTGCGCGCGGCCCCGCGCAACCCGCGTCTGTGAACACGATGCCAAGCGAATCAACGCTTCGGACGCTGAAGCGCTCGATGGCATGGGTCATGCCTGCCGTGGGGGGATGTAATCGTTTACACCCTACCATCCGCGCCCATGGCGCAAGTCTTCGAGCCGCGCCTCGTCCTGGTGTTGAAGCTCGGCGCACTCAGCGCGCTGGTGGTCGTCGCGGCGAGCGTGCTGGCATGGCGGATCGCGATCGCGCCGCATCCCGCGATCGGGACTCCGGTGACGCAGATCGTGCCGTTCAGTCACGAGCATCACGTCGGCGACGTCGGCCTCGATTGCCGCTACTGCCACACGTCGGTGGAGCAATCGGCGTTTGCGGGAATTCCACCGACGCACACGTGCATGACGTGCCATTCACAGCTATTCACGCAACAGCCGATGCTTGCTCCGGTCGTCCAGAGCTTTCGCACCGGCGAGCCGTTGCGCTGGAACCGCGTGCATGACCTGCCGGATTTCGTGTACTTCAACCACGGCATCCATGTCGCCAAGGGCGTCGGTTGCGTCACCTGCCACGGCCGCGTCGATCGGATGCCGCTCACGTGGCGCGTCGCGCCGCTCGAGATGCAATGGTGCCTCGCCTGCCATCGCGCGCCGGAGCGGTATCTGCGTCCGGTCGAGCACGTCTTCGACTTCGACTGGCAGCCGGCCGGCGAAACGCAGCTCGCACTGGGAACGCGGCTCGTGCGCGAGTACCACGTTCACAAGCCCACGCTGACCGACTGCTCGATATGCCACCGCTGAAGCCGATGCCCGGCGAGCATTCCGCCATGTGGCGAAGCCTCGGCGAGCTCGCGCACGACGGGAAGTCCGGTGAAGACAGCATGCGCCGTCTGCCTGGATGGCCCATGCTCGACGACGTCGACCGTCGACGATTCCTCAAACAGATGTCCGCATCGCTCGCGCTCGCCGGGCTCGGCGGGTGCACGCGCGAGCCGCAGGAGCCGATCCTTCCCTACGTCGCCGCCCCGCGCGGTCAGGTCGCCGGGGAGCCGCGGTTCTACGCGACAGCCGTGTCGCACGGGGGCTGCGCGCTCGGCATTCTCGTCGAAACGAACATGGGGCGGCCAACCAAGGTCGAGGGCAATCCGAACCATCCGGCGAGTCTTGGCAGCACCGATGTGTTCGCGCAGGCTGCCGTGCTCGACCTCTGGGACCCCGACCGCTCGCAGGCGGTGACCTATCGGGGCGAAATCAGCACGTGGGACGCGTTTGCGGCTGCGCTGCAGCGGAGGCTGCGGACGCTCGCGCAGCGCCGGGGCGAGGGACTGCGCATTCTCACCGAGACGGTGACTTCGCCGACGCTGGCCGCGCAGCTCGCGGCGCTGCCCGGACGCTTTCCCAAGGCGCAATGGCATCAGTACGATCCGGTCAACCGCGATCCGGCTTACGAGGGAACCCGGCGCGCATTCGGCGTGCCCCTCGAGACGCTCCACCGGTTCGACCGGGCGCGTTGCGTGCTGAGCCTCGACGCCGATTTTCTCGGCAGCGGCGGCGCCCGCGTGCGTGCGGCGCGCGACTTCGTGCAGTTTCGCTCCGAATCCGCCGCGGCCGCGAACCGTCTGTACGCCGTTGCCAGCACGCCCAGCCTGACGAGCGCGTTCGCCGATCATGCGCTGCCGTTACGTGCAACCGACATCGAGCGCGTCGCGCGGCACATCGCGCAACGGCTTGGCGTGACCGTCGCGGCGCCCGACGCCGTGGAAGGCGTCGCAGCGTCGTGGCTCGACGCCTGCGTGGATGATCTGAAGGGGAATCGCGGCGCCGCCCTCGTCGTCGCGGGCGACACGCAGCCGCCGTTCGTGCACGCGCTCGCGCATGCGATGAACGCCGCGCTCGGCAACGCCGGAAGCACCGTCGCGTATGTCGATCCTATCGTCGCCGATGCCTCGAACCAGCACGAGTCGCTGCGCGCGCTTGCAAGCGACATGCGGGCCGGCACCGTCGACACGCTGGTCGTCATCGGCGGCAATCCCGCCTACTGCGCGCCGGCCGACGTCCGCTTCGCGGAGGCGCTCGAGAAGGTACCGATGACCGTGCGGATGGGCCTCTACGACGACGAGACGTCCGCGCGCTGCCAGTGGCATCTGCCCGCGGCGCATTTTCTCGAAGCGTGGTCGGATGCGCGAACGTACGACGGCAGCGTCACGATCGTCCAGCCCGTGATCGCCCCGCTCTATGCCGGACGTTCCCCGCACGAGCTCGTGTGCCTGCTCGTCGAAGGCGTTACGCGAAGCGGGTACGACCTCGTGCGCGAGCAGTGGCAGTCGAAGCTTGGCGGCGACTTCGAACTCGGCTGGAAAACGGCGCTGCGCGACGGCGTCGTCGCCGGCACCGCCTTTGCCGAGCGCGAGGCCGCATTGCGTGCCGACGCGCTTGCGGACGATTCGCCGTCTGCGCCCGGCGCAGCCGGCGCGGCGATGTCATCGGCAGCGCAATCGACCGACAGCGGGCCACTCGAGCTGATCTTCGTCGCGGACGCGTCCGTGTGGGATGGACGCCATGCGAACAACGCCTGGCTGCAGGAGCTGCCGCGCCCGCTGACCAAGCTGACATGGGACAACGCCGCGCTTCTTTCGCCTGCCCTCGCTCGGCGGCGTGGCCTCGCGAACGGCGATGTGGTGCAAATCGAGCATCGCGGTGTCCGCGTCGAAGCGCCGGTGTGGATTCTCCCCGGACACGCCGACGGGGCGGTCAGCGTGAGCCTCGGCTACGGGCGAACACGTGCCGGCCGCGTCGGCGACCGCCATGGCTTCGACGCGTATGCGTTGCGTACGGCCGACGCGGCGTGGCTTGCGCGGGACATTGCCGTGCGCAAGACCGGCAAGACGCATCGCTTCGCGACGACGCAGCACCATCACGCGATGGCGGGACGCGACCTCGTGCGCACGACGACGCGCGCCGCATTCCGGCGCGACCCGCGATCGGCCGTCGAGCCGGCGGCGGCGCGAGGCACGCTCTACGCGCCGTTCGAGTACCGCGGTTACAAGTGGGGGATGGCGATCGACCTCGGCGCGTGCATCGGCTGCAACGCCTGCACGATCGCCTGCCAGGCCGAGAACAACATCCCGACCGTCGGCAAGGAGGAAGTCGCGCGCGGCCGCGAGATGCATTGGATCCGCGTCGACCGCTATTACGAAGGTCCGCCGGACGCGCCGCGCACGCATTTCCAGCCGGTGCCCTGCATGCAATGCCAGCGCGCGCCGTGCGAGGTCGTATGCCCGGTGGAGGCGTCGGTCCACGATTCCGAAGGCATCAACGTGCAGGTCTACAACCGCTGCGTCGGAACGCGCTTCTGCTCGAACAACTGCCCGTACAAGGTGCGCCGGTTCAATTTCTTCCAATACAGCGACGAGGCGACGGAGAGCCTGAAAGCCGGGCGCAATCCCGAGGTGACGGTCCGGATGCGCGGCGTCATGGAGAAGTGCAACTACTGCCTGCAGCGCATCGCCAATGCGCGCATCGCGGCGGACAAGCAGGATCGCCGCATCCGGGACGGCGAAGTGGTCACCGCCTGCGAGGCCGCCTGCCCGACGCGTGCCATCACGTTCGGCGATCTGAACGACCCGGCGAGCCGGGTGAACGCGCGCAAGGCGTCACCGCTCGACTATGCGCTGTTGGCGGAGCTCAACACGGAGCCGCGCACGACGTACACGGCCAAGTTGCGCAACCCCAACCCGGATGCCGGGGAGCGATGACGATGGCCGGCGCGGCTGTCACCCGGAACGTCGACGAGTCGCGGCTGCCCGTGCTGACCGGCGCTTACTCGTACGCGAGCATTTCCGACAAGATCAGCGACATCGTCCTCGTCCGGCCGTCGCACTGGGGCTTCTACGTCGCGTTCGCGTTGTGCACGGCGCTGACGCTTCTGTTCGCCGGCGCGATCGCGTACCTGTTCTACGAGGGTGTCGGCATCTGGGGCATCGACATCCCGGTGGCCTGGGCATTCGCGATCACGAACTTCGTCTGGTGGGTGGGCATCGGCCACGCGGGCACGTTCATTTCCGCCTTCCTGCTGCTGCTCCGCCAGAAATGGCGGACGTCGGTCAACCGCTTCGCCGAGGCGATGACGATTTTCGCCGTGGCGATGGCCGGCCTGATGCCGATCCTGCACCTCGGCCGTCCCTGGTTTTTCTATTGGCTCGTGCCGTACCCGGACATCATGAACGTCTGGCCACAGTGGCGCAGCCCGCTGGTGTGGGACATCTTCGCGATCGGCACGTACATCATCGTGTCGATCGTGTTCTGGTACATGGGCCTCATACCGGACCTCGCGACGCTGCGCGACCGCGCCGAACACCGCGGCAAGCAGATCGTCTACGGCATCTTTGCGCTCGGCTGGCGCGGCGAGGCGCGGCAATGGCACCGCTTCGACACCGCGTACCTGCTGCTGGCCGGGCTCGCCACGCCGCTCGTCATCTCCGTTCACAGCGTCGTGTCGCTCGATTTTTCGATCGGCAACACGCCCGGATGGCATTCGACGATCTTTCCGCCCTACTTCGTGGCCGGCGCGCTGTTCTCGGGGTTTGCGATGGCGCTCACGATCTCGATCCCGCTCCGCGCGATCTTCGGCCTGCGCGACTTCATCACGTCGCGCCACCTCGACAACATCGCGAAGATCATGCTGGTGTGCGGCCTGCTCGTCGCCTACAGCTACGCGATCGAGATCTTCATGGCGTTCTACAGCGGCGACCGGTTCGAGGAATACATGGTCATCAATCGCATGACCGGACCCTATGCGCCGGTCTATTGGGCCGTCGTCGCGTGCAACGTCGTCGTCCCGCAGGCGCTGTGGTTCAAACGCGTGCGCCTGTCGACGCTGACGCTGTTCGCGATCTCGATCGTCGTCAATGTCGGCATGTGGCTCGAGCGCTTCATGATCATCGTCACCAGTCTCCACCGCGACTTCCTGCCGTCGAGCTGGGACATGTTCTATCCGACGTTCTGGGACTGGGCGATTCTCCTGGGCTCGCTCGGAATGTTCGGCTGGCTGTTCCTGATGTTCGTGCGCTTCCTGCCAGCGATCTCGATTTCGGAAATGCGCAAGCTCGTGCGCGAGAGACGGGACGGCGAAACGTGAGCCCGAACAGTCGTCGAATGCCCGGCGCCCGCATCGACACGCCGCGCGACGCCCGCGACCCGCCGGTCGACCACGCCGCGCCGATCCACGGCCTGATCGCCGAATTCGCGACCGATGCCGCGCTCGTGGAGGCTGCCCGGCGGGCGACGGCGGAAGGTTATCGCAACGTCGACGCGTACGCGCCGTTCTCGGTGCCGGGTTTGAGCGACGCGCTTGGGTTTCGCCGCGACCGCGTGGCGCCGCTCACGCTGCTCGGCGGGCTGCTGGGTGGCGCCGGCATCTACGCGCTGCAGTGGTACACCGCCGTGATCGACTATCCGATCAACTCGGGCGGCCGGCCGCTGCACAGCTGGCCGGCTTTCATTCCCGCGACGTTCGAGTGCACGATCCTCGGCGCCGCGCTGGCCGCGTTCTTCGCATTCGTTCTGCTGAGCGGACTGCCGAAGCTGCGGCACCCGATCTTCAATGCGGCGGAGTTCGATCTCGCCACGCGCAACCGCTTTTTCCTGTGCGTCGAGGCCGTCGACCCGCGCTTCGATCGCCCGGCCACGCGCGCGTTTCTGCAATCGCTGCGTCCGCTCTCCGTATCCGAAGTGCCGCTTTGAGCGAAACGCATGGCACTGCCCGCGACTTTCTCGACGACGCTCATCCGCTCCCTGGGCGTGCCCGCCGCGGCCGCGATGCTTGCGGTTCTGTCCGGCTGCGAGAAGGCGATGCAGGACATGTACAACCAGCCGAAATTCAAGCCGCTCGCCGCCAGTACGTTATGGCGCGACGGCCGCTCGGCGCGGCCCGAAGTCGGCGGCGCGATCGCGTACAGCGCGGGCGCGCTCGCGGGAACGTCGAGCGGGCGACTGGGCGCGCTGTCGCCGCCTGCGACGGACGCGCCGACGTATCCGGTCGACGAGGACGGCCGGATCAGGGCTCGCCTGGCGCCCACGGCCCGGCCACCGGCGCCTGCAACCAAGCCGCTTCCGATCACGCTCGC
>Ga0070664_100004819_pt1 | contig 10810 bp, 9 predicted proteins | sample KBSC73metaG_FD_65863 | JGI IMG/M metagenome (GOLD analysis project Ga0070664, IMG submission 65863) | Corn rhizosphere microbial communities from Kellogg Biological Station, Michigan, USA - KBS C7-3 metaG | ecosystem: Host-associated > Plants > Roots > Rhizosphere > Soil ... | reverse complement strand
AATGGTGTATTGGGCTGGGTAGCTGCAAAATTGATCACTCGAATAAATTCATTACATGCATGTTCATAGTTGTCTTCACCTTCTTTACCCTCTACCGCATAATCTAAAATGACATCAACATTGTAGCGGCTCAAAATTTTGGCAACAGGAATGGTTTGCTCCAAAGACTCTCCACCGATGAATTGTTTTGAAATGGTTTTACGGATCAGACCTTTTACAGGAAGGCCTATTCGTATACTCCAGGGAGCAAGCTGGGTTCCCAATTTTACAAGCCATGGTTTACCCATAATGGAATAAAGCCAGTGTGAATGTTTCAGATCTCTATCAGACTTATAAGCAAAAGCAATCTCGGTGTTATCGAAAGAAATATTGGTATTCATGGGCAGCAAAAGTAGGGGCAAAACGCTTTAGTTGAAAAGCGAAGGATATGATTGAAATCAGCTTTTAATCCAGGGCTGTCAGGCATTAACTGCAATGGAATTTAAACAATCGTTCATCTCTTTTCTTCTTCCTGTTTAAATAATAAAGGTGAAGACCGTTAATTCTTCACCTTTTAGACAGGACATATCACCTGTTTTTCCAGGCAGCCGAAGCTGCGATTTACGGATGGTTTAAGTTACAAAATTTATATGTGCAGCTTCTCTTTTTTTGCAAGAAGCTCTTCTACAGTTTCACGGTACATTTCGTCAGGAATGCAACAATCAACAGGACAAACAGATGCACACTGTGGTTCTTCATGAAAGCCCTGGCACTCGGTGCATTTGCTCGGAACAATGTAATAGGTATCTACAGCAATTGGTGCGTTCCTTTGATCAGCGTTCACAACAGTTCCATCAACAAGTGTATATGATCCTTTTACAGTTGTACCATCTGCAACAGCCCATTCCACGCCGCCTTCATAAATGGCATTGTTTGGGCACTCGGGCTCGCAGGCTCCGCAGTTGATACATTCTTCAGTTATTTTGATTGCCATAATTCAAATATTTGTTTTTCCGGAGTTTAATTTTGCCAACAAATTTAAAGGCCAGAAACGAAATAATCATTTCTATTTCAATTTAGTTAAATCAGCCTGTCCGTATAGATTTACAAACATATCACAATGAATTTATTTCAAAGAAGAGCGTTGCTGTTGCAGTTGGGAAACTATATGCAGTCCGACACTGATGAATGGAAGCAGGTACAACAAAAAGCCTTTTTGGAAAACCGATGGTTCATTCCGGAGTTTATAAATCTATCTATAAGCAATATTGCTCAAAACTATTTGCAACATGATCAGCTTGACCTATTAATTAGCCGGTATCAGCTCCCAACTAAAAACCTCGCACCCAAAAAAATAGGAATTGTGATGGCGGGTAACATTCCAATGGTCGGCTTTCATGACCTGCTTTGCGTTTTTTTAACGGGGCATTATGCCATGATTAAGCTTTCTTCAAAGGACGAGGTATTAATGAAGCATCTGATAGCAAAATTAATTGAGTGGGGCGGGCAAACCGAAGCGTACCTAACTATTAGCCCAATGATTAAACACTGCGATGCCTATATTGCAACCGGGAGCACCAATTCCTCAAGGTATTTTGAATATTATTTTCGAAAATACCCAAGCATAATCAGAAAAAACCGGACATCCGTTGCCATTCTTACAGGCAAAGAAGATAAAGTAGAGCTGGAAAAATTGGCAGATGATGTTTACCAGTATTTTGGTTTGGGTTGTCGCAATGTCACAAAAATATTTGTTCCGAGAAATTATGATTTTGTTCCTCTACTTGATGCTTTTAGAAAATATGACCATCTCGCCGACCACCATAAATACAAAAATAATTACGATTATAACCTTGCCATACACATTCTTAATAATCAATATTACATGACCAATGGCAGCATAATTCTGATAGAAAACGATTCTTCTTTTTCACCCATTAGTCAACTGCATTATCAGTACTATACCAATGAACAAGAGGTGAGGGTTCAATTAAAGGATAATGTGGACATTCAATGTATAGTAAGTAAAAAAGATATTGGTTTTGGCGGAGCGCAATACCCACAAGTGTGTGATTATGCAGATGGCGTTGATACAATGAAATTTTTAAAAGAGCTCAGTTAATGGAGGTTTATATTTCTTACCAACTACTAAGACCTTCGTAAATTTAATGTTAAACTGGCCCTGCGGCTTTATTAAAAACCTGACATATAGTTATTTTGTTGTGTCAAGGCATACAATTTGACACCATAGAAATAAAATAAATTCAAACCGATAGATCATGAAATGGAAACAAGTTCTTCTTGTTGTAGCAATTAGCTCAGCTTCCGCAGTGGGAAGCGTTGCAATCTACAATAAGGTCTCTCAGAAACATGAGATCGTAGTTGGTGAAGCCCATGAAAAAATGCCGGCTAATTATGCAAAATTCTTTGATAGTAATGGAAATGCATTAGAACCGATTGATTTCACAAAAGCTGCAAGCGCCGCAGTACCCGCAGTTGTCCACATTAAAACAAAGATTCCTGCACGAAAAGTCACCAACGATCTGCCCAACCGTCGTAACAATAGTATTGATGATTTCTTTGATCAGTTTTTCGGACCAGGTTTTGGCCCTACAATCATCCCTGAACAAAGGGCGTCAGGTAGTGGCGTCATTATCAGCGATGATGGTTATATCGTTACCAACAACCACGTGATCTCGGATGACAATGGCGGAGTAGCGCAGGAAATCACAGTAACACTTCACAACCGAAAAACTTATAAGGCAAAAGTAATAGGCCGAGATCCAAGCAGTGATATCGCTGTTCTTAAAATTGATGATACCAAATTGCCCTACCTTGTTTATGGTAATACTGAAAATATTCAACTAGGTCAATGGGTCCTTGCCATTGGTTACCCACTCACTTTGGAAACAACAGTGACTGCAGGTATTATTTCTGCAACTGGCCGAAGCATTGGTATTAACAATCGCCAGGTGAAAAGAGGAGATACGCCGGTTGAAAGCTTTATTCAAACTGACGCAGCGGTAAACCAGGGTAATAGTGGTGGCGCTCTTGTTAATACAAACGGTGAACTGATTGGTATTAACTCCGCTATCCTTGCTCCTACCGGGACTTACGCAGGCTATTCCTTTGCAATTCCAGTAGTGCTTATCAAAAAAATAGTAAATGACATCATTAAATTTGGCGACGTACAAAGAGGTTATTTAGGTGTTACTTACTATGCAGCTGATGATTTAAGCGAAGAGCAACTGAAACAATTGGGAATTCCCAACAACGTTGAAGGTGTTTATGTTACTTCAGTAGCTAATGATGGTGGCGCGGCTGCAGCAGGAATAAAAAAAGGTGATGTAATTACTAAAGTAAATGGCGCTAATGTAGTTTCTGGCATTCAAATGAGCGCCCAGATAGCAGGCTTCCGTCCTGGTGATAAAGTACCAGTCACCTATTTAAGAAGTGGCAAAGAAGTGACCGTCCAGGTTACGCTAAAAAAAAAGTCTGATGTCATAACTGGTAATGCCTCTGCACGTTTGGGAGGTGACCTGTCGACACTGGATAAAGCTAAAGCCTCTAAGTATGGAATTGACGGCGGTGTGGTTGTAAATAAAGTTTCCGAAAATGGCGTTTTAAGAAATGCGAGGGTGCAACCTGGATTTATCATCACCTCAATCATCACAGGCGACAACAGTGAGCAGGAAGTAAATACAGTTGAAGAGTTGAACACCATTCTGCAAGGTCTTACAGGAAGTGTTCGAATTCGTGGTATCTATTCAGATTATGGCGAAACTTATACTTATCCGCTTAATCTCGACCAATAAATGAATCTGTAATATTGTCTCTCACAAAGTATAAAAAGGTCCCGCATATTCTGCGGGACTTTTTAGTAAAATTCAAACAGCCTTAAGGATGTTTTATATCTTTCTATCGGAAAATAGCATGCGACAAAGGACAAAATAAATGTTGTTACGATTAAAGAATGGTTTTTTGAGCAAGCTGTGTTACAAGCATACGCTTTTGTTGTCTCGCTTCTGGATAGCTATTAACATTGTGCATATTTATTGGTAACATCAACACCGCTGCATTTGATGTTTAGAAGCTCTTTAAATCTCTTAGTGTTGTGAAAAGTATTGACTCATTTCTTCCTGATAACATACAACCTTCCCTGATCTGTTACTGCATATAACAAACCGTCTTTGCCCTGGGCAATGTCCCTGAATCGTTGTCCCTGGTCAGAAAGCAACATCTCTTCGCCAACAACTTTATTGTCTTTAATCACCAACCGTGCAATATGCTGGCTGCTTAAGCCGCAAATGAACAGGTTATTTTTCCACTCGGGCATGTTGTCGCCATTATAAAAACTCATTCCGCTTGGTGAAAGAACCGGGTCCCAATAATAAACGGGTTGTTCCAGGCCTTCTTTTTGAGTGATGCCATCACCCACTTTTTTACCACTATACTCGAGTCCATAGGTTATGGTTGGCCATCCATAATTATGTCCGGCCTGTATCCGGTTCAATTCATCACCGCCCAATGGTCCAAATTCATTTTCCCACAGATCGCCGGTTTCAGGGTGAAAAGCAAGTCCCTGGACATTTCGATGTCCATAAGTATAAATTTCGGGAAGTGCATCTGCGCGGCCTGCCAATGGATTGCCGGGTGCAGCCTGTCCATCCTTTGTAATTCGAATTAATTTGCCCAAGCCCGTTTTTAAATCTTGTGCTTTTGGCCTTGTTTCGAGATCAGAACGTTCGCCTGTGCTTACAATTAAGTTTCCGGTTTTATCAAAAACAATTCTTCCTCCATAATGTAACACGCTATTATGAGCAGGCATAGCACGGTAGATAACAGTAGCACCTTCTATTCTTTTTTCATCATTTGATAATTTTCCTTTGGCAACTGCAGTATGATTAGCATCCGGAAGCGCCTCCGAAAACACCCAGTATACCATACGGTTTGTTTCAAACTGCGGATCAAGTGCAATTCCAAGTAGCCCGCCCTGTCCTTGAGAATTGACGTTAGGTAAGCCGGTAATGGGTTCGCTCAACTGTCCATTCGTTGTAACAATTCTTATGGTACCCTCTTTTTGCGTAATTAAAAGCCGTCCATCAGGAAGAACTGCTATACCCCATGGACCTTTTAAATCGCTGCTGAGTAATTTGCCTTCGTAGGGAGTCTTTGTTTGAACCCCGCCAACCCTTGTTTGCCCGGCAAACGCAGGTTGATAAGTTGAATTGCGTGGTTTCGTTTCAACTGGCCTTGTACTGTCGTTAGAGGAGGTGTTGTTATTCAGTGCATTGTTGGTATTGCAGCCAGCAATCAAGATTCCTGTACAAACAAAAACAAAAAATTTATTCATAATGTATGGTTTGGAATGAGAGGCAAAGTTAGTGAGATGAAAAACTGCATGAGCAACGTGATGGCTTCATCTACGTTTGCCAGGTGTAAATACTGGTAACCATCATAGAAGATCAAGAGAAATAAAATGTGGCGGAAGAAGCACCGATATCTTTAAGAGTGACCATAGCAGTCATTGATTTAAGCCTGGATGTTAATAACCATTTCCTCTCTTGAAAATTCTTGCACTATTTTTCATCCAAAAAATTTCAACCTCCCCTTAACAGTCTACTTAAATATCTTTGAGCGTCGTTGACTGCTCAATTTTCGACAACTTTGAAGTATTAACCTTGAATTTCCTTTTAATGACCAATCCAAAACAAAATAAAGATGCATTAGGTAAAGGCATTCGGTCGCTTTTGCAAAGCATTGATTCCGACTTAAAAAATACTGCCGGGCAGTTAAAGCCACAGGTGGTCGAAGCCGCTACGAATGTGCTTCGATTGCCTCTTGAAAATATTGAAACCAATCCCAAACAGCCCCGACGCGATTTTGATGAACAGTCTTTGCAGGAGTTAGCGCATTCGATCAGGTTGCACGATTTGATTCAGCCTGTTACCGTTTCCAAACTGCATGGTAACAAATACCAACTGATTTCCGGCGAAAGAAGACTTCGCGCAGCAAAAATGGCCGGACTGAAAGATGTACCTGCCTATGTTCGGGAAGCAAATGACCAGGAACTCCTGGAACTGGCCCTATTGGAAAATCTACAACGCGAAGACCTGAATGCAATTGAAATTGCACTCAGTTACAAACGGATGATGGAAGAACTCAGTCATACGCAGGAAGAAGTAGCTGAACGAATGGGCAAGGATCGTAGCACTGTGACCAATTATATCCGTCTATTAAAATTACCTCCGGATATACAGGTAGCTGTTCGAAATGGAGAGATCAGCATGGGACATGCAAGAGCGTTGGTGAATGTTGACAAGATTGACCAGCAATTGTACATTTTTGATGAGATCAAGACAAAAGGACTTTCCGTTCGGCAAACTGAAACGTTAGTACGCAATCTTTATAAAGAAAAAGCTACAACGAAAAGTGGTAATGCTCTTCCCGACAGCTTTAAAAAAGTAGAAGACAAATTAGCTTCTCATTTTAGCACGAGAGTAAAACTGAAACATGTTAAAGATGGAAGCGGACAGATTACATTTGACTATTATTCCCTGGATGAATTGAATAAGTTATTGGATCAAATGAATGTAAGCATTGACTAGTTTACTTCTTCATAATAGCCGTATCCTTTTTTTTGCACTTTGTTTTATAATTGGTGTAGATGCTATGGCGCAGGATACTACCATTCGAAGGCCTGATACTGCTCGTTCTGCCCAGGATACGCTGAGAATTGCAAGCGATTCAACAAAAAAAATGCTACCAGCAGATTCAATTCCTAAGGTAGCTGGCCCACTAAGTAATGTTGATAAAACAGATTCCATTTTAAAAAACCATTCACCAAAAAAAGCAGCGATTCGTTCTGCTATTCTTCCAGGTTTAGGCCAGATTTATAACAAAAAATACTGGAAGGTTCCAATCATTTACGGAGCATTGGGAATTTCAGGGGCAGTTTTAGCTTACAATCTAACAAACTACAGGGCCTTAAAGGTTGCTTACCGGGCCAAATACAATGCAACGCTTAATCCACCGGATTCTTCAGAATGGTCCAAAATTCGTCCCGATCTTGTACCTATTGATATGAATGCCCTTCGCTCCTATCGGGATGAATTTCGAAGAAATATTGATTATTCCATCCTTGCCATCATGTTACTTTGGGGATTGAATGTTGTAGATGCTACAGTGGATGCACATTTGAAAGCGTTTGATGTGAATCCTGACCTTAGCTTACAATTTAAATTCGGCCCCAGCCAAATGGCTGGAACAACAGGTGTAAGCCTTGTCCTTGCATTTAAATAATTACATCAATTTTTGAACGAGTGATAAATTGATTTAACCGATTGCGATTCCGGTAATTCCCGTTATTTCGCAGATCAAAACCAATTTTATGAAAATTGCACTGGTTGGATATGGTAAAATGGGACATATGATTGAAGAAGTGGCTGCAACACGTGGCCATAAGATTGTTTTGAAAATAGATGTAACCAACCAACACGATTTCACCAGGGACAATATTGCAACAGCAGATGTTGCAATAGAATTTACCAATCCTGAAAGTGCTTTTCAAAATGTAATGAAGTGCCTTGAATTTGAAATTCCGGTGGTAAGTGGTTCAACTGGCTGGAATCAAAAACTGGAAGAAGCAAAAAATTATTGCAGGCAAATCAATGGAAGCTTTTTACATACAAGCAATTTTAGCATTGGTGTCAATATATTTTTTGAGATCAATAAGCTTTTGGCAAATTTAATGAGCTCACAATTGGCGTATGATGTAATGATGAGAGAAATACATCACACGGCGAAAAAAGATGCACCCAGCGGAACTGCAGTTACACTTGCAGATCAAATTCTCTCCAAACTTCCTCGCAAAAAAAACTGGGTGAATAGCCCGTCAGCCAATAATGAAGAACTTTCAATTATCAGTGAACGTATTGATCCCGCCCCAGGAACTCATTATGTAAAATATTCGTCGGAAGTTGATGATATCGAAATCATTCACACGGCACATAGCCGCAAAGGATTCGCATTAGGTGCCGTTCTTGCAGCTGAATATATTTCCGATAAAAAAGGTATCTTTTCAATGAAGGATGTACTGAATATTGCATCTTCATAACGCTTATGAGAGGAGGCTTTTTATTTATTTCTCTTTTTGCATCTTTATTTTCATTTAGCCAGGATCATACTCTCCTGGAAACTTCGCCAGACAAAGAAACAGATCCTTCCAAAAAAATAGTATTGCTCCTTCAAAAGGCTGATGAAACCAAAAATTCAGATCCCCAGCTTTCGTTTGAATCGGCGCAACAGGCAGCAAAACTGATTGGCAATAGCAACAGGTTGATGTTGGCAAAAGCCGAATATTATTTGGCTTTGTATTACAACAAATCGGAAAAAGTGGACAGTGTTCTTTTTTACACTCAAAAAAATATACCGTTTCTAAATAGTCAGAAAGATCAAAGTATTTTACTGGTCAATTTTACAAACCTCGAAGGTGGCTATTACATGCATTTGAACAAACAACGTGATGCACTTGAACGTTTTTATACCAGCCTTAAAATAGCAGATGCAAGTAACGATGCCCTAAGCAAAATAAAAGCACTTGGTAATATTGGCTGGGCCTACATGGAACTAAATCAATTTGATACCGCCATTGCTCATTTCAAAAGAACGATCGGCGTTATGAAATCCAATAATTTAAACAATTTTGCAGCGGTTTATAACAATGTCGCATCATGTTACGGTGAACTTAAAAAATACGATTCCGCCAAGCACTATGTTGTGCAGGGTATCGCTATTGCAAGGAAAAACAACGACCCGGTTGCTGAAGCAAACGGGCTTAACATCTTAGGCAATTATTACGAATCCAATCACCAATATAAAGATGAACTTGAAGTATTAATGCAGGCAAAGGCAATCCGTGAAAAATTAGGTGATCCATTTTTTATCGTATCAGATATGGCCAACATCGCAGGATTGTATTCAAAAATCGGCCAATATCAAAAGGGAATACAGGTTGCTGAGCAAGCTCTCGTCATTGCTATGAAAAATGGAATCACCATTAAGTATCCAATGATTTACCAGGCTTTAATTAATAATTATGAAGGTCTTGGAGATTATAAGTCTGCAGCAAAAATTTATAAACAACTGGATTCGGTTAAAGACGGCATGTATGCCGATGCAAACCCCGAAGCCCTGGCAGAGATGCAAACAAAATACGAGACTGAAAAAAAAGAAAGGGTGATCCATGAACAACAAAGCAAACTAGCACTCCAAAAAATGATTATCGGTAGTGTGATTGCTTTTGTTATTCTAGCTGCATTGCTTGGGTTTACGCAATACCGGCGTTACCAGTGGAAGCAGGAGGCGAAAATGAGAAGTGCTGTTCTAAAGCAACAGGAAGAATCCAGCAAAGCTGTAATAGAAGCCGAAGAAGCCGAACGACAGCGCATCGCCAAGGATTTGCATGACAGCGTAGGCCAAATGATGAGCGCAGCCAAAATGAATCTGTCAGCTTATGAATCCAACGCTCAATTTACGAACGAAGAAGAAAAAGGAAATTTCGAAAAGATCATTTCCCTCGTCGACGAGAGTTGTAAGGAAGTGCGGGCTGTCTCGCACAATATGATGCCGAACGCCTTGTTGAAAAATAGTTTATCATCCGCTATCCGCGAATTCATTGACAAACTTGATCATAAAAAATTAGAGGTGCATCTTTATACAGGAGGCCTGGAAAACCGGATTGATGCTAATATTGAAACTATTTTATACCGGGTGATCCAGGAGTGTGTAAATAATGTGATGAAACATGCCAATGCAAATACATTGGACATCTCTATACTTATGGAGCGTGATGAAATCACCGTGACTGTCGAGGACAATGGGCAGGGCTTTGACACAAACGACCGGAATAAATTTGATGGCATTGGCCTGAAAAATATTCGCACCCGAATTGGATACCTCAAAGGCACAGTCGATTTTGACAGTTCACCTGGAAAGGGCACATTGGTTGCGCTGCACGTTCCCATATAAGGTTTTTTACTTACTTTAGGCCGGCTTATGAGTAAAATTTCTCTTGCATTGGTAGACGATCACCAAATAGTGATTGATGGCTTGATGGCACTCTTGAAAGGTGAACACCGTTATGAGTTTGCCTTCGCTACCACACAGCCAAAACAGGTTATTGAAAAATTAAAATCCTGTCATGTTGATGTTTTGTTAACCGATGTAATGATGCCTGAAGTACCTGGCAATATTCTGGCAAAAGAAGTTCACAAGCAATTTCCTAGGTTAAAAATTCTTGCCTTGTCTATGAGCGGAGAAGGCGAAATTGTAAATGAAATGATCAATGATGCAGACATTTCAGGGTACATTTTAAAAAACGTTGGCAAAAAAGAGCTGGTGGCAGCTATAGAAAAAATTGCTGGCGGTGGTATTTACTTCAGCGAGGAGGTATTGGCCGAATTAACTAAAACTGCTAATAGAAGAAAGGAAACTGAGGACGCACATTTAACCAGTCGGGAACTGGAGATCATTCGTCTTATTGAAAATGAATATAACAACAGACAAATTGCAGAAAAACTCTACATCAGCGAACGTACTGTTGAAACACACCGTAAAAATATTTTTCGTAAAACCGGCACCAACTCCGTAATTGGGTTAGTGAAGTACGCGTATGAGCACAGGCTCATTTGATTATCGGGAGCAAGCATATGTTTTTTAGGTGATATCGGTGACCATCAATTTCTAACTACAAACCTCCAAATGCTATACTTACTGTATCATTCCCCAAAACCACAATACCCTATATTTGTCAATCAATCTTTTGATGATG
>Ga0070664_100004808_pt1 | contig 10823 bp, 8 predicted proteins | sample KBSC73metaG_FD_65863 | JGI IMG/M metagenome (GOLD analysis project Ga0070664, IMG submission 65863) | Corn rhizosphere microbial communities from Kellogg Biological Station, Michigan, USA - KBS C7-3 metaG | ecosystem: Host-associated > Plants > Roots > Rhizosphere > Soil ... | reverse complement strand
GTGAGCCGGAAGCGCGAGTTCCTGGCCGACGCGACTGGCTCGCAGTTCACCCGCAACCCTGGCGCGCTCGCCTCGGCGCTCGAGAAGCTGACGGCGGCATCGGCGCCGACGAAGACGATCTCGCGCGGCACCGCGCACCTCTGCATCGTGGATCCCGCGGCGCAGCCGCTCGTGGCCCCGACCGGCCGCCTCGCGCTGATGCTCGCCTCGCACCCGCCGATCGCCGAGCGGATCTCCCGGCTCCGCGGGATGGCGTTCGCGCCGCCGGCCGCTATGCCCTCCGCCCGCTGACCTGGAAGCCCAGCCTCCCGAACTTCTCCCAGTCGGTCTTGCCCCGCCACGCATCGAGCAGTCCGCGGAGCCGCCAGTAGAGGGTGAGCTGGCGGAAGCCGACGTTCTCGAGCACCGCGTACGCGAGCAGGAGCAGCACGTGGCGGCGCCGCTCGAAGGGCAGGAGCCCGCGCTGCAGCCGGTCGGCCAGGCCGAGCCGGAAGCGCCACGCGCCGACGAGCACGGCGAAGACGTTGACCAGGATGCCGTAGCCCATGGAGGCGAGGAAGAAGGCGCCGAGGAAGTCGTAGTTGAGGAAGCGGTAGCCGGTCACGAGCTCGAGCAGCCAGAAGAAGAGGACGAAGGCGTAGCCCGCCACCTCGATCAGCGGCCCGTAGTACTCGAAGAGCCAGAAGGTCGGCAGCGCGAACCAGCCGATGCGCCCGAACTTCCGGCGGAAGAGCATCGCGCGGTGGTAGAGGAGCGACTCGCGGAGCCCGCGGTACCAGCGCCCGCGCTGCTTGCGCAGCGACGCGAAGCTCTCCGGCACCTCGGTCCACGCCACGGGGTGCGGCAGGAAGGCGATCCGCTTCTCCTGCAGCTTGTCGCGGACGTAGCGATGGAGCCGCACGACCAGCTCCATGTCCTCGCACACCGTGCCGGTGCGGTCGCCGACGTACTCCTGGGTGATGCGGCTGGTGACGAAGGGCGTGAGGTAGCCGCCCGCCTTGATCACCGTCTCCTTCTCGAAGACGGCGAAGACGCCGGAGAGGATCAGGATGGACTCGATCCGGTCGAGGCCGGTCCGGCCGGTGGTGAAGGAGCGGAGGTACTCCACCATCTGGAAGCGCGCGAGGTCGTCGGTGGGCAGTCCGACGCTCACCACCCGGTTGTTCCGGATGACGCACCCGTTGGCGATCGCCACCTGGCCCCCGACGGCGACCACGCGCGGGTCCTCCTGTACCACGCGCATCAGCTCCTTGAGCGCGCGCTGGTCGAGGATCGAGTCGGCGTCGAGGGAGACGAAGTAGGGCGCGGTGGAGGCGTTGATCCCGGCGTTGAGCGCGTCGGCCTTGCCCGCGTTCTCCTTGTCGATCACGATCACGTGGGCGACGCCGTTGGGGAGCGGGATCGACGCCTCGTAGAGCCCGTGCACCGGGGCCGTGGTGATCGCCTCGCGGTAGGGGCGGTCGCTCCGGCGGAGGCGCAGCGCCTCGCGCAGGCGCTCGAAGGTGCGGTCGGTCGAGCCGTCGTTGATGACCACCACCTCGAAGCGCGGGTAGTCGCAGTGGAGGAGGTTCATCACGCTGTCCACGATCGTCACTTCCTCGTTGTACGCCGGGACCACCAGCGTGAGCGGCTTGGTGTAGCCGCTCGCGTCGAGGAGGTCGAGGTCCTCCACGAAGTGCCCCGCCACCCGCCGCCGCACCTGGCCGGCGGAGAGCGCCACCAGGATCAGCGTGTAGGTGTTGTAGAGGAGGAAGTACACGAGGAAGAACGGCTGCACGAAGAGGCCGACGTTGACCACGGCGTGCAGGAGCCACTGGCTCACGCGCCGGCCCCCCACTCGAGCATCGCGGCCACCCGGCCGCGCACGAACGGCATCGGGTCGGAGCGGACGATCTCGGTCGCGACCGGGTCGCCGATGATGGCGAGCGCGAGCGCCGCGGCGAGGCGCCGGCGCTCGTCGGGTGAGGTGCGCGCGGTCTCGCGCAGGTCGGCCAGCGGCGCGACGTCCATCACCGCCTCCGCGGCATCGGCGCGGCGGACGTCGGCCGGGAGGGAGTCGGCCGTGCCGCGGAGGAGGCGGGCCACGGCGGCCGCGGCCCGCACGCGGGTCTCGCCATCGACACTGAGCTCATCGAGCGCGTCCGCCGCGGGGCCGTCCGCCGTGGCGTGGGCCAGGAGCAGCGCCACGCCGCGGCGCGTGTCCGGATCGGGGTCGGCCGCCATCGCGGCGACGAGGTCCTCGCGGCCGGTCACCGCGGCGGCGCGGGCGGCCTGGCGGCGGACCGCCGTCACCGGGTCGCGGGTGAGGGCCGCGAGCTGTTCGCCGTCGGCCAGGTCGGGCCGCTCCAGCCAGAGCGCGGTCAGCGCGCCGCGCGCCGCCGGCGAAGCGCTCCGGCCCAGCGGCGCCGCGAGCGCGGCGACGCCCGGATGGCGGATCTGCGCCAGCACGCGGGTGAGCGTCGGCAGGTGCCGCTCCGATTCGAGGAGCGGCGCCGCCGCGCTCGCAAAGCCCTCGAACGAGCCCTGCGCGCGGCCGGCGATCTCGCGCAGCACCGCAGGGTCCTCGTCCGGCCGGAGCGAGCGGAGGAGCGCCGGCAGCGTCTCGCCCGCGTCCGCGCGGTCGAGGAGGGCGATCCCCTGCCGGCGGACGAGCACGCTGGGATCGGCCACCGCGGTGCGCGCGGCGGACACCAGCGCCTCGCCCTCGAGCATCGGCATTACCGCGGCGAGCGCCGCCGCGCGAACCTCGGCGCTCGGGTCGCCGCGGAGCACGGCGAGCAGAGCGTCGCGGCTCCGCTCCCCGTGGAAGGCGCGGAGGCCCGCCACCAGCCGGGCGCGCTCGGGTGCATCGAAGGTGCTGCGCATCCCTTCCGCCAGCTCGTGCGCCATGTCCTCGCGGGTGGAGGCGGCCAGCGCCCGCAGCTCGAGGCTCCGCGACTGGCGGAGCCGCTGGCCCAGGAGCCGGTACTCCGCGTCATCGCGGAGCCGCGCCTGGATGAGCGCGCGCACCGGGCCCTCGTCCGCCATCGCGGCGATCTCGCCCACCATGCTCTCGCCTTCGAACGCGCCGAGCGCGAGCGCGGCGGCGGCCCGCACCTCCGCCGGCTGATCGCTCCGACCCGCGGCGACGAGGCCCGACTCGCCGCCCGGCACCTCCAGGATGCCGGTGGCGAGCGCGGCGCGCTCGCGCACCTCGGGTGACGGATCGCCGGCCAGCAGCTGGAGGATCTTCGGGCCCTGGTCGGCGCGGCGGAGTCGCACGATGGCGTCGAGGGCGCGCGCGCGCACGCCGGCGTCGGGGTCGTCGAGCGCGGTGATGGCAGCGGGGGCCGCCGCGTCCCCCAGCGTGCCGAGCGAGGTGATGGCCTCCCGGCGCACCTCGGGGTCCGGGTCACCGGCCAGGGGGCCGATCAGCGGCAGCGGGTCCTCGGCCCGCACCTGCCTGAGCGTGCGGATCAGCGCGATCCGGCTCGCGGAATCGTTGCCGGCGATCAGCCGGTCGAGGAGGACGCGGACCCGTGCGGGGTCGAGCTGCGCCACCGTGCCGACGATCGCCTCGCGGAGCTCGGGACCTGCCGTGTCGAAGGCGCGCATCAGCGCCGGCACCGCGCCGACGTTGCCGGCCCGGCTCAGGGCGCGCGCGGCGGCGACCTGCACCGGCGGCTCGGTGTCGGCGAGGAGCGGCACCAGCTCGTCGCCCAGCTGCCGGGCTCCCGCGTCGGCCACCGCGAGCGCCGCCGCCGCGCGCACCGCCGGCACCGGGTCGGCGAGCAGCCGGCGGAACTCGGCCGTGCCGTTGGGAGCGCGGATCGCGCCCAGCGCGCGCACGGCGGCGGCGCGGACGGCGGGCTCGGGATCGCCGGTGCGGCTCCGGAGAGCGGGAGCCGCCTCGGCGGTCCCCAGCTCGCCCAGGAGGCTGACGGCGGCACTCCGCACCGGCTCCGCCGGGTCGGTGACGGCGCCGAGCGCCGCCGGCACCGCGTCGCGCGCGCCGAAGATCCGGAGCGTGTCGAAGGCCGCGGCGCGCACGTCGGCGTCGCTGTCGCTCGACGCCGCGCGGACCAGCTCGGGCGCGAGGTCGCGGCGGCCCGCGCGCCGCACCGCGTCCACCATCGCGAGCCGCACCCGCGGCGAGCGGTGGAGGAGCAGCTCCGCCAGGAGCTCCCGCGCCCCCGCGATGGCGAGCTTCACCAGCAGCTCGCCGGCATCGGCGGCGCGGTCGTCGCGCTCGACCATCCCGACCAGGCGTGCCGGGACGCCCAGCCGCTCGAGGGCCACCGCGGCGCGGCTTCGGATCTCGGGATCGGCGTCGTCGAGCGCGACCAGGAGCGGTCCCTCGGCGATCTCCCCGATCTGCTCCAGCGCCTCGACGCTCCGCATGCGGACCCACCAGGCGGGATCGCCCAGCGTGCGCACCAGGCGGTCGATCACGTCGGCGCTCCCGAACTGGCCCAGCGCGCCGGCGATGCGCGCGCGCACGAAGGGCGCGGGATCGCTGAGCAGGTGCTCGAGGAGGTAGGGTACCGCGCGGCGGTCGCCCAGGCGGCCGAGTGCGCTGGCGGACTTGGCGCGGACCTCGTCCTGCAGGTCGCCCAGGCTCCGGACCAGCACGGGAAAGGCGCGCTGCGCGCCGACGTCGCCCAGGACGTTCGCGGCCCAGGCCCGCGCGGGCTCGCGGCCGGGCTGCTCGAGGATCGGAAGGAGCGGGTCGGTCACGAGGTCGCCGTGGCGGCTCAGGATGTCGGCGATGCGCGGCGCGAGCCACGGCTCCGCCGTGCGGAGCGCCTCGATCAGCGGCCCGACCGCCTGCGGGTCGGCGATGCGGGCGAGGGCGCGCAGCGCGATCTCGCGCACGTCGGCGTCCTCGGTGCGAGTCGCCTGCACCGTTTCGAGGAGGACCGGGACCGCCTTGGCGCTGCCCACCCGGCCCAGCAGCTCGGCGGCAAAGGCGCGGTCCCGCCACTGGCGGGCGTGCCGGAGCCGCTCGATGTACTTGTCCACCAGGCCGAGCCGGTCGTACGCCTCGAGCAGCCAGGCGGGCCGGTCGGTCGCGTTCCGGGCCTGCTCCTCCAGCACCGCTTCCAGCGCTTCGAGGTCGTAGAGGGTGTCGGCGCGGAGGATGGCGGGATTGAGGAGGGCGCGCTCGTCGGCGGCGAGGCCGGCCACCATGTCGCGATAGACGCCCTTGCGGACCGCGAGGCGCCGCTCCAGCCGGGTGAGCCACGCCGTGTAGAAGAACCACGCCGCCACGGCGACGAGGCCGATCACGACCATCGCCGCCGCGGCGATCAGGATGATGGTCAGGGCGCTCACGGGCCGGTCATCCGTCGTCCACGAAGGTGAGCACCTGCCGCCGCGTGACCACGCGCTCCAGCGCGCGGTGGACGGCGGGATCGAGGGCGCTGCCGATCAGGTCGCGCAGCCGCTCGACGGCGAAGTGCGCGTCCATCTTCTCCTGGTAGGGCCGGGAGGTGGTGAGGGCATCGTAGATCTCCACGGCGCCGATCACGCGGGCGCCGAAGGGAATGGCGGGCCCGGCGAGTCCGTCGGGGTAGCCCTGCCCATCCCAGCGCTCGTGGTGCCCCCGCACGTACTCGATCACGCCCTGCAGGTGCACCAGCGGGCTCAGGATCTGGGAGCCGACGACGACGTGCCGCTTCACCTGCTCGTACTCGTCGTCGGTGAGCGGGCCCTGCTTGTTCAGGATGTCCTCGCGGATCCCGATCTTGCCGATATCGTGCAGCCGGCCCGCGGTGCGGACCCGCTCGACCTCCTCGTCATCGGATCCGAGCTCGGCGGCGACCATCGCCGACAGGTCGGCCACGCGCGCGGAATGCCCCCGGAGGAACGGGTCCTTGGCCTCGAGGGCGTTGACCAGCGCCTCCAGCGTCGCGATCGAGATCCGCTCGAGGCTCGCCCGCTCGCGCCGGAGCTCGGCCGAGCGCGCCGCAACCTCCTCCTCCAGCTGGCGGTGGGCCCGCTGCTCGGTCAGGCGCGCATCGCGGGTGGTGAGCGCACGCTGGATGGCGCGACCGAGGACGGCGAGGTCCACGGGCTTGGTGAGGTAATCCATCGCGCCGCGCTGCATGCAGAGGGCGGCGGTGGTCGCGTCGTTGACGGCGGTGAGCATCAGGATCGCGGTGCCCGGCAGCGTCTCGAGGATTCGGGGAACCAGCTCGATGCCGTTCACGTCGGGCAGACCCACATCGAGCAGGACACAGGCGGGCCCGGCGGCCAGCGCGCGCAGGGTGTCGTCGCCGGTGGCGGCCGTGGCGACGCGGAAGCCCTGCTGCTCAAGGTAGCGCCGGAGTGGACCGCGGATGGATTCCTCGTCGTCCACGACGAGCACGCTCACCGGTGCATCGGCCAGGGTCACGGGCGCTCCAGCGCGGGCGGGAGGTCGAGGAAGCTTAGGCGCGGCCGGTCGGGAGAGCTAGGGCGCGGCCCGCCGCCGCAGGTCCGCCAGGACATCGGCATGATCGGCGTATTCGGGCCGCCGCGCCGCCGATTCGGCCGCGTCATGCGCGCGGAAATCGGCGAGCGCGCGCCGGAGCGCCGTGCTGTCCCCCTGGAAGTCGGCGATCTCGGCCCGCACCGCGTAGGCGAGGAGATAGCCCGGCGAGCGCAGCAGCATCGTGTCCGCCAGCGCCCGCGCCTCGGCCAGCTGGCCCACCTGCGCATGAAGGATCGCGGCGTGATAGCGGTCGTCGTTGGTGGCGCTGTCGAGCTGCGCGTAGGCGCCGAGGGCCATGGGGGTGAAGTTGACGACGGTCGCGCTGTCGGCGCGCCCGGCCGCCTCCATCACCCGGTTGTTGAGCCGCTGGAAGCGCTCCGACGGGCTCAGCTTGCTGATGTCCGGGGCGCGGCCGCTGGGGAGCCCGCCGCCGGGGTCGGTGGCGAGCGGGGCGCCCGACGGCGCGGCATTCCCGGCGTTCGCCATGTCGGGCACCGCGGCCGCCGGACGGTCGCGCAGCACCTTCATCACGATGACCGCGAGGAGGAAGATCACCGCCGCCGCTGCGACGATCCAGGCCCGGCGCTCGGAGCCGCGGCCCGGCCCGGTGCCCGCCGGCTGCCCGCAGCGATGACAGAACCGCGCCTGGGCCGACAGCTCGGCGTGGCACGCCGCGCAGCTTCGCGGCCCAACGCGCGCGCCACAGGCACTGCAGAAGGCGCCGGTCGCGGGGGCGCCGCACGAGGGGCAGGTTCTGGCCGGCTGGTCGGTCACGATCGCTCCGGAATGAGGGTCTATCGGCTGTCAAAAATCTAACCACATGGTGCCGCCTGCGTCTCTGGCGCGGGTGCCGGAGGGGTGTTAGGATCATGGCAGCCAGGAGATCTCCGTGGCGCTTTCCCCACAACCGCATTTCGGCTCGCTCGCGACCTCGCTCTCGGCCCAGGCCGAGCGGCACATGGGCGACCTGGTCCGGAGCGACCGCTGCTGGAGCGTGTACCTCGAGACCCGCCTCGATCCGCTGGGCGGGATGCGCGGGCGCGCCTGCCTCACGGGCCGGCTCCACTTCGTGGACGGGCCGCGCCGCCTGACCACCGCCTGGATCTTCGTGGGCGACAGCGACCAGGAGATCGTGTCGCGCTTCAACGAGTTCAGCCCGATCGAGCTCTGGCGGCTGGCCGAGAGCCTGTAGCGCCGGCTGGTAGCGTCGCCTTCCGGCGGCCTCTACATTGGGCCCATGACAACCCCGCCGCCGGCGCCGCGCTCGCTCACCGAGTTTCCCACCGACCTCTCCGGCGCCTCCCGCGCCGACATCCTCGAGCTCGCCGGCGGCTGGGGCGTGGATTTCCTCCGGCTCCAGTTCACCGACATCCTGGGCGTCAACAAGAATGTCGAGGTGCCGCGGAGCCAGTTCGGCAAGGCGCTCGACGGCGGGATCATGTTCGACGGCTCGTCCATCGAGGGCTTCGTGCGGATCGAGGAGTCGGACATGCTCCTCAAGCCCGACCTGGCCACCTTCCGCGTCCTCCCGGGCGACGACGAGGGCGGCCGGATCGCACGGCTCCTCTGCGACATCCACACCCCCGACGAGGCGCCGTTCGCCGGCTGCCCGCGGCTCACGCTCAAGCGCCAGCTCGAGCGGGCCGCCGGGATGGGCTACTCGATGATGGCCGGGTGCGAGGCCGAGTTCTTCCTCTTCGAGCGGAGCGCGGCGGGCGGCCCCAGCACCGTCACCCACGACGACGCGGCCTACTTCGACCTGGGCCCCATCGACAAGGGTGAGGAGATCCGCCGCGTCATCGTCGAGCAGCTCGTGCTCATGGGATTCGAGGTGGAGGCCGCGCATCACGAGGTGGCCCGCGGCCAGCACGAGATCGACTTCCGCTACGCCGACGCCCTCACCACGGCGGACAACCTCGCCACCTTCAAGTTCATCGTCCGGAACGTGGCGAACCGCTACGGCTACTTCGCGTCGTTCATGCCGAAGCCGATCCAGGGCATCAACGGCAGCGGGATGCACACGCACCAGTCGCTCTTCCGCGGCCCCCGGGACAACGCCTTCTTCGACGCCTCGGCCGAGCACCAGCTCTCCGCCGTGGCGCTCAGCTACATCGAGGGGCTGCTGCAGCACGCCCGCGGATTCTGCGCCATCACCAACCCGCTGGTCAACAGCTACAAGCGGCTGGTGCCCGGCTACGAGGCGCCGGTAAACGTCGCCTGGTCGATGCGGAACCGCTCTCCGCTGGTGCGGATCCCCGACCGCCGCGGCACCGGCACCCGCTGCGAGCTCCGGATGCCCGACCCGAGCTGCAACCCGTACCTCGCGCTCGCGGTGCAGCTCGCGGCCGGGCTCGACGGCATCGAACGGAAGCTGGAGGCGCGGGAGCCGGTCAACCGGAACATCTTCCGCATGACCTTCCGCGATCGCCGCAAGTACCGGATCGACGAGCTGCCGCGCGACCTGCACGAGGCGCTCGAGATGCTGGAGAAGGACGACGTGGTGACGGCGGCGCTGGGCCCCCACCTCACCGAGCGCTTCCTCGAGGCCAAGCGCGAGGAAGTGCTGCAGTACAATCTGCAGGTGAGCCAGTGGGAAATCGACAGCTACCTGGGGCGGTACTAGGGCCGCGCGCCGAGACTACGAGCCGCGCAGCACGAGCCGCGCGCGCCCGATCGTGAGCGGCAGCTCGAGCTGGGCCGGGAGCCGGCGGGGATCGTCGGTGAGCCAGACCCGGCTCACGGTGCCGGCGGCCGTGATGCGAAGCGCGAGGCAGGCGACCGCGCGGCCGTTTCCCAGGGTGACGTTCTCGCGGCCGGTCACGGTGACGGTGACGGGATTGTAGCCGTTCCGGAAGTAGCCGCGGAGGACGCGGGCGTCGCCCGGGGCGAGGGGGAGGGTGCGGAGGTAGTAGAGGAAGGCGAGCTCGTCGAGCGGCGTGGCGGGGGCCACCCAGTCGCGCGGCTCCGCGCCGGCGCCGGTCTCCCGGTAGCGCAGCGAGTCGGGGACGATCTCGTACTCGTGCTGCTCGGTGCGGCCCGCGAGGGTCACACTGCGGTCGAAGCGCCGCGAGACGAACGGCTCGACACCGGTCCACGACGTCATCGCGTACGACGAGCGAAGGCCCGGCGGCCCGCCCGCGCCGTGCATCGAGAAGACGTACACCGGCTGCCCCCGCACCGCAGCCATCCGCACGACGCTCGTCGTCGCCGACCCCGCGGGCACGAGGCCGATCCGCGCGTCGTACTCGAGCGTTTCGCCCACGGTGAAGGGGGGCGGCGCGGCGGCCGGCCGGGCCCGCCCGCCGGCCGGCAGGACGAGGCCGGCCGCGAGCAGGAGCCGCGGCGTGATGGCACGGCCCCGAAATCGGGTTATTCTATCCGGTATGACGAGCCCGGCCGACGAGACCGTTCCGCCCCCACCGCCGCCGGTCCGCCGGCGCCGCTCGAGGGCGCCGCTCATCATCGCGCTGCTCATCCTGTCGCCCATCGTGGTCCTCGCGCTCTACACCGTGCTGGTGCTCAACTGGTCGTATTCCGACGGCGATCGCTCCGGCTACCTGCAGAAGTTCTCCCGCCGCGGCTGGGTCTGTAAGACGTACGAGGGCGAGCTCGCCATGTCCACGGTGCCCGGCGTGGCGCCCACGATCTGGACCTTCAGCGTCCGCGACAAGGCCGTGGCCCGCCAGCTCAACGAGAACCTGGGACGGAAGGTCGTCCTGCACTACACCGAGCACCGCGGCGTCCCCACCACCTGCTTCGGCACCACGGACTACTACGTGGACAGCGTCCGCGCGATTCCGTAGCAGCCGGTGAACCCGCACGACCCCGGGCCGGCGGCCGCCCGCGCGCGGGCCGACGCACTGCTGCCCGCCGACCCCCGCCCGATCGACATGGGAGACGGCGCCGCCGTCTCGATCGGCACGGCCGGCTGGACCGACCCCACCCTCATCGCCCCCGGCGTCTTCTACCCTCCACACGCCACCTCCGCCGAAGACCGCCTGCGCTACTATGCGGAGCTCTTCCCGCTCGTCGAGGTGGACTCGAGCTACTACGCGCTTCCCAGCCGCCGGTCGGCCGAGCTGTGGGTGGAGCGGACGCCGCCGGGGTTCACCATCAACCTCAAGGCCAACGCCCTCATGACCGGCCAGCCCAGCGAGGTGAGCCGGCTGCCGAAGGACATCCGGGAGGCGCTGCCCGACGACCTGCGGCGCCGCGCGCGCATCTACGGCAGGGACCTGCCCGCCGAGCTCTACGACGCGGTGTGGGAACGGTTCTGCCAGGCGCTCGAGCCGCTGCACGCCGCGGGGAAGCTGGGGGCGGTCCTCCTCCAGTATCCGCGCTGGTTCGTACCGTCCCGCGAGAGCGCGGC
>Ga0070664_100004806_pt1 | contig 10826 bp, 10 predicted proteins | sample KBSC73metaG_FD_65863 | JGI IMG/M metagenome (GOLD analysis project Ga0070664, IMG submission 65863) | Corn rhizosphere microbial communities from Kellogg Biological Station, Michigan, USA - KBS C7-3 metaG | ecosystem: Host-associated > Plants > Roots > Rhizosphere > Soil ... | reverse complement strand
GACCGCCAAGTCGTTCGCGATCTCGATCATCGGCGGGCTCGACAGCCCGCTCGGCGTGATCGTGGGCGGGCTCTTCCTCGGCATCGTCGAATCGCTCACCACGCTCTACGTCGGTCCCACCTACGCCGACGTGGCGAGCTTCGGCATCCTCGTGCTGGTGCTGGTGCTGCGCCCGAGCGGGCTGCTGGGGCGCACCGCGTGAGCGGGCAGCCCGCGCCGCGCACGGACGCGCCGCAAGCGCCGGACAAGCCAGCGCCCTGGCGCCGCATCGCGGCGCTCGTCGTGTTCGCCGCGCTCGCCGCGGTGCCGTGGGTCGGCTCCGACGTGCTGGTGCAGTTCGGCATCAACGCGCTGCTGCTCGCGGTGCTCGCGCAGGCCTGGAACGTGATCGGCGGCTATGCCGGCTACGCCTCGTTCGGCAACTCGGTGTTCTACGGCCTCGGCGCGTACGGCGTCGGCATCGCGATGGTGCAATGGCACCTGCCGTTCGCGGTCGGGCTGGCGCTCGGCGCCGCGCTCGCGGTCGTGTTCGCGCTGACGCTGGGCTGGGCGGTGCTGCGGCTGCGCGGCCACTACTTCGCGATCGCGACGCTCGGCGTCGCGCAGGTGATTGCGGCGATCGTCGCCAACGTCGAGCTCGCCGGCCGCAACGTCGGCCTCGTGCTGCCGCCGCTCAACGACGATCGCCTCTTCTACTGGCTCGCGCTCGCGCTGCTCGCGGCGGCGACGCTGTGCGTCGCCTGGCTCACGCGCAGCCGCTTCGGCTTCGGCCTGATCGCGATCCGCGAGAACGAGGAAGGCGCCGCCGTGATGGGCGTGAATACCACGCTGTACAAGGCGCTCGCGTTCGCGATCGCGGCGTTCTTCAGCGCGCTCGCCGGCGGCATCCACGCCTACTGGATCACCTTCCTCGATCCCGAGAGCGCCTTCGACATCAGCCTCAACGTGCGCATGATCATCATGGCGGTGTTCGGCGGCCCCGGCACCGTGCTCGGTCCGATCGTCGGCGCGCTCTCGCTCTCCGCGATCTCCGAGCTGCTGTCGAGCGAGGTGACGAACATCGCCGGCCTCTTCTTCGGCGTGGTCGTGGTCGCCGCCGTGGTCGTGATGCCGCGGGGGCTGGCCGACGCGGTGCGCGGCGTGCGCGCGCACGGCTGGGGCTACTTCGCGCGCAACGTCAAGGCGCATCGGCTGTGAACGCGTCCGCACCGGCGCCGTCGTCCGCGCGCCCGCTGCTCGAAGTGCGCAACGCGACGCGGCGCTTCGCCGGGCTGGTCGCGGTTGACGACGTCAGCTTCTCGCTCGCGCCGAACGAGATCCTCGGCCTGATCGGCCCGAACGGCGCAGGCAAGACGACGCTCGTGAGCCTGGTGAGCGGCACGCTCGCGCCGACCTCGGGCGAGATCGTCTTCGAGGGGCGGCGCATCGAAGGTCTGCCGGCGTTTCGCCGCGCCCATCTCGGCATCGGCCGCACCTTCCAGATCATGCGGCCGTTTCCCGGCCTCTCGGTGCTCGACAACGTCGCCGTCGGAGCGCTGTTCGGCCGCAGCGGCGGCACGCGCACCGGCCTTGCACGGGCGCGCGAGGAAGCGCGCGCCTGCCTGGACCAGGTCGGCATGGGCGCGCAGGCCGGCCAGCGTGCCGATCAGCTCGGCGGGCCGGGACGCAAGCGCCTCGAGCTCGCCAAGGCACTCGCGATGCAGCCCAAGCTGCTGCTCTGCGACGAGGTCATGGCCGGGCTCACGCACGTCGAGATCGACGAGGTCGTCGACGTGATCCGGCAAGTGCGCGCCCGCGGCATCGCGGTGCTCGTGATCGAGCACGTCATCCACGCGATCAAGAGCCTCTCGGACCGGCTGCTCGTGCTGCACCACGGCGAGAAGATCGCCGACGGCGCGCCCGCCGAGGTGCTGCGCAGCGCTGCAGTGGTCGAGGCCTATCTCGGGAAGCGACGCGCATGAGCGCGACTGCGCTGCTGCGCGTCGAAGGCCTGAGCGCCGGCTACGGCGAGATGCTGGCGCTGCGCGACGTCTCGCTCGAGGTCCGGCGCGCCGAAATCGTCGCGCTGGTCGGCAGCAACGGCGCCGGCAAGACGACGCTGCTGCGTGCGCTCTCGCGCGTGATCCCGAGCAGCGGCCGCGTGACGCTCGACGGCGCCGACCTCACCGGCCGCACGCCCGACGACGTCTTCGGCCTCGGCCTCGTGCAGGTGCCCGAAGGCCGCCAGCTGTTCGACCGCATGTCGATCGAGGACAACCTGCTGATGGGCGCCTTTCGCCGTCGCGACAAGCCCGACATCGCGCGCGACCTCGCGCGCATGTACGAGCTCTTCCCGCGCCTGGCGGAGCGGCGCCGCCAGCTCGCCGGCAGCATGTCCGGAGGCGAGCAGCAGATGTGCGCGATGGCGCGCGCCCTGATGGCCGCGCCGCTGCTGCTGATGGTCGACGAGATGAGCCTCGGCCTCGCGCCGGTGGTGGTCGATCAGCTCATGGACGTGCTCGCATCGATCCGCGGCGCCGGCGTCACCGTGCTCCTCGTCGAGCAGGACGTCGGCCTTGCCCTCTCGGGCGCCGACCGTGGCTACGTGCTCGAGACCGGGCGCATCGTCAAGGAAGGCGCGGGCCGCGCGCTCGTCGACGATCCGGACGTGCAGCGCGCCTACCTCGGCGTCTGATCGTGAAGGCTCACGGCCGGTGCGCTGGTCGCGGCGCGGTCGAGGGCGATTCTTCGTGGCTGAGGCGAGCGGCAAGCGAGTGGCCGTATCGACTCGTGTCGGCGGCAATCTCTCGGCTGAGAACGGATGTCGCCGCTGCCGGCGCCGCGGGCTCGACTCCGGCACTGCGGAGTCGCCCGACGACGGTGTCGTCGCCGAGCACCGCGACCAGGGCCCTGCGCAACGGCGCGATGCCCGCCTCGGGCGTATGCACGGGGACGAACCATCCGTTCCACGATTCGGCCGCGACGCCGGGCAACGCTTCGAGGTCGGCGACCTGGTGGATGTGATGCTGCTTCAGCAGTTGACGGGCGACCGGCATCGCCACCACGGCAAGGTCGAGCCGCCCGCCGATCAGGTCTCCGATCAACGCCGCCGAGCCGCTGTAGGGCACGTGGATGAAGCGCATCCCCAGACGCTCCTCGATGGCGTCGATCGCGAACGCCTGCAAGGTGTCGTTGCCCGGATGTCCCACGGCAAGCGGCCTGCCGAGGCCAGCCTCCTCGCCCGGCAAATCGGCGAGGCGGGCGGCGCCGGTCCGAGAGCCGGCGATCAGCACGAAGCCCGTCGATCCGATCTTCGCGATCGGCATGAAGTCGGATGGCGTGAAGCGGGCGTGCGGATCGAGCAGGGGGATCAGCACCATCGTGTTCACGGTGCCCGACAGGATCATGCAGCCATCCGCTGCAGCGCTCGCCACTTCGCGGGCGCCGATCAATCCCGACGCGCCCGGGACATTGCGGACCTGGACCGGACGGCCCAGCGCCTTGGCGACCGCGTCCGCGACGACACGCGTCGTCGCGTCGAGCGAGCCGCCGGCCGGATACGGCACCACGACAGAGAGCAGCCGGTCCGGTGGGCATGCGGCCACCGGCAAGGCAGAGCACATTGCCATCGCCGCGCCCACCTTGACGGCGCGCCGCAACGCCGATGCGCGGCGCGCCCATTGGGTTCGCGTTCGGGACATGCCTGCATTCTGACGGCGCCCGAGCAGCGCGGGCCCACCGCTAAAATGCCCCGGCCGAGCTGTCGCAGCAGAGTCTCCGGCCGCCGATGTCGCTTGCAGTTGCTGCGTCTCTCGCTCCGCCTGAGCTGCCGCTCGCCCGCTCGCTCAGTTCCGAGCCGGCAAAGTCGATCCAGTGAGCACCTCGCCCACCGTCCTGCTTGCGCGCATGTTCGCGCGCTCGCGCCTGCGCCAGTGGCAGCTCGTCCAGGAGATCGCCGCCCTCGGCAGTCTGCAGCGCGGCGCCGATGCGGTCGGCATGAGCCAGCCTGCGGCGACGCACGCTCTTTCGGAGTTGGAGCGGCTGCTGGGCTTTGCGTTGTTCGAGCGTCACGCGAAGGGTGCGCGACTGACAGCGGCTGGCGAAGCGGTGCTGCCGAGGGTGCGTGCCGCGATGCATGCGTTCGGCGAGTGCGCCGAGGTCATGAGCGACATGCTGTCGGGGAGTTCGGGCGAGCTTCGCCTCGGGGCGATCGGCGCCGGAGTCGGCAGCCTGCTCAGCGACGCGACCGCGACGTTCAGCCGCAGCCATCCATCGGTCGTCATCAGCGTCTTTCAGCAGTCGCCGGACGTCCTTCTGCAAAGCCTGAACGAGCGCACGATCGACATCGCGGTCGTCCGGCGGCCGCGCCAGCTTCCTGCCGACACGAGCTTCGAGGAACTCCTGCGCGACCGCTACGTGATCGTCTGCAGTCCGAGGCACCCGTTGGCCGGTCGCAGCAACGTCACCCGCGAGCAGCTCGCACGCCACTTCTGGCTGACGCCGCCGAAAGGGACGATCGCCGAGCGCGACTTCGACGCGCTCTGGTGTGGCACCGTGGCCCCGACGAACCTCTGCTGGGTGCAATCGAGAGCCGTCATCCTGATGTTGTCGTTGGTCGAGCAGCGCCAGGCCCTCGTCATGGTCCCACGCAACACTGTCCGGCCGTTGCTGGTCGCCGGCACCCTCGCCGAGGTTCCAGGCACGTGGGGGCCGCCGGTCGATCCCCTCGGCATGCTGTACCACTCGGCGACGCTCGAGGATCGCGGTCCGCTGGCCGACTTCGCCGACGAGCTGCGGCGCTTCGCTGACTTGTCACCTCAGGGTCGTTCCTGATCCGCGTCGCGAAAGCGTCGCTTCTCGAATGCAGCCATCGACAACGCGAATGCCCGCCGCATCGAATCGATTGGACTGCTGATCGTCTCGCCCGGAGACTGAGCGATCGGGGGAAGCGTTGCAAGGCGCTGAACCTGCAACGTCCGCTCCTCGTGGCGCAACGCAGTAGAGCCACCATCATCGCAGTGACGACGAGCCTCGCGTTGGCGGGTCTCGTCTTCGTCGTCGCACCACGCGCGATCGACGGCTCTCCTGCGATCGTGGTTTCGCCGACCGACCAGGCGGCTGCCGATCGATCCGCTCGCCCGCGCGCACGGGTCGCGACGCCAGAGGTGGCGCCGCGTGAGCACGGCGGCGCCACGCGGTCGCGCGCGATGACGGTGAAGTTCGAGGGCGGGTTGCTTGCGATTCGGGCCCGTGCAGTGCCGCTCGACGAGATCCTCGCCGCCGTCGCCGACGCCGTCGGCATCAGCTTCGTGGGCGCCGAAGACGCCCGCGATGCCGTGTCGATCGACACCGGTCCCGGCCCGGTCCCGCAGGTGCTCTCCGCGTTGTTCTCTGGCGCGCACTACGGCTATGCGTTGCTCGAGCGCGCCGATGGAGCCGCCGGCACGCGACCCGCCCGCGTCATCCTGCTGCGGCAATCGGAAACGCTGCCGCAGCGAACCACCGGCGGGTCCTCTGGGCCCCGCCCGCCCGTGCCCATGCCGGATCAAGCCATGCCTGTGTCCGCCGATGCGCCGGGCGTGCGCCAGCAGAAGGTGCTCGACGAATTGCTCGAAGCCTGCAAGCAACAGGGCTGCGACACGAGTTGAGCGGCCGGTGCCGAGGAAATCGTGCCGCCGATCATTCGCGCGACGGCACGGCTGGAGTTCCAGTCAATCGCGAACTGAAGCACGAGGATGAAAATGAAGATAGCGAGGAGATGGAAGGTCCACGCGCAATGCGTCGTGGCGGCAACCGCGCTGGTTTGCGGCATCGCTCAGGCAGCGGGAGGCGAGAACCCAGCGCTCACCCACATCAAGAAGCAGTTCATGCTGACCAAGAAGGAGGCGCTCGACTGGGCGCGGTTCAAGTCGGAGGGCGGACCGACCTATGCCGGGAGCCCGTCCGGCGTGCGCTTCGCCAACTTCATCATCGCGCAAGCGCAGGAGCTGGGGCTCGTCGACCTCGATTTCGTCGACATCCCGTATCAGCGCTACGTCGTCAACGACTGGCCCGACAGGGCCACGCACACCTTCGGCTCGGGCAAGGAGATCCTCAAGCTCGTCAGCGACGGCGTCGGCGTGCCGGTCGTTGCCAGCTACGGCATGACCTCGGGCTTCACGCCGCCGGAGGGCATCACGGCGCCGATGATCTACATGGACCCGGCGCATCCGCCGGCGGATGCGGACATCAAGGGCAAGATCCTGGTCACGAAGACCGTCGGCTATCCGGCGGCGGTGCCGGGCATCAACGGTCCGTACGCCTACACGAGCTCGGTCCTGAGCAGCTACGTCGAGACCGACTACCTCGCGCGCAGCGAAGGCAAGTGGCTCGAGCCGTACATCCCGATCCCGCCGAGCCTGTCGAGCTCGCAATGGGGGCGGCTGACCTGGAGCCAGGTCAACGGAGTTGCCACGAGAGCGATCCGCGCGGGCGCGGTCGGTGCGGTCGTCGTCTACGACCTCTCGCCCGGAATGGCGCTCGGCCTCACGCAGCGCACGGTGTACGCCGCCAGCGGCACCGGCGCCAACGTCGTCTACGCGAACGTGCCGACGCTGACGCTCGATCGCGTCAACGGCGCCAAGGTGCTCGAGGACGCCAAGGCCGGCAAGTCGGCGACGCTGACGCTGCTCGCCAGCTTCCAGCTCAGCCACGGCAAGGAAATCATCGGCTACCTGCCCGGCAAGGACTATGGCACCGCGGGCGACAAGCAGATCCTGATTGCCACCCACCAGGACGCGATGTCGCTGATCGAGGACGACGGCTCGCTCGGGATGCTGGGGATCCTGAAGTACTTCAGCCACATCCCGCAGCAGGACCGGCCACGGACCATCGTCTTCTACTTCGACAACCGGCACTTCATGCCGGGCGCCGAGGGAGCATGGTCGCAGTACGACTATTACAGCATCCATCCCGAGAAGATCCCGCCGATCGTCGCGGCGATCGGCATGGAGCACATGGGCGGGAAGGCAACCATCGAGACGGGCGCGGACGGCAACGACTACCGCTACCTCGAGGTTCCGCCGAGCGACGGCGGCGTCATCACCGGCTACATCGACCTCGACCCCAACGAGTGGATGATCAAGCAGATCAAGAAGGCGATCACCGACAACGGCTGGCAGCGCGCCGAAGCGAAGTCGAACGCGCTGCCCGGCGTCAACGGTGGCTACCAGTCGCCGGTGCGCAGCCCCTTGAACAAGGGCAGCCAGTTCGGCGTCGCCGGCCTCGGCCTGGCGGGCGACTGGCCGGGCGCGTGGACGCAGACGTACGCCCAGTTCAAGACCGAGGCGGAAGGCGAGGTGGTTGGCTTCGACGCCGACAACTTCCTCCAGGAAATCGCCGGCTTCTCGCAAATGGTCGGCAACCTGATGCTCGTCGATCCGATCGTCATCGACCCCGGGTGGGGCAGCATCCGCGCCGGTCTGCAGTGCCAGATCGCCGCGATCTGCCAGACGCCGCCGACGGGTTTCCTGCCCGACTCGCAGTTCGTCTCGCCGGCCGACGCGTCCTCCGCGCGCCAGATCCTGCTCAACGAGTACTTCACCGTCACCGACTGGCTCGACAAGGGCCGCTACGACAAGGCGAAGACGGCGCTGACCAGTCTGCAGAACGACATCACGACGTTCGTCGCGGAGCCGAACCGCTCCGCGTTGAACCTGCTGATCTCGACTCAGGCGGCGAAGCTGCCGTGACCTGAGGCTGCATCCGGGCGCGTTGGCGCCCGGATGCGACCCTCCACTTCGGCCGGCCTGTTCCGGCCGCGTCTCTTCTATCGGTGTCGTGCCTTTCCTGTTCAGACTGAAGGTTGCGGCGGTCTTCGCGGCGGCCGTCTCGCTGCCCGGCGCGGCGCACGCCGGCGTCGCCGACTTCATCCGCACGCAGACGGCGGCGCAGGGACGCGACCTCGTCGACGCCGCACGCGCGATGCCGGCGGAGCGCTACCGCTATTCGCCGGGCCCCGAGCAGATGACGTTCGGCGAGCTGGTCCTGCACGTCGCCGATGGCAACTATCTCTTCTGCTCGCCGATCGGCAACAGCACGGCGCCGGCGGTCGAGAAGCTGCCTGGAGACGGTCCGAAGGACGCGCTCGTCAAGCGGCTGCAGGACTCGTTCGACTTCTGCGCGCGCGCGCTGGCGACGATCGACGACTCCAAGATGGCGGAGATGCTGGTCATCGGCAATGTGCGAACCCCTCGTTCGATGGCGATCCTGACGCTCTCGGGCACTTGGAACACCCACCTGACGATGGCGCGCGACTACCTCTCGAAAAATGGCCAGGCCGTCGCCGCGACGTCGCGCTGACGGCGGGCGCGCGCGGCGGCCGCTGCGCGTCGTGTCGTCCTGGCTCACGCTGCTCGGTCTGCTGCTCGTGTGCGCCGGCGCGCGCGCCCACGATCTGCCGGTCAACACGATGGTCAACGCGTTTGTGCGCGTCCACGATCGCCAAGCCGACCTCGTCGCCCGCGTGCCGATGGACTTGCTGCGCGGCATCCCGTTTCCGCCCGCCGACGGCCGCTACGATCTGGCGCAACCCGGCCCGTACGAGGAGCTCGCACGGACCCTGCTCGCCGACGCTTTCGTCCTCGCCGAAGACAACGTCCTGCTGAAGCCGTTGCGCTCGGAAGGACGCATCGTCGCCGTGTCGGACCGCTCCTTCGACCGCTTCGACCACGCGCTCGCGGCGGTGCAGGCGAGCACCGGATCGGCAGCGTCGATTCCGTACGACACCGGCTATCTGGACGTCCACTTCGTCTACCCGGTCAAGTCGACGGGGTCGCGGTTCGAGATCCAGTCGCAGGTCGCCGTCGACGTCGGCGTGCTCGCTCCGCTGACGGTGCGATTCGTGCGCGGCGACGACGAAGGCCGCGCCATGATCATTCCGCCCGGCGCCGACCCGGTCGACCTGGACCCAGCCTGGTATCGCGCCGCCGGCGGCTTCGTCGTTCTCGGCATCGAGCACATCCTCACCGGAACCGACCACTTGCTGTTCCTGCTCTGCCTGGTCGTGCCGGTGCGACGCCTGCGAGCGGTCGTCCCGCTCATCACCGCCTTCACGGTCGCGCACTCGGTGACCTTGATCGCGTCGGCGCTCGGCTTCGCGCCGCGCGGGCCGTGGTTCCCGCCGCTGGTCGAGGCGGCGATCGCGGCATCGATCGTCTACACCGCCCTCGAGAACGTCGTGATGCCATCGATGGGCCGGCGCGAGCTGATCACGTGCCTGTTCGGCCTCGTCCATGGCTTCGGGTTCTCGAACGCGCTCGGCGACTCGCTGCAGCTCGCCGGCCAGCACCTGATCGTCTCGCTGCTGTCGTTCAACGCCGGCATCGAGATCGGCCAGCTCGGCGTCCTGGGCATCATGCTGCCGCTGTTCGCGCTGCTGCGGCGCTGGATGTCATCGCGCAGGCTCGTCGTCGTGCTCTCGACCGCGGGCGGCCTTCTCGGCGCGGTCTGGCTGGTCGAGCGCTGGCAGGTGCTGTGGCAGGTCGACGTCGCGTGCTCGGGCGCGGGCTGCCTCGGTCACGCCGCGCCGTGGCTGGTCGCGAGCGTCGCGCTGCTGGCGTTGGTGCCGATGCTCTCGGCGTATCGCAAGCACCGCACCAGCAGGATTTCACAGCGAACGCAATGAACTGCATCGAGACCATGGCATGAACACGGGTTGGCTCAGATTGCTAGTCGGTGTCGGCGGTGTCGTCGCGGTCGGCATGAGTGCACCTGCTTTTGCCGACGACTGGCCGGCCGAGTCCGCGATCCCACCCGAGAAGGGCATGGTGATGGTGGACGTTCGCGGCGGCTGCTTCACGATGGGCGACTTCGTCGGCGTCGGCGAGGACAACGAGAAGCCGACGCACCGCGTCTGCGTGCGCGACCTCAAGATCGGAAAGTATCCGGTGACGCAAACCGAGTGGATCCAGGTAATGGGGCGCAACCCGTCCGCGTACGACAGCTGCGGCGTCGGCTATTGCCCGGTCGAGAACGTTTCCTGGGACGAAGCGCAGGAGTTCATCCGCCGCATCAACCAGCGCGGCAGCGCGAAGTACCGGCTGCCGACCGAAGCCGAATGGGAGTACGCGGCGCGCAGCGGCGGCAAGGACGAGCGATGGGCCGGAACCAACGACCCGAAGAAGCTCGTCGAGTACGCTTGGTTCGGGGCAAACGCCGACTACCAGACCCATCGTGTCGGCGAGAAGAAGCCGAACGGCGTGGGCCTCTACGACATGACCGGCAACGTCTGGGAGTGGACCGCCGACTGGTACGCGCCCGACTACTACGCCACGTCACCCGAGCAGGACCCGCAGGGTCCGTCGAACGGAACCCAGCGCGTCCTGCGCGGCGGCTTCTGGGGCAGCCTGGACGACATGGCCCGGACGACCCGCCGCATCGGCCTCGCGCCCACCACACGCTCGCCCGGATACGGCTTCCGGGTGGTGCAGACGCAGCCCTGACTCCGCGAGCTCACCCGTCCGCAGCGCGGCGCCGTCGCGCTACGGAATCGGATGCCCCTTCCATAGCCGTTCCATCGCCGCCGGCAGGGTCTGCGCCACGGTCGGCCGGTCGACGTGCTTGACGTTTCGCGCAAACACGTACCGGTAGTGGTAGCCCTTGGCGGCCAGCACCTTCGCCATCAGCGCGGCCGACAACGTCCAGTCGTGCATGCCGTCGGGGATCGTGGGGTTCGGATAGAAGAGATCCTGGTCATCCATCTCGAACCAGTAGCGGATCGGCTTGGTGGGCGAGCTCGGGATCAGCGGCGTGCCGGGCGGCTCGGAGGGCGCGAGCACGCCGGCCTTCACGGTGAGGTTCGGACCGGC
>Ga0070664_100004805_pt1 | contig 10829 bp, 5 predicted proteins | sample KBSC73metaG_FD_65863 | JGI IMG/M metagenome (GOLD analysis project Ga0070664, IMG submission 65863) | Corn rhizosphere microbial communities from Kellogg Biological Station, Michigan, USA - KBS C7-3 metaG | ecosystem: Host-associated > Plants > Roots > Rhizosphere > Soil ... | reverse complement strand
GCTGACCACCGAATCGACCGGCGAGCAGCGCGCCGCGGGCCTCACGCGCAGCAGCGAGCAGGAGCTCGGTGAGCTCGCCGCGCTCAATGCCGCATACCGCGACAAGTTTGGCTGGCCATTCATTCTCGCGGTGCGCGGGCCACGCGGCACTGGCCTTACGCGCGACGAAATTCTCGGGACGTTCAAGCGACGCCTGCAGGCGCATCCGCACGACGAATTCGCCGAATGCCTGCGCAATGTGTTGCGGATCGTCGAGCTGCGACTGAATGATCGCTTCGGAATTGCAATCGAGGCGGGCAATCGCGCGTGGGATCGGGCAGCCGAGCTCGCGCGTCACACCGACACCGCAGGGCAATTGACGGTCACGTACCTCACCGCTGCGCATCGAGCGTGCGCGGCACAGATTCTCGATTGGATGCGCGCCGACGGATTCGACGATGTCAGCATCGATGCTGTCGGCAACGTCGTTGGCGTCTATCACGGCAACACCGAGCGTGCGCCTCGACTGCTGACGGGCAGCCACTACGATACGGTGCGTAACGCCGGCCGCTACGATGGACGTCTCGGCATCCTCGTGCCGCTCGAAGTCGTTCGCAGGCTGTCGCAGCAAAAGCGGCGATTGCCGTTCGGCATCGAGGTCGTGGCGTTCGCCGAAGAGGAAGGCCAGCGCTACGGTGCGACGTTCCTGGGCTCGAGTGCGCTCGCCGGCCTTTTCGATTCAGGCTGGCTCGATCTGCGCGACGCCGCGGGCGTCACGATGCGCGACGCGATGATCGCCGCGGAACTGCCCGGCACTTTCGATGCGATCGCCGCGCTGCGTCGCGATCCTTCACACTATCTCGGATTCGTCGAAGTGCACATCGAGCAGGGTCCGATTCTGAACGACGAGTCGCTTCCGCTCGGCATCGTCACGTCGATCAATGCGAGCGTCCGGTTCATCGGTGAAGCGATGGGCATCGCCGCGCACGCCGGCACGACGCCAATGGACAAGCGGCGCGATGCAGTCGCGGCCGTCGCCGAAGTGATCCTTGCCGCGGAATCGCGCGCGAAGCAAACGGCGGGTGTTGTCGCAACCGTCGGGATCGTCGACGTGCCCGACGGGTCCATCAATGTCATTCCCGGACGATGCCGTTTCAGCCTCGACATCCGCGCACCGCTCGATGCATTGCGCGATGCCGCCTGTGCGGATGTGCTGCGCGCAATCGGCGCGATCGGCGAGCGCCGCGGCGTCGTGTTCGACGTTCGCGAGACGATGCGCGCGAGCGCGGCGCCGAGCGATCCCGTCTGGCAGCAGCGCTGGGAGCACGCAGTCGAAAAACTCGGCGTACCGCTGCGCTGTCTTGCGAGCGGTGCCGGTCACGACGCGATGCGAATGCACGAAGCAATGCCGCAGGCGATGCTGTTCGTTCGCGGCGAGCACGCGGGAATCAGTCACAACCCGCTCGAAAGCACGACGAGCGACGATATCGAGATTGCCGTCGACGCATTCGCAGGCCTGCTCGACGCGCTGGCTGCCGAGCGCAGCTGACGCGCGCCAATCAGCCGAGCGAGCGCAGCTCCCGCAACGCGACGGAGAACATCGCCGGATCGAGTGACGGTGCCGCGCGAAGCTCGCCTAGAAGCTGCCCGGCACGCTCGATCGCGCGGCAGTTGCGTTCCTGCCACGAAGCGATCAACGCCTGCGGATCGTCGATGCTCGCACCGCCAATCAATACTTCGGTCGTCACCGTCCGCTGCAACGCCGACAAATCATCCTGCATCGCGCCCTTCGCCAGCCGGCTCCAATGCTGGTCCTCCGGCAACGCGGCGAGCTGGTCGCGCAGCCACGGCAGGCCGAGCTTCGTCGATACGCTGAAATAGATCTGCGCGACGAGCTCGACAGGCCGTCCCGTCGCGTCGCCGACTTCGACGATGTCGAGCGTCGAATACAGCGTGTCGAGAGCAACGACGCGCGCGGCAAGCTGTTTTGGCACGCCGCGCGCCGTGTAGCCGTCGATCGCCGCGTCGACGCGCGCACGGTCGGCGCCTTCAGTGAGCTCGGGCAGCCGTGACGCCAGCGCATCCGCGCGTGGGGTGAACTGCGCGATCGTCGCCGCCATATCCTCGGTGAGCCGGCGCGATCGCAGGAACCACAGCGTTCCGCGCTCGATCAGCCGGCTCGAATCGATCAGCATTTCCATTTGCGCAGCGTTCTCGACACGGCCATCGAGCGCCTCGATCGCTTTCCATAGGTCGACAAAGCCGAAGATCTCGCGCGACAGCAGGTAGGCACGGATGATCTCGTGCGGCTTCGCGCCGGTCGTCTCGGTCAGCCGATGCACGTACGTGCTGCCGACGCGGTTCAGCATGCTGTTGATGACGTGCGTCGAGATGATCTCGCGCGACAGCGGATGCCGCGACATGTATGCGGCGTACGGTCCGCGCAGCGGCTCCGGAAAATAGCGGGCAAGCGCCGTCGCGACCCATGGATCATCGGGCAGCGTCGAGGCAAGCATTTCGTCGTACAGCCACATCTTGCTGTACGCCAGCAGAACGGCGCCCTCGGGCGTGGTGAGTCCGATCCCCTTTCGGCGCCGCTCGGCAAACTCGTCATCCGATGGCAGGAACTCGATCGCTCGCGCGAGCCGCCCGTTCTTCTCGAGGAACTGGATGAAACGCTGCTGCGCGTCGAGCAGTCGCGGCGCGATCCGGTTCATCGCCGACAGTGCCTGCGTCTGGAAGTAATTGTCGCGCAGCACCAGTGCCGCGACGTCGTCCGTCATTTCGGCAAGCAGAGAATCGCGCCGCTTCTCGGTCAACTCGCCATCCGCAATCGCGAGCCCGAGCAGGATCTTGATATTGACTTCGTGATCCGACGTGTCGACACCGGCAGAGTTGTCGATCGCGTCCGTGTAGATACGGCCACCGGCCAGCGCGTACTCGATGCGGCCGAGCTGCGTGCAGCCGAGATTGCCGCCTTCCGCAACGACTTTGCAGCGCAGCTCGCGTGCGTCGATTCGCAATGCATCGTTGGCGCGATCGCCGACCTGGGCGTGCGTCTCGCCAGTCGCCTTCACGTACGTGCCAATGCCGCCGTTGTAGATCAGATCGACGGGTGCCTTGAGGATCGCGTTGACGAGCTCGGTGGGCGACATCGTTCCGGTGTCGATGTCGAGCGCCTTCGCCGCCTCTCGCGTAATGACGATCGATTTGGCGCTGCGCGGATAGATGCCGCCTCCTGCAGACAACAGCGCAACATCGTAGTCGGCCCACGACGAGCGCGGCATGTGGAAGAGGCGCTCGCGCTCAGCGAAAGACTTTGCCGCATCCGGATCGGGATCGATGAACACGTGACGGTGATCGAACGCCGCAACGAGCCTGATGTGGCGCGAGAGGAGCATGCCGTTGCCGAACACATCCCCCGACATGTCGCCGATGCCCGCAACGGTGAATTCCGTCGTCTGCGTATCGACACCCATTTCGAGAAAATGCCGCTTGACCGATTCCCAGGCGCCGCGCGCTGTGATGCCCATCGCCTTATGGTCGTATCCGGCCGAGCCACCGGATGCGAACGCATCGTCGAGCCAGAAACCGTATTCCCGACTGATGCGATTGGCGTAATCGGAGAACGTCGCCGTCCCCTTGTCGGCGGCAACGACGAGGTACGGGTCATCGCCATCATGCCGTTTGACGCGCGGCGGAGGAACGACGGCATCGCCGCTGCGGTTGTCGGTGAGATCGAGCAGGCCGCGCAGGTAATCGCTGTAGCAGGCGATACCTTCCTTAAGTACCGCATCGCGATCGGTCGCAGGCGGCGGACGCTTCAGCACGAACCCGCCTTTCGAGCCGACCGGCACGATCACCGCGTTCTTGACCATCTGCGCCTTGACGAGCCCCAGCACTTCAGTGCGGAAATCCTCCGGTCGATCGGACCAGCGCAATCCGCCGCGCGCAACCCTGCCGCCGCGCAGATGCACCCCTTCGAACCGCGCCGAATAGACGAAGATCTCGAACATCGGTCGCGGGTCCGGCAAGCCGGGGACCTTGGCGGGATCGAATTTGAACGACAGGAATGATCGCGGCGCACCGGATGCGTCGCGCCGCCAGTAGTTCGTGCGCGTCGTCGCAATGATCAACGCCAGGTACTGCCGTAGCACGCGGTCCTCGGACAGATTGTCGACACTTTCGAGCGCGCGCTCGATCACACCGACGCGCTCGATGCTTGCGTCGGCGTCGCCTGCGGTGTCGGGATCGAATCGATCCTTGAAAAGCGTGATGAGCTCGGCGGCAATCTGCGGATGTGCAGCGAGCGTTGCCTCGATGAACGTCTGGGACAGTGCGAAGCCGATCTGGCGCATGTAGCGAGCATAGGCGCGCAGGATCGCAACTTCGGCCGCGGGAAGACGCGCTGCAACGACGAGCCGATTGAAATCGTCGTTTTCGATGTCGCCGCGAAAGACACTGCCGAACGCATCTTCGAAAAGACCGTGCAACGCGTCGATCTCGGTGTCGGCAGCCGACAACAGCCCGAGATCGTGCACCCAGATCGGCGTGCGAGCGTCGGGTGCAATCCGATAGGGACGCTCGTCGAGAACCTTCATGCCCATTCGCTCGAGCATGGGAAGGCTCTCCGACAGCGTGATCGCGCCACCCAGGCGAAACAGCTTGAAGCGCAGCGCGTTCGGCGCAGCACCGAGCGGGCGATACAGTGACATGCCAAGCGGCGCGGCCACGGTCAGCCGATCCATCATCTCGATATCGGGGACAGCGTTACGCGCCGCGAAGTCCTCGCGATACGCGACCGGAAAGGCACCGCCGAAGCCGCGAAACAGTGCGTTGCCGCGCGCCTCCCCGACCGCGTCGATCAGCGCATCCTTGAGCTCGTCATCCCAGCGGCGCGCAGCCGCGGCGAGCTCGGCTTCGAGCGCGCGGACATCGGTTGGCGGAACCTGGCCTGGCGTCGTTCGGACGGTGATCATCACGCGCGCCAACGACGAATCGGACAAGTGCACGTTGAAGTCCGAGCTGCGGCCATTGAAGGCGCGCATCAGCACGGCTTGCCATCTTTGCCGCACCTTCGTCGTGTAGTGCTCGCGCGGCGCATAGATCAGACACGTGACGAAGCGCTCGAACGTATCGCGGCGAACGAAGAGTCTGAACCGTTGCCGGTCCGCGAGATGCAGGATGCCAGTCGCCGTGCGAACGAGCTCGTCATCCGAAATCTGGAACAGCTCGTCGCGCGGATAGTTGTCGAGGATGTTGATCAGCTGCTTCTCGGCGTGTCCTCCTGCCGGGAGGTTGGCCTTGCGGATCACATCGGCTGTCTTGTTGCGCAAGAGCGGTATGTCCGCCGGATTCGCGCTGTACGCACCGTGCGTGAAAAGCCCGAGGAACCGGTGCTCGCCGCAGACCTGGCCTTCGTCATCGAAGCGCTTGATCGCGATGTAGTCGAGAAATCCCGGCCGGTGGACCGTCGAGCGCGACGTCGACTTCGTGATGACCAGAAGCTCAGGCCGGCGCGCGTACGCGCGCACCTGCGGCGGAAGCGCGGCGAAACTGCCGGCGACATCTTTGCTGCGCGGTTCGGCAAGGATCCCGAGACTCGTTCCCGGCTGAATCTGCAACGCATCCTGGCCGTCGATTCGAACGAGATCGTGGCAGCGATATCCTAGGAACGTGAAATGATTGTCCGCGAGCCATTCGATGAACGCGACGCCTTCGGCGACCTGATCGGCGCGAAGTGGCGACGGTGGCGAGCGACGGATGGTGTTCGCGATCGCATGCGCCTTGTCGCGCATCGCGCTCCAGTCGCGGACGGCTGCGCGCACATCGGCGAGCACGTGGTTGATGTCGGTGACGAGTTGTTGTAACGCGGCGGCATCGATCGTTCGATCGACCTCGAGATGGATGAACGATTCGACAATCCGCGTCGGCGAATCGTCGGATGCGAGACCGAGCAGCGTGCCATCCGCGGATCGTTCGACGGCGATGATCGGATGGACGATCAGATGCAGCGTGAGCCCGTGCCGGTTCGCCTCCATCGCGACCGAATCGACGAGAAACGGCATGTCGTCATTGACGATCTCGACGATCGTATGCGTCGACAGCCAACCCTGGTCCTCGATCGTCGGGTTGAACGCGCGCACACGTGCATCGCCTTGGACACGCTTGCGCGCGAAATTCCAGTGCGACAGCGCAGCCCCGTAGAGATCGGCCGGCAGCCGTTCCTGCAGGTCTTCTGGATCGACCTGGGCGTAGTAGCGTGCGATGAAATCCTGCAGCGTCGTGCGAAGCTCAGGCGCGACGCCGGCTGCGACGAGCTTCGCAATCGCCTGCTGCCGTTCCGTGCGAGAACTCACGGCGCTATCGTTCACGATACCCCCAACGTCGCCCGCGAAGATCGCGCGCCGCCGTCATCGAATCAGCGCCGACGGCTCACGACTCAACCCGGAGCAAAACGATTCTTTGCACAGCGAGCCAACATATCGGAAAGGCCGTGGCGCGTCCAGCGCGCACGGTCGCTGGTGACGCAAGCCAGAGTGAGTATCACGCTGCGGCGTCCTCGGCGATGCGCTTGCGCGGCCGCAGCGTGTCACGCAACGCGGCGAGCGCGGCCGAGACTTCTCCTTCACGCCAGATCAGAGGCGTCGTCACATCGGCATGCACGGCGGGCAGCCGATGGCGCATGACCGGTGGACCCTGCAGCGTCGCGAGCACCGCTTCTGGAACCAGCGCGATGCCAGTGCCCGCAGCAACGCAAGCCACGATCGCGTGATAGGAGGACAGGTCGAGCACGCGGATCGACGCCATGCGCTTGTCGCCGAGCCAGCGCGCGAGGACGCGGCGATACGCGCACCCCGGCGGGAACGCGACCACCGAATCGTCGTCGACATCCTGCGGCCGCACGATCGACCGGTGTCGCTGCGGCGAAATGATCACCAGCCGCTCGCGGAAGAGTGGCAGCGCGACGATGCCCCTGCCGGACGGCGCCTCGACGACGAACGCTGCATCGATGCGACGCGCGAGCAGCGCCGCCACGAGCGAATCGTTGGTGCCGGTCGAAAGCTCGATCCGTACGTCCGGATAGCGCCGGTGGTAGGCGGCAAGCACCGCCGGCAGTCGCGCGGCCGTCGTACTTTCGAGGGCGCCGATACGCAGCACGCCCGCGGGAGCGCCGCCCGCAATCGCTGCTCGCGCCTCGCTCGACAGTCGCAACAGCCGCTCCGCGTAGTCGAGCAACTGGTGGCCGCTTGGCGACAGGTGCAGCCGCTGCCGATCGCGATAGAAAAGCTCGGCACCGAGCGACGCCTCGAGCTGCTTGACGCGCGTCGTCACGCTCGACGGCACGCGATGCAGCTTGCGGGCCGCCTTCAGGATGCCGCCTTCGTGCACGACGGTGCGAAAGATGGCGAGGTCCTCGAGCTCCATCGCGAGGTCGCTATTCTCGATCGAAGAACATCGCGTTCTCGATTATTCAATATCCGGCAACAAATTGTGCGCGTAGGATCTGGATCATGCAAGCGCGCTCCCCCACGACATCCTTGGCTGTTGCCGCGCTTGGCTGTCTCGGGCTCGCATCGGCCATGGGCATCGGCCGCTTTGCGTTCACGCCGATGCTGCCGCTGATGCAGCAGGCGTATGCGATGCCGCTGCAGCAGGGCTCGTGGCTTGCGTCGGCGAACTACGTTGGATATCTGATTGGCGCGCTGCTCTGCTTCGCACTGGATCTTCGTCCTGGCACGGCGGCGCGGCTCGGGCTCGGCGTCGTTGCATTGACGACGTTCGCAATGGGTTTGACGGATTGGTTCGCGGCCTGGATGTTGCTGCGCGCGCTCGCCGGTATTGCGAGCGCGTTCGCACTCGTTGGCATGGCATCGTGGGCGTTGAGCGTCCTCGTTCGCGAGCGACGCGCGCATTGGGCTGGCTGGATCTTCTTCGGTATTGGCAGCGGGATCGTGCTCGCCGGTGTCGTCGGTCTCGTCGCTGGCGCAACGAACGCGCCGCCCGCGCATACGTGGCTGCTGTTCGGAGCGATTGCCACGGCGATCTTCGCACTCGCGTGGAAGCCGCTCTCCGATGACGACGCAACGCCCGTCAAGGCGGCCGCCGCCACGCGCGCAACGGGCCGCATCGACAGTAACGCGTGGACGCTGATCGGTTGCTACGGCGTGTACGGTTTTGGCTACATCCTGCCCGCGACATTCCTGCCCGCGCTGGGTCGTCAACTGTTGCCCGATCCATTGGTCTTCGGCTGGGCGTGGCCCGCGTTCGGCGCTGCGGCTGCGCTGTCGACGTTGATTGCCGCAAACTTCAAGCGGGTGCCCCCGCGTCGCCTCGTCGCATTCGGCACGTTGTTGACGGCTGCCGGCGTTGCGGCGCCGGCGATCTCGCCGGGACTCGTATCCATTCTCGTCAGCGCGCTATTGGTCGGTGGAAGCTTTGTGGTCGTGACGATGGCAGCATTCCAGGATGCGCGCCTCATCGCCGGCGGCAACGCTCCGCGCGTCGTTGCCGCCATGACGGCCGCGTTCGCGCTTGGTCAGCTTATCGGTCCGCTGACCGTTCCGGCCGGCGCGATCGATCACGCGCTGACGGTGCCGAGCCTTGCCGCGAGCGCCCTGCTGATCGTGGCGGCACTCGTACTTTTGAGAAGTCCGGCGCAGCGCCTCATCCCCGCCGTCGATTGAACGACAGGAGTCACGAATGCGAATGCCGCCCCTCGATCGCGAGACGATGTCCGCCGCGCAGATCGCGGCCGCTGATGAGTTGATCGCCGGGCCACGCAAAGGCGTCAAGGGCCCGTTCATCGCGCTGCTGCGAAGTCCCGAGTTGCTCGCACGCTTGCAGAAGGTCGGCGAATTCCTGCGCTTCGACAGCTCGCTGCCGGCACGCGTCAGCGAATTCGCGACGCTGATCGTCGCGCGCGCTTATTCGCAGCAGTTCGAGTGGTTCGTCCACGTTCCGCTCGCGCTGAAGGCCGGAACGACGCAGGCAACCATCGACGCGCTGCGAGACGGACTGCGTCCTGGCGCGATGAACGATGACGAAGAGCTCGTGCACGCGTTCACGACGGAAGTGCTGCGCGAGCACGGCGTAACCGACGCGACCTACCGCCGCGCCGTCGAGCGCTTTGGTGAGCATGGCGTCGTGGAGCTGACGAGCCTGATCGGCTATTTCGCGCTCGTGAGCCTCGTCCTCAACGTTGCGCAAATCCCCGAGGAACCGAACGCATCCGTCGCGCGGCTCGAACCACTGTCGCGCTGAGCCGCGTACCGGTAAGCATCGGTCGAACGGATGTCACACCGCTCGACGTCGCGAGATGTCAGACGCCCGGATCCTTGACGTTCTCGACCTTGTCGAACTCGATGCTCCACGGCTTGCCGTTCACCATCTCGACGCGGCGGATGTAAACGGTCTGAATAGGATCGCGCGTCGCGGGATCGATTGACATCGGTCCGCGCGGGCTCACCCACTTCATTCCCTTCATCACCTCGACCAGCTTGTCGCCCTTGGCATCGGCGCCGGCGGCCTTTGCCGCCTCGTAGATCAGATGCATTCCGTCGTAGCCGCCAACCGAGTGGAAATTGGGTCGCATGCCGTTGTTCGCCTTCATGAACGCGTCGACGTACGCCTTGTTCTCTGGCGAATCATGCGCGGCCGAATAGTGGAACGACGTGACGACGCCAACCGCCACTGCACCCATGCTTTCGAGCAGATCGTCGTCGACGACGTCGCCGGTGCCGATGATCTTGATGCCGGCGGCCTTAAGCCCGCGGTCTTCGAATTGCTTCATCACGGCCGATCCTTCACCCGAGGGCACGAACACGAACAGCGCATCGGGCTTCGCGTCCTTGGCGCGCTGAATGAATGGCGCATAGTCGGCGTTACGTAACGGAACGCGCAGCGACTCGGCTACTTTGCCGCCCGCAGCCTTGAAGCGCTTGACAAACGTGGTCTCGGCATCGAGGCCCGGTCCATAGTCAGTCACCATCGTTACGGCGGTCGCGATCTTGTTCTTCGCCGCCCAGTCGGCGATCGGTCCCGTCACCTGCGGCAACGTGAATCCGCTGCGCACGATATAGGGCGACTTCGACGTGACGATCGACGTCGCGGCGGCCATGACGATCATCGGCGTTTTCGCTTCCGTGGCAACGGGTGCCGTCGCGAGCGCAAGGGGCGTCAAGCCGAAACCGGCGATGACGTTGACCTGGTTGCGGACGATCAATTCCTGCGCTGTTCGCTTCGTCGTCTCCGGCGCGACACCGCCATCGTCCTTGACGAGCAGCTCGACCTTTCGTCCGGCGATCGAATCGCCATTCCGCTGCATGTACAGCTTGCACGCCGCCTCGATCTGCTTGCCCGTCGATGCAAAGGGGCCGCTCATGGGCAGGATCAGCCCGATTCGCAGCGGGTCGGCGGCGTGCGCCAGCGGAGCGTAGCGGGCGGTCAGCGCGGCGGCGCCGGCCTGAAGGATGCGGCGACGCGAAAGATCGATCTCGAGCGGCATGGCGGGTCCTCGACGAATGTGATTGTTTGACAACCTTCGGGTGCGCGAAATCAGTGGCGGCATAGGATCATGCACGAACGACCGCCGACGTTGCGCCAAGCCGTGCATTTTCGCGCCGACTGCGCGCGCCGCCAACATCGGGAACCGATACAGCGCTATCGAAAATCCTTATCGGGCCGCCTCCCGCCTGCGTGCCAGCGCGACCGATCGCTGTGCGACAGTCGACGAACCGTCCGATAAGCGCTGCGCGATTCAAGATCAACTGGAAAGCAATGCTCGCACCGATCGTTTGCGGCACACTTTGCATCGACACGATCGTCGATCCAAGCGTTAGGATGCACTG
>Ga0070664_100004804_pt1 | contig 10831 bp, 7 predicted proteins | sample KBSC73metaG_FD_65863 | JGI IMG/M metagenome (GOLD analysis project Ga0070664, IMG submission 65863) | Corn rhizosphere microbial communities from Kellogg Biological Station, Michigan, USA - KBS C7-3 metaG | ecosystem: Host-associated > Plants > Roots > Rhizosphere > Soil ... | reverse complement strand
CCGGCATGTTCGCAAGAGCACGTTCATGAACTTGGGAGATCCTTGTGCTTGTCCACAGGAGGTGGACAGTAGAGCGGCGCAAGCCACGCTATGTGAGCACAGGGAAGTCAGACCACGTTGTAGTAGCGGTGAGCCGGGTAATGACCGGGGAGCGAAGAGCGTGGCGGAAAGAGGAAGTGGCGAATGAGGAAATCGGAACCGCACTCCGAGGCGGGCAACCCTTCCGGACCCAGAGCTGGCAAGGGACACAATCCAGTTTCCAGGCGAGCCGCAATAGCAGCGAAGGCCCGGACGAATTCAAAAGAGCAGTTCAACAACTTGCTTCACCATCTGACGTATGAGTTGGTCGAGGAGTGTCTCGATGAGATACCTCGATCGAGCGCGGCGGGGATGGATGGGATGAGTGCGAAGCAAGCCAGAGAAAATTTAAGCTGGCTTCTTCCGCCAATCCTGAAGCAGATCCACGAGGGGCGCTATACGCCGCCGCCGGTACGAAGGGTGTACATCCCGAAGGCGGATGGTTCAAAGCGTCCAATCGGGATTCCGGCGGTGATCGATCGCGCGCTCCAGGGAGCAATGGCAAAGGTTCTGAATGAAATCTACGAGCAGGATTTTCTGAAATGCTCGTTCGGTTTCAGGCAAGGGCTCGGATGTCATCACGCACTGGCCACGATCAACGAGGTACTTTACCGCCAGAGAATGGAGCACGTGCTTGAAGTGGATATCCGGGACTTGAATACGACCGGAATAGGCTCCATAAGAGCATCATTTGGGCCTCCGGGCTGCGGCTTCGAGGATTGCCCGATCGGTGTCGGTGCGGACAAGAATGAAGGTGCCTGTGACGAACAGGACGATCAGCGTCAAAATTGCCATGCGGTAATTGCCGTAGACGTTTGCCACGAGCCCGAACATCAGCGGTCCGATCCATGATGTGCCGCGTTCCGAAATCTCATACAAGCCGAAGAATGATGACTCATATCCAGCCGGAGTCATTCGCGAAAACAGCGATCGGGAGAGGGCCTGCGAACCGCCCAGCACAATCGCAATGACTGCGGCCATCAGGAACGCCTGGCCAGTTGTTCGCAGAAAGCCCCAGGCATAAATCACGATGCCGCACCAGATGACCAGCGAGGCAACGATTGCTGGTTTGGTTCCCGTCCTGGACGCAACCCACTCGAACAATAACGCCCCTGCGAACGCGACGAATTGGACCATCAGGATCACTTTCATGGTGAAAGCCGTGTCGGCTCCAGCGTCCCGCTGTTGGGGTGTAAAAAGTTCCTGCGAAAGAAACACCGACGCGTTGCTGATGACGGCTTGAACACCGTCGTTATAGAGAAGGTATGCAGCGAGAAACGTCAGTGTATGGGGCAGACTTATAAGTTCGCGCCAGGTTGCCGCCAGTTCCAAGAATCCGGCCGTCAGGTAGCTTTTGCCTGTGGGAGCGCCGCGGCTCGGTATGCGATTGTGAAGACGGGCGAAAGTGAGAAGTGCGAAACCTCCCCACCATACTCCGGCAGTTAGCAAAGAAATGCGTACGGCCGTTCCCGCGTTTATTTTAAGGAGTCCGGCCCTTGCGGCCTCGACGAGTGCGAGATTCATCGCCAACAACAGGCCGCCTCCGACGTAGCCCAGCGCGAAGCCACGGCTGGAGACTTTATCGCTTTGTTCTTCGCTGCAGATCTCGCGCAGATAGCTGTTGTACAGGACTATCGTGGCTCCGAAACTCAGGTTCGCAATAATGAACAGCAGAGCACCCCACAGATATCGATCACCTGTAACGAAGTAGAACAGGCATGTCGCGGTGACGCCGATATAGCAAAGCAGAACCATTAGATGCTTCTTGTGGCGCGAATAATCCCCGATCGCTCCCAACACCGGAAGCGTAAATACCTGCAGGAGAACTGAAATCGAGACGGCAAACCTGAAGAATGCTTTTGCAGTAATTGCGCCCAGCGGGCCGAGGGAGAGAACGACGCCATTGGTTCCCACGGTGTGTTGAGCGAGCTTTGTCAGGTATGGATCCAGGAGCACTCCGGCTACGGTTGTGGCGAATGCGGAATTCGCCCAGTCGTACATCATCCAGCCGAAGATTTCGCGCCGATCGTTCACAACGGGCGTTGCTGAGGCAGCAAGTTTCAATGGTGTAGATCCTTCAGCCCGAAAGTAGCGGAGTTTAAGGCAAATCGATTCCAGGCTGGCACAGTTCTTGATGTGTGCCACCGGTGGATTCCGCGTAGAATCGACCGGACAATTTCCAATGCATATCCGCATCGACAAAGGCAGCGACGTCACTATCTCCAGACAGCTGTCTGAACAAATCGTGTTCCAGATTGCCACCGGCAAGGTGAAGCTGGGAGATCCCTTGCCGAGCGTCCGCGAATTGGCGCTGCGCCTCAAGGTGTCTCCGACCACGGTCAGTGAGGCATACCAGAATCTCGTCGAGCGGTTGTGGATCAAACGGAATCGAGGGAAGAAAATGGTCGTGCGCGCGCCCGACCGGCCGCTCGAATCAGGACCCGCAGCGGATCTGGACGATTTGATCGACGCAACGATACATAAAGCCCGCGAGCGCGGTTACACGCTCCAGGAACTGCGCAAGCGCGTGCAGGATCGATTGCTGATCGAGCATCCGGATCACGTTTTGATCGTTGAAGAGGAGCCTGGAATGCGGAGGATTCTGCAGGAGGAATTATCCGAGAAACTGCCTGTTGCAATTGCTTCCACCTCGCTCGACGCACTGTCGGAAAATGCAAGCCCTGTCATCGGCGCTCTGGTTGTGTTCATACCGGGACGCGTGTGGCGCATCGCTTCACAGCTGCCGAGAGGTCATCCGATGCTGGCGCTGGAACCGTCGAGTATCGAGGATCACCTGAATCGGATTCGTAATTTGAAGACCGCTTCCGTGATTGGCATTGTTTCAATCAGTCCCCTATTCCTGGAAATGGCTAAAACGTTGTTGGCTCCATTCGTGGGCAGTGTCCACGCAATTGAGGAGCATTTGCTCGAAGAAAACAGAATTATCAGTCTGTCCGGCTTGGATCTGGTTTTTTGCGATACCGTTTCGCGACGAAGAATCAGAGCGAGCAAGGTCATCCCGCATTCCGTAACTTCCGGTCCATCTATCCTGGAAATTTCCAGCCGATTGGATTCGTCAGCAAGATGAATGATATTCGTACCGTTCGCATTGAAGGTGCGGTGACCGCTGCTGGAGCAATAGTCGGCATTTGTTTGGCGCGGCGCAGTGTCCGCTTTGCGGTGTTTTCGTCGGTTGTATCCAGCTATCGAATGGCGGGACGGAAGACCAAAGGCCTGGTAGCACTAAGTGAAATACGCAAAAATGGGAATTGAACGCAGGTTCAATTCCCAAATGTAGCCCCAACGGGAGTTGAACCCGTATTTCGGCCTTGAGAGGGCCACGTCCTAACCATTAGACGATGGGGCCGGACCTTGAAAAGTATGTGGGCGCTGGCTTCTTCGGGCAAGCAGTTTGTTTGCAGTCCCGTCGCGGCGTTATAGAATGGCGTCCCTTATGGCAAAGATCGGCGACATCAAAATAGTAAACTCGAACACCCGTGAGTCCCATCCATTCGAATCGGGAACAGAGATGACCCTTTGCAGCCCGGATTTGTGCGGTTCCGAAAATCTCACGGTCTATAAGCGAACGATCGGCGAAGGAAAGCAATTCGATCTGCAGGCCGGCAACAGTTACCAACTGGTGTACGTGATGCAAACTCCCGCCAATGGGCTGATCCATTTCAAGGACAAGACCTATCCGGCAGAGGAAGGCGCCGGCGTCCTGCTAGTGCCGTCGGAATCCGCTCGATTTGAAGCTGTAAAGTCGAGCATCGACATCCTGCAGATGGTGGTGCCCAAACCCCCGGCGGCGGTTGATGACGGCCTGCCTGGAGGTCCGGGTTATTTTTTCAATAGAAAGTCACTCCGTGCACTCAGCGACGCCAGCGGGGGCCGCGTCCGACGGTTCTGCGCCGAGTCCAGCGTCCGGCTTCGCGATGGAACGAGACTCACTCCAACCAACGCCATCCAGGCGGGAGAGATGCACTACAACGAGGGCGGAGCGTCCCCCTATCACGTGCACCGCGGCACTGCCGCGAATCCAAATGGCGCGGCTCATTGCTACATGACTTTCAAAGGGCGAGGCGTCGTCGAGGTCGAGAATGAATTTCAGGAAATCGATCCGGGCACGCTCGTGTATTTTCCTCCAGGTGTGCCGCACCGGCTCCGCGCACATGACGGTCCGCTCGACTACTTTGAGATTCAGGCATGGAGAAGTTTCAAGACCACGATTCTGAGCGAGGAGCCATTGGGCCTGAAGTGGTACTACGAACGTGAAAGCCCGAATGCGGAACTCGTGGAGTGGAACCAGAGCTGACGTTTTCGGAAGGCTCGAAACACCATCATGAGATTGACTCCAGGCATGGCAACGACCGCAGCAGCGTTAGTCTTACTGGCAGCCAGTTCACCATTCGCTAGTCAGGCCGTCGCAACTCAGCGGCCTGCTGTCCCGGTACAGTTGTTCAAGATGACACTGCAGAACAACAACCGGCTGCCTCTGTCTCAGGACTCCATCGCCACACCGAATCTCGATCTTCATCTCTATGGCGATGGCAGGAACATCATCGTCGCCACGGGCAGCGGCGCAAACTTTCCGCGCACTTTTTTCGGATTGTGCAAAGGCCCTTGTGGATTTTCCTTACGCGACAGGAACAACTACTTTGATCTCCGGGGCAGTGCGAGTATGACTTTTACCACCATCGTTTCGGGTTTCCATCGCGTGCGCCCCATCATTAAGCTGGCTGACGGTTCACTATTGATCGGAGATCAGGCCGAGGGTTCCGTCGCGGATTATCACCAGTACACAATCTCGTTCAACGAATGCCGATGGCTGAGACTGGATCCGGTACGGGGCGTTACCCTGGGAGGCACCTGGGTTGTGCCGGATCTCAGCAAGGTGGATGAAGTCGGCTATTTCGATATTATTCCAGGCAGTGGAGCATGGACCGAAGGTCTTGTAGTGGAAAAGCAACCACCGCCGCCGGCTGGAGGGTGGATTGCTGTCTCTGCTTTTGAACTATGGGGAACCCCCGTCGCTCGATAGACTTGCTCCTTTTGCGCGCGATCGCAGACCGCGCCTACAGGGACGCCGGAACTTTGTTGGCCTTTTCTCAATTCACTTTGGTCGATAGGCGGAGCGCGCAATGTCGGAAATCGGAGCCGGCGCCACGGTTGCCCGTATCCTGGTTTGTGTGTGGCGTTCGACGGTCGGTTTGGACGATCCGCGTCCTTCTTCCCCCCAGACGACCGTGACTTCGGTACCAGGTTCACTGTGTTCGATATCCAGCATGGCAAGCGAGACCATCGCCCGCTCGTTATAGGTGTATCCAGTGTAGGTGGAGATCCCGACGATTTTTCCGTCTCTTAATACCTTGTCGTACGGCAGCGTGGAATAGTTCGCTATCGGTAAATCGATATACTTTGCCGCATCGTCACCAGCATGGAAGAGCGTTTGAAACGCGCCGGCAAGGTCCTTGTCATTCCATACCAGTGTGACCTTCCTGCGGTTTGGTTTTCCGGCCATTTTTTCTATGGCGTGTCTTCCAACAAAATCGTGATCGAATTTGACGAAGGGCCCGTATCCAAGTTCGTACGGATTCAGGTAATAGTCCTTAATATTGTTGGAGTAAAAACTGCCCCCGAGTGAAGCCATCACTTCGTAGCTTTTCCCGCTCAACCACCGTCTGTACGCCTGCATTTGTTCGCCAACATAAACTGCTGGAAGGGGAGAAGGTATCCAACCTGATTCAAGGCAGCTGGTCGGGTAAGCCCTGGAGCCCACTTGCCGAATACCGAATTCCTGCCCCGCTTCAACAATGGCGTCGCGCACCGCATCGCCGTCTTCCCATGGTCCGAAAAGTTCCCAGCCGGGTTGTCCGACCATGCCATGACGCAACGCGCGAACACTCCGTTCCGCGATCTTGAACACATCCATGTGGAAGAACCGAATTTCCGGTGTTGGATGTCCCGTGACCTTCTCCATCACCTTCAGCGCATTGGGACCTTGAACCTGATATCGATACGCCTTTCGCCGACCTTGATTGACAGCGGATCTTTCGTCCCTCTCCGCCGATGCCGCATACCCTCCGGTCTCGAGATTGAATTGCACCCAATCGGCGGCGGGAGGTCGACCGACGAGATTGAATCGATTTTCGTCCAGATAAAAGAGAATCGCATCGCCAATCACGTAGCCATCATGGTTACACGCGACAAATTGTTTGGCTTGATTGACTTTGAAATTCTTAAAACTATTGATGCCAAGATCGGAAAACAGTTTGAGCGCGTCCGGGCCCTCAACATACAAGTCCGTCATGTGGTGGGACTGATCGAAAAGAGCGCAGGTATTCCTCCAGGCCCGTTGTTCATCTCGCCAGTTCGTGAACTCGGCTCGAACTACCGGAAATGCATAAGGTCCAATTTGCGAGTTGCGCAGTAGCTCCACCGGATTGCCAACGGTTCGCAGTGCCTGCTCCAGGTTTTCGTGGGTCATAGGGCGCGGAGTATATCAAAGCCTCAAAAAGAGGCCTCCGAATTCCAGGGGCGAATTCGGAGGCCGGGGGGACTCTAAAAATTGAAACGAAGTTGGCCCTGGAAAGTGCGCGGTGTTGTGCCGGTGAGCGAGCCGCCCTTGTCCGGGATGCGTCCGAAGACAATTCCAGGCGTGTTGACGCTCTGACCTGTCTGGGGCTGCGGGTCGGAAAGATCGGGATGGTTCAGGATGTTTGTCGCATCGAAACGCAGCTGAAGCGATTTGGATTCCGAGATCCGGAACGACTTCCCGATGTTCGCATCCAATCTCCATTTTCCGATAGACGACAGCGACAGTGGCATCGTGCCGCGCTGACCGGGGTAGGGATTCACAAGCATGATTTCTCCAGCGGAGCCATCGGTATTCTGCTTCGCAAGTGCGTTGAGCGTGCAGCTTCCGTTGGTGAAAAGGTTGAATCCCATCGTGTCAGTTACGTTCGTCACGGCACATTGCGGATCCGGTGTCAGGATGAATTGTTTGCCGTAATAGGTTCCCGTCTGATGGTTCGGGCCGTCCCATTTCGCATGTCCTTTCGTCTCAAGATCAAACTCCGAAGACGCAACGCTCATTCGACTTTGTCCGAGATTCAACGTCTGAAGTCCGCCGGCGTAGAGCATGCGGCCGCCGATGACAGTTCTCGGGTTTCCAGTGAACGCATTGTAGATGACGCTCGTCTGCCACTGTTCAATCAGGCGTGCAAGCCATCCTGAAGTGTTTCCAAAAAACAACTTGTTGGGGCCGAAAGGCAATTCGAAAGTGCCATTGGTATGAAAATCGTGCTTCACGCTGAGGTAAGCCGGGGCGTAATCCGCATTCCGATCCAGCGGATCCGTGTACCCCGAGGTCGGAAGACCCATGGTCTTCGCAAAAGCATAGGTGGACTGAAAATTGATGCCTTGTACCGGCCGCAAAGTGAACTGCACCGTGAGGGATTGATAGTTGGTCCCGCTGAGATTACCGGTATAGGTCGCTGTGCCAAGTTGAGGATTGGCTACGATGTAGTTCTCGGGGAAACAGCGGAGTGGATTGGCATTGGCTGATCCGATGGTTGTCTGTCCAGTCGCGAGACGGTCACAGCCATTTCGGAGCACCCTGCCGGCAACTCCGGCCGGCTGTGCCAGCAAACCCGATTGGACGGTGTTGAGAGACTGTATCGCAGCGGCGACTGCGTCAAAATTACCAAGCGCGAGATTGTTTGTGAATGTTGCGTTTCGGCGAAGGTGGGCCGAGCCGGTTTGCAGAATGCCGTTTACCATTGTCCCTACCGGTCCATAACCGGTTCCGGTTGTCCCATGCACATCCAATCCTGCAAACATCTGGTCGAAGAGGGGGGCGTTTCCGCCGGCTCGCGTGATCGTGAGCGCGTCGAAAAGTTCCTTGTTGTAATAGACGTTGGTCGTATTGATGTTCATCGTACCCGGAAGTTTCTTGCCGATGACGCCGACGTAGTTCACATCCAGAGTCATATTTCGTCTCAGGGCGCGGGTTACCGATAACGTAAAGTTCTCGGTGTAGGGCGTTCTGTATGACGGATCAACGGCACTCAGGTTCGTGTTTCCGTTATAGATGGGTATCTGTCCTCCTGGCACGGCCGGACTGGAGGGAATCACCGGAACGATCAATGGCAGATCGACCAGAGTCAGGGCACGCGTGGGGTTCACCAACTCGGGATAGTTGCTCGTTTGCAAAACGGCGGTGCTGATGTTGCCGGGCACATTTCCAATCAGATTTTCAGCGTTGTTTGCATTGCGGCCCGCCCCGCCGTAGGTCAACTGAAATCCTCCGCGAAGACTGGTCTTACCTTCTCCGAACCACGGGAGTTGCCACGAAAATCCGATCGCAGGACCAAAGTTGTTCAGGTCGTTTGGTGTTGCAGACTGATCCGGGTGATCGGAGCCCGGCCCGACAAACTGAATCGTCGTCATCTTGCCTGGATCGCACGTCGATACCGGAAGCAAGGCGGATTGAGAGACACCATTCGCACAAGTCAGCGTTGGTGTTGCCGACGAGTTTGGTCCATATCCCGTCAGGAACAGATTGCCAGGATACATCCAGGAGTCGAAGGGGTTTGCAGTTCTGCTGCCCGCACCGAAAAGTCCGTGGCCCTGATCCACAACCGAAGTCGTATAGCCACCATCCAAATAGGGCTGGCCGAAGTATTCGAAGCGGACTCCAAGATTCAGCGTCACTCGCTTATCCAATTTCCAATCGTCTTTCCAGAAGAAGGCCGCCTCATTCGCAATCTGTTTGCGATATCGTCTTTGTGCAGTGACATAGTCCTCCCATATTCCAGTGTTCACATCCTGTGGCGAATCGATCCAGTAGCTCATCGTTGCACTGTTGACCGAGCCGCTCAGGAAATACAGGAGGCTGGCAGCGTTGGTTTGGTTCACTTGCAGCTGACCAGGCAGACTGGGGATCGTAGCTCCCAGTGGGGACGGTTGATTGCCGGCGCCTCCTGAAGCGGTCGGAAAGACAGCGCCGCTGTATCCATTGGATCTCGTCAGACGGAGTTCCGCGCCCATCCGGAATGCGTGATGGCCCACTGTCCAGCCCAGGTTATCGGCGAAGCTGTATAAAGGCGAATTGTCACCGCTGGAGGTCGAGCCGGTATTGATCATATTGTTAGGAAACGCAAAATTCCCGGCTCCGGGCGCGAACGCAATCGGATAAATTCCTCCGGTCCTGGAGTTTGTTCCGCCCTGTAACAAAAGCGCATTCGCGCCATCCCGGATCGATGGATCGGCGCTTTCCCAGGGTGCGTTGGTTGAGCTGCTGCCGAGTGTGGTCCCGAAGCGCGCCTCGTTGATGAGCCTCGGAGTCAGAGTTGAAGTGAAATTGACGGTGACAACCTGCGGCCGCCGCCTCGAATCGCCATTGAATCCGTTGGGCCAGTTCGCAACATTATCTGCACTATTGTCCGCCTGATATGTCCAGCCCACGCTCAACCGCTGTTTGGCGTTGAAGTTTTCATCGATCTTGATGTTGAACTGCTTGCGGTTTACGAGTTCCGGACTCGTTCCGGACGCGCCGCCCGTCGTGCCTGCCCGCGTGCGCAGGAATTGAGATTGCGCCAGATTCAGGCCGTCGACTGTTGTTCCACCAGCTGAAAAGAAATTGGCGTGCGGCATCTGTGCGAGGATTTTCTGAATATATCCGGTCGAGTCCATGACTGGACGCAATGGGTCCCATGCCGGACCGATGATGGCGGTTCCACCCGGACAGTCGTCCGCCGTGAACGCGCTGCCATCCACCTTCACGTTGCCAAACACGCTATAGCATCGCAAACCGCCTGTGTACGGCGTTCCATTGGGATTGAAAGCCGGCGCAACGGGATTGCCGGCGTAATCGACTACGGGGTACGTTCCGGTCGTGGGGGAGGCGGGAAACGTTGGAATCGGTGTCAGTGCATTGCCGTTATTCCAACCCGTATAGTAACGGAAGATACCCTGTCGCGCCGTGTCCGTCAGCACGTTGTTCGTCTGCAGCGTTCGTGTGTTGCTGTAATTCTGGTCATACAGCGCGAAGAAAAATGTTTTGTTCTTAACGATGGGTCCTCCAAAGCTGACCGTGCCTTCGAACGTGTTTCTCCAATCCAATGGCGTGGGTTTCCAGAGTCCCGTGGCGGGATCGGTAGTACGGTTGTTGGACCACAGATTCGCGTTGAACGCCGAGGGACGGGCATTCAACACCGCGCTGCCGGTGTATTTGTTGGTTCCCGAGCGAGTCTGAATCAGAATCTGTCCATTGCCGCGTCCCTGCTCGGCGTCAACGGGTGCCAGGATAATGCGGATCTCACCGACAAGGTCCGGATTAATATTGGCGGTCGAAGAAAGAACGGAATTGCTTCGTGTGTCCGTGACAGTGAGTCCGTCTCTGACGGTATTGACGGTTCCTATCGGCAGACCTGCAAACGTCGTGTTTGCGTCGCCGGCGAGGCCTTGCCGAAAACCTGGCGTAATTCTCACCAGGTCGAGAACATTTTGTTTGACCATGGGAAGGCTGACGACTCGTTCCGGGGATAGCACGTCGCCGATACTTGCCGACGACTCGGTCAGCAACTGCAACGCGGAGACCGAGACTTCTACATTCGAAGCTGCCGCGCCGACTTCCATCGTGAAGTTCCAGCGGACCTGAGTGGATGTACCCACAGCCAATTCCTTCACAATCGATGTCTTGAAGCCTGTTAATTCCGCGGTCATCCGGTAGCTCCCCGGTGGAACCACA
>Ga0070664_100004799_pt1 | contig 10836 bp, 11 predicted proteins | sample KBSC73metaG_FD_65863 | JGI IMG/M metagenome (GOLD analysis project Ga0070664, IMG submission 65863) | Corn rhizosphere microbial communities from Kellogg Biological Station, Michigan, USA - KBS C7-3 metaG | ecosystem: Host-associated > Plants > Roots > Rhizosphere > Soil ... | reverse complement strand
CGTCGTCCGGTCGTCGCCGCCGACATCGAGCCGTTGATGGCGTTCTATCGCGACGGGCTCTCGAGTGGTGGCTTTGACGAAGGGATCGATCACGCACTGCAGCGACTGCTCATCAGCCCCGAGTTCCTGCTGCGCGTCGAGGCGGATCCTGCTGGCGTTCCAGCGAACACTCCGTATCGCATCAGCGATGTCGAGCTCGCGTCGCGCTTGTCGTTCTTCTTGTGGAGCAGTATCCCGGACGATGAGCTGCTGCGGCTGGCGGAGCAGCGACAACTGCGCAATCCGGCGGTGCTCGAGCGACAAGTCCGGCGGATGATTGCCGACGATCGTTTCGGGGCATTCGTCGAGCAGTTCGCGGGGCAGTGGTTGTTCCTGCGTAACCTCGCGGCATCGGTGCCCGTCCAGCAGAATTTCCCTGACTTCGACGACACGTTGCGTCAGTCGTTCCGCACCGAAACGGAGATGTTCGTCGACAGCGTCATTCGAGAGGATCGCAGCGCGCTGGATCTGCTCCGTGCCGATTACACGTTCCTGAACGAGCGGCTCGCGCGTCACTACGGCATCCCCAACGTAAAGGGCAATCGCTTCCGGCGCGTGGTCCTTCCAGCGGACAGTCATCGCGGAGGATTGCTGGGGCAGGGCAGTATCCTGACCGTGACGTCCTACCCGGATCGGACCTCACCGGTCGTTCGCGGCAAATGGATTCTGGAGAACCTGCTGGGCACGCCGCCGCCACCCCCGCTGCCCAATGTTCCGCCGCTCAAGCCGCCCAGCTTCGCTGGTAAAGTTCTGACGATGCGCGAGCGGATTGCTGCTCACAGGAACAGCCCGGTGTGCGCCAGCTGTCATTCGATGATGGATCCGCTCGGCCTGGCGCTCGAGCACTTCGACGGCGTCGGGAAGTGGCGCGCGCTCGATGACTCGGGCGCACCGATCGATGCGTCTGGCGGTCTGCCGGATGGAACGAAGTTCGACGGCGCCGACGGTCTTCGCAATGCGCTCCTGACCTCGGATCGCTTCATCACCACGCTCAGCGAGAAGATGCTGACGTATGCGCTCGGTCGCGGCGTGGAGTACTACGACATGCCGGCCGTGCGTACCATCGTCCGAAACGCGGGCCGCGACGACTATCGCTTCACATCCCTGATTCGAGCCATCGTCGAGAGCGCCCCGTTCCAGATGAGGAGATCGCACTCATGATCGTCACCAGGAAAGCGCTGCCGCGCCGGACGTTCGTTCGTGGACTCGGCGTCGCGCTGGGTCTGCCGATGCTCGACGCGATGGTGCCCGCGATGTCGCTGCTGGCGCAGACGCCGGCATCGAACGTCCGCCGGCTTGGTTTCGTGTACATGCCGAACGGCGTGGCGAAGAACTCGTCGATCGACTACTGGACGCCGTCGAACGAGGGCAGGAACTTCGGGATGTCGCAGATCCTCGCGCCGCTCGAGCCGTTCCGCGATCGCATGCTCGTCATCAGCGGTCTCGATCAGAATCAGGCCGAGGCCGGAGACGATGGCGCGAGCGGCGATCACACGCGGGGCACGAGCTCGTGGCTCACTGGCGTGTATCCGAAGCGGACCGAGGGTGCCGACGTTCGCAATGGGATCTCCGCGGATCAGATCGCCGCGTCCGTGCTCGGCCGCGACACGGCGCTGCCCTCGCTCGAGCTCGGGATCGACCTCAATTTCCTCGCCGGCCAGTGCGAGAACAGCTACAGCTGTGCATACCTGAACACCCTGGCGTGGACGTCTGCCACGACACCGCTACCGACGGAGAACAACCCTCGCATCGTCTTCGAGCGTTTGTTCGGTGACGGCGGCTCGCCAGAGGCGCAGGCGGAACGCGCGCGCAAGAAGCGAAGCATGCTGGACTCCGTTCTCGAGGATCTGAACCGGCTTCAGCGTCGTCTCGGGCCCGGCGATCGTGTCGTCGTGACCGACTATGTGGATGCCGTTCGCGAAGTGGAGCGGCGAATCGCGAAGGCGGAAACGCAGACCGACTCGGAAGTGGCGCTCCTTGCGCGACCGAAAGGGATCCCGGAGCGATTCGACGAGCACGTCAAGTTGATGTACGAGCTTCAGTGGCTGGCCTTCCGCGCCGACCTGACGCGCGTCGTCACATTCATGCTCGGACGCGAGCTGAATTTCAGGACGTATCCCGAGATCGGTGTGACCGAGGGACACCACGGCCTGTCGCATCACCAGGATCGGCCCGAGCAGATTGCCAAGTACGCGAAAGTGGGTGTCTATCAGGCGGAGCTGTTCCGCGGGTTCCTCGAGAAGCTGCAGGCAACGCCCGAGGGCGACGGCACGATGCTCGATCACACGTTGTTGCTCTATGGCGCGGGGCTGAGCAATCCGAATACGCACGCGCATACGGATCTCCCGCTGCTGGTTATCGGAGGCCGTGACAGCCGCATCGAGGGAAACCGTCACGTCATGTTCCACGGCCAGGTCCCGATGACGAACCTGCTGCTGACACTGCTCGACAAGATTGGCGTGCGCGCGGACACGCTTGGTGACAGCAACGGACGCATTCCGGTTGATACGCTTCCAGGTGTGTAGCGGCTCATCATCATGATTCGCCACTCCAACACTGATCACGTCACACCGAGGCACAGAGGCACAGAGATATCAAAGAACTTAACCTCAGTGCCTCGGTGCCTCTGTGTGTCGGGCTCGCGACGTTATGTCAATGCGAGTTTCGTGATGTCCGTGGTGTTGCTGCTGGGACTCGGAGTGACGCTCCCTGGGCAGTCGCGCACGTTGCTCGATGTCGTCAAGACCGGTGATGCGGCCGCTGCACGAACGTTGTTGGCGCGTGGGGGCGATCCGAATTCAGCCGATGCCGACGGATCGACGGTGCTCCACTTTGCAGTCGAGAACGACGAAACGGAACTGATCCAGGCGCTGCTTGCGGCCGGTGCGCGGGCGCGCGTCGCGAACCGGCACGGTATCACTCCCCTTCATCTGGCTGCGACAAATGGAAACGCGACGATCGTGCAGCGCTTGATTGCCGCCGGTGCCGACGTGAACGGTGTGACGCCAGGCGGCGAAACGGCGTTGATGATGGCAGCGCGCACCGGCGACCCGGAGACGATCAAGGCTCTGCTCACCCATGGCGCGATGGTCGATGCCAAGGAAGGCTGGCGCGGACAGACGGCGTTGATGTGGGCGGCCACGGAGAACAATGCCGCGGCAATTCGACTGCTGGTCGAGGCGGGTGCCGACGTCAAGACCAAGTCGACAGGCGGCAGCTTCACCGCGTTTCTGTTTGCGGTGCGAGGCGGTCACATCGATGCGGCGCGCGCGCTGCTCGACTCAGGCACCAACGTGAACGAACGGCTGTCCGATGGCATGAGTGCGTTGGTGCTCGCCCTGTACAACGCGCATTTCGAACTGGCCGCCTTCCTGCTCGATCGCGGCGCCGATCCCAACGCGGCGGAGCAGGGGTGGACGGCGCTGCATCAGGTGGCGTGGTCGCGGCGACCGAATCGCGGCTTCAACATGCCGGGCGCGGTGCCCACCGGTCGCATCGACAGCCTCGAGCTGGTGCGGAAGCTGGTGGCCAAGGGCGCCAACGTCAACGCTCGCATGACGAAAGAGCCGCGCGATGGCAACCGGAACATGCTGAATCGCATCGGCGCGACGCCGTTCGTGATGGCGGCGAAGTCTGCCGACGTTCCGCTGATGCGTGTGCTGCTCGAGTCTGGCGCGGATCCGAAGATCAAGACCAATGACGGCACATCCGCGTTGATGGCGGCTGCGGGCGTGGGAGTGTACGGACCCGGAGAGAGCCCGGGTACCCACGAGGAAGCGCTCGAGGCCGTGAAGCTGGCATATGAGGCGGGTGGCGGCGACGTCAACGACGTGAACAGAGACGGCGAGACGGCGCTTCTCGGTGCGGTCTATCGCGGTGGCGCGGTGCCGGTGATTCAGTTCCTCTCCGATAAAGGCGCGAAGCTGGACGTGGCGAACAAGAAGCAATGGACGCCGCTCCTTGCGGCCGAAGGCGTCGTGTACGCGAGCAGCGGCATTCGTCGCTACCCTGAAGCCGCTGCGCTGATTCGCAAGTTGATGCGCGAGAAGGGGCTGCCCATTCCAGAGATCGAGCGGAATGGCGGTGCCGTTCCGATCGTCAAGTCGGCGTCGGCTGCGTCGGCGTCGGGCAAAACGAATTGGGATGGCGTCTTCACTGAGCAGCAGGCGCAGCGCGGTCAGCAGGTCTATCAGCGAGCGTGCTCCGCCTGTCATCTCGAGTCGCTGCAGGGCGACGACGTGTCGCCGGCGCTGGTGGGTAAGGGATTCCTCGCGCGATTCAGCGGGCTGAGCGCGCACGAGATGGTGCAGAACCTGCGCGCGTCGATGCCGCAGAACGCCCCTGACAGCCTCGGCGACCGTGCCTACATCGACCTCGTGTCGTATCTGCTGAAGGCGAATGGGAGCAAGACCGGCGCCCTTGAATTGCCGCTCGACGTCGCCGAGCTCGAGAAAATCGCCATCGTCGATCGACCGCAATAAATGGGGTCGGGAGTCATTTGAAGAGGACAGTGATCGAGACGCTCGCAAGGTTCATCTCCGCAGTCTGTTTTCGCCTGCGGTTGCAACAGCATGGCGAAATGAATTCAACGAGGACCCGTAAGGAGAGCAGCATGACCAGCACGCGCGTCCAAGTCGCAATCGTCAGCGGTATCGTCGCCCTCGGTGGACTGGTGATGCTGGCGCAGGCGCCGCGCGAGCAGCGCGAAGGGCCGCCTACAGCTGCGCAGTTGAAGGACGCCGTGTCGCGCCTGCGTGGCAATCGCATTGCGACGCCAAATGATTACGACAAGCTGACGCCGGAGCAGAAGAAGTACGTCGAGAGCATTCTCTCGGGTCCGCGTTCCGACATCTCAGGACCTCTCGGCGTGATGATGGTGAGCCCGGCACTCGGCGACCTGAATCAGAAGGCGATTGCCTATGCGCGTTTTGCCGGCCGCGAGGGATTCTCGACTGTCCCGCCCAAGCTGAACGAACTCGCCATCCTCGTCGTTGCCAAGCACTGGTCGGCGGAGTACGTGTGGAACGCGCACCACACCGCGGGAGTGCGCTTCGGTCTGCCGCCAGAAGTCGTGGAAGCGATCCGGGTCGGCAAGCGGCCGACCGGAATGGAGAAAGACGTCGAAGTCATTTACGACTTCGCGAACGAGTTCATCTCCAAGCGCAAACTGAGCGACGCGGCTGTGAATGCGGCTAAGCAGGTGCTTGGCGGCGATCGCGGCGTCGTCGATCTGGTCGGGACGATGGGGCTGTATCAGATCTCATCGATGATGGTCGCGCTCGATCAGACCCCGCTTCCTCAAGGCAGGAAGCCGTTCTTCGAGTAAGCGACACGCACGTTTTGTCAGCGCTCCTGCCGGTCAGCCTTTTGACCGGGATGACAAAGGAACCAAAGGGCGGATGGCATGAAGGATGGTTCAAGGCGCTGGTCGCGCGACCGTCTCGGTGGGTTGTGAATCAGACGTTGTCTTTACCCGAGCACGAGCAGCTTGGCCAACCAGATGGCAAACGCGATCGCGATCACGATTGCAACCTTGGTGACGCGCTCCTGTCTCGCGCGGTTGCGCTTCGACCCGGTCGCGATCCATTGCGCCCACCGCTGATCCGACTCCGCTTTGGCCTCGGCGGACATTACTAGGTTCGTTGTCATGAGTGCCATGTTGTCTGATTGCGCGGGCCAGGTCTGTTCCATTGTGGACAGAGGACGGGTGTACAAGCCTCCAACAGGTTCTACGACGTGGGGCGCTGCCAGCAGTCTTCGACCAGGAGCCCGTCGAAGCATGCGCGACGGTGTCGGCTTGTCTGGAGGCGTAACGCGTCTACGACGACAGCCGATGGCTGACCTGCGGACGGTGGGTGTTCAACTGGTCTCTCGGGGGAGAACCACTTGCCGCAGTGGCTGTTCGACCCTTCGACTGGCGATTGTCGGGATGGGTTACACATCGATCGCGTCAATCAGAACCAGGGGACCCGGAAGGGCATCCCGAGGAGCTGTACGGAATCGAAGACCCGCGCCATCAATCTCTATTACGGCGCCGCCGACACAAGTGGAGCGCTGGCGACCGGGAGTGTCGGTCAACTGCTCGACAGGCTGGATCGACACGGCACCCCGTGTACCATGCGATCGGGAGCTATCTGCTGCGGTCCCGCCATCCTCTTTCGTGGTAGTGTACGCCCAGCTGTTCTGAGTCTCCCGTCATTCTACGGGTTCCTCACCATGGCATGGCCAGAGAGGAATCCATGGGTTCTTTCCCCCCGACCCGTCCCACTCTCATCGTTGACTCTTCGACCTCGTGTCCACGTTGCGATGGAGAGCAGATCCGCCATATCGGCATCGACGCCGAGAGTGCGTTCGAGTGGCGTGAATGCGTGGACTGCTCGTTTTTCTGGGGCCTGCCTCGCGGATGGACCCGCGAAGACGGACCGCTCATGTCGCGCGCCCATCAGGGAGCGGCCAAATGGTGAATCGCCCGGTCGACATGAATGCATTCGAGTTCGTGGTCATTTCAGCGCTTCGGGCGCGCCAGTTGCTGGCCGGCTCGATATCCCGTAGGGATGGTGGCCACAACGCGTCTACGACGGCCCAAATGGAAGTGGCGGACAGGTGTGTAGCCAGGTCAGAGAACGAAGCATCGGCGACGCGGCAATGCGGCTGGCAGATTTAGGCGACACAGACGCAACATGCGCGGCAGTCCGTGACTATCGCGTCAGCGGGTTGACACGGCCTGGTCCTCGTGCCGACGCGCGAACCCGCCATTCAGGTGCACAGATCGCTTGCGACCTACGGCGCTCGCGTGCGCCCCAGGTCGCGGCGACCTACGGGTCGCGTGGGATACGCCGCAGCGTGATGCGCTCCGGCGCGGCGTCGACGTCGTCGTCGCGACGCCCGGCAGGCTAATCGATCACCTGCAGCAGCGCTCGGTCGATCTGACCGGCGTGCTCACTCTCGATGAAGCCGGCCGCATGCTCGACCTGTGATTTCTCCCAGCGCTGCGCCGGGTGCTGACGACGGTCCCGCGCACGCGACAGACGCTCCTGTTCTCGGCGACGTTCTATGACGACCGCGGCCTGTTGCCGGGCAATGCAGCCGGCGCCGCTGGAAGAGGTCGTGGGAAGTCGCTGACGAGTGCGATCGGTCTAGCCGCATGCGGCATGACCAACCAAGTACCAGAGCGCAATGACGCCGAGGGGAACACCTAGTAGCCAAGCAACGAGATATCGCATCGAGCACCTCTCCATTCACTGAAGCAAGAATTGGCCCCTTCAGAGTCTCGCACTCGGGTCGCTACCGTTGCGCGAGTTGCGAGGTGACTTGGCGACCCTCAATCTCTGAATACTCGTACGACATACGCAGCGTGGCAGACCCGAACACGCGCAACTGGGCCCTCGACTCGAGGGCGACCGGCACAACCACACCGTGGACCCGCTCGTATTTTTGAATGATGTCGACGGTTTTCAGCCAGAACGACGGGCTCTTGGCGAGTCTGCCCTCGAGACGCACGAGATCGCCGTCGGCCGGCTGTAGAAACATCGTGCCGGCCACGAGAACGGGTTCCTTGCGACGCGGCGACAACAGCACGTTCGCGAGACCGTCGTCATCTACCCCCATCGGTTCAAACGTGTAGTTTGCAAGGACCAGCGCAGCCGTTGCAGTTTCGCCCTGGCCGATGGTCTCGCGTTCACCCTGCAGCACCGCCCGCAGAACCTTCGTGCGAATCACACCGGAGCCGCCCTCAGCGGTAATCGCGTAATCGAAACCGGTCTGGGGCGAGTACGTGGTCATTGCCTCCATCCACCCCTGTTTGTCGCCACTCCGGGCTTCGAGCCGTCTGAGCGCCCGGTACGCTGGCTGACCCTTCTGCTGCGCGAGGAACTGCCGGATGGAATCGTCTGCGTCGCCGGCATTCGCCTGGATCCGCGGAGCGATCGCGACCGCGGTTGTAAGCATTGGCAGCGCGATCAGGAAGAGCTTTGCGCCATATCTCACGGCGACAGGTCATGCACCAACGGTGCCTGTTTCCGCTGTCGGTCCGGAGGGGCTGACCGAGAGGATCGTGCTCGAGCTCGAGTCAGCTAATCATGAATAACTTTCTCAAGCTCGGCTTTATCCATTACAAGCTCGACGTGCACACCCTGCTTGAGCTCTCCTTATTCCACCGGCAGCCGAGGTGATCGTGCCAGTGACCTGCGTAGAAACAGGGCGTTGGAATCGATAATCACGTGGTTTCTTCGTCTTCACGCACGCACTTGCGGCGGGTCACGCCGCTGGTGCACCTCTCTGCCTTTGGGTGCGAGATGGTTTCGGACGCAGATTCACGGCGGAAATCTGGGTCGGCTGCGTGAAGTTGAAACTGTCGCTCGAAACGCGTGTACTAAGCGCCGGCACGCGTCGAGGGCATGATGAGCGACCCCACGTCACGTGAGTTAGAGTCGCACGCGGCGGCCTTCGCGCAAATCCTCGCGACAACCGACGATGCCGAGGTCGCGTTCCGACAAGCGGTACAGCTTGCCGAGGGTCTCTTCCCGCACCAGGTGGAAGGCGTGGCGTTTCTGCTTGGCCGCAAGCGCGCCATTCTTGCCGACGACATGGGCCTCGGCAAGACTCGCCAGGCGATCGTAGCTCTGCAACACGCCGCGCCGCAGGGACCCGTATTCATCGTGTGCCCCGCGTCAGTGAAGCGCAATTGGGCGCGCGAAATCTCTCTGGCTGCTGTCGAAGGGACGATCCACATCATCGAGGGCACGACGAGCCAGTGTGTCCCACGCGATGCTCGCTGGGTGATCGCCAACTACGACATCCTCGGCCGCCACGTGGATGCTCTCACGGCGGTGCCGTGGTCAGCTCTGATCTTTGACGAAGCGCATTACCTGAAGAACCACACGAGCGCCCGCAGCAAGTTTGCGCGTGAGATCGCGAGCCGCGCGGCCGCCAAAGCAACGAAGGAGCCGCCGGTGTATCTGCTGACCGGGACGCCGCTGACGAACCGGCCACGCGATCTCTTCGTGTTGCTGCAACTCGTTGGGCATCCGCTTGGCCGCAGCTTCCTCTCGTTCGCGAAGCGGTATTGCGCCGCGGAGAAGACTCAATACGGCTGGAAGACCGACGGAGCATCGAATCTCGAGGAGCTCACCGTGCAGCTGCACGGGACGATGCTGCGGCGCGCGAAAGGGGAGGTCATCTCGCTTCCACCAAAGCTGCGGACGTGGCTGCCGACCACCGACGCGGCAGGAATCGCCATCCGCGAGGTGCGAGACGTGATGGACCTCCTCGTCGCGCGTGCCAGGGGCGCACCAGAATCCAGCGATCGGCGATCGCGTATCCGCCTGCTGTCACTCCTGACCAGGGCAAGACAAAAGCTCGCAGTGGCCAAGCACAAAACGACACTGGACCTTGTTCGCGGCGCGGTCGAGCAGGGAGAAAAGGTCATCGTCTTCTCATGCTTCGACGAGCCGCTGCGACTCCTCGCAAAGGCCTTCGGCTCCGCCGCCGTCGTCGTCACTGGCAAAGTGGCGTCGGACAAACGACAGCCGCTCGTCGATCGTTTTCAGCACGACGATGACGTCCGCGTGTTCCTCGCGAACATCATCGCCGGTGGAACGGGCCTCAACCTGACGGCCGCGACGCAGGTCATCTTCAACGATCTCGACTGGGTACCCGCCAATCACTGGCAAGCCGAGGACCGCGCATATCGACTCGGACAGACCAGGACCGTCAATGTCACGTACGTGGTCGGTGTGCGGACGCTCGACGAGTTCGTGCAGGCGGTGCTCGAGACGAAAACGGCTCTCGTGCGATCGGTCGTCGAGGGCGAAGCGCTCTTCGCCGACGACGGTGGCGCGGTGCTCGAAGAACTGGAGCGCGCGATTGCTGCGCTGTCGCCAGGATTGGCGGATGCAGGTCTGGCCTACGACGAGGCGCGCGCACACGGCGTCATCGATGAACTGGTGCGGTCGGCGACCGAGCAGTGGCGGAACCGGCACGCCGCCACAAGTGGGCGCCAGGCCAAATCTGTTGATCCAGCCGCGATACGCAGCCTCCGGGCCGCGCTCGAGGTTCTTGCGCGCGTACTCGAAGGGCCAAGGGCTCAGCGATTTCAAACCGCCAGCTCATCGAAGCCGGGCAGCTACTATTTGATTGATGTCGATGGCTCCGACGTGGCGTGCTCATGTCCAGGGTTCGAATATCGCGGGCAATGTAAACACGCACGCGACGTGAAGAACGCGCTCGCGTCAGGTAAGGCGTTACCAGCAGAGTATGCGCCCGTCACGTAGCTCAATCGAGGTAGCGCAGCGCGCTGGTATTGCTGGAGAATCGACGTCCACGGAGGAAGTCGTGAACATTCTGCTCTGGGTGCTCCAGGTCCTGCTGGCGGTCGCGTTTCTCGCGCATGGCGTGATGATGCTCAATCCACCGCCCGACATAGCGGTGCAAATGAACGCGGCGATTCCGCGCTGGTTTTCGGTGTTCATTGGCGTGTCCGAGGTATTGGCGGCGATCGGACTCACGCTGCCGGGCGTGGCGCGTGTGATGCCCTGGCTCGTGTCGTGGGCGGCAGGCGGGATCATGATCGTGATGATCTCCGCGACGGTCTTTCACATCTCGCGCGGCGAGAACAGCTCCGCCGCTGTTACTTTTGTGCTGCTGATCATTGCGACGTTTGTTACTTACGAGCGATCCCGAGTGCATCCGATTGCGGCGCGCAGGAGCGTCGCTTGAGCGGGGGTAGGTGTCAGGCAGTGAATCGTGAACGCGCGGGGGTGTCAGGCAGTGAATCGTGAATAAGGCCCGGGACTCGGG
>Ga0070664_100004794_pt1 | contig 10839 bp, 13 predicted proteins | sample KBSC73metaG_FD_65863 | JGI IMG/M metagenome (GOLD analysis project Ga0070664, IMG submission 65863) | Corn rhizosphere microbial communities from Kellogg Biological Station, Michigan, USA - KBS C7-3 metaG | ecosystem: Host-associated > Plants > Roots > Rhizosphere > Soil ... | reverse complement strand
ACGGTCAGCTCCATCGTGCCCTCGTTGATCCGCTGATACCGCTCGATGACCTTCATGTCGTTGCTGTGCGGATTGCCGGCGTTGTCGAGCCACGTCTTCTCATCGAGCCCGATAGTCTCGACGACGAAAGTGGTGTCGTCCTCCCACTTCCCAACCGAGTAGCCGTACCACCTTGGGTCCGGGTCTTTCGGCAGCGCACGGCCGTCGGTCCAGATCGTTCGGAATCGCTTCTCGAACATGTAGAGCATCAACACCTGGTTCGGTGTCTGAACGACTTGGAACGGGCGCAGCTCGAAGAGCAGGTTGCGCGGGAAGCCTGCGGGATCGCACATCGTCGAGAGCGGATCGTTGATCTCGCCAATCTGTGACGCCCGCGGTCCATCGCCCGGTCGATGCGTGCTGACCTTCTTTTCGCCCCACGCCGTCAGAGAAGATGTCGGCGATCCGCGCGGCGCGATGCCGGCGCCGCCCGCGTCCCAGGTTCCGGTCAGGTCACGTTTTGGCGCCGGGCCAGTCTTCGGCGGCTGTTCGTTGCCGATCATGCCGTGGCTGTTCCAGACCTGGGCCTGCGGCACGGCCATTACCATCAAGCCAATTACCAACGCTGCCATCACACCGATCAGGTGCTTCAACATGTGGCTGGTCCTTTACCGTGGATAAGCGAGCACCAGTTCTTCACGCCGGATCGCGCTACGGCTGTGCAGGCCGTGGCGCCTGTGCCTGAGATCCTAATCTCTGGCCGTTCGGAAGCACCACGCTCCTAATACGACCCACGGGCGCCCCACTCTTGACCGGCTGCAGGGTGACGCTGACCATATCGCCGACTTTGAAGGACGTCCGAGCCCAGCCGCTGCGGGACATGTCCGTCGGGTTGCCGGTTTCCACGACCCAGTTACGGACTGTGCCCGTATCGTCTTTCGCGTCGAACTTCAGGAAGCAGTGCGGATTAGCCCAGATCCACTCCGTCACCGTTCCCGCCAACGTGATCTCTTTGCTCGTATCGAAGCTCGCCCCGCCGTGATGGGCATCGAGCCGCGCGGTAACGACGAGCAGACTGGCGGCCGCGACAACGACGCCGAATAGCCGGTATTTCATGGGCGCCCTCCGTTTGGCCGTTACTTAACCTTCCCTTGCGCCCGGCGTCAACTGGGAACTTGGGGACGGGTCGCGCCGAACGCCGCGCGTGAAAGTCGCCAGGCGTAGGCGGAAGAGTTGGGGAGTTGGTAATATCTGGCCCGCGTAGGAGGACTGTATGGCTCGACGCCTTTCCGTGTTCGCGCTGGGTTTCCTGGCGGCACTTGCGATCTCATACCTTGTCGACAACCAGACCGTCGCCGGTCAGGCGCCGAGCTCAGCGCGGTTCGGGGCTGTGCCGGGTCAAAAGGGCGGGCAGGACATTTTTGGCGCGTACGACGTCGTCGCCGACTGGCCCAAAGATCTCACGACCATCAAAGGGCACGAAGGATGGACGTTCGGCGCGGGACAGAGCGTCTTTGCAGAAAGTCCCAATCGTGTCTTCGTCCTCCAGCGCGGCGAGCTGCCGAATCTGGGCCGGCCGAAAACGATGCGGCTGACCGACCTGGGCCCCGGCATGGTGTTCCCAATCGGACGCCTTCCATGGCGTGATGCCACGACCGCCAGCCCCCCTGGAAACGGTGGCACGGGTCAGCCCGCCGAGGGCGGCATGCAGGCGTGGGAGAAGGCCGGCAACAAGTTCGGCGTCGATGCCCGGTGGGAACACTGCATCATGATCTTTGACGGTCAGGGCAACCTGATCGATTCGTGGAATCAGTACGACTCGATGCTGCAGCGGCCGCACTTCGTTGCGATCAGTCCGTACGATCCGATGAAGTACGTCTGGATCGTCGATGACCACAAGCACGTCATCCACAAGTTCACTAACGACGGCAAGACGAAGGTAATGACGATCGGCACGTATGGCGAGCCCGGAGCCGACGACAAGCACTTCAATCGGCCCACGTTCATGGACTGGTTCCCCGACGGCAGCTTCGTCGTCGCCGACGGCTACAACGGCACGCGCGTCGTCAAGTTCGACAAGGACGGCAAGTATCTGACGGCGTGGGGACAGAAGGGTGAAGCGGGCAAGGAGACGAGGCCCGGCTACTTCAACAACGTCCATGGCATCGCCGTGGATCCCAAGACGCGGCAGGTCTTCGTCAACGATCGCGGCAATCGCCGCGCGCAGGTCTTCGACGAGAACGGCAAGTTCCTGCGCGAGTGGTCGTTCGGAGACGCGCCGGCGGACATCCACCTGTTCCACATCTTCAGCGATGGCTACCTGTGGGCCGCCGATCGCGGCACGAGCAAGATGTTGAAGTACGACCTCGAGGGCAACTTCATGTACTCGTGGGGCACATGGGGCGACTTCCCGGGCGGGATGTGGGGCGTGCACGGATTCAGTGTCGATACGGACGGCAACGTGTACGTGGCCGAAGTCGACAACGGCGGCGCACAAAAGTACCGGCCGCGTAAAGGCGCCAACCCGGCGATGATGCTGGGCAAGCCGCTGCGTGTGGCGTGGAAGTAACGAGTAGTGTCCGGCTTTAGCCGGACCGTGCACGATTGTGGATTTGTTGATCTTTGATTTTGTGATTCGTTGGTGATGCCGGCCCTCGCCTCCGCTCACGATCACAGCAGCCGCTGGTGAACCGTACGTCGTCAGGCGGCGTCATTATCGGCGGAGGAAACCATGCCGAGACGACGCCGCTTCGCGTACGTTGTGTGTCTGCTCTTCGTAGCGCCTTCTCTCTTGGCGGCGCAGCGCACCGCCGCTCTCGTTCGCACAGAACTGGAACAGGCGGCGCGAGAGGTTCCCAAATTAGCGGAAGTGCTGGCGCTCAAGCCCGGAATGGTTGTGGCCGACGTGGGTTCCGGCGGCGGAGCGATGGCCGTGGTGTTCGCGAAGTGGTTAGGACCGAGCGGGCGTGTCTACGCAACGGACGTCAGGCCAGAGCAACTGGCCGAGATCAGAACTGCGATCGAGCGCGAAGCCCTGGCCAACGTTGTCGTACTCGAGGGAGGCGCGCGATCGACCAACCTGCCCGATGGATGCTGTGACGCGATCTTCCTGCGCGACGTGTACCACCATCTGACCGATCCTCAAGGCATCGACGCGAGCCTGTTGGCGGCGCTCAAGCCTGGCGGCCGCCTCGCCATCATGGATTTCCCTCCGGACCCGGGGTCAACTATCCCGGATGGTGTACCGGCCAACCGCGGTGGCCATGGCATTCCCACCGCGATCATCGTGAGTGAGCTCACGGCGGCGGGGTTTCGACATGTCTCGACACTCTCGCGTTGGCCTCCAGAGGATGACCGGAACAGATTGTTCCTGGTGATGTTTGAGAAGCCGTAGTGCAACCAACCGGCACCTTGAAGCGTTAGGCCTCAACTCGAACCACTTGGCCCGGTCGAACAACCTCGATTGCGCTGATCGCCGCCTCGACCAGTGCCACGAGATCCTCAAGGGCGTTGCTCACGCCGCAGAGGATCACTACTCCCAGCTGGCGTCTGACGAGATTCTGTTGAAATTGAGGATTTCGATCTCCCGTAAGGAGGACGTCGAAACCAGCGGCTTCAGCCGCATCGAGCAACTGCCCATTCTCGAGTCCAGCCCAAGATTGCTGATGGACAGTTCGAACCTCGTGGCCGGTCAGCAATGACGCGAGTTGCCGAGGGAGTTGCTCATCGAGCAGAACGCGCACGCGCGGTTACCGCCTCGTGGGCGGCTTCCAAAGCCGCAACGGCCTGTTCCTTCGATACGGTTGGAAAGGCGTCCAGGAATTCGTCGAGGCTGTGACTTCGTTCGAGGTAGTCGATCAGGTTGCGGAAGGGGACACGTGTTCCGACAAAAACGGGAGTTCCGCCCAGGATCTCTGGGTCGCTGTGAATCACGGTAACGTTGTTCCCCATGTCGGCCCTGCCAGGATTTTACGACGACGTCACTCTTCAGGGAAGCCATCTACGAGGAAACGTCCGAGACGGTCCTGAACGATATCGCTTACTCTCGTTCGCACAGGTCAAGACAATGAATACGCGAACGTCGCTTGACACACCTGTTCCAGAACTGCCGGTCGTAGACGTCGAGCGCGCGCAGCAACACTATCGTGATGTGCTGGGTTTCGAGGTGAACTGGCTCTTGCCGGACAAGGGAATGGGCGCAGTCACGCGAGGGAATTTCGCCATCTTCTTTCGCAAACGACTCCCGCCGTTCGAGCCGGCTGTGCACTGGATGTTCGCGCCGGATATCGAGGCTACGTACCACGAGCTGAAAGCGTCCGGCGCAAACATCGTTGAGCCTCTAGAAAAGAAGCCGTGGGGCTTGCGGCAGTTCACGCTGGAAGACTTGGAGGGAAACCGCTTTTATATTCATCACGATTGACCGTGCATTGGGGGCTGCCCCTCGATTCAGCAGCGCCACAAATGAAACCTACCGACTACGCCAGACCAATATTCCAGCCGGTTACGATCGCGGACGCGATCATGGCCCTGAGATTCTCGATCTGTGGATGCGCGTCATCGAGTCGCACATTGGCCGCAGGTCTGTCGGCACGATTCTCGACTTGGGCGGTGGGACCGAGCGATTCGCCGACTGCCTGGCGAATCGATTCGGCGCCTGTGTCGTGGGCGTTGATCCCTCCGAGAAGATGCTGGATCAGGCGCGCCGCAAACCGCGAAGGAGCCTCGTTTACTACCAACGTGGCACCGCGGAAGCGATCCCACTCGTCAGCCAATCGGTCGACATGATTTTCATGTCGATGACGTTTCATCATTTTCGCGATCCAGGAGCCGCTGCGCGGGAATGCTGCCGGGTGTTGCGCGTGGACGGAACGATCGTGGCGCGGACAGGGACTCATGAACAGATTCCGTCGTACCCGTACGTTCCGTTCTTTCCGAGCACGCGCCGAATGCTGGAGGAGCTCCTGCCGGATCGCGCGCGGTTGCGCGCGGTGTTCGAGAAGGCGGGCTTCCTCTGCGTCGAGTCGCACGTCGTGATGCAAACTATCGCCCAGACCTGGGAGGCATACGCTGACAAACTCGCCGCCGGTGGTGATTCCGTGCTGGCGAGACTTGCAGAAACGGAGCTATCGCGCGGACTTGATGCTGTGCGTCGTCACGACCCCGGCGGGCATGGACGGGCGGTGGTCGAGCCGATCGATGTGTTCTTCTTCAAATTGCAGCAATCGGCGACCTGACAGATGGACGATGCCATTGTGATCCGCGAGGCGACGGCTGCTGATTCCCACGGGATCGCTCGGGTTCTCGTTGACGGATGGCAGACGACCTACGTCCGCATCCTTCCCGCTGACTTCCTGGCTTCGTTGACCTACGATCAGCACGAGGCCGGCACTCGAGGACTCCTGGACAGCTTACCGTCGTCATCCGCGGTGTTTGTCGCGGTGGAAGACGGGGCAGTTGTCGGCGTGGCCGTCATTCGAGAGGTCAACGAAGGCAACGAGTTCTCATCGGAACTCGATGCCATCTATGTCTCACCACACTCGCAGCGACGCGGAATCGGCAGGCGGCTGGTGCAGCGCGTGCTGCAATGGTTGGACGACAGAGGGAATCGCTCAATGCTCGTGTGGGTCCTACGCGACAATCCCTACCGGCGCTTCTACGAAGATCTTGGTGGAGAATTCCTGAATCAGCATCGGGACGAAGAGTTGGGCGCAGCGACGGTTACTTCGGTCGCGTACGGCTGGCGAGATTTTGGGACGCTCCGGGTCAGGCTGGATAGCGGTCACTCCGGGCAAATGTGAAGGAGGAGCTGTGAAGACGTTGTCCGCAACTCTCCTGGTCGCCCTGCTCGCGCAGGGATGCACGAAGACCAAGCCGGCGTCTTCCTCGCCTTCACTGGCCTCCAACGCGTCCTCACCGGCTTCATACTTCGACAACACCGGGCGAGACGATGTCTTGTCCGGCGGCGTGAAGCGGATTCCGATCACCACTGCAAAAGGTACGTTCAGCGTGTGGACGAAACGCACAGGCAACAACCCGCGCATCAAGGTGCTGCTGCTGCACGGCGGTCCGGGCGCGACGCACGAGTACATGGAGGCATTCGACAGCTACCTCCCGGGCGCGGGCGTCGAGTACTACCACTACGACCAGCTTGGCTCGGCGTTCAGCGACCAGCCTAAGGATCCGTCGCTATGGGACATTCCGAGGTTCGTCGAGGAGGTGGAGCAGGTCCGCATGGCGCTGAAGCTGACCAGGGACAACTTCTATCTGTTCGGACACTCATGGGGCGGTCTCTTGGCGATGGAGTACGCGCTCAAGTACCAACAGAACCTGAAGGGGCTGATCATCTCGAACATGATGGCTAGCGGGCCTGCGTACGACGAGTACGCTCGGAAGACGCTGATTCCGCAGATGTCTCCAGCGGTGGTAACCGAAATCCGCCGTCTCGAGGCTGCGGGACGGTTCGAGGATCCGAGGTACATGGAGTTGCTTGTACCTTCGTATTACGCGGAACACATCCTCCGTCGGCCGCCCGACCAGTGGCCGGACGGCGTCAACCGTGCGTTCGCGCGGCTGAACCGCGACGTCTACGTGCCGATGCAGGGACCGAGCGAGATGGGCGCCGGCGGCAAGCTACTCAGCTGGGATCGGTTCGCGGACCTGAAGACGATTGCCGTGCCGACGCTGGTTATCGGCGCGAAGTACGACACGATGGATCCCGCGTACATGGAAAGCATGGCGAAGCAACTCCCGAAGGGGCGCTACCTGTATTGTCCGAACGGCAGCCATCTCGCCATGTACGATGATCAGCAGACCTACATGAACGGAGTCATCGCGTTTCTGGGCGATGTGAATGCAGGGAAGCTCTGATCGGCCTGGGCCTCGCTGCCGCTGCCGGTCTGGTTGTTCCGCGCGATGAGACGATGCCGTGGACGTTTCAGAATCGACCGTGCGTGAGTTCATCGACCGCATCAACAGACACGACGTCGAGGGCATCATCGCGTTGTGTGCCCACGCTCACCGTTTCGTCGACGGCCTTGGCCAGGTTCTGACGGGATACGACCAGCTTCGGGCGGCGTGGGCTGGCTATTTCCATCTATTTCCCGATTACCGGATAGACGTCGAATCGCTGGCAGTCGCAGGCGAGTCGTGCTGGCTGCTGGCTCAGCGTCGGCCACTGCGGCCGCGGGAACACCAACCGCGCAGCGTTGGCGTATTCCCGCCGCCTGGCGCGCCGAGGTCCGAGGCGGGATGATCGAGTTGTGGCAGGTCTACGCGGACAACAAACCTGTCTTTGATCTTCTGGAACGGGCCAGATAGCCGCGTGCGTCACCGATCAGTTGTAGGTATGAGACTTCTACTTCCGAAGCCTTTATCCTCGTACGATGACTTCGCTTCCTGATCGGACCCGGATCTTCCACCAGCTCCACGAGCACGGCTGCTTCGTCATTCCGAACCCCTGGGATGCCGGAAGCGCCAGGCTCCTTGCCAACCTTGGTTTCCAGGCGCTCGCGACGACCAGTTCAGGAATCGCCTGGTCGATGGGGCGCGCCGACAACCATGTGCCGCTCGACGTCACGCTCGAACGGCTGCGGGTCATCTGCGCCGCCGTAGACCTCCCGGTCAACGCCGATTTCGAGGGAGGATTCGCGACCGATCCGGACGGCGTTGCCGCCAACGTGACCCGGGCAACGAACACCGGAATCGCGGGGCTCTCGATCGAGGACTCCACCGGCGACTCGGCGCAGCCTCTCTTCGACTTCACGGTCGCGGTCGAACGCATCCGGGCCGCGCGGCAGGCGATCGATGCCAGTGGAACCAACGTACTGCTCACTGCCCGCTCGGAAGGATTCATCGTGGGACGGCCGGATCTCGACGAGACGATTCGTCGGCTGACGGCGTTTGCGGATGCAGGCGCGGAGTGCCTCTATGCGCCGGGCCTCCGTACCATGTCAGACATCAAAGCGGTGGTCGGCGCCATCGCGCCTAAACCCGTCAACGTGCTGGTCGGCAGCGACTTCTCCACTGTTGCCGAACTGGCGGAGGCCGGCGTCCGGCGGATCAGCGTCGGCGGCGCGTTGGCGCGTGCGGCGTGGGCGGGCTTCATGGCCGCCGCTAAAGAGATCGCCGAGCGTGGAACGTTCACGTCGTTCTCGCGGGCTGTACCATTCGCTGAGATCAACGGATCGTTCAGCTCGCCATAGCCGCGAGGAACACACGATGGGCGCCAGCGAGGTTGAAGAGCTTTCTCTGACCAGTGCCGTCACGCACCTGCTCGAAGAATGCCGCATGATCCTGCCGGGAGTGCAGGCCTTGCTGGGGTTCCAATTGATTGCCGTTTTCAGCGCGACGTTCGCAGAACACTTGTCACCGATCGAGCAGGGCATCCACCTGCTCGCCCTGGCTCTTCTTGCGATCGCCGGCGCACTGGTAATTGCGCCTGCTGCGTACCACCGGCAAACGCGGCCGCGACAGGTGAGCCAGCACTTTCTGATCCTCAGCGGCAGGCTGCTGCTGACGGCGCTTGTGCCGCTGATGCTCGGCATCGCCCTCGATTTCTATCTGATTGCGCGCATCATCCTGGGACAAACCGTGCTCAGTTTGGTCCTGGCCAGCGTTCTGTTCGTGTTTGTGACCGGCTTGTGGTTTGTATTTCCCCGCTGGCATCAACGCGCGAAGCGGCATTAGCGCGCGTTTGACATTGAGGTAGTGCTAGGGCGCTTTAGACCCTACTTCTCCTCGGCGCGAGCGCCGCCGAGGATGCCGCGCACGACGTGCAGATTCCCCTCGTGACAGGCGAACTCGATCATCCGGTCGTCAGTCGCCTTCAGTCGAATGAGCGCTGTCCACGGTTTCGTCCACGTTGTCGGATCGCTGACCGTCACTTCATAGTCCATCGTCGTGGTGCCTGTACGCGTGAAGCGCTCGGTCAAGTGCAGGCCATCGGCGGACCCCATGAAGAAGCTTCTGGGAGAGAAGTTGGTCGTCTCCACGACGAGTGTGTTGCCCTCCCAATGACCGCGCGAGTCGCCGTTCAACTGGCGCATGCCCTGCGGAAGATGCGGACGGCCATCGAGCGGGATCATCCGGGCTTCGTGGTTCACTTCGCTGAGGAGCACGACGTAACCCGGTCCCTGGACGATCTGCTGGTAGCTGGTGTAGTTGATGTTGCCGGCGATTTTGGGAACGCCCCAGCTGACGCAGCGCAGCACATTGCTCAAGTCCTCGGGGCCGTTAGGAAGACGACGTGGCGCCTGGGATGTCACGGATGACGGCGTCGCGGACGACGGCGTCGCAGACGACGCGGCGCCAAACTGCCACGGAGTGGTGAAGTTCGACGCCAGCCCCTCGCTCTGACGGCGTCGCCCTTCTGCCGTGACCGGCGGGAGGCGGCCGTCAGGTGGATCCGTGATGAGCGACGTCCGGTTGTCGAAGTCCCTCGGCACCATGTTGAGCACGCTGCCGGTCGAGTTCGGGTTGTGCACGGTCTCGGCATCAGCCCACAACGCCAGGAACAGATTGTCACCAGGAATGAAATCGCTGTCGCGGTTGTTGAAAAGGCGCTCCGCCCGCTCTTTCAGCTGAGCGACTTCGGCATCGGTCAGAGTCTTGCGCTCACCCAGTACGCGCGGTCGTTCGAGCGGGGTGATGCTGGTGTCGGACCAGACACCCTGCAGATCGGGCTGACCATCGGGAGTCAACGAAGGCTTCCATGCCTGCGCGAATGCCGGACGGGCGAGCAGCATCCCGATCGCGATGATTTCGAGGACCGATGACGCCAAGCGTCGAACTCTCATCGCCGATAGTGTGCCATTTTCTCGAGAACTGCGCAGACAGCGGCCGTATCGTCCTGGCTTCTCGTCTTGACCGCCTCTGCGTAGATCGGCGCCGTTGTCGAGAACAGCGGCGTCGAGACACCTAGCCGGCGTGCAAACGCGGCGATGATTGCCATGTCCTTCTGCCACGTCGCCAGCGTCATCGTCGCCTTGCGGTAGTTGCCTTTCACCATCATCGGCCCGCGAAGCTGAAGCACACGAGAGGTGCCGGCACCATCAGCGACCAGCTTCAGGACCTTGCCGGGATCGAGACCTGCCTTCATCGCGAGCACCATCGCTTCAGCCGCAGCCACGTTGTGAACCGCGACGAGCAGGTTGGCGACGAACTTGACCTTCGAGCCATCGCCAAACGGCCCGACGTAATAGTGCGCGCGTGTGAACGCGTCCAGCACTTTCGCGACGCGGCGATAGGCCGCACGCGAACCGCTGGCGTACACGACGATGTCTTTGTTCCGCGCCTGTGCACCGGTGCCGCTGATCGGACAGTCCAGCAATTCGACGCCGCGAGTCCGGAGCCTGTTGTACGCGCGCTGTTTGACCTCGATCGGCAACGTGCTCGTTTCGACCACGATCTGTCGAGAACGCGCGGCTCGCGCCAGTGCATCGACTGTCTGCACGAGCGCTTCGGCTGATGGGAGAGACGTGATGACGACGTGAGATTGAGCGGCGACGGCGGCGGAGTCCTTCGCAACGACTCCCTTCGCCGCTCGGAGGACACGCATGCGGGCCGTTCGCACGTCGTAACCGATGACGCGATGGCCCGCCTGAATCAGCTGTTGGGCAATCGCCGACCCCATGATCCCCAATCCAACAATTCCAATCGGGGAGAGGACGAGCGGAGTTTTCGATTTCACCAAAATCAAAAATCGACTATCGCGGCGGTGGAGCCCCGCAGTTCCGCGTGCAAGCGGGCTGCGTTACGAACTTGTCCTTGATCGTCTTTCGATACTCCGGGTAAAGCGTCTCGCGCCGTCCGAGCACGACGTCGCTTGGCAGTCCGAACATCTTCGTGAGCTCGTCTACGAAC
>Ga0070664_100004792_pt1 | contig 10841 bp, 8 predicted proteins | sample KBSC73metaG_FD_65863 | JGI IMG/M metagenome (GOLD analysis project Ga0070664, IMG submission 65863) | Corn rhizosphere microbial communities from Kellogg Biological Station, Michigan, USA - KBS C7-3 metaG | ecosystem: Host-associated > Plants > Roots > Rhizosphere > Soil ... | reverse complement strand
AACGGCCAACGGGCTACCCGATTTGTGCCATTTGTAAAGCGCCACCGCGCGTCGATTGAGAATTGCTAATCGTGAAGCAAAAGACTGATCGAGGGATTGGGCTTCAGACTCTTTCAGCGCCAGCTCGTCCGAAACCGCGATTAGTTTTGCGGTCGCACGCTTTAGCTCTTGGTTCCGCATGTCGAGCTCGCTTTGAATTTTTCCCAGAGAATCGAGCACCGACCCTTCTTTGACTTGAAGCTGGGAAAGGCCTTTTTTTTCGTTCTCGATCTTTTTCCGGATCCCCTCGAGCTCCCGATTCGCCGCGGCGCCGCTCGCTGTGCTCGGTAGAACCGCGAAAATCCCCAGCACGAGAGCTAAACTATCGCTTCGGAACCGCGCCACGTCTTGACGATCCTTCGGAGAGAAATAACACTGCCGGCAGCACCCACAACCCAGCCAATCGCAACCAGAAAAGCCGCTCCTTCCAAATTCAGGAATCGTACGTGGCCAAACCACCCTACGGCACCGGCGAATGATTCGATCTCTTGGCGCGTAAGAGCATACCCACCCCAGAGCGCCGCCAGCGCTAGTGCCGCGCCTGTCATTCCTTGCAGCATTCCCTCGAGCACGAAAGGCGCTTGAATCAAGGTTTCCGACGCGCCGACCACCTGCATAATCTCGACTTCGCCGCGCCGCGCGTACAGAGCCAGCTTCACTGTGCTGCCAACAATAAAAAAAGTGGCTAAGAAAAATACCCCGCCAACAATCCATTTGGCCCACGCGACAGCAAGCACCGTCAAACCGAGCCGTTCTACCCACTGCTGCGGATATTCAACGCTGGCGATCTCTTTTTCCGCCCTAAGCCGCTGCGCCACTTGCTCCACCGTGGAACTATCGCGTTGACCTCGTTTGATGCTGATTTCGATGGAAGCCGGCAGAACGTCATGGGGCAAACCCTCCAGCAATCCGGACTGCGCACCCAAAGCGGTTTGGAAGTCGTTCCACGCTTGTGTCTGACTGGTATAGCGCACCCGCTCCACTTCGGGCAGGGTTTCAACGCTCTTCAATAATCGCTCGAGCTCGGTCGGTTCGAGCGCACGGCCCAAATAAGCCGTTATCTGCATTTGATCACCCCAGGCCGTAAGCAGCTGCTCCAAATTCGCTTGCAGCATCATGAAAGCGCCAAACACGAACAGGGTCAATGCCATCGTCAGCGAGGCCAGTATGTGGCTCCAACATAGATGGCGGAGACTGCTTCGCACCTGTCGAAAAACCAATCCAACGAGCGATACGTTCACCAGGTATACTCCGGCATCGGAATATGAGCTGGCGAAGCATCGGCCATAAATCCGCGCTCGAGCTTGATCACGCGCGCGCCGTAACGCTGGATCAAGCCGCGATCATGGGTTGCGATCACAACGGTGGCGCCTCCGTCACGGATCTTCAGGAAAAGCTGCATGATGTCGTCCGCAAGTTCATGGTCGATATTGCCGGTGGGTTCATCCGCGATAATCAGCGCAGGATCATTGATCAGCGCGCGAGCGATGGCGACCCTTTGTTGCTCGCCGCCGGAGAGCATGAAAGGCTTCTCGTCATGGCGATCCTTCAAGCCAAGCTCTCTGAGTAGCTGGTAGGCTTTCACCCGGCTTTGTTTTTTTGAAACTCCGAGCACCTGAGCAGCGAGCGCAACGTTGTCAAGCACATTGAGAGCGGGCAGAAACCTGAATTCTTGAAATACGAGTCCCATTTTTCTTCTCAATCGAGCAACGCCGCGACTGCGTAACCGCGTCACGTTAAGACCATCGATCAGGATCTCTCCTTCGCTCGGCTCGATCTCGCGAAACAGCAGTTTTAAAAGCGTCGATTTGCCGGCGCCACTCGGACCGCAGATGAAAACCAACTCGCGTTCACCAATTTCCAAATTAATATCGGCCAACGCCCGTTGGCGCGGCGGAAATGTTTTCGAGACGTGTCGCAGCTGGATCCTCAAGACTGTAAGATTTCCCAGTGAGAATCGGTATTTAAAAGGAGTTTTACCTTGACATGCAGGGCGGGTGGTTGTTAGAGTTCTCGAAACTCCGTTTCCTCGCTATCTATAAAAGATGGACGATCAACTTACAAGCATTCGGAGGAGAGAATCGATGCTGGAGCGCATCAACAAATTCCATATCGTTTTAATCAAGCCCTCTAAATACGATGACGACGGTTATGTGGTTCGCTTTTGGAAAGGCGTGCTGCCGAGCAATACGCTTAACGTACTGCACGGGCTCACTGAAGACATCCGCCAGCGGCGCGTTTTCGGCGAACTGCCGATCGAAGTGACCACGTTCGACGAAACCGCGGAAAAAATTCCGCTGGCAAAGATTGTCCGATGGAGTAAAACACCTGGTGTTAAACTCCTAGCGTGTCTCGTCGGCGTCCAGACCAATCAATTTCCTCGCGCTCTTGATATGGCGAGATTTTTTAAGCGGCACGGCCTTTCGGTCATCGTCGGCGGATTTCATACCAGCGGCACCATCAACATGCTCGGTGATCAGGAACCCGATATTCAACAGCTCTATCGCGAAGAGATCTGCATGGTATCGGGCGAGGTGGAAGGAAAATGGGAGGGCATACTCGCCGATTTTCTCCATGATCGTCTCAAACCGCTCTACAGTTTCGCCCAGGACTTGCAAAACCTCGTTGACATCGGTGAGGCACCGCTACCGCAAACGAGCGCGAAAACGATGAAACATTTTGCCTATCCGAGTTTTGCCACGGCTGACACCTCTCGCGGTTGTCCATTTGCCTGCACCTTCTGCACCATCATCAATGTCCAGGGGAGAAAAATGCGCGAGCGTAGCCCGCAAAGCATCGCTGCGATGATGCGCCGCAATTATCTCGAGCACGGTCTCTCGTTCTATTTTTTCACCGATGACAATTTCGCCCGCAAAAAACTCTGGCGCGAGACATTCGAGGAAATTATCAAGTTGCGCGAGGAAGGGCTCGACGTGTCGTTCATGATGCAGGTGGATCTGGCCAAGAAGCCGAAGGACTTCGTCACTTTGGCAGCCAAGGCGGGTTGCACCCAGGTTTTCATCGGCATGGAAAGCGTGAACCCGCAAAATCTTGAAGCTGAAGGCAAAAAACAGAACAAAGTCGAGGAATATCGCGATATCATCAAGGAGTGGCACGATGCCGGCGTCTTGGTTCACACCGGCTATATTATCGGGCTGCCCTGGGACTCCAAAGAGCAGGTCGCGCAAGACATGCGTTTTCTAATCGATGAAGTCGGTCCCGATCAGGCATCATTTTTTATGCTGACGCCTCTTCCCGGCTCCCACGACCATCGCGAAATGAAGCAACGCGGCGAGTGGATGGACCCCGATTTCAACAAGCGCGATTCCTTCCATGCAACCATTAAACACCCGCTCATGAGCGCCGAAGAGTGGACGGAAGCATATGAGAACGCCTGGAAAACGTTCTACAGCAAAGAAAACATGATTCGGAGCCTTGCCCGCTGGGTGGATCGGCCAAAAAACTACTGGAATCTGATGTCGATCTTTTTCTGGTACAAGAATGCCGCGCTGATTGAGAAGCAGCATCCGATGATTGCCGGCTTTTTCCGTTTGAAGGACCGTAAAAATCGTCGACCCGGGTTTGCGATTGATCCGGTTCACGTCCACCTCTGGAAGCGCGCCAAAGAAGTTACCCGGCTGCTCATCACCTGGGCCAAGTTTGTCAAGGAAATGGAAGAAGTTTGGCTGCAGACGCACAAAAAAACCGAAACCGAGGAGCGCTGGCTCGAACAGATTCAAAAGATTCAATCGGACATTTGGCAGGCTCTGCGCATCGGAGAGATTCAGAAGATTTACAACAATGCCAAAGAAACGCTGCCTGAGCGAGCGCGAGCTTTGCTCGATCCCCTGGAAGATCTCTCGTCACGAGTGGTGTACAGCCGGAATGATTTGAACCGGTTCCTGAGGCAATGGGATGCGTTGCGTATAAAAATCCAGGAATTCCGGCCGCGCGAAGGCGAAGCGGTGCGCCGGCTCCTGGACGAGATCCATTACATTCAGGCGAGCATACGGTTTGGTGATCGCATTCATGAATGGCAAGACGCGTATGCTCGGTTACGCGAGAATTTGCCCTCCAGACCCCAGTTGAGCTTTATCACCTTCGATGCCATCAACCATCGCATCGTCTACTCTCGCCAGGGACTCGAGCGCATGTGGTCGCAAAGCCTGCGTAACCTGCGCCGTTTCAAGCTGTCGAAGATTCACCCGTGGCGCTGCGCTACGGCGATGGCCAAGGAATTTTCACTGACCACTTCCTTTGCCAGTAGCTTTCTCCAGTTTTCGAAGCAATCAGGCTCTGAATTCGGCCCGGGTTAGTGCAGTAGATCGGGTTGTTTTTCTAGGTCGGAGATCTGCTCGCGAATCATTGCCGCATCGTGCGCATTAGGTGCCAGCCGAAGATACTCCTCAAAGTCGTCACGCGCTTGCCTGAAGCAGCCCATTCGCAGGTAGACGGAGCCGCGGTCGCGGATCTCCTCGGCGCTGGCCGGATCCAGAATGATCAAATGGTCAAATATCGACAGCGCATCGCCAATCGAGTTGTTTCTCAGGTAAATCGCCTTAAGGTTGGCAAGCATCCGTTTCAAAATTTGTTTTTTGCCCGTCGCCTCGAGAAACTGCGGTCTCAACGCTACTTTCCTGCCGTATAGCTTTTCGAGCATTTGTCCAAGGTCTTCGGTCAGCTTGATCTCGCCGCGATGGAACGGGTCGATAAAAATCGGCTCTTCCCCGTCGCTAGATTTTACGAGGAAGTGCCCGGGAAAACCGATACCCTCAACTTGCACAGAGATTCGCCTTGCGACCTCCATGTACAAGACGGATAGGCTGATCGGAATGCCAATTTTTCGGTCCAGCACTTCACTCAAAAAGCTATTACGCGGATCATAGTAATCGTCGCGGTTTCCCTCGAACCCGTGTTGGCGAAACAATACGTGATTCAATGCGGCCAGCGAATGATAAACATCGCCCGCGGGATCGCGCCGATCGGCAACTTCCCGCGCAAGCTGATCGATGCGCCGCAGATAGGCCGGGATATCGAGATTTGGATTGGCGGTTAGTCCGATGGTCAGCGCCGCATAACCCAGATCGATCGCCTCTTCAGGACGATCCACCGCGGCGCGAAAATCGCGATAAAGATCCTGTCCCAATTGCTTGCCCTTTAACGCGGCTCGGCGATGACATCGACGAGGTAAGGCAGCTTTTTTTCCTTGATGTACTTGACGCCCCGTTCGACGGCGGGACGCAAATCCGCCGGGTTCCGTACCGGGCCTTCAGCGCTGACGCCAAAAGAACGTGCCATCGTGGCAAAATCAATCGCCGGATCATCGACGTGGGTGCCGATCCCGGCATTTTCCACCGGCCGTTTGCGGAATTTAGCAACCTCGATGCCGTGCTCTTCGGAATTATAGTAGCTCTGGTTATTGTGCATCACCATCAGGAGCGGAATGCGGTGCTTCGCCGCGGTCCAAAGCGCGCTGGAAGTCATCAACATGTCGCCGTCGGACTGAATCGCGACGGCGAGCTTGCCGCTATCCTTGAGCGCCAGAGACGCGCCGATGGACGCTCCGGGACCGTAGCCCAAACCAGCACCGCCGCTACCGCCAAGGGATTGGTTCGGCTTGGTAAAATCCCATAGCCGGCGCGTCCAGCCATTCGATGTGCCGTTGACCAATACCCAGTCTTCACGCTTTACCGCTTCGCCGATTTCCAACCCCAACCACGCCGTGGAAATTTCCTTTTGCGACCCTTTGGCTTCGGCATCGGCGCGCCACTTCGCGCGCCGGGCCTTGTGTTTTTCGCCTAGCTCTTTGCGGCGCGTTTCAATCGCGGATTTCTTTTTATTATCGTTGCCGAGCAGTTCGCGGCACAAGCGCGCCAATTCTGGCACCGCCACTGCAGTATCCGCGCTCATCGGAATATCGACGGGCTGCAACGCTTGATAATCATTCGCCCAAGAATGGACCAGCATATCATTCATCGAAATGCTGGCGATTTTCACCGACGGTAAAGTCACGTACTCGCAATTGCGTGTCTGCTTGCTCACAGTCGTCAGCGAGCCGAACAAGTCGGGCACATCGAGAGCCAAAATAAAGTCTGCTCGTTGAAGAATTTCACGGGCGCCATCAGTCACGTCCAACGGATGCGTCGATGGGAAGTTGAAACGCCCGCCTTTGTCGACCACGGGTAACGCAAGCAGTTCAGCGAGCTCGATCAATGCCGGCACGGTTTTGGGATTGCGCCCGAGGGTATCGGCAACGATCAACGGAGTTTGCGCATTGACCAGCATTTCGGCCGCGCGCCGCAGCGCTTCAAGGTTCGCCTGCATTGGTGCGGGAGCGGCGTAACGGTTGACATCGGGAATATCGAAGGGAGCGGTGAGCGCGTCTTCCTGAATATCCGCATCGTAATTGATGTAGACGGGGGCGGTCGGCTCAGTCATGGCGATGCGATAGCCGCGGATAAAGGAATCCGGCACATCGGCTAAGGAGTACGGCTGATCGTCCCATTTCGTGTAGTCGCGCACCTGATTGCCTTGAACCAGCGCCGTATGGATCCAATCGATGCGCGGACGTCGCCGCTTGGAATTCATCGGCCCGGTGCCGCCGAGCACCATCATTGGCACTCGATCGATGTAGGCGTTGAAAATCGCCATGCTCGCATGCTGCAAACCGACCATATTATGCACGATCGCGATCATCGGCTTGTTTTTCGCCTTGGCGTAGCCGTGCGCCACGGCCACGGAAATTTCTTCATGATGGCAAAAAATCACTTCTGGCTTATAGTTGCCGCCGTAATTGACGATGGAGTCATGGATGCCGCGAAAAGTCGCGCCGGGATTGAACGCAGCGTACTCGATATCGAAGGCTTTCATTAAGTCGACTACGACATCCGAGCCGTATTGAGGCTGTTTTTTTTCCACACGGGACACGGGTTAATCCTCCCTCAATTTTATGTTCTGCAATGCATACCAACAATCCAGATTGATGGCCAGAGCTCGCTTAGGAATTCTGGTTTTCCGGCGAGTTCCGGAGTAATCCCATTTCGTAGAAGCGCTCCAACGTGTCGGCGAGGTCGCCTGCGCGCTCACCGCCGGCGGACGCCTCGCGGCGCGGTAATGCGGCGATCGCTTCCAGCACTCTTTGCGCCGCCGGTGCCATAAAAGATCTCATCCCGAAATGGTTGAAGGTGCGCTTGAGCTCGTCCATTTCCTCGGCGCGCCGGCCCGCGTGAATGTTCAAACCGACAATGCTGGAAGAAACTTTTTCCAGCAAACCGGGAAAGCTTTCTTCGTACTGCGCGCGAATCTCCTGTAGTAAGCCGAAGCGCTGCGCGCCCATCAAAAGCTCACAGAAAAGTCCCTGCAGTCCTTTTGTCAGTCCGGCGTAAACCACCTTGAACGCCGAGGCCTGGCTCGTGCTCGCGCCGAGAACCTTGACCGGAATATTGAATCTCTCCAGAACCTGCATGCGCTTGGCGTCGGGGCCGGAAACATAGACAATCGTCCCTTTCCCCATTTTTGCCGCAGAGCCGATGATGCAGCCATCGATGAAACTTACCGCTGCGGGCTCCAAATTCTTGCCGATCTCTTCTGCGGCCATTGGCGAGATCGCGTTTGCGTCGAGGAAGATAAGATCCTTTCGCCGGGCGGTTTTTACTGCTTCGGCGACTTTTTTTGCGACGTCGATTGCCGCCGACGGCACAACAATCGAAACGATCAAGTCAGCTTGGTCGACCAGATCTGTCATCGAATCCAGGGACACGACCCCGGCGTTTTGACCGCGCTTGCGGCTCACCTCGCCACGGTCCTTGTCATAGGTCAAGACTTCCACGCCATGGCCCTTGAGCAGTTTAGCCCAGTGAAAGCCCATCTCGCCGATGCTCATGATACCGATCTTTTCAAAAGCCACTGTTATTCTCCTTGTAACAAATACAGATTGAGCTAAAGGGATTTAACTTCCGTCCAGCAGTGTGCGACTGTTCGATGAGGTCATGGTCGGTTCTTTAAAACCGCTGGCATGATCAGAATCTTCCCTCCTTTTCGAGTTTTCGCACCACCGTCTCATCAACCCAATCTTCGGCTTTGAGCCGCCGGATTTTTTCATTGCTCATGCCGAGAAGGCGGATGACGTTGCGAATCCCGTCAACACTTGGATAAATTTTTCTCTCGTACAGATTGATCATGCTCTGATACCCATCTTCGGCATCTTCAACGCGCTTAAAGCGGAGCGCACGGGCAAGGCTTTTGGTCACCTGCGGTTTGTTCTCCGGATTTCGAATAAACGCCGTGCTCTCGAGAAGGGCGCGCAACAAACTTTCCAAGGACGCCGGCGAAGCAGTTACGAAGCTGCGCTTGGCGATCACCCCTGATCCTTGATACGGAATCGGCAATTTTTCGCTATCGGCGAGCACCCGGAATCCTTTGCTCTGGAGCATCTTTCCGAACGTGTAACCTAAAAATGCCGCGTCCGCAGTGCCGCTCAGTACCCCTTGCGCCATGACCGCCTGATCGCCCAGCGTACGGAACTGAATGCGGTCGCGCTCCGGCGAAAGTCCCCAGTAATCGAGCATCAGCATGGAAAAGATCCAACCGCCGCCGCTCAAACTGTTGACGGCCACGCTTCGTCCTTTCAAATCAGCCGGCGTTTTGATTTGCGGATTGACGACAAACATTCCTGAGAGACGATTGATGAATCCCGCGACAAACACGAGATCCGCGCCCTCGGCAATCGCACCCAGATTGGCTCCCGACACCGAGCCCCAGTGAAATTGCGTCTCGCCGGAGCTAAGCGCCGACATCGCGACCGGACCATTGCGCACTTGCACGAAAGTTAGATCGAGGCCGTGTTTGCGGAATAAGCCCAGATCCTGCGCCACATAGATGACCCCGTCCCGTTCGCTTGCTGACCCGGAAGTCATCACGAGTTTGGCGGCGTTCGCCGCTGCCCCGACGAACGAAGGCGCGCTCATAAAAACAATCGCCAAGAGCAGAAGTGGTATACGCATACGTTGAGAAATCACGCAGAGCTCCTTTACCAACGCGGGTTCGCAAATGCGCTATTCGTCTTCATTGTCCAAGGCGGCTTTGAGTCGGCGTTGGCGCACCGCCTCCGCTAAAGCATCGAGGACGGCGCGACTCTCCTCCCATCCCGCGCACGCATCTGTAATGCTTACGCCATATATCAATGGCTTACCGGGGAGCAAATCCTGCCGCCCGGCTTTCAAATGACTTTCCATCATCACGCCCAAAATCGTTTCGTCACCAACCGCAACCTGCGCCGCGACATCCTGCGCGACAATGATTTGACGCTGGGGATCTTTACCGCTGTTACCGTGACTGAAGTCGATCATCAAGCGCGCCGGGATTCCCGCCTGTGCTAGAGTTCTTGCTGCAGCCGCAACGTTCTCGGCCTCATAGTTGGGATGCCTGCCACCACGTAAAATCACGTGACAATCCTCATTTCCCGTCGTCGAAGCGATGGCAGAGCGGCCCGCTTTGGTCACCGCCATGAAATGGTGCGGTGCCTGAGCGGCGCGGATGGCATCGACGGCAATTCTAATATTGCCGTCCGTGCCGTTTTTGAATCCGACCGGGCACGACAAACCCGAAGCGAGCTCGCGATGCACTTGGCTTTCAGTCGTGCGCGCGCCGATCGCCCCCCATGCAACCAAATCGCTGATGTATTGCGGCGTAATCATGTCGAGGAATTCACATCCCACGGGCATTCCCAGCTCGTTCAAGTCACGCAGCAATCGGCGTGCAATTCGGAGTCCATCGTTGATGCGATAGCTGCCGTCGAGCTCAGGGTCGTTGATCAAACCTTTCCAGCCGACTGTGGTCCGAGGCTTTTCGAAGTAAACTCGCATCAGAACCAGTAGATCCGCCGTGAGCTGGCGCTTTGCCTCGTGTAATCGTTCTGCGAACTCTAAGGCAGCCTTGACGTCGTGGATTGAGCATGGCCCGATAATCACCAGCAACCGGTCGTCGGCACCGTGAAGAATTCGATGAATGGCTTGACGTGTCTCCCAGACCGTATCCGCCGCTTTGGGGGTTATCGGGAATTCGTTCAGCAACTCTATCGGAGTGATGAGTTCCTGGATGTCTTTGATCCGCAAATCGTCTGTTTTACGTTCCACTGCGCACCGTCAAAGAAGGAAGTTTTTTATTCATATAGGCTAAACTGCGTTCGAACGCGAATGCAGTCGACAAATATGAGGTGGACACACAATTGGCAGCGCTAAAGTTCCAAAGCAGCGCTCGATAGCGTGCGGAGCGGACGAGACAGTCAAATAGATCTAACAAAGAACGGAATAGGATGATTTCAGTCGATCTCAGGGAGTCCGGCGCGCACGAAATCTCCCCGTGCTGATCACATGGGCGCCAAACCTTTCAAGGGCTTTGCTAGCAGGCTTTTCTCATCGAGGGCCCGAATCACGGTCGTTACATAGCTCTTAATGGCCGTTTGAACATTATCGGAATCGGTGGTTCGAATCGTACCGGACCAAACGACCTCGTTTTTTAGCTATGTCATACAACGTCGTCTCCGAAGTGTACTCGTTGTAGTGATAGACACTCGGTGCTCCGTACCAGCCGTACCAGCTCGCGCCCAAAATGCGGCCCGTAATAGCCAAACCAGGGTGCCGGAAAATAGTTAGGGCCATACTCGGACTTTCTTTCCACCTGCAGGGGACGCACAACGAGCACTGCATCAGCACCGAGTTTTTGTGCCTCCTGCTTGATACTCGCCTCGTCCGCCTGCTCCTCTGCGCCTCGCGAATAACTCGGTATACCGTCAATACCCGCGG
>Ga0070664_100004790_pt1 | contig 10842 bp, 7 predicted proteins | sample KBSC73metaG_FD_65863 | JGI IMG/M metagenome (GOLD analysis project Ga0070664, IMG submission 65863) | Corn rhizosphere microbial communities from Kellogg Biological Station, Michigan, USA - KBS C7-3 metaG | ecosystem: Host-associated > Plants > Roots > Rhizosphere > Soil ... | reverse complement strand
CGTCTCCAGATCTCGTTTGAAGTATTCCTGCAGGACCATCACGACGAATTCCATCGGCGTGTAGTCATCATTGAGCAGCACCACCTGGTACATGCGAGGCGGCTCCGTCTTGGCGGCCTGGCGCTCGGCGACGACTGCGCCCTGCCCGTCGTCGGGCAGCGCGGGCTTCGGCGTCTGTGGGGGGATCGGCTTTTCCTCTGGCATGGAATGAATTCTATCGACTCGGCTCGCCAACTGTGATCATAGGGATGGATATTGCGCCGAAGCGCGTCCACTCAACCCCGGAAATGGGACTCCCCTCGCTTTTTATTTTGAGGCACGGCGTTTCACCCTTCCCACCCCCTACCGTGGTATTGACAAGGCGGCCATCGCAAACCGAGAATTTGTGCACAACAAGGGATCGGGAGAACCCAGAATGACTGTAGGTACCGTGAAATGGTTCAATGACGCCAAGGGCTTTGGCTTCATCGAACCCCAAGGTGGTGGCGACGACGTGTTCGCACATTTTTCTGCCATCCAGATGGAAGGGTTCCGCACCCTTCAGCAGGGCGAGCAAGTGGCATATGAGCTGGTCCAGGGCCCAAAGGGTCGCCTGGCCCAGAACATTCGGCCTCTGCGCAGCCCCAGCGTGGTGGACGACGGCGGGCCAGTGCCTCTCCACGATGCAGCCGATGAAGGTGCCAATTCGGTGGTAGGTGCGCTTGCCGCGTCGCCCTGACGCCTCCTCGATCGGCTCCTTTCGCCCAAGTGCGCTTCATGGTCTGGCTTCCCGCTCAGTGTAGGCACGTTGCCTCCTAGGTGGCAGGGTGCCGTTGAGGGGCCGGCTGGTAGTGCCGAGGGCTGGGCAGGATGAGGCATTGGTTGCGCCGAGGAGCGTCAGACCCTAGGTCGGCACTCTCATGTAGGACCGCCATCAGCCAGCACAGCGGCTGATCGGTCCGCAGGTTCGATGCAGCAATGATCGTGAATCCCGCGCGCCATCTGGCCGAAGCTCGCTGCTTGCCGCCACCTTGCCTCCAAGGCAGGGTGGAATTGCACTGGCTTCGGACCTGATCGCATGCATCGCAACGTCCTGTGTTGGTTGGTGCCTCGCGGTACCCTGCCCCACCACGCCGTCCAACGCCCCAAGCGGGTACACGTGATTGGCTCCCTGACACACCAACGGCGATGAATGGGGCGTGTTGGTTGCCCTGATGCTTCGCGCCGTGGCAGCGCGGCCTGCACTTCCAGGAACCAGCTGGCGCGTGTCTTCCCGCCTGTTTGCGGGCGCAGGCGATCTCGTGGCAGGCGATGGCAGCCAGCCGTGCTGCCCGAAGCCACGAAAAATGTCGCGCTCACCTTGTGCCCGGAGGTCGACCGGCATATCTTGGAACAGGTGGCAACGGGGCCAGCGACGAGAGAACTTGCGACATGGACGATCATCTTGCGCAATCCGAGTCCAAGGCGACGATCCTGATCGTCGACGACATGCCCGCCAATCTGGAGGTGATGACCAATCACCTGGAGCGCCAGGGCTACCGTGCGGTGGTGGCACTCAGTGGCGACGAGGGCCTGGAGCGTGCCGAGTTCGTTCACCCGGACCTCATTCTGCTCGACGTGATGATGCCCGGCCTGGATGGCTTCGAAACCTGCCGGCGGCTGAAGGCCGGTGCGCGCACGCGCGAAATTCCGGTCATCTTCATGACCGCACTGACCGACACCGCAGACAAGCTTGCCGGATTTGCCGCCGGGGCGGTGGACTACGTCACCAAGCCGCTCAACGGCGCCGAGGTTCTGGCGCGCATCGACAGCCACGTCACCCTTTATGCACTGCGCAGACAGTTGGCTGAGCAGAACACGCAGTTGCAGCAGGAGATCGTTGCACGCAGCGAGATGCAGGCCGCCCTGGAGCGCTCCAATGCCGAGTTTGAGCAGCTGGCCTATGTCGCGTCTCACGACATGCAAGAACCCCTGCGGATGATCGCAAGCTATCTGCAGCTGCTCGCGAAGCGCTACCAGGGACGGCTGGACGCCGATGCGGACGAATTCATTGGCTACGCAGTGGATGGTGCCAAACGCATGCAGGCGCTGATCAACGACCTGCTCGCCCTGTCTCGATTGGGCACGAAGGCACGGCCATTCGCACCGACGGACTGCAATCTTGTGGTGCGAACCGCCCTCGCCGAGTTGATGGTGGCCATCGAAGAAAGCGGGGCGCAGATCAGCATCGGGGAACTGCCCACGGTGATGGGGGACGAGACGCAACTGCTGCAGCTGTTTCGCAACCTCGTGTCCAATGCGATCAAGTTCCACGGCGAGGCGCCGCCTGTCGTGCAGCTGACCGCTGAGCAGGTGGACGCCTGGTGGAAATTTTCAGTGCGAGACAACGGCATCGGCATTGCGAGCGAATATTTCGAGCGCATTTTTATCTTGTTCCAGCGTTTGCACGGTCGTAGCCAGTACCCCGGTACGGGCATCGGGTTGGCCATTTGCAAAAAGATCGTCGAACGGCACGGCGGACACTTCGAACTGCAATCGGAACCCGGTCGCGGCTCGACTTTCAGCTTCACACTGCCCAGAACGTAACATTTTGTGACATCGACGGCTGATGAGCGCACCATGAGCGCTGTGGGCCCCGAGTGGTTGCAAGAAAAGCGTGCGTCTGGAGAGACCCCATCATGAACGCGAAGCGATGGTTTTCGTGCGGGGCGTTGTCGGTCTTGTTAGGGCTGACGTTGGCTGGTCGTGGCGCAAATGCGGACACCCCTCGCACGCCGAAGGGGGTGGAGCCGATGCAGGTCAAACCTGGAGACTTGCTGCCGCCCCGGGTGGTCGCACCCTGCAAGCCGGGGCAGTGCCCATTCGCCGGCCAACACGTGACCGTGCTGGTGACCAACCACGTTCCGATCCTCACGCCCATCCTGGAACTCAAGGATGAATATGAGGCGGCTACGGGGGCCACGCTGGAGCTCGTTCGAATGACGCGCGAAGAGGTGTACGCCAACATGATCTCGGACATGATCAATCGCGGGGGGCGATTCGACGCCACGATTGTTTCGGCGTGGTGGCTGGGCGAATTGGTCTCGTCCGACTTCGTGATGCCATATGACCGCTTCTACGATGACCCACGCTTCCCGAAATGGAACATCGGCGACGTGCTTCCGGCGCCACGCCGCTTGTTGAGCTACGCAGGCAAGAAGTACATGGTCGCCAATGACCACGACGGCCAGGTGATGTATTACCGCCGGGACCTGTTGAACGACCCTAAGCATCGTGCGGCTTTCCAAAAGCGGTACGGCCATGCGCTCGAGGTGCCGACGACGTGGAAACAGTTCCGCGAGGTCGCCGAATTCTTTAATGGCAAGGATCTCAATGGCGACGCCGCGCCCGATCACGGCCTGGTCCTGCCGCTGAAGGCAGGAGACCAGGGCATGTTCCACTTCATGTCGCTGTCAGCTTCTTTTGTCATCGGCCCGACCAATCCGCGCTTGTACTGGTTCGACCCGAATTCGATGAAGCCGCTGGTAGACAGCCCCGGGCATGTCCAGGCGCTCACGACGCTGGTCGACCTGGTCCAGTTCGGACCGAAGGACATGCTCGATTGGGACATTGGCAAGGGCTGGGACCATTTCCTGCTCGGACGCGCCGCACTGGCGATCACTTGGGGTGACTTGGGCGCACTGGCGCAGCAGCAAGGCAGTGAGGTGCGCGGGAAAGTCGGCACCGCGCAATTGCCGGGCACGATGAGGTACTACAGCATCCCTCAGCGCCAGTGGGTCACCACCCACCAGCCCAACCTGGTCGGCAACACCACGGGCGGCTCCTGGGCTGGCGTGATCTCCCAATTTTCCAAGGCTCCCGCGGCCACCTACTACCTGCTGGCCTTGATGGCCACGCAGCCGAAGTCGACGGTGTACGCCTTGCGGGGTTGGGACGGCGTCGACCCGGGGCGTCGTTTTCACTTCCTGCCGCCGGAGGGGACGGCGAACATCGATGACTACCTGAAGGCCGGCTGGGATGCCGCGGACATCCGCGACTACTTGCGGGCCTGCTACGACAACTTCAGCAATGAGCAGCAGTTGCCTTACCTGCGCATTCCGGGTGCCAACAGCTATTGGCAGGCACTGGACCGGCATCTGGCGGAAGCGGTCAACGGCCAGCTGACCCCGGAGGCCGCCCTGAAAGCCACGGCGGTCGATTTCGAGGAAATCACCATCCGCCTCGGGCGCGAGCGCCAAGGGCGCGCCTATCGGGCATCGCTTGGCTTGTAGACCGCCGAAGGAGCGAATGATGAGCGACATGAGGAGATGGCCCGCGGTACTGATCGCGGCATTCACGCTGACTGCATTGGCGCAGACGCCAAAGCCACCTCCGCTGGAGGCCTACAAGCCCTCCGTGGTGAAGTCCAGGGAAATCGTTCCACCTCAGGTAGCCCCGCCCTGCAAGCCCGGCAGTTGCCCGTTTGCAGGTCAGACCGTGACGGTGCTGATGGTGAAGGAGAAGAACGCCGGAGCCCTCGGCGAGTTGAAGAGTGAGTTCGAGGCAGCGACCGGGGCGACGCTCAACCTCGCTCAGTTTCAGCACCAGGATCTGTTCCCCAACTTCATTTCCGACCTGACCAACCGGGTAGGCAAGTACGACGCGGCTTATGTGGGTGCGTGGTGGCTGGGCGAGTTGGTGGCCGGGGACTACCTCATCTCCTACGACAAGTACTACAACGATCCGCGATTCCCGAAGTGGAACATCGACGATGTGCTGCCGGCGCCGCGCCGCTTGCTCAGCTATGCAGGCAAGAAGTACATGATCGCCAACGACCACGACGGCCAGGTGATGTACTACCGTCGCGACTTGCTGGCCGATCCTCAACATCGTGCGGCCTTCCAGCAAAAGTACGGACATGCACTCGAAGTCCCGGCGACCTGGGCGCAGTTCCGCGAGGTCGCCGAGTACTTCAATGGCAAAGACCTCAATGGTGACGGGGTACCGGACCACGGGTTGTCAATGCACCTGAAGGTCGGCGCGCAAGGCATGTTCCACTTCATGTCGTTCTCGGCGCCGTTCGTCATCGGCGCTGAGAATCCGACCCTGTATTGGTTCGACCCGCAATCCATGAAGCCGCTGATCGAGAGCCCCGGCCACGTGCGCGCGCTGAAGGCCCTGGTCGATCTCGTTCCGTACGGGCCGAAGGACATGCTCAGCTGGGACCTGGGCAAGAGCTGGGACTACTTCCTCTCCGGGCGGGCGGCCCTCACCTTCACGTGGGGTGATCTGGGTGCACTGGCGCAGGACGAGGGCAGCAAGGTCCAGGGAAAGACGGGTGTCGCCCCTATCCCGGGCACGGACGAGTACTACAGCATTGCCAAGAACAAGTGGGTCAAGCCGGGCGGGATCAACCGCGTGGGCAATACCACGGGCGGGTCCTGGGCCGGGGTGATCTCGAAATTTTCCAAGGCGCCCGAGGCGACCTACTTTCTGTTCGCACTGCTGGCGACCAAGGAGAAGTCACAGGTGTACGCCGTGCGTGGCTGGGATGGCATCGATCCGGGGCGGGTCTATCACTTGCTGCCACCCGCCGGTACGGCACAGATCGACACGTACCTCAAGGCCGGCTGGAACGAGGCCGATGTACGCGACTTTCTCAGCGCCTATGGAGAGAACTTCAGCAACCCGCTGCAGTTTCCGTATTTGCGCATTCCTGGCGCGTACAGCTATTGGCAAGCGCTCGATGTTCACCTTGCAGAAGCCGCCGCTGGCCAACTGAGCCCGGAGGCGGCGCTGAAGTCCACCGCGGTGGACTTCGAGGAAATCACCATCCGCCTCGGGCGTGAACAACAGCGGCGATCGTATCGGGCGTCTCTCGGTTTGCAACGATGAGGGGGCCGCCGGGCTTCCGTTCACTCGGCATCGGCGGCAAGCTGACGCTGGGGTTCGGTGCTCTCGCGGGCGTGACCCTCTTGATCGTCGGGCTGGCCTGGATCGCCGGGTACCGGGTCACCGGCGACATCGACATGACCGAGCGCGTCCGCCAGCCGGCGTCGCTCGCATCCATCCAGGCCCAGGCCAGCCTCTTGCGCATGCAGTTGCACGTGCGCGGTTACCTCGTGCTTGGCGATCCCCAGGACATCGACCAGTACGAGGCGGCGCGCAAGGCATTCGAAGGCAGCCTGGAGGCGCTCCGGGCGATGTCCGGCGAATGGCCTGAGGCCGAGGCGGCCACGGTGAGGGAGCTGACCGAGAGCTACCGGCATTGGGCCGAGTTGCCGCAGCAGCTGTTCGAGTTGCACAACAACCCGCTGAAAAACCGTCCGGCGCTGCGGCTGGCGCGCGTCGAGGTCCAATCCCGGCTGGTGCAGATCCTCGATTCGGTGGGCCGAATCATCGACCAGCAAAAGTCGCGCGACGACAGTGCGCCGAACCGGGCGCTGATGACCGATCTGCTCCGATTCCAAACATCGTTCGATGCGATGGCAACCAACCTGATGGCCTTCGGTTCCTCCGGCGAGTTGAACTTCAAGCTGGCCTATGGCCCACAGCTGGCGACCAACGCGGCCGTTTGGAATTCGCTGTCCGGCAAGCGCGGGCTGCTGACGGCCGAGCAACGTGCCCTGTTCGATGTGGTCGCCCGCCATCGGGCCGAGATCGCGCAGCTGGCCCTCGAGATCGTCGGCATTCTCAATGGCGAGCACGCCTACGAAGACCTCTACCTGTATCGCACGGAAGTAGCGCCCCAGGCCGAGGCGCTGCTGGAGCAGTTGGCCAAGCTGACAGCCCTGCAGCAGACGCAACTCGGCAACAGCCTGGCGCGTGCACGCGTGGGCCTGGCCGAGGCCAGGGTGGCGGCTGGCATCGGCGGCCTGGTGGCGATCGCCATCGCGGTGACGCTCGCCTACGCGTTCCGACGCAGCATTGTCGCGCCGCTGCATCGCCTGACCGATGTGGCCGAACGCGTCGCGAGCGGCAATCTGGCGGCACGCGCACCGGTGGAATCCCGGGACGAGATCGGCGTGCTGGCCAAGAGCGTCAACACGATGACTCAGCGGCTCGCGGACACGATCGCACACCTGGAGTCGGTGTTCGCGGAGGCGCAGCGCGCCAAGGGGGCTGCGGAGGTGGCCAACCGGGCGAAGAGCACCTTCCTCGCCAACATGAGCCACGAACTGCGCACGCCGCTGAACGCGGTGCTGGGCTATGCGCAGATTCTTCAACGAGAACCCGGACTGACCGCGCGTCAAGCGTCAGGTCTGGAGACGATTCGCCGTGGTGGCGAACATCTGCTCGCGCTCATCAACGATGTGCTCGACCTGGCGCGCGTCGAGGCCGGCAAGGTCGAACTGTATTTGGAGGCTGTGGATGTGCTTCGGCTGCTGCGTCAGATCGACAGCATCATCCAAGTCAATGCCGAGCAAAAAGGCCTGCGCTACGTGTGCGACGTCGCACCCGATGTGCCGGCCGTCGTGCGTGCTGATGGCAAACGGCTTGAACAAGTGCTGCTGAATCTGCTGGGCAACGCGGTGAAGTTCACCGAGCGGGGCCAGGTCACGCTTCACGTGGAAAAGCTGCCATTCCTGGATGCAGCCCAGGCGCGGTTGCGCTTCACGGTGGCCGATACGGGCATCGGCATCTCGCCGGAACAGCTGCCGTTGCTGTTCCGCCCATTTGAACAGGCGCGTGACATGCAAAGGCAGTACGGCGGAAGCGGGTTGGGTCTCGCCATCAGCCAGCAGCTGGTCGGTTTGATGGGCGGGCACATTCAGGTGAAAAGCACACCCGGACAAGGCAGCCTCTTCCAGTTCGACCTCACCGTCCCGCTTGCGTCCATTGGGGTGGTGGCGCAGGAGCCAGCGCAGCCGGGGCGACTCATCACCGGCTATCGAGGCCCGAGGCGCAAGGTGCTCATCGTCGACGACGTCGCTGGCAACCGGTCGAGCCTGATGGATTTCCTGTCTCCACTGGGTTTTGACCTGCAACAGGCGGACAATGGAGAAGCCGGTGTACAGCAGGCCCGGGTGCTGCGGCCCGACCTCATCCTCATGGACATCGTGATGCCGAAGATGAACGGGCTGGAGGCCATTCGACGGCTGCGCCTCGATCCTGCACAGCGCGACACCCCTGTCATTGCGCTGTCGGCGAGCGCTGCTGTGGCGGACGAGGAGGCATGCCTGTCAAGCGGTGCCAACGCATTCCTTTCCAAGCCCGTCGACCTGGACGCCCTGCTGACGCAAATTGCTCATTTGCTGGGGCTGCAATGGACCGGCGTCACGCGTGCGCCGATGCACGGCGACGGGCCTGCTGCCGAGCCGCCGCTGGTGGTGCCGCCAGCAGAGGAACTTGATTACCTGTACGAATTGGCGAGGATCGGCAACATGCGGAACATCAGCATGCGCGCAGACTACCTGACGACGCTCGACGCGGCCTATGCGCCCTTTGCGCAGCGGTTGCGGCAGATGGCCGATCGATTCCAGTCGCGGGCCCTCCTCGAATGGGTGGTTGAACTCCGCAATGGCCGTGGTGGCGCCGCAATATTGACAACACGGCGCCCTACCGCGGGTCTATAGTCGAACGACGGGCATCGCTCAGACAAGGAATTGCATCGTGGACTTGCAACGGGCATTCAGAGCCATCGAGATCCTTCTGGTGGAAGACAACCCAGGAGACGTGCGCCTGACCCGCGAAGCATTGAAAGGCAGCAAGGTCCTGAACCACCTGAACGTGGTGGAAGATGGCGTGGCAGCCCTCGACTACCTCCACAGAGTGGCACCGTATGAGGACGCGGTGCGGCCGGACATCGTGCTCCTCGATCTGAACCTGCCGAAAAAAGATGGGCGCGAGGTGCTGGCGACCATCAAGGCGGCCCCATCGTTGAAGACCATCCCGGTGGTGATCCTGACCACCTCACAGGCCGAAGAGGACGTGCTGCGGGCCTACAACCTCTGCGCGAACTGCTACGTATCCAAGCCAGTGGATTTCGATCAATTCATGCGCATCGTGCAGACGATCGAAGAGTTCTGGCTCACAGTCGTGACACTGCCGCCAAAATGATGAACGCTCCCATCAAGGTCCTCTTGATCGAGGACAACCCGGCCGATGCCAGGCTGATTCAAATCATGCTGGCCGAAGCCAGGGCCCTGAGCTACGACTTCAGCTGGGTGGACTCGCTGACGGTGGGCATCGAACGTTTGCGCACAGGCCACGTCGATGTCGTGCTGCTCGACCTCGGTCTGCCCGAAAGTAACGGGCTCGACACCCTGCACCGGCTGCGCGACAGCATCCGCGTGCCCACCTTGGTGGTACTGAGTGGCCTGACGGACGAAAGCGTCGCCGTGCAGGCGCTGCAACTGGGCGCGCAAGACTATCTGGTCAAGGGCCAGGTGGACAGCGCCTTGCTGATCCGGGCGATCCGCTATGCCATCGGGCGTTACCAGTCGGAGGAGGCGCTGCGCCAGGCGCACGCCGACCTCGAAGACCGCGTGGCGGAGCGAACCGCGGAGTTGGCCCATGCCATCGATGCGCTGCATGCAGAAATCAACGAGCGAAAGCGTGCCGAGGAAGAACTGCGGAGCCACCGGGACCACCTCGAAGACCTGATCAAGGAACGCACGGTCGAGTTGCACACCGCGAAGGAGCGTGCAGAGGTGGCGAACCAGGCCAAGAGCGCGTTCCTTGCCAACATGAGCCACGATCTGCGCACCCCGCTCAACGGTGTACTCGGGTTTGCGCAAATCCTGCAAATGGACAAGACGCTGACGCCGACTCAACTCAGCGGCATCCAGGCGATCCAGCAGGGGGGCGAGCATCTGCTGACGCTCATCAATGACATCCTCGACCTCGCGAAGATCGAAGCCGGCAAGTTCGACATCCTGCTGGTCGACGTCGATCTTGCCAAGTTCTTCAGCGTCATCGCCAGCATCATCCGGGTCAAGGCCGAACAGAAGCCGGCGCTGCAGTTCGTGTGCGACCTCGCGCCCGACCTGCCTGAAGCGATCCGCGCCGACGAGCGGCGGTTGCGCCAGGTGGTGCTCAACCTGCTTGATAACGCGGTCAAGTTCACCGAACACGGTCGCGTGACGCTGCGTGCGCGCTTCAAGCATCCGTCACGCCTTTGCATTGACGTGGAAGACACCGGACCCGGGTTGAGCGAGCAGCAGATGGCTCGCCTGTTCCAGCCATTCGAGCAAGTTGGAGACATGCAGCAGCGCAGCGGCGGCACAGGGCTCGGCCTTGCCATCAGCCGGCAACTCGTGGGCCTGATGGGCGGTGAGATCCACGTCGGAAGCCGAATGGGCGAAGGCACCCGGTTCTGGTTCGAGCTGGATGTGGTCACCACCCGGCGCACGATGCCCAGGGTGTCGGCTGAACGCGTGGTAACGGGTTACCGGGGCCCGACCAGGAAGGTGCTTGTGGTCGACGACGTGGCAGAAAACCGCACAGTCATCGTCAGCATGCTGGAGCCGCTGGGCTTCGAGACGTTCCAGGCTGCCTCGGGCCACGAAGGCCTGTGCCTCGCGCAGGCGCTCGTACCCGACCTGATCCTGATGGACGTGGTGATGCCTGACATCGGCGGGTTGGAAGTCATTCGCCGCTTGCGCGATACGCCGACTTGCAGGAACGTTGCCATCATCGCTGTCTCGGCCAGCGCCGGCGCCGATGTGCAGGGCGATGCGGACGCCGCCGGCGCCAATGCCTTCGTGGCCAAGCCCGTGGACATGACGCTGCTCATGCAGCACACCGCCACGCTGCTGGACCTGGACTGGATCGACAGGACCGACGACTCCGCGCGGAACGCCGGCCAAGCCGCGGCGTAGCCGCCGGCGCGTTCAGCGCCCTCCGCTTCGCCGGACGTGGGAACGCCGGGGCGTCAGGCCC
>Ga0070664_100004789_pt1 | contig 10842 bp, 9 predicted proteins | sample KBSC73metaG_FD_65863 | JGI IMG/M metagenome (GOLD analysis project Ga0070664, IMG submission 65863) | Corn rhizosphere microbial communities from Kellogg Biological Station, Michigan, USA - KBS C7-3 metaG | ecosystem: Host-associated > Plants > Roots > Rhizosphere > Soil ... | reverse complement strand
TGGGGCTGCTGTCTTCGGTTGCCACTGCAGAAGTGGCGTCACTGACCACGGACCCGATCCTAGGTCCCTGACGAGACGGGCTCGTTGCCATCAGCGCTACTTCCGCTTGACGGTGTCGAGCCGTCCGGCGCCGCGCCGTCGCCCGGTGCGGCGCCGTCGGGCGGCGCGGCGCCGTCGGGCGGTGCGGCGCCGTCGGGCGGTGCGGCGCCGTCGCCCAGCGCGGCCAGGATCGCCTCGGCCGTGCGGCGGCCGATGCCCGGCACCTCGACGATCTCCTCGACCGTCGCGGCCTTCAGCCGCTTCAGCGATCCGAACTGGCGCAGCAGCGCCTTGCGGCGCACCCCGCCCAGCCCCGGGATCGAGTCGAGCGACGACACGGTCATCCGCTTGGACCGCTTCTGCCGGTGATAGGTGATCGCGAACCGGTGCGCCTCGTCTCGGATGCGCTGCAGCAGGTACAGCCCCTCCGACGCCCGCGGCAGAATCACCGGGAACTCCTCCGCCGGCAGCCACACCTCCTCGAGCCGCTTGGCCAGGCCGCACACAGCCACGTCGTTGACGCCCAGCCCGGCCAGCACCCGCTCGGCGGCGTTGACCTGCGGCGCGCCGCCGTCGACCACCACGAGCTGCGGCGGGTAGACGAACTTGCGCGGCCGCCCGGTCTCCGGGTCGAGCGGCTGGCCCGCCGCGTCGAAGCTCTCGCTCTTGTAGCGGAGGAAGCGCCGACGCAGCACCTCCGAGATCGCGGACACGTCGTCGGTGGCGCCGCCGATGGAGAACCGGCGGTACTCGCTCTTGCGCGGCAGGCCGTCTTCGAAGACGACCATGCTCGCCACCACGTCGGTGCCCTGGATCTGGGAGACGTCGTAGCACTCGATCCGCAGCGGCGCCGTCTCCAGGGAGAGCGCGTCGGTGATCTCGTCGAGGGCCTTGCTGCGCGTGCTGAGATCACCGGAACGGCGCAGCTTGTGCTGCACGAGCGCCTGCTCGGCGTTGCGCTTGACGGTATCGGCCAGCGCCTTCTTGTCGCCGCGCTGCGGCACCCGGATGGTGACCCGGCTTCCCCGTTGCTGGCTGAGCCAGTCGGCGAGCGCCTCGACGTCGCCCGGCAGCTCCGGCACGAGCAGCTCGCGCGGGATGTCGACCTCGCCGTGCTCGCCGCCGTAGACCTGGGACGCGAAGTGGTGCACCAGGTCGCCGGTGCTGAGCTCCTCGGTCTTCTCCACCACCCAGCCGCGCTGGCCGCGCACCCGACCGTCGCGCACCGTGAACACCTGGACGGCGGCCTCCAGCGGATCGTCGGCGAAGGCCACGACGTCGGCATCGGTGCCGTCGCCGAAGACGACCGTCTGCTTCTCCATGGCCCGGCGCAGCGCGGCCAGATCGTCACGCAGCCGGGCCGCCTTCTCGAACTCCAGTTCCTCCGACGCGGCCTGCATCTCCTTCGAGAGCCGCTTGACCATGACGTCGGTGCGGCCGGCCATGAAGTCGCAGAAGTCGAGCGCGATCTGCCGGTGCTCCTCGGGTGTCACCCGGCCGACGCACGGCGCCGAGCACTTGCCGATATAACCGAACAGGCACGGCCGCCCGCTGATCCGGGCGCTCTTGAACACGCCCTTGGAGCAGGTGCGGGCCGGGAACACCCGCAGCAGCAGGTCGAGCGTTTCGCGGATGGCCCAGGCATGCGAGTACGGGCCGAAGTAGCGCACGCCCTTGCGCTTCGCGCCGCGCATGACCTGCAGCCGCGGGTACTCCTCGTCGAGCGTGACGGCGAGGTAGGGGTAGCTCTTGTCGTCGCGGTACCGGACGTTGAACCGCGGGTCGTACTCCTTGATCCACGCGTACTCCAACTGGAGCGCCTCGACCTCGGTGGTGACCGTGACCCAGTCGACCGAGCCGGCCGTGGTGACCATCTGCTGGGTGCGCGGATGCATCGACCAGGTGTCGGCGAAGTAGGAGTTGAGCCGCTGGCGCAGGCTCTTCGCCTTGCCGACGTAGATCACCCGACCGGACGGATCACGGAACCGGTACACCCCCGGCTTCTCCGGAATGATGCCCGGGGCGGGGCGGTAGGTCGACGGATCCGGCACGTCATCGAGCGTAGTCCTGGGGTGCGTCAATTCCGCCGGCCCGTCGCCCGGGTGGGTCAGCCGAGCACGACCTGCCCGTTCTCCACCTTGACGTTGACGCTCACCAACGGCTTCGGCGCCGGGCCGGACTCCACCGAGCCGTCCGCGATCCGAAACCCGCTCATGTGGCACGGGCACCGCAGGATGCCGTTCTCAATCTTGTTGATCGCGCAGCCCTGGTGGGTGCAGATCGTCGAGAACGCCTTCACCTGACCGGCCGACGGCTGGGTCACCACTACCTTGCGGTCGTCGAAGAACTTTCCGCCACCGACCGGGATGTCGGTCAGCGCGCCGAGCGAGCCACCCGCCGCCGTGGCCGGGGCGTCGCCCGCCCCGCCGTCGCTCGAGCCGGAGCCGCCGCCGCTGCTGGCGTCGTCGCCGCAGGCCGCCAGCGCAACTGCGGCCGACAGGCCCGCCGCCCCGGCGAGCACGCTTCGTCGGCTCGGTTCCGTCATGCCCTCGCTTCGCTCGGTCACGGTGGCTCCTCACGTACGGTCAGGGTGATCACGATCCCTAGTACATACGTGACTGCGCAACAATGTGGTTCAAACGCCACGATCACGAGTTGGTTGCTGGTTGCTGTGAGAACCTGGCAACTTGATCATGCCTCGACGACGTAACCGTTCCTGACCTTGACCGGAACCTGCTTGAGGCCCCGCGGCGCCGGCCCGCTGATCAGGCCGCCATCGGCGAGGCGGAACTTGGAGTTGTGGCCGGGGCACATGAAGTAGGTGTTGCCGCCGAGCGGCGGATCGACGGTGATGCCCTGGTGCGGGCAGGTGGCGTCGAACGCCTTGAACACGCCGCGTTGCGGCTGGGCGATCAGGTAGTTCTGGACGAGCACCGCCCCGCCGACCGGGACGTCGGCCGTCTTGACCAGGCCGGCGTCGTTGCCGCCACCGTCCTCGGCGCCCGGGAACGGTTCGAGCGACGGCTCGGTGGTGGGTGAGCCGCTCGGCGCCGCCGACCGGCCACCCTGTGCGGCCGGCGCGGCCGGAGCGGGCGGGTCGGCGGCGGAGTCGTCGCCACAGCCGGCGATCAGGGCCGCCGAGCCGGCGGCGAGGCCGACGAGCAGCGTCCGCCGGACGGCGCAGCGGGGGTCTCTCCCGGATCTTGGTGGCTCGTGGTCGCCCTGGCTACCACGAACCTCCACGATCGGCCGCGGTTCTCGCGGGGCTCGCTCGGGGTCCGGGTCCGGGTCGGGGTCGGGGTCCGGGTCGGCCGGGTCCGAGGCAGCGTTGTGGGTGGCACCACCGGCTGCGCTCGGGGCGCTCGCTCCACCACCGGCGACCTTGGTGACGGTGCGTGGCCGCATGCCGTCGGTGACCATCGGCCGGGCCGGGCCGGTGTCGCCGGTGCGCCGCCGTGGGCCGGCGCCGTAGGTGCGGGCGGCGCTGTTGCCGTTGCGCGCGATGCTGCCGAGTCCGCCTCGGGGGTCCGCCATCAAGTGCCTCCTGGTACCGGGTGGGGCCGGACCGCGGCCACGCTACCCGGCGACACACCCGGCACGGCGACTACGCCGCGCGACTTAACGCCCAAATAAGCCTGCCCACATGCGACCTTGGTCCCGACTGGACGCCGTGGCACCCACTCGGAACCAAGGTCACGGAGAGTCAGCGCGTGGTTGTGCGGGTGCGCTTCGCCGGGGCTCGCTTGGCGGCCGTGGACTTGGTAGCAGCCGCGGACTTGGTCGCCTTCTTCGCCGGGGCCGCCGCCCGCGCGGGCGTCGCCGGCTCCTCCTCCGCGGCGGCCTGGCGGGTGCCATTCGCCCTGCCCCGCCCGTTGGCCGTGCTGGGCGCCTTGCCGTTGCCCCGGCCGGTGCCGTTGCCGTTGCCGTTCGCCCGGTTCGCTCGCGCCACCGCCTCGCCGCCACCCGACGGCTTCCCGACGTCGAGGATCGGCCGGAGGAAGTCTCCGGTGGCGCTTCCCTCGACGTGGGCGATCTCCTCCGGACTTCCGATACCGACCACCGTGCCGCCCTTGTGCCCGCCCTCCGGGCCCATCTCGATCACCCAGTCGGCGGTCTTGATGACGTCGAGGTTGTGCTCGATGACGATCACCGTGTTGCCCTTGTCGACGAGGCTGTGCAGCACCGCGAGCAGCTTGCGGATGTCTTCGAAGTGCAGGCCGGTGGTGGGCTCGTCGAGCACGTACACGGTGCGGCCGGTGGAGCGCTTCTGCAGTTCGGACGCCAGCTTGACGCGCTGCGCCTCGCCGCCGGACAGCGTGGGCGCCGGCTGGCCGAGCCGCACGTACCCGAGCCCGACGTCGACGAGCGTCTTCAGGTGCCGGTGGATCGCCGGGATCGCCGAGAAGAACTGCTCGGCCTCCTCGATGGGCATGTCCAGGATCTCGGCGATGGTGCGGCCCTTGTAGTGCACCTCGAGCGTCTCCCGGTTGTACCGGGCGCCCTTGCACACCTCGCACGGCACGTACACGTCGGGGAGGAAGTTCATCTCGATCTTGATGGTGCCGTCGCCGGCGCACGCCTCGCAGCGCCCGCCCTTGACGTTGAACGAGAACCGCCCGGGCCCGTAGCCGCGCACCTTGGCCTCGGTGGTCTCGGCGAACAGCTTGCGCACGTTGTCGAACACGCCGGTGTACGTCGCCGGGTTCGAGCGCGGCGTGCGGCCGATCGGCGACTGGTCGACGCCGACGACCTTGTCGACCTGGTCGAGCCCGCTGACCCGGGTGTGCCGCCCCGGCACCAGCCGGGCGCCGTTCACCTGGTTGGCCAGCACCTGGTACAGGATGTCGTTGACGAGCGTCGACTTGCCCGACCCGGACACGCCGGTCACCGCGACGAACTGGCCGAGCGGGAACGGCACCGTGAGGTTGCGCAGGTTGTGCTCGCGCGCGCCGTGCACGGTGATCTCGCGGCCGGGCGTGCGCGGCCGGCGCACCGCGGGCGTCGCGATCGACCGCCGCCCGGCCAGGTACGCGCCGGTCATCGACCTCTCGTTGGCGAGCAGCCCGTCGACGGTGCCGCTGTGGACGATCTCGCCGCCGTGCTCCCCCGCGCCGGGCCCGATGTCGACCACCCAGTCGGCGGTGCGGATGGTGTCTTCGTCGTGCTCGACCACGATCAGCGTGTTGCCCAGCCCACGCAGGCGCAGCAGCGTCTCGACGAGCCGATGGTTGTCGCGCTGGTGCAGGCCGATGCTCGGCTCGTCGAGGACGTAGAGCACGCCGACCAGCCCGGACCCGATCTGGGTCGCGAGCCGGATCCGCTGCGCCTCGCCACCGGAGAGCGTGCCGGCGGCCCGGTTCAGCGACAGGTAGTCCAGCCCGACGTCGACGAGGAACCGCAGCCGCGCGTTGATCTCCTTGAGGACCCGTTCGGCGATCATCCGCTGGCGCTCGTTCAGGGTCCACGAGCCGAGCAGGTCGGCGCAGTCTCCCACCGACAGCGCGCAGACCTCGGCGATGTTGCGGCCATCGATCGTCACCGCGAGGATCTCCGGCTTGAGCCGGGTGCCGCCGCACGTGCCACACGGCACGTCGCGCATGTACCCCTCGTACTTCTCCCGCGACCAGTCGCTCTCGGTATCGGAGTGGCGCCGCTCGATCCACTGCACGACGCCCTCGAACCCGGTGTAGTACGACCGCTCCCGGCCGTACTTGTTGCGGTACCGGACATGCACCTGGTCGTCGGAGCCGTACAGGATCGCCTTCTGCGCGCCGGTGGACAGCGCCCGCCACGGGGTGTCGAGGGTGAACCCCTCGTCGTGGCCGAGCGCCTCGAGCAGCCGCAGGAAGTACTCGAGCGTGGTGCCGCCGGCCCACGGCGCGATCGCGCCCTCGCGCAGGGTGCGCTCCGGGTCGGGGACGATCAGCTCCGGGTCGACCTCCTTCTTCGTACCGATGCCCGTGCACTCGGGGCACGCGCCGTACGGGGAGTTGAAGGAGAACGAGCGGGGTTCGAGGTCTTCGATCGCGAGCGGGTGGTCGTTCGGGCAGGCCAGGTGCTCGGAGAAGCGGCGCTCCCGGGCCGGGTCGCCCTCCGGCAGGTCGACGAAGTCGAGCACCACGATGCCCGCGGCCAGGGCGAGCGCCGACTCGATGGAGTCGGTGAGCCGCTGCTTGCCGCCCGGCTTGACGCTCAACCGGTCGACCACGACCTCGACCGTGTGCTTCTCCTGCTTCTTCAGCTTCGGCACGTCGGTGAGCGGGTAGACCACGCCGTCGACCCGGGCCCGCGCGTAACCCTTGGACTGCAGTTCGGCGAACAGGTCGACGTACTCGCCCTTGCGGCCGCGCACCACCGGCGCGAGCACCTGGAACCGGGTGCCCTCGGCCATCGCCAACACCCTGTCGACGATCTGCTGCGGGGTCTGCCGCGAGATCGACTCGCCGCAGATCGGGCAGTGCGGCTCGCCGATGCGGGCGAACAGCAGCCGCAGGTAGTCGTAGACCTCGGTGATCGTGCCGACCGTCGAGCGTGGGTTGCGCGAGGTGGACTTCTGGTCGATGGACACGGCCGGCGACAGGCCCTCGATGAAGTCGACATCGGGCTTGTCCATCTGGCCGAGGAACTGCCGCGCGTACGACGACAGCGATTCGACGTAGCGGCGCTGGCCCTCGGCGAAGATCGTGTCGAACGCGAGGCTGGACTTGCCCGAGCCGGAGAGCCCGGTGAACACGATCATCGCGTCGCGCGGCAGGTCAAGGCTGACGTCGCGCAGGTTGTGCTCGCGCGCGCCCCGGATGATCAATCGATCGGCCACGTCACCCTCGGTTGTTGATAAAGGTCGGGTATCAGCGCCGCCACTGTAGCCGTGGGGTGTGACAAAACCTGGGGCCCGACCGAACACCACTACCCCGAACGGGTGTTCGCATCAACTCTACGGTCTCGCCCGGCCTCTTTGCTCCGCCCGTCGCCACCGGGCGGCCTCGGCTTTCGCCACGCGGTAGTCGCTTCGTCGCAGTTCGTAGGCCAGTTCCCGCTTCAGCTTGCGCCAACTCGCCAGGCGTCGCGGTGGTAGATCGCCGGACGCGATCGCGGCCAGCACAGCGCACCCCGGCTCACTCACGTGGGCACAGCCGGCGAACCGGCACCGCATCGCGAACTCGGCGATGTCGTCAAAAGCGCCGTCCAGACCGGCGACCGCGTCATACATGCCGACCAACCGTAAACCCGGCGTATCGAGAACCGCCCCGCCGCCCGGAACCGGCACCAACGCCCGGAACGTCGTCGTATGGCGCCCCCGTCCGTCGGCGCGCAGTTCCCGCGTCCCCATGACCGCCGCGCCGACGACGGCATTGACCAGGCTCGACTTGCCCGCGCCCGACGCACCTAACAGGCCGAGCGTGCGACCGGGCGCGACGTACGGTCGCAGCGCGGCCATGCCGGCGCCGGTCCGCGCGCTCACCGCGAACACCGGCACCCGCGGCGCGACAAGGCCCACCGAGGCCGCGACGGCGCCCGGGTCGGACAACAGATCGGCCTTGGTCAGAATGATCAGCGGGGCGGCGCCGCAGGCGTACGCCAGCGCCAGCAACCGTTCGATGCGGCCGAGGTCCGGGTCGGGTTCCAGCGGTTCCACCACGGCCGCCGCGTCGAGGTTGGCGGCGAGCACCTGACCGGCGGACTCCTTGCCGGCGCTGGCCCGCACGACCGAGGTGCGGCGGGCGAGCACCGCCTCGACGGTGAGCCGGTCGTCGGGCCAGTAGCGCACGGCGACCCAGTCGCCGGCGCACGGCAGCGTCCGCGGATCGGACGCGGCGGTGTGCAGCACCGCGCCGCCGAGGCTGGCGCGGATCGAGCCCGACGCGCCGAGCGCCGTGCAGACGCCCCTGTCGACCCGGGTGATCCGGGCCGGCCGTTGATCGGGACGGTCGAAGGGTGAATATGCGGCCGCGAAGCCGTCGTCCCAACCCAGGGACGACAGGTCGACTCTCATGCCTGATCCTTACGAGGAGGGGGTCAGCGCCCAGCGGGAGGCGGTGACCGGGCGACGATGCATCGGGGTCCACACCTCCTCTCCGGGTACAACGGGGCTGGCCAGCCCGACTCTTGGGGAGACCGTAAGCATCCGGTGGCGGTGCGCGAAACCCATTAATGGTCCACGGGGTAGATTCGGGCGGTGACGGTTGATCCGTTGGGGCTGGCGCCCGACGTGGCCAGGGCCGACGAGCGCCTGCTCGCCACGGCCGCGACGCTCGACGAGGCCGCGGTGCGTGCCCCCTCGCAGCTTCCCGGCTGGACCCGGGGACATGTCCTGGCTCACATCGCCCGCAACGCCGACTCGTACGTGAACCTGCTCACCTGGGCCCGCACCGGCGTCGAGACGCCGATGTACCCGAGCATGGAGCGGCGCACCGCGGAGATCGAGGAAGGTGCCGGCCGGTCGCCGGCCGAGCACGTCGCCGACCTGCGTGCGTCGGCCGAGCGGTTCGCGGCGGCGGTCGCGGCGATGCCGCCGCAGGCATGGGGCAATCCGGTGCGCCACCTCAACGGCCGCGTGCTCCAGCCGCCGCAAATCGTCTGGGGGCGGCTGCGCGAAATCGAGGTGCACCACGTGGACCTGGGCGCGGGCTACCGTCCCGCCGACTGGTCCGACGCGTTCACCCTGCACCTGCTGCGCGAGGTCGTCGGGGATCGGGCAACCGGGCCGGCGCTGCGCGCGTCGGCGGATGATCTGCATTTCACGGCCGAGATCGGCGCGGGCACCGCGCCGGTCGAGGTCCGCGGGCCGGCGCGCGCCCTCGCCGCCTGGATGATCGGACGTTCGAAGGGCGACGACGTGAGCACCGCCGACGGCGGTCCGCTGCCCGACGTACCCACCTGGAAGTAGGGAATCGCTGTGACGTACACCGGAAAGGTCACCCCCGGCGGCCCCGCCGACGTGCGGGAGCTGGGCTCCCTGACCATCACCAAGATGTCGGTCGGCGAGATGGACAACAATGCGTACCTGTTGCGGTGCACCGACACCGGCGAGCAGGTGCTGATCGACGCCGCGAACGAGGCGCCGCGGCTGATCGACCTGATCGGTGACGCGGGACTGTCCACTGTGGTCACCACGCACCAGCACGGCGACCACTGGCAGGCGCTGCTGGCGGTGCTGAAGGCCACCGGGGCGCGGTCGCTGGCGCACGCCGCCGACGCCGACGGCATCCCGGACGTCGACGACACGGTGGCCGACGGTGACACGATCCCGGTGGGCACGTGCTCCCTCGAGGTCATCCACATCGTGGGTCACACGCCCGGCTCGATCTGCCTGCTGTACCGGGACCCGAACGGCACGCCGCACCTGTTCACCGGCGACTCCCTGTTCCCCGGCGGTGTCGGGAACACCTTCAAGAACAAGGCGAACTTCGAGTCACTGATCGACGACGTCGAGCACAAGCTGTTCGACCGGCTGCCGGACGAAACCTGGTTCTACCCGGGTCACGGCAACGACTCGACGCTGGGCAATGAGCGGGCGTCGATCCCGGAGTGGCGCGCCCGCGGCTGGTGATCTGCCAGGGGCTCGCTCCGTATCGCGGCGGTGGCTGGCCCGCAGTCAGTCAGGTGCGCAGCGGGTCCTTGAGCAGGATGGCGCGGGTGTAGAGCAGGGCGAAGCCGCGACGCTGCGCGTTCTGCTGTGATCTGGAGCCGGGTTGGACGGTGATGACGGCGACGTCGCAGCCGGCCGCCGTGGCGTCGGCGAGGCGGGCGGCGAGCAGGGCGTTCTGGATGCCCCGGCGGCGGAACGGCGGTGCGGTGGCGGCGCCGGTGAACTGGGCGATGCCGTCGCTGATGCGCATACTGCCGCCGCCGGCCGGTACGCCGTCGAGCAGCGCCATGTAGTGCTGGACAACGCCGGCGGTGTCGCGCTCGGCGTTCTCCAGGATGCCGCGGGGGAACTCCTCGTGCGCCGGCGTGCCCTGCTCGTCGGGGTGCATGGACGCGTCGACGACGACCCGCAGCCAGTCGTCGAACTCGTCGTCGCCGCAGCGCCGGACCTCGACCCCGGGCGGTGTCACCGGCTCGACGGCGCGGCCGAGCGCCCGGCCGAGGACGTTCTCGAAGGACACCAGCCGGTAGCCGCGCTCGGCGAGCAGCTCGACCAGCGCCCGGTCGGCGAGACTCGCGACCTCTGCCTGCACCGGTGCGCCGCGCGTCGCATACTCGCGCTCGATCCTGTCGACGTCGGCCGGCTCGAGCCGGCCGGCGAACCCGAGCCCGGCCACCTTGTTGATCGGTGAATCGGGTTCCGCGTAGCTGGCCACACCGCCACCGACCGGGATCGCGAACCCGGTGGCTTCGTGGTCCCGCACGCGCCGGCGCCGGGTGGCGTCGTTCCATGCGGCGATGAGCTCGACCTCGGCGTGCTCGATGCGCGCGGCGAGGGCGATGCCGCAGAACAGATCGGTGGTATTCATCGGGACTCCTTTGTCGGATTGTGCAGTAGTAGGGCGAGGCCGGCGAGGATCGCGGCGCCGCCGAGCAGTTGCAGCGGGGATGGGCGCTCGCCCAGCCATGTGACGGCGCTCAGCGTGCCGGCCACCGGGGTCAGGTTCGCGAGTTGGCCGGCCCGCGTCGCGGGCACCCGGACGATGCCGCGGTTGAACGCGACCCCGGCGATCGCGCCGAGGGTGACAACCGTGAAGCAAGCCAGCCAGCCTGTCGCGCCGGCCGTGCCGAGCCGGCTACCGCCGGTGGACCAGGAGACGGTGACGAAGGGCAGCACGCTCAGGGCACCTCCGACGTTCTGCCAGGCGCTCGCGG
>Ga0070664_100004786_pt1 | contig 10847 bp, 8 predicted proteins | sample KBSC73metaG_FD_65863 | JGI IMG/M metagenome (GOLD analysis project Ga0070664, IMG submission 65863) | Corn rhizosphere microbial communities from Kellogg Biological Station, Michigan, USA - KBS C7-3 metaG | ecosystem: Host-associated > Plants > Roots > Rhizosphere > Soil ... | reverse complement strand
CGGGGTACGACAGACCCCACGTGCCGATCGACCCGTTCGACCAGGGCTGCGCCGCGGCCCACTCGATCGTGTCGTAGCCGTCCTCGCCCTCGCGGCGGTACGGGACGAAGTTCCCCTCCGAGCCGTACCGGCCGCGCACGTCCTGGAGGACGACGGCGTAGCCGCGGGCGAGCGCGGCCTTGACCACCGCGTCCTCCTCGGAGCGCTTGCGGTCGTACGGCGTGCGATAGACGAGGGTCGGGAACCGGGAGCCGCGCGCCGGCGGCGGCAGCCAGACGTCCGCGCGGAGGACGACCCCGTCGCGCATCTCGACGGGCACGTCGTAGTGCGGGACCGGCTGGTCCGCCGGCGTCAGGTCCTGCGCGGGCGCCGTCGCCGCCGCAATCGCCGCCGCGGCGGCTCCGGCGAGCGCGCGCAGACCGTGTCGAGAGCGGATCGTCATGGGCCCGGCGTCGGCGCCGGCGCCGGCTCGGGCGCGTTGGAGACGATCACGGGAGTCCGGTCGCGCGGGATCTCGACGGGCAGGCGGTAAATCGAGATGCGCGACCTCTGCCGCAGCTCGCGAAGCCACTTCGAGACCTCGTCGTCGAACGCGCGGTCCGAGTAGCGCTTCCGCATCTCATCGGCGACCGCCTCGAAGGGCTGGGCCGGCCGGCCCGCCGCCTTCTCCTCGGGGACGTAGTGCTTCTCGTACTCCTCGCGCGCCTGCGCCTCGTCCGCGTAGGCGAGCGGGGCGAACCGCTCCCGCAGGTACTTGGCGATCACGAGCTGACGCTCGAGCGAGGAGCGCACGTCCTCGACCGTCATGCCCGCGCGGGCGAACTCGGCGTCGGGATCCCTGCCCTCCCTGCGGAGGTTCTCCCGCAGCTTCTCGAGGGCGGCGGTCACCTCGGCCGCGTCCGGCGAAGCGGGACCGAAGCGGACGGCGTCCTGGTACTCGAGGTGCTGGTCGATCAGAGCGTCGATCACGCGCGCCCGGAACGCGTCGCGCGACTCGCCGGGCTCGGGGTTCATCGCGGAGACGAGCATCGCGCGGCGCACCTCGCTCTCCGGAATGGCGGAGTCGTTCACCGTCGCCGCGATGCGGTCGACGATCTCGGCCCCCGCCGAGGCGGCGATGGACAGGATCAGAACCAGCGAGGCGCGGAGAAGCACGCAGCGATGATAACGAAGGCCGTACGCCGTGAGGCGAGACTCTCACGGCCGAGCGCTCACGGCTCACGACCCCGTGTTATTTTCCCCATCCCCGTGGCTCAACCTCCCGCCGGCCGCCTCCTCGTCGTCGGAACACCCATCGGAAACCTGGAAGACCTGTCGCCTCGCGCGCAGCGCGCGCTCTCCGAGGCCGACGCGATCTTCTGCGAGGACACGCGCGTCACCGCGAAGCTCGCGGCCCGGTTCGGAATCGGCGCGAAGCGCATCTCGTGCCCGGCCCCGCGCGAGGACGCGCGCGCGGAGGAGCTGGTCGAGCGGCTCGGCCGCGGCGAGACCGTCGCGCTCGTGACCGACGCCGGCATGCCCGCCTTCTCCGACCCCGGCGCGCGGCTGGTCGAGGCCGCCGCCTCGGCGGGGTTCGAGGTGCTCGTGGTTCCCGGCCCGTCCGCCGCCGCGTCCGCCCTCGCGGTCTCCGGGATCCCGGCGGTGCCGCACCTGTTCCTCGGCTTCCTCCCGGCGCGCGAGGGCGAGCGCCGCAGGCTCCTCGAGTCGCTGCGCGACCGCGCCGAGACGCTCGTCTGGTTCGAGGCTCCCCACCGCGTGAGCGAGTCGCTCGCCGACGCGGCGCGCATCCTCGGCCGGCGCCGGGCGAGCGTGTCCCGCGAGCTGACGAAGCTCCACGAGGAGACCGTCCGCGGGGCGCTGCCGGAGCTCGCGGCGGAGCTCGCGCGGCGCGGCGGCGTGCGCGGCGAGCTGACCGTCGTCGTCGAGGGACGCCGCGGGCGAGCGGAGCGCGAGGAGGGCGACGATCTCGACTCGAGAATCCGCGAGGCGCTGGCCGCCGGAGAGGCGCTCAAGGCGCTCTCCCGCGAGATCGCGCGGCGCTCCGGCGTCCCCGCGCGCGACGTCTATGCCCGCGCCATGCAGCTGCGCGAGCTCGAGGCGGACGAGGCGGCGGACGACGACGGGGACCCGCGGTGAGCGAGCCGATCGTCCGGGTCGACCGGCTGACGAAGGTCTTCCGCAGCTATCGCCGCGAGGAGGGGCTGCGGGCGGCCCTGAAGTCGCTCGTCCGCCGCAAGGCGACCGAGACCGCCGCCGTCGCGGACGTCACGTTCTCGATCTCGCCGGGCGAGATGGTCGGCTACATCGGCGCGAACGGCGCCGGCAAGTCGACGACGATCAAGATGCTGACGGGCATCCTCACGCCGACCTCCGGCGAGGTGGTCTGCAACGGGTTCGTGCCGTGGCGCGACCGGACGGGGTACGTCGCCACGATCGGAGTCGTCTTCGGACAGCGCACGCAGCTCTGGTGGGACATCGCGGTCGTGGAGTCGTTCCGGCTGCTCAAGGAGATCTACGGGCTGACCGAGGCGGAGTACCGCGAGCGCATGGCCCTGTTCGACCGCGTTCTCGGCACCGACGCGTACCTCCACCAGCCCGTCCGCAAGCTCTCGCTCGGCGAGCGGATGCGCTGCGACCTGGCGGCGTCGCTCCTCCACCGGCCTCCGCTCCTCTTCCTCGACGAGCCCACGATCGGCCTGGACATCGTCGCCAAGGCGAACGTCCGCGAGTTCCTGCTGGAGATCAACCGCCAGGACGGGACCACCGTCCTCCTCACGACCCACGACCTCGCCGACATCGAGACGCTGTGCCGCAGAGTCATCGTGATCGACCACGGGAAGCTGCTCTTCGACGGCGCGTTGAACGAGCTGCGCGACCGCATCCTGCCGGTGACCGCCATCGTCTTCGACGTCAAGCGGCCCCCCGACCCTTCGGAGCTCTCGTTCGACGGGACGCAGATCCGCGAGATCGGGATGCACCGCTACCGGCTCGACGTCGACCGGCGGAAGGTCGCGCCCGCGACCGCCGTCAAGGACATCGTCAACCGCTTCGAGGTCTCCGACCTGACGATCGAGGAGCCCGAGATCGAGGAGGTCGTCAAGCACATCTACCAGCGGGGGATCCAGTGACCGCGGCCTCGGCGACCTGGCGCTCGGCCGTCCCGTTCGCGCGGATCGGCTTCCTCAACATGCTCGCCTACCGGGCCCGCTACTACGTCGGCGTCCTGACGTACCTCTTCAACGTCTCGGTCTACTACTTCATCTGGCGCGCCGTGTTCCGGACCGGCGCGACGGTCGGCGGCATGTCGCTGAACGACATGGTCACGTACGTCGCCGTCTCGTGGGCGATCCGCTCGTTCTACTTCAACGAGATCGACCGCGATCTCGCCGGGCAGATGCAGGAGGGCCGGCTGGCGATGAACCTGATCCGCCCGGTCGACTTCCAGATGGTGATGGTCGCCGACGCCGCCGGCCAGTCCGCGTTCCGCGCCGTGATGTTCACGATCCCGATCAGCGTCGTGCTCGCGATCCTCTTCCCGCTGAAGCCGCCGGCCTCGCTCGCCGCCGGCGCGCTGTTCGCCGTCTCCGCGGTCCTGTCGTTCTTCCTCGTCGCCGGGCTGAACTTCCTGGTCGGACTGATCGCGATCCGGAGCAAGTCGATCCTTGGGATCCTGCGCGCCAAGTACCTCGTTCTCGAGCTCCTGTCGGGCCTGCTGATCCCGACGACGCTCTTTCCCGAGCCGCTGCGCACGATCCTGCTCGCCTCGCCGTTTCCGCACATCAACTTCACGCCGGCGACGCTGTACCTCGGCAAGGCGACGGGCCTCGCGGCCGCGCGCCTGCTGGGGCTCCAGGCCGCGTGGACCGTGGCGCTCATCGGGCTGGGGCAGTGGGCGTGGCGCAGGTCGAGGATGCGGATCACGATTCAAGGCGGATGACGCGCAAAGTTACTAGTTACTAGTTGCTAGTTACTAGTCTTGGCGCTCGAACTAGGAACTAGAAACTAGCAACTAGAAACTCGATGCTTTTCGCGATGAAGACACTTTCGAACCTTCGCCGCCACTCCCGGCTCTTCGGCCTCTACTTCCTCCAGTACGCGAAGGCGCGGCTCGAGTACCGGCTCGACTTCTTCTCGAGCGTGTTCGCGACGTTCCTCGGAACCGCGGCGTCCTTCGGGTTTCTGTTGATCGTCTTCTCGCGCGTTCCGGCCGTCAAAGGGTGGAAGTTCGAGGAGATGGTGTTCCTCTACGGTTTCTCGCTGATCCCGCTCGGCGTCTTCAACGTCCTCTCCTGGAACCTCTACATGTTCCCCGACCGTTACCTGATCGAGGGCCGCTTCGACCGCGTGCTCGTCCGTCCGGTCAGCTCCGTGTTCCAGGTCCTCTTCGAGGCGTTCCGCCTCGAGTCGCTGCAGGAGACGATCACGGGGCTCGTCGCCGTCGTCTGGGCGTCCCGGCGGCTGGGGTTGACGTGGTCGGCGGCCGACGTGGTCCTCTTCGTCGTCTGGGCCGCGTGCGGGGCCGCGATCTACCTGGCGATCTTCGTCGGGCTGACGGCCTCGTCCTTCTGGATCGAGGACCGCGTCGGCATCGTGCCGCCCGTGTTCAACCTGATGCAGTTCGGCCGATACCCGCTGACGATCTACGACGGCTGGATCCGCTTCACGCTGTCGTTCGTCATTCCGTTCGCGTTCGCGACCTTCTACCCGACGGCGCGGTTCCTCCGGCGCGCGGAGCTCGAGCGGTGGTTCTGGGGCGTCCCGGTCGTCGCCGTCGTCACCGTCTCGATCGCGCTCGTCGTGTGGAACGCGGGCACGCGCAGGTACCACTCGACGGGGAGCTGATTCGACGTATTAGCTGCGGCTAATATGTCCGCCGGTGTCCGTGCTCGGGTGGATCGGAAGCTCGGGCAGCGGCGGGCCGGGCACCGCGACGGCCGGCTCCAGCTCCTCGCGGTCCCTGCGGCCGGCCAGCATCGCGACGCCCGCGGCCGCGAGGAGCAGCACCGCGAATCCGCCGGCCGCGCGGTCCGGCGAGGCCGGCTGAGCGATGAGCTCGACCGCTCCCCGGCCGCCGAACGCGATGAGGGCGTACAGCACCCACGCGGCCGCGTGGTCGCGAAGCAGCAGGAACGCGGACGCGGCGAGCCACGCCGCGCCGAGGATCGACGGGACGTAGTCGGCGACGAACGCGGCCGGCGTGGACAGGCTCCACGGCAGCGCGGCGACCGCCAGCGCGGCGATCCCCATGGCGCGCCCGCGCGCGCTCCGGAAGAACGGGCTCCGCGCCGCCAGGGACGCCACGGCGGCGACCGTCGCCATGACCAGCGCGGCCCGCCCGGCCGACCAGATCACGTCCACGGCGGGAAACGCGTACTGGAGGCTCGAGGGCAGAGTCGGGTCGGGCTCCCAGAGCGCGGGAACACGCGAGGCGACGACGTGGAACCAGCGCGAGAGACCGATCATGCCCCCCGCGGCGATCGCGGCACGGAGGAACGCGTCGGCGAGCGACCCCTTGCGGCGCATGGCTTCCGTCCAGCCGGGCCGCGCGCCGTCGAGGAGCACGAACGCGAGCATGGCGAGGAGCACGACGACGATCAGCCCGATCCCGAGCCCGACGACGAGGCCGAGCTGGAAGAGCGCCATCGGGATCTGCGTCGGGTACTGCCGAAAGAGGTACGGGATCGTGTTCGCGAGCCCCGCCGCCGCGACGAGGGCCGCCCACGCCGCCGGCCGGCGGACCGAGCGCCACCGGAAGCCGTCCTGCCGCACGATGCGCAGGAGCAGGATCACCGCCGCGCCGAGGATCCCCCCGGCGACGACGATGTGCACCGCCATCAGCAGCGTGTCGACGGAGCTCTCTTTGCGCTGCGCGCGCAGGAAGCTCTCCGGCACGTGCACGCTCGGCAGGAACGCGGCGAGGCTGCGCCCGTGGAAGACGGCCGTCAGCCGCGGGTGCGCCTCGCCGACGCCGCGGGCGCCCGCCTCCAGCACGACCGTCGTGTCCACGCGCTTGGGGCGGCTCTCCGTGCCGACCTCCAGGACCGAGTAGTCCGCGGCGGGGTACCCGAGCCGCATCGCGACGGCCGACGCGCGGCGGCGCGCCTCGCCGTCGGAGAGTGGCGGGCCCGCGGGCGCGTCCTCGGGCAGCGGGTGGACGAAGGCGGCGACGCGGCCGCGGCGCGCGTCGATGAGGACCTTCCACTCCTCCTTCGTCTCCGGCTGGTAGAACCGGACGACCCACCACGCGAGCGGCAGGCTTCGCTCGGCGAGCTTCCGGAACGCGTCCTGGCCGCCCTTCTCGATCACGTAGCGGGCGGCCGCCTCCGAGAAACCGGGGATCCCGCTGTTGTCCTGGGGCTTCGCCGCGCGGAGCTCCTCGTCGTTCGTGAACCCGGTGCCCGTGTACGCGACGGAGCGCCACGCGGCGGGGTCGACGCCGTTGGCGCGCAGAAACGTGCGCGCCATCGCGATCGCCCGCAGTCTGCCGACGGAATCCTCGGCGAGCGAGTCGTCCGCGCGCGCCGGCATGAAGAGCGACGCGAAGAGGACGAGCGCGATCCCGCCCATGATCCCGAGCGCTCCCCGCGGCAGCGCCTCGACCGGCGGCGCCGGCGCCGGCGCCCGCACCACGGTTCCGAGGCTCGGCGCCGCGGCGAACCCGACGTCGGCGTTCGACAGGCCGCTCGCGGGCAGGAACCCGCCGCGCCGGAGGTAGAGCACGAGCGAGACTCCGAGCGGCAGGAGCAGGATTCCGGCCGCGACGGCTCCGGAGACCACGTAGTACGCGTTCCCGGAGCGCAGGAGCACCAGCGCGGTGTAGATCGCGTCCACGGTGAAGTGCCAGACGAGCAGCGGCACGACGCCGAACCGCAGCATCAGGAACCCGATCAGGACGCCCGCGGTCCCGACCTCGAGCCCGCGGATGAAGAAGGGCTGGTTGGGATACGTCGAATGCCCGAAACCCCAGATGTACGCGGGCACGACGACGGCTACCCAGCGCCAGGCACCGAGCTTGTCGAGGAAGGAGATCGAGAACATCCGGCTGATGCCCTCCTCGGAGACGGCGGGCAGGAACCCGATGAAGAGCACCGTGGCCCACGGCAGCGCCGTGTTGAGCATGTCGCTGTACGGCACGTCCGCGGGCGCCCAGGCGCCGAAGCGCGCGGCCACGACGTAGAACACCGCCTGGTACGCGAAGAAGAACGCGGCGAGCGCGTAGCCGAGGACCACCGCGAGGAAGAAGCTCTTCGTCTGGATCCCGCGGGGCGAGAACGCGCCGGCGAGCGAGACCTGCCCCGGGAAGCGCTCGCGATAGATCGGCTCGGCGGCCGCGACGACGAGCGCGATGCCCGCGGCGGTCGCGATCGCGGCGAATATGCCGAAGACGACCTGCTTGGTGAGGTACGCGGACAGCGGGCTCGCCGTGTCGTACCCGAACAGCGTGAGCGGCAGCTCGTTCAGGCCCGAGAGCAGCGCGAGGACGAAGGCCACGGCGCCGAACGCCGCGACGAGACGCCAGGGCACGTCCTTGCGGACGATCTTCGACACGAGCACTCCGAGCATGGCGAGCGCCGTCAGGAGGAACGCGGCGCTGGCGACCTGGCCGGCGGCGTCGTTGCGGGCGCGCAGGCGCTCGTAGTCGCGGAGCCACGACTCCGGAACGTGAACCGTCTCCCGGTAGCGCGTCAGCCGATCGCCCGAGACCGTGGTCTCGTACCGGATCGTCGCGTCCGCGAACCGCACGCCGGCCTTCTCGTCGACGAAGTTCCAGTCGGTCCGCTTCGGGCGCGAGACGGGCGTCGCCTCGATCGGCTTGAGCGACTCCGCGGCCAGCCCGCGCGACACGAGGTACGCGAGCGCGATCCCGCGGGCTTCCGCCTCCGGCAGCTTCGCGCCCGGAGCGTCCTCGCGGATCACGGAACGGAAGCCGACGAGCTCGCCGAGCGGCGAGATCGCGACGCGCTCCTCCTCGAGCTGACCCGAGCGGAACCAGCGCATCTGCCAGAGCCAGATCTTCGCGGCACGGCCGTAGAGCTCGCCTGCCCGCTCGAGCCCGAGCTCCCGCTCGAGGTAGACCTTCGGGGTCTCCTCGACCATGAACTGCGCCGCGAAGCGGGCGCCCCGGACGTCGCGGCCCCGCTCCGCGAGCACCTTCTCGCCGAGCCGCCGCGCCCCGTTCCGGTCGACGCGAAACTCGATCGCCGCCTCGGGGAACGCGCGGCGGAAGAGCGCGGACGTGACGGCCGCGCCGGCCGCGATCACGACGAGGCAGACGAGGACGAAGCGCAGGTCGCGGCGGTCGAGCCGCTCCGGAGCCGGCCTCTCCATCGACGACGCGGCGCTCTCGGGCGCGGACGGCGGCCCCGCCGCCGATCCGCTATCCGGCGAGGACGCTGCCTCCGTTGACGTTCAGGATCTCGCCCTGCACGTGCCGCGCGAGGTCGGAGACGAGGAAGAGGATCGGCCCCGCGATGTCGGCCGCGGACGCGATGCGGCCGATCGGGATGATGCGCTCGATCTCGGCGCGCTCCTTGGGATTCGAGAGGACGCCGGCCGACATGTCGGTGTCGACCCAGCCGGGCGCGACCGAGTTGACCCGGATGCCGCGCGGGCCCAGCTCGGCGGCCAGCGACTTCGTGTACGAGATCAGCGCGCCCTTCGAGGCCGCGTACGCGGAGTGGCGGGCCTCGCCTCGCTGCCCGGCCGTCGACGACACGAAGACGATCGCGCCGCCGTGCTTCTCGAGGTGGGGCACCGCGGCGTCGGCGACCAGGTAGGCGCCGCGCTGGTTGATCGCGTAGGTGCGATCCCAGACCTCGACGTCGCCCCGCCCGGCGACGTCCTCGTCCCAGATGCCGGCGTTCAGGACGACGATGTCGAGGCGTCCCCACGCGGCGACGACGTCGCGCACCAGCTGGCGCGCCTGCTCGACGTCGGCGACGTCGCCGGCGAGCGCCATCGCCTCGCCGCCCTCGGCGCGGATCTCGCGCACCGCGCCATTGGCGGCGCGCTCGTCGCGGACGTAGTTGATCGCGACCCGGGCGCCGGCCCGCGCCAGCAGGTCGGCCGTCGCCCGGCCGATGCCACGCGAACCGCCCGTGATCAGAGCGGTTCGGGACGACAGGTCGATCGTGAAACTGTCCGCCATCGAGCTCCGTATATTAAGTTAGAGATCGACGCCTTCCATCCGAGACAGGGCGGCGCCTTTTGAGGCGGCCGCCCCCCGCACGTTCACGGACTGGTATTTTCCGTAAGCGACTTAGTCGCCGCGGGACTTGCGGGCTGCAAGCTCCGGTCTCAGCTCCCCGCGACCAGCTGCCCCAGAAACACCGACAGCGTCTCGAGCGGCGGCGCCGAGTTCTTGAGGGCGACGTCCACGTCCGCGGCGCGGGCGAGCGCGCGGGCGAGCTCCGCCGTCTTGTAGCGCGACGCGCGCTCGGCGAGCTTGTAGATGCCGTACGGCTTGCCCTGCACAGGCGGCTTGCCGAAGGGCCGCACGGGCGGCGTCAGGTGCGGCAGGACCTGCGCCTGGAAGCGGGGGTAGGGCATCCCCGCGGAGAACACGACGCCCGCCTCGTCGAGGCGCGCGCGCAGGAGCAGCATGCGCCGGATCTCGCCCGTCAGGAGACCGAGCAGCCGCGTCGGCCAGTAGTCCTCGGTGTCCATCTCCTCCTTCCCCATCCGCACCGGCCGGCCGGAGAGGATCCGCTCCAGGCGGGAGAGGACCTCGCCGGCGTCGCGGCGACCGATCGCGTCGTAGAAGGAGTACATCTCCTCCGACGACCCGTCCTCCACCTGGGCGACGACGTCGGCCGCCCGCAGGCGCCCGCCCTTTCCGGCCCACTCGAGGAGCTTGCCGATCTCCGCCGCGAAGGCCGCCGGTTTGGCGTCGGTGCGCGCGATGAGGCGCTCGACGGCGGCGGGCTCGACCGAGACGTCGCGGTCCTTCGCCAGCGCGCTCGCGAGGCGGCGCAGCGCGGGCGCCGCATCCTCGCCGACCGACGCCTCGAGGACGAGGCCCCTCTTCTCGATCTCGGCGAGCAGGTCGACGCCCGAGGGCGGATCGACGGCGCGCACGACCGCGACGGTTCCGTCGTTCTCGTCGCCGCGCTCGAGCAGCACGCGCAGCGCGCCCTTCAGCGCCGCCGGCCCTCCGCTCTTCTCGGCCGGCAGCTCCTTGAGGATCTCGGCGAGGAGCTCCGCCTCCTCCTTGCGGCGCACCTTCTTCGCGGCCGCCGCGGCGTTCTCGGCAGGGTCGCCGTCGGCGGGCAGCTCGAGGGCCGAGAGCAGCGCGCGGGCGTGGCGGAACGCCTCGCGGCGGCCGCCGGCGCCTCCCCGGTCCCAGGCCTCCACCGCGGCGTCGAGCAGCTTGCCGGGGGACTCCGTGCCGAGGAGGCGGGAGACGTCCAGCTCGACGATGCGCCGCGGCGAGAAGAGCGAACGGTTCAGGAGGGCATCCGACACGGCGTCGGCCGGGGCGTCGTCCTCGAAGCGGAGGACCTCCGCCTCCGCCCCGCCCGCGAGCGCGTCGCGGGTTCGCCCGGCAGCCTCCTCGACGAAGAACTCGACGTCGCCGGTGACGAGCACGACGGGCGGCGCCTTCTCGAACGCCGGGACGGCCTTCTCGGAGAACGGTTCGCGCGGCACGCGCGAAAGTGTATCGGACACCCCGCCCGGCGCAGGCGCCGTGCGGAGGCATCAGGGCTGCGGGACCGGCTCACCCATGACGAAGATCGGATCCTCAGTCTGCGGTCCGATGAAAAAGGGCCCCCGCCGGCGTTCCGACGGGGGCCCCACGAGCAAAGGAACTTGAGGGCTGGTTTGAGTCGCTGCGCCTGCCGAATCGG
>Ga0070664_100004785_pt1 | contig 10849 bp, 6 predicted proteins | sample KBSC73metaG_FD_65863 | JGI IMG/M metagenome (GOLD analysis project Ga0070664, IMG submission 65863) | Corn rhizosphere microbial communities from Kellogg Biological Station, Michigan, USA - KBS C7-3 metaG | ecosystem: Host-associated > Plants > Roots > Rhizosphere > Soil ... | reverse complement strand
GAGATGGCCGAGCGGATGGCGCTCAACGCCCCGATCCAGGGCTCGGCCGCGGACATCATCAAGGTCGCCATGCTCAACGTCGACCGCGGGCTGCGCAAGGCCGGGCTCGCATCCCGGATGCTGCTGCAGGTCCACGACGAGCTGGTCTTCGAGGTCGCGGCGGGGGAGCGGGAGACGTTGGAGTCGCTGGTCCGCGAGCAGATGGCCGCGGCCGCCGACCTCACGGTCCCCTTGGACGTCTCGATCGGCACCGGCCGGAGCTGGCACGACGCGGCGCACTGACCCGCGGCCCTCGTCGCCAGTGCGAGGGCTCGGCCGGGCTCGGCCAGGCTCAGCCGCCTGCGACCTCCTGCGCGAGACGCTCGTCGTCCCGGCGCAGGGTGTAGATGCTGAGCCCGAGCAGCAGCGCGAACAGCACCAGGTCGGTCGTCACGACCAGGGTGATCAGCTGGTGCAGCGTCGTGACGAAGTAGCCGACGCCGACGACGACCAGGAATGCTGCCCACACCAGGTACACCGACCGATGGGCCTGCCGGGCCAGCACGGAGTAGACCAGCAGCTGCAGCATCGAGAGGGTGGTGCCGAGGATCGCGAACACCCACAGCGTCGAGGCGATCTCGCGGTACTCGCCGCCGCCGACGAAGATCAGGGCGACGTCCTTGAGGATGTACGCGCCGAGGGTGGCGCAGACGCCCAGCCCCCCGACGAGCAGCAGGCTCTGGGTCAGGGCGCGGCGGCGCTCGGTGACGGTCGACATCGACGGGAACGCCACGACGATCACGAACTGCGGGAGGAACAGGACCGCCTTGGCGAGGATCAGCCCGCCGGCGTACAGGCCGGCGTCGTGCTCGGCGAGGACGTTGCGCGCCACGACCACGTCGGCGTTGGAGAGGGCGAAGAAGGCGAGTAGCGCCTGCGAGTTGTGCAACGCCTCCTTCATGACACCGCGGAACCCGTGCTCCTCGCTGGTGACCCCGGGCACACGGTGCCGGCGCAACGCCCACCAGCCCAGGAGCACGGGCGGAATCGCACCGAGCACGACGCCGAGCATGGCCGTGGTCTCGTCGGGGTGCCAGACGATGAGGGCGGTGCCGATCACCAGGCGCGGCACGCCGTTGGCGACGTAGATGACTGCCAGCGGCCACCAGCGTCGCTCACCCTGCAGCACACCGGCCTGGCCGCCCATCATCGTCATCGGGACCGCGGCGACTGCGACCAGGGCAGCGGTGGCCAGGCTGTCGAGCTTGAGCACCCGGTTGACGAGTGGCGTGAGTGCCAGCAGCACCAGGCCCAGGAGGAGCGAGGCGCGGTAGGTCACGCCGAGCACGGTCTTCTCGATCTGCGCGACGTGGTGCGGTTCCGCGGAGATGCGTCGGGCCGCGGTGGCCTGCAGGCTGAGCTGCAGGACGCCGATGACGAGGAGGGTGGCCAGCAGGGAGGCGAGGGCGCCGTACGACCGCGGACCGAGCACGTGCGCCGCGACGATCGTGAAGCCGTAGACCGCCACGTTCATGATGCCCATCGCGACCGCGATGGCACCGGGCCCGCGCAGCACCCGGTCGCGCGCCGACGTCCCGCTCGACCTCGGCTGATCGGCGTCGGCATTCACGTCGCACACCCTATGGTGTGGTCCTGACCGGTCGATCACCGCGGGAGTCCGGCATGACCCTCGCCGTCCGTGCGGTCCCGCGGGGGAGAGGGAGGGCGAAACGGGATGCCTCGACTGCGCACGCCGCGTCTCAGCGCGGGCGGTGCGGGGATCGTCGGCATCTACCTGGCCTTCGTCGGCCTGTCGCTGCTGCAGCAGCCGGGCCGTACGACGTACGACACCCGGCTGGAGCTGACCGAGCGACCGGGGTCCTTCCTCGCCTCGGCCTTCTCCCTGTGGCAGCCGGACGTCAACCTCGGCGAGGTGCAGAACCAGGCGAACGGCTACCTGTTCCCCCAGGGCCCCTTCTTCTGGCTCGGTGACGTGCTGAACGTCACGCCCTGGGTGACTCAGCGCCTGTGGTCGGCGCTCGTGGTCATCGCTGCGTGCGAGGGGATGCGCCGCCTCGGACGGGCGCTGGACCTGCCCGCCTCGGCGGCGTTCCTGGGTGGGCTCGTCTTCGCGTTCTCCCCGCGCCTGATCGGCACGTCGGGGGTGCTGACGGCCGAGGCGCTTCCGGGGGCGCTGGCTCCCTGGGCGTGCCTGCCGTTGCTGCTCGCCGCACGCCGCCGCCTCGATGGCCGGACAGCGATCGTGCTCGGCGCGGCGGTTGCGGTCGCCATGGGCGGGGTCAACGCGGTCGAGACGGGCGCCGCGCTGGTCCCGGCGGGCGTCCTCGCGCTCTGGTTGGCCGGGCAGCGGCTGCTGTCGTGGCGCTTCGTCGCAGGCTGGGCGGCGCTTGTTGTCGTCGCGACCCTGTGGTGGACCGTCCCGCTCCTCGTCCTGGGCCGCTACAGCCCGCCGTTCTACGAGTACGTCGAGAGCGCCGCCACCACGACCGCCTTCGTCGGGTGGTCCGAGGCGATCCGCGGCGACACGCACTGGCTGTCGTGGACGATCCTCCCCGATGGTCGTCCCTGGTGGCCGGCGGCACACCAGCTCGCGACCGACGGTGTCCTCGTGGTCGTGTCCGCGCTGGTGGCGGCCGCGGGGCTGGTCGGGCTGGCGCGCTGGCGGAGCCGGTACCGCGTGCCGTTCGCGTTCTCCGCGGCGATCGGGCTCGCCGTGCTCACCGTCGCGCACGGCGGGTGGGCGGGGACGCCCCTCGCGCCAGGAGCGCGGTCGGCCCTGGACGGGGTGCTGCAGATCTTCCGCAACGTGCACAAGTTCGACCCGTCCGTGCGGATCGCGCTGGCGGTGGGCGTGGCGGCCCTCTTCGGGGAGGTCGCCGGGCGGATCTCGCTGAGGTCATCGCCGGGTGCTGCTGCGCGGTGGGTCGTGGTGCCGGCCTGCGTCGTGCTCGTCCTCGGTGCGCCTTACCTGTCCAACAACAGCCGTACGCCGGGCTGGTCGGAGTTCCCGGCCTCGTGGACCCAGGCCCGCGACTGGCTGGCGGACCACGCGGACAACCGGGCCGTGCTCGTGCTCCCGGCGAGCGGTTTCGCCCTCCAGCCGTGGGGTGCGACGTTCGACGAGCCCGCCCTGGCGCTCGACGTGCACCATCGCCTGGCGCTGACGCAGGCACCGTTGCTCCCGGGCCAGACGTTGCGGTTCCTGTCGGCTCTGAACGCATCTTTGACCTCGGGCCGGGCGATGGCGGTCAGCGAGGAGCTGGCGCGTGCGGGCATCGGCTACGTCCTGCTGCGCGGCGACCTCGACCCGGTCAGGACCGGGAGCCCCACGCCCGCGCTGGCGCAGTCAGCACTCGAGTCGGCCGGCATCGAGAAGGTGGCCGGCTTCGGGGGCGACGGCGTCGCGCCGCTGACCTTGTACGAGGTCGGACAACGGCTTCCCGCGCTGCGCGCGACGCCCGCCGACGAGGTCATGACGGTGGCCGGAGCGCCGGAGTCGGCGTTGCCGCTCGAGGACACCGGCCTGGTGGACGGTTCGTTCGTGCTCAAGGGTGAGCCGGGCTGGCAGGGACCGGTCGACGTGGTGACCGACGGGGCTCAGCGGCGGGAGCGGCAGTTCGGCAGCCTGTACGGCGCGCTGTCGGTGGTCCTGCAGGCAGGCGAACCGAACCGCGAGAAGCGCGCGGCACACGACTACCCGGGTGCGCCCGACGCTCACCAGGTCGTCGCCGCGTACACCGGACTGTCGTCCCTGAGAGCCTCTTCCTCCCGCGGGTACGCCGACACCTTCGGCGAGGTCGTGACGTCCGAGGGACCGGCGGCGGCGATCGACGCCGACGCGGGCACGCGGTGGGTGAGCTCTCCAGCGACCAGACCCACCCGGCAGTGGATCCGCATGACATTCTCTGCTCCCCGGCCGGTGCACGAGGTGACGATCCGGCCGGTGATCGGCGACATCGCGCTCGCCCCGCTGCGGAAGATCGAGGTGGAGGCCGGCGCCCGTCACCAGACGTTGACGGTCAGCCCTGACGGTGCGCCTGTGGTTGCCCGCTTCGACGGCAGGCCGGTCGCCTCGGTGGCCGTCCGGATCCGCGAGGTGGGCACGGCGCGCAAGCGCGCCCCGGTGGCGCTCGCCACCGTCCGCGTCGACGACCTCGTCCCGCAGCCCACCCTGCGTGTTCCCGATCCGCTCGGTCCGGACACCGACTTCCTCTTCCACACGGAGCCCGGTGCACGCCCCTGCGTCAGCACCGCCTTCGGACCGGACTGCGACGAGTCGCGCCGGCGGAGCCCTGAGGAGCCCACCGGCCTGGACCGGACGTTCGAGGTGGACTCCGGCGACTCGGTCGGCCTGGGCGGGTTGGTCGTCGCGCGCACGACCAGACGTGCGCTGCGGCTGCTCGAGCCGGTCGGTCGCGAGCAGCGGATCAGCGCCTCCTCGGTGTTCGGCCATGACCCTCGTGCCTCGAGTCGCTTCGCCTGGGACGGTTCCGACGAGACCGCGTGGGTCCCGGCCGACGGCGACGCCGGCCCGACGCTCCTGTTCCGCTGGAGCCGTCCGCACGTCGTCTCCGGCATCAGGGTCGCGTCGCCGGACATCCAGACCGCGCCGAGACGCGCTCTCGTGACGACCCGCGAGGGCGAGCAGCTCAGCGTGCGCCTGGACGGCTCTGCCCCCGCAGTGTTCCCGTCGGTCCGCACCAGGAGCCTCGCCGTCACCTTCCAGCGCCCTGCCGAGAACGCGCGTCTCGTCGTCGACGAGGTGCAGCTCGACGGCGTCGACATCACGCAGCCCTTCGACCGCGACGCTCCCACGGGCGCAGTGTGCGGGCTCGGACCCCACATCGTTCTCGACGGCGTCGTGCACCAGAGCAAGGTGCAGGGCACGCTCGGTGACGTCGTCGACGGGCGGCCGCTTCGGCTGACGGCCTGCGACGTCGACGATCCCGCCGCAGCGAGCCCCGATGTGCGGTTGGCGGCCGGCGAGCATCGGCTCCGGGCTCCGCCCACCCCGCAGTTCCAGACGGTCACCGTGACCGGCTCCTCCGACCGCGTGCCGAGCGCGACCCCTGCCCGGCGGGTGGCGATCACTTCCTGGCACGGCACCCGCCGCACGGCCGCAGTCGGACCGGGATCGGCGACCGTGGTGTCGATGCCGTCCAACGCGAATCCGGGGTGGACGGCGACGCTGGACGGCAGGATGCTGCAGAGCATCCGCGTCGACGGCTGGCAACAGGGCTGGGTCCTGCCCGCCGGGGCCGGCGGGAAGCTCGTGATCGACTTCCCCCTCCAGCACTGGTACGGCGCGCTGCTCGCCGCGGGCCTCGTGCCCGCAGGCGTGGTGGTGCTCGCCGCGCTCGTCCTGCTCCTGGTTCCTCGACGGCCGGCGGCGCCCCCTCCGCCTCCACCCGCTGTCGATCACCGCCGCACGGCGGCCGCTCTGACCGGGCTGCTCGTGCTCGCGCTCGGTGTTGCTTGCGCAGTCGGCGCGATCATCGCCTGGATCGGGCGACGCCGCTCGTGGCCGATTGCGCTGGGCGGGCTGGCCGTTCTCGCCTCCGGGTTGCTCGACGCGCGCGACGCGGCGGCGCCTGGCGACGGAGTCGCCGACCTCCTCGCCGCGGCCGGGTTCGGGATCCTGCTGGTGAGCGCCGTCGTCGGCCGACCGGGGGAGGAGGAATGACGCGCGTGTGGTCGGGACGCCAGGGCCTCGTGGCGATCGCCGTGCTCGGCGTGACGGCCGTGTGGCGTGGGCTGCTGCTGAAGGCGTCGTACTTCAACCAGGACGACTACTACCTGACGACACGGGCCTACCACCGCGCGGTGATCAGCTGGGACTTCCTCTTCGACGACGCAGCGGGTCACGTGCAGCCGGCCCAGCAGCTCGCCTACTGGCTGGTGGCCCATCACGCCCCGTTCGAGTGGGGCCAGGTCGCCACGGCGGTCCTCGCCGTCGAGCTGCTCGCGGTCGCGGTGATGTGGCACCTGCTCAGCCGGCTGCTGCCGGGGCGCTGGGTCCGCCTTCCTCTGCTCGCCGTGTTCGCCTGGAGCCCGTTGACCCTGGTGCCCACGCTGTGGTGGAGCGCGGCGATGGGTCTGTGGCCGCCGATGCTCTTCATGCTGCTGGCGACCCTGGCGTTCGTGCGGGCCCAGGATCGGAGGCGGCAGCAGGCGCGCCACGTCTGGCTCGACGTCGTCCTGTGCGTTTTCGCCGTCGTCGTCGGGCTGACCTGGCACGAGCGGGGCATCCTGGCGATCGCGGTGCTCATGGGCGTCGCGATCGCCCGCTCCGAGCGCACCGGGTGGCGCCGCCTTCCCGACGCGGTGGCGCGATGGTGGTTCCTCTGGCTGCCGCTCGCCGCGCTCGGCGCCGGCTACCTGGTCCTGCACCGCACACTCACCGCGGTCGAGTCCCAGCAGGCGACGATCGGCAGCCGCCTGGAGATCGTCACCGCGTTCGTCTACCGCAACACCGTGCCCGGCCTGGCCTCGGGGCCTTGGGACGCGAAGGTCCTCGGCGGCGCGATCGTGCCACCGACGTGGGTGGAGGTCCTCTCGGCCGTCCTTGCCGTCGCGGCCGCCGTGGCGATCATCTGGCGAGGAGGCCGGGCCCGCTGGGTCGCTTTGGTGATGCTGCTGGCGTACGTCGCGGGCGACGTCCTGCTGCTCCTGCTCGGCCGGGCCGGGTTCGGCGAGATCATCGGCCTGGACCCGCGCTACACCGCCGACATCGTTGCTGTCGCCGTGCTCTTTGCGGCGGTCGGACTCGAGGACGCGGCGCCACTGCGCCTGCGACCGTGGTTCCACCAGGGTCTCGCCGCGGTCGGTGTCCTGCTCTACGTCGCGGGGTCGGCGCTGACCACGGCGCACCTTGCTCCGCGGTTCGAGAACCGCCACGACCGCACGTTCGTCACCAACCTGCGCGGCGATCTGGCCAAGAACCCCTACCAGGTGCTTGTCGACCGGCTGGCCCCACCCGACATCCTGCTGCCCCTGCTCGGCAAGGAGGCGTTGCTGTCCGAGGTGTTCGCGCCACTGCCCGAGCACCTGGTCTTCGACGCCCCCACCTCCAAGCTCCGTGCCGTCACGAACGACGGCGAGCTGGTCGATGTGCGTATCGTCCAGGTCGCCTCGAGCGAGCCGGGACCGGACGGCGCGTGCGGGTACGCCGTCCGGACCGGGGAGACCGACATCCCGCTGGCCTTCAGCGCCCCGCTGTCGGGACGGGTCGTCGTCCGTCTCCAGGTGTTCATCGACCGCGAGGCCGATTACGCCGTACGCATGGGCAGCTGGACCGGCACGGTCCACGTCGTGCGCGGTCCGCAGGACATCTGGCTGGTGGTGCCCGCCGACGCCGAGCCGTACTCGTCGATCTCGGTGCGCGGCACGGGTCCGGCGACCCTGTGCGTGGTGCGTGCCGATGTCGGACCCCCGGTGGCCAAGCCGTGAGGCCGCGCGGGTGGGCGGCTTCGGGCGTCGCGACGGTCGTCGTGACGACCGCAGTGCTCGGGCCCCTGCTCGTCAACGGCGGCATCGCCCTGCGTGGGGACATGGTGTTCACCCCCGACCAGCCGTGGAAGCCGGCCTGGCTCGGCCTCGATGGCTCGGTGCCGCGCGCCGTACCGATGGATGCGGTGGTGTCTGTCCTCGACAACGTGGTCCCCGGCGCCTTGCTCCAGCGGCTGCTGCTCGTCGCGGCGTTCGTCGCCGGAGGTCTTGGAATCGGCCGGCTCACCCGGGGCCTCGGCACCCTCGCTCAGGTGGCGGCCGTCGTGGTCTACCTCTGGAACCCCTGGGTGTACGAGCGGCTCGCGATCGGTCAGTGGCCCACGGCGCTGGGTTACGGACTGCTTCCGTGGGTGGTGATCGCCGCCACCGCGGCTCGTGCCGGCCGCCCGGTCGGATGGTCCGCGACCGCGCTCACGCTCGTGCTCGCCGGTGTCTGTGCGCCCTCGGTCGGTCTGGTGGGGGCGCTGGTCGCCGTCGTCGTCGTCGCGGTCGGCGGCAGCTGGCGGCGCACCGCTGCGGTGGCCGGCCTGGCCGTGGTGGCGAACCTGCCGTGGATCCTTCCGGGCATGCTCGGGACGGCCGTGCACGCGAGCCGGTCGCAGTTCGACGAGTTCGCGGCCCGTCCGGAGTCGTCGTTGGGGACGGTCGCGAGCGTGCTGTCGATGGGTGGCATCTGGAAGACGTCGGTCGTCCCTCCGGAGCGCACGCACGTCGTGGTGGTCGGTGTCGCCGCCATGGTCGCGCTCGCCTGCGTCGCCGGCTTCTGGTACGCCGTCCCGCTGCTGGGGCGACGTACGGCCGCCGCGGTGGCCGCCGTGGGTGTCCTCGCTCTCGCCCTTGCGGTGCTGCCCGCCCTGGCTCCCGTGGCCCGCGGTCTGGGGGCACTGTCGACCGACTGGCCGGCGATCGGCATCCTCCGCGACTCCCAGCGCTACCTCGCGCCGCTCGGCCTCGTGCTCGCCGTGGGAGCAGGTGCCCTCGTCGAGAGGCTGGTGACCCGTGCGCGCCGCGGTCAGCCGGCCTGGTGGTCCGTCGCGTTCCTCGTCGTCGCGGCGCCCGTCCTGCTGCTGCCGTCGCTCGCCTGGGGCCTTGCGGGCGCCCTGAGGCCGGTCAACTACCCGAGTGACTGGGACCAGGTCGCTGCTCGTGTGGCCGACGGCGGCGGCACCGTGACGCTGCCCTGGACAGGCAGCTATCGCGGGTTCGCCTGGAACGATCATCGAGCCGTGCTCGACCCGGCCCCGCGGTTCCTGCCCGGTGACGTGCTCGTCGACGACCGCCTCTTCCTGCGCCATGCGGTGCTGCCGGGCGAAGATCCGTTCCTGGCCCGCGTCAGGGACGCCCTGGCGGCAGAGGATCCGGCACGGGCGTTGGGTGACCTGGGTGTGCGGTGGGTTCTCGTCGAGAAGGGAAACGGCGTCGAGCCGAGCGACGTGCCTCCCGGGAATGTCGTCTTCGACGGCAGCTCGCTGAGCCTCGTCGATCTGGGGAAGCCCCGAGGGGACGTTGATCTCTTGCGGCAGCGACCCCCGTGGTCGATGGTGACTGCGGGGGACATGATTGCCGGCTTTGTGGGGTGTGTCTCAGTTGTGCATCTCCTCCGACACCAGCTCCGTACTCGCCGGTAGTTTCGTGTAGTGTCCGTCACGCGTTCCTTGTGGGAGGGGGACGCGAATGGGAGGGAAACACAACGTGAGCAACGTGGTCATCGCTGTCGTCATCGGTGCTGTCATGGGGGTGGCCGGCACCATTGCCGGCGTTGCTGCCTACCAGGGCAGCCCTGACGGTGTCACTGAGGTCCAGCTCTACAGCTACGCAGACAACTGACCGTTCATCGGTGAGTCGGCTCGCGGCGGTGACGCCGCGGCCGTTTGTTCTGCGTGCAGTTGGAGGGCTGCACCGTGCAATTGATCATTCCTGCCTACAACGAGGCACACCGGCTGCCGGCGACCCTGCAGGCATTGCGTTCCTACGCACTGTCGACGGCGACGCTGCCGCGGCCGCCGCTCGAGGTGCTGGTCGTGGACAACGCCAGCACCGATGGCACGGCGCGAATCGCGCGCGCCCTGGATTCACCGGCGATGCCGATTCGCGTGCTGCACTGCGGTGTGCGGGGCAAGGGAGCGGCGGTGGCCGTGGGCGTCGAGGCCACCACGTCCGACGTGGTCGGCTTCATGGACGCCGATGGAGCGACCGACCTGGAGGCCTTCGAGTCCGCCGCGGTACTGCTGTCGGCCGGCGCTGACGTGGTGATCGGCTCGCGTGCGGCCGAGGGCGCACAGACCCAGGCGCGCCACAGCCGGGTCAGGGCACTGGGCGCGGCGGCGTACCGACGTTCGGCAGCGCTGCTGGTCCCGGGGATCGGCGACACCCAGTGCGGCTTCAAGCTGCTCCGCGGCGACCTCGCGCGCGCTGTCTTCGCTGACTGCCGCACGCGCGGCTTCAGCTTCGACGTCGAGCTCCTCGCCCGGTGTCGCGGAGCCGGAGCCCGGGTCGAGGAGTTCCCCGTGGTCTGGTGCGACGTGCCCGGCTCGACCTTCAGCCCCCTGCGCCACGGCCTCCGCAGCTTCGCCGACCTCGCGGCGATCGGATGGCGGGTCCGGCGCCGGCCGACGAGTCGGGTCGTCACGGTCACGCCCCTGCGTCCGCAGCTCCCGGCCGTGGCAGCCGACGAGCCGCGCCTCGATCTGGTCGGAGGCGCCTGAGATGGAGCTGCGCGGCGCGCGGATCGTCGTCGCCAACTGGCGCGACCTCGACCACCCGCTCGCCGGGGGGTCGGAACGCTACGCCTGGGAGCTCGCCCGGGGCCTGGTCGAGGCGGGAGCTCGTGTCGATTTCCTCACCGCCCGCGAGCCGGGGCAGCCTCGCCACGAGGTGACGGACGGCATCCGGATCGTCCGCCGCGGTGGGCAGCTGAGCTACTACCTTCTCGGCGCGCTGTGGGTCCTCCTGCGGCGCCGCTCCCTCGATGTCGTCATCGACATGGAGGCGGGGATCCCGCTGTTCTCCCCGCTGCTGGTCTCCCGGCGGCGCACGCGGCTGATCCTGTTCGTGCACCACGTGCACCTCGACCAGTTCGGCACCTACTTTCCGGGGCCCGTCGCGTGGATCGGGCGATTCCTCGAAGGCACCCTGATGCCGCGGGTGTATCGCGGCGTCCCCGCCGTGGCGGTCTCCGAGTCGACCCGGCAGGCGATGGTCGACCGGCTCGGCTGGCGCGACCCGATCACGCTGCTCCACAACGGCAACGTCCGCCCGCTGCCTGTCGCGGTCGCCGCAGAGGACACCGTCGACCGGCTGATCGTGCTCGGCAGGTTGTCGCCGCACAAGCGGGTCGACC
>Ga0070664_100004784_pt1 | contig 10849 bp, 10 predicted proteins | sample KBSC73metaG_FD_65863 | JGI IMG/M metagenome (GOLD analysis project Ga0070664, IMG submission 65863) | Corn rhizosphere microbial communities from Kellogg Biological Station, Michigan, USA - KBS C7-3 metaG | ecosystem: Host-associated > Plants > Roots > Rhizosphere > Soil ... | reverse complement strand
TGGGACTCGCGTTCATCCCGTACTTTCCGCTCGCGAGCGGGCTCCTGACGGGCAAGTACCAGCGGGGCGAGGCGCCCCCGCCCGGGACGCGCCTTTCGGCCGGAGGGCTGCGCGAGCGCTTCCTGGACGAACCGCGCCTCGAGGCCGCCGAGAGGCTGCGCGCGTTCGCGGAGTCGCGCGGGCACACGCTCCTCGAGCTCGCCTTCGGATTCCTCCTCGCGCATCCTCCGGTCGCGAGCGTGATCGCCGGCGCCACCCGGCCCGAGCAGGTGGCCGCGAACGTCGCCGCGGCCGGCTGGCGGCTGACCGAGGAGGAGCTCGACGAGGTGGACGGCCTGGCTCCGGCTCCCGGACGGCCCGCCGAATCGATCAGCGCGCGCTGATGGATCCCGGCCTCGCCTGAACCGCGTGGCATAGCGATTGCTCCCCTTGAGGACCTTCGGGCGTGCCGTGGAGGCACGCCAAAATTCTCTGGGGGAGGAACCAACCATGCGGAAGTTTCTGATCAGATCGGCGATGGTGCTCGCGCTGTCGGTCCCCGTCGCGGCGATGAGCGCCCAGTCGGCGCAACCGAGCGGGGACAGCGGCAACAACAACACCTACGGGGCGGCCACGGACCGGCACGACGACGCCGGAAAGTGGGGGCTCCTGGGCCTGCTCGGCCTCGCGGGCTTGTTCGGGCTCAAGAGGGCGGATCGAACGGATCGCGCGGAGAACTATCGGACCAACACGGCCGGTGGCACCGTCCCGACTCGGTAACGATTCGTAGCAGAACCTCGGCGCGACACGCGCGTCGAGGCGTGGGCGGGGCGGGGAGCTGGACGCGAACGCAATTCAAACGGAGGTTCCAATGAAGGCATCCGATGTCATGACTCCCCACCCCGCCTGCTGCTCTCCCGACACGAATCTCGTCGACGTGACGCAGATGTTCGTCGAGCACGACGTCGGCGCGATCCCGGTGGTGGATCCGACGACGAGCCGTCCCATCGGCATCGTCACCGACCGCGACGTCGCGACGCGCGCGGTCGCCTCGGGCACGGACGCCCGCCAGATGACGGCGGGTGACTGCATGACCACGTCGGTCGTCACGGTCGCACCCGACGCGAGCCTCGACGAGGTTCTCGACGCGATGTCCGAGAACCAGGTGCGCCGGCTCATCGTCGTGGACGACCACGGCGGGGTCGTCGGGATCATCTCGCAGGCGGACGTCGCTCTTCACGTGAAGAACAAGAAGTCCGGCGACCTCGTCGAGCAGGTCTCCAAGCCGGGCCAGGCGTCGACGGCCGGCGACTGACGGCAGATCTTCCTCGCGCCATGAGACGGGCGGTCGTACCGCCCGTTTTTTCTTGTCCGTATACTCGCGGCGATGGCGACCAAATCGTCGAAGAGACCGGAGAGCGCCGCGCCGCGCAAGATCTCCCGCCGCGGCGGCCCTCGGGGGACGACTCCGCTGACGCGCGCGGCCGCCGAGATCCGGCGCTATGCCCTCGCGCTCCCGGAGGCGATCGAGGACTTCCCGTGGGGAGAGCGCGTCGCGAAGGTGAAGGGAAAGGTCTTCGTGTTCCTCGGCGCGGATCCCGTGGCGGAGTCGCCGATGAGCCTGAGCGTCAAGCTGCCAGAGTCGGGTGAGGAGGCGTTGACGCTGCCGTTCACGAAGCCGACGGGATACGGCCTCGGCAAGTCGGGATGGGTCACGGCCACGTTCCCGCCCAAGGAGAAGCCCCCCGTCGAAGTGTTGAAAGCCTGGATCCTCGAAAGCTACCGGGCGGTCGCCCCCAAGAGGCTGCTCGAGAGAGACACCTAGCCGACTCCCGCCGTCGCCCTACTCCGTCCTCAGCGCCTCCAGCGGATCCACCCGGGCCGCCCGCAACGCCGGGATGGCGCTCGCCATCACCGCGACGAGGAGCAGCGCCCCCACGGCCACCGCGAACGTCATCGGATCCCTCGCCGCGACTCCGAAGAGCAGACCCTCCATCAGCCGCGTGAGGAAGAACGCCGCCACCGCGCCCACCGCGATCCCGACTCCGGCGGTGGCGAGTCCGCGCCGGACCACGAGCCCCATGACCGCCGCGCGCGAGGCGCCGAGCGCCATGCGGATGCCGATCTCGCGCCGCCGGCGGCTGACGAGATAGGCGAGCACGCCCGCGACGCCGACGGCGGCGAGCGAGAGCGCCAGCGCGGCGAACACCGTCAGCAGCGAGCCCGTGAGCCGCGGCGTGGCCATGGAGCTGTCCACGACGGTCGTCATCGGCCGCACGTTGGCGACCGGCAGGTTGGGGTCGAGGCGGCGCACCTCGGCGCGCACCGGCGCCGCGAGCGCCAGGGGATCGCCGTCCGTCCGCAGCACGAGCGTCATCCCGCGGGCCGGCCGACCCGTCTGCAGCGCGAACTGCGTGTACGGGACGTAGAACTTCTCCTTGATCGCCGCGGTGATGCCGTTGTGGCGGACGTCGCGGACGATCCCGACGACGGTCATCCAGGGCCGCTTGTCGGATCCCATGCGAATGCGTCCGCCGATCGCCTCGCGTCCGGCGAAGTACGTCCGCGCCAGGGTCTCGTTGACGAGCACGACCGGCTGCGACCGCTCCGAATCCGACGCGCTCAGCGCGCGACCGGCCAGGAGCCGCTCGCCCAGCGCCTCGAGCGCGCCGTCGGAGACGACCTGCCAGTCTCCCTTCGCGTTTCGTCCCGGCGCCTCCTCGTAGCCGTCGACGTCCAGGCCCCAGTCGCCGATCGAGGCGGCGAGCGGCAGCGACCGCACGAGGCCGGCCGACTTCACTCCCGGCAGGCCGCGCACGCGGTCGAGCAGAGACCGGTAGAGCGTCACGACGGAGTCCGCCGACGGGTACGACGCCTCCGGCGGCTGAAGCTGGATCGTCAGCACGTGTTTCGGGTCGAAGCCGAGATCGACCTTCATCAGCGCGTCGAGCGTGCGAACCATCAACCCCGCGCCGAGGAGCAGCATCACGGCGAGCGCCATCTGGACGCTCGCGAGCGCGGTGCGCAGCCCCTGGCGCCGGCGTCCGGCGGAGGCGCCGCCGGAGCCCTCCCGGAGCGCTTCGGAGAGGCTCAGCTTCAGCGTCTGGAGCGCGGGTGCGAAGCCGAACAGCAGCGTCGTCACGAGCGAGAGGGCCGCCGCGAAGATCAGCATCGAGGGCTCGACGCGCAGAGGCGCGACCGCCGGCAGCCCGGCGGCGCCGTGGGCGGCGATGACGCGAATGCCGGCGTAGGCGAGCCCGACGCCCAGGACCGCGCCGGCGATGGCGAGCGCGAAGCTCTCGGTCACGAGCTGCCGGGCGAGCCTGGCCTGACCCGCGCCGATCGCCGCTCGGACCGACATCTCGCGCAGCCTCCCCTCGGCGCGGGCGAGCAGCAGGTTGGCCACGTTCGCGCACGCCATGAGGAGCAGGAAGCCGACGGCGCCGAAGACGATCAGAAGCGCGTGCTTCGCCGTTCCGCGCACCTCGTCCTCGACGGGAACGGCGAACGCCTCGAATCGCATCTCCTTCGGGTACTCGCCGCGCTGCGTGAGCGTCGCGGCCCACGACTTCAGCTCGGCGGTCGCGCGCGAAGCGGTCGCGCCGCGCCGGAGCGCCGCGGCGCCGTAGTAACCATGGTTGCCGTGCGAGAGCTCCTTCATGTTGAACCGGACGGGAACCCAGATCTGCGTCGGCTCGGTCGCGTCGACGGTGAAGTCGGTCGGGAGCGCGAAGCCGCGCGGCATGACGCCGACGATTCGATGCGCGACGCCGTCGAGCTCGACGAGCTTGCCGAGGACCTCCGGATCGCCCCCGAAGCGGTTCTGCCAGACCGCGTTCGAGAGGACGGCGACCGGGGGGCCCCCGGGCACGTCCTCCTCCGGCGTGAACGCCCGTCCGAGCGCCGGCCGGCTGCCGAGCGTTTCGAACGTGTTCGCCGTGACGCGCCCGATCCCGATGCGGACGGGCTCGCCGCCGCCGGTCAGGTTGGCGGCGTCGGACTCCCACGCCGCGACGCTCTCGACGCTCGGGATCTCGCGGCGGTAGTCCATGACCTCGCCGTCGGCGAGCCACGTCTTGTCGAAGTCCTTCCAGCGGCTCCAGATCATCACGCGCCGCTCGGGCTCGGCGTAAGGCAGCGGCGCGAGCAGGACGGCGCGGATGACCGAGAAGATCGCGGTGGTCGCGCCCATCCCGAGGGCGAGGGTCAGGATCGCCGCGGCCGTGAACCCCGGCGAGCGCCGCATGCCGCGAATCGCGTACTTCAGGTCCTGGAGAAAGATCTCCATCTCGCCTCCCCGGGGCCGGTGCGGACGGATCCCCTGCGGCTATGGACGTGGCGGGGGCCGGAAGGTTTCGTCGCCGGGGAGAGTCTACGCGTCGAACGCGTCGACGGACGGGGTCAGGCCAGGGCGATCGCGTCGATCTCGACCAGGATCTCCTTCGGCAGCCGCGCCGCCTCGACCGTGGTCCGGGCCGGAGGGGCGTCCGGGAAGAAGCGGGCGTAGACCTCGTTGAACGACGCGAACTGGCTCATGTCCTTGAGGAACACGCCGACCTTGACGACGCGGTCGAGCGAGCTGCCTCCCGCCTCGAGCACCGCCTGCAGGTTGCGCAGCACGAGCTCGGTCTGCTCGGGCAGCCCGCCCCGCGACAGCTCGCGGGTTTGCGGGTCCATCGGGATCTGGCCGGACACGAACAGCAGGCCTCCCGCGCGGATGGCCTGCGAGAAGGGCCCGATGCCGTCGGGCGCGCGGTCGGTGCGGACGACCTCCCTCGTCATGACGCCTCTCCTCAAAGCTCCGAGAGCGCCCGCCGGACCTCGCGGATCCGGTTCTCGTCCCGGCGGTAGAAGATCCACTGCTTGATCCGCTTGCCGCGAATCAGGCCGGCGCGGGCCAGCACGTTGAGGTGCTCGCTCGCCGTCGGCTGGCTGACGCGCAGCTTGCGCGCGATGTTCACGCTGCACACGCCGTCGCGGACGAGGTCGCCGTCGACCTGGGGCGGAAAGTGCGCGCGCGGGCGCTTCAGCCACTCCAGCACCTGCAGGCGCCGGTCGCTCGCGATTGCGCGCAGCACGCTCCGCTCCATTGGCATATTGCAAATTAGCCAATTTCCTAATTAAATGTCAAGCCGCAGGACGTCGAGGAGGGAGCGATGGAGAGCATGGCCATGAACCAGGCGACCGAGACGACGAAGGGCGAGACGGCCCGAGCGGGGACATCGGAGCTGGAGCGAATGCGCGGCCGCATCCAGGAGGTCGAGCGGCTGATCCGCCCGCACATCCGCCGCACTCCGGCCGTGGAGGTCGCAGCGGCGGATTTCGGCCTCGCCGGCGAGCCGATCGTGCTCAAGCTCGAGCTCCTCCAGCACGCGGGCTCCTTCAAGGCGCGAGGCGCGTGCGCCAACCTGCTGCTGCGCGAGGTGCCTTCCGCCGGCGTGGTGGCCGCCTCGGGCGGCAACCACGGAGCCGCCGTCGCCTGGGCGGCGCGCGCTCGCGGCGTGCCCGCGAAGATCTTCGTCCCGAAGATCTCCTCGCCGGCGAAGGTCCAGCGCATCCGCGACTACGGCGCCGACCTGGCGATCGTCGGCGAGAATTATGGCGAGGCGCTCGCGGCGAGCGAGATCTGGGCGCGCGACACCGGCGCGCTCCCCGTGCACGCGTTCGACCAGGACGAGACGATCCTCGGCCAGGGCTCGGTCGGCCTCGAGCTCGAGTCGCAGTTCCCCGACCGCGACACGGTGCTGGCCGGCGTCGGGGGCGGCGGGCTCATCTCCGGCATCGCGTCGTGGTACCTCGGCCGCGCGCGGGTCGTCGGCGTCGAGCCGGAAGGCGCTCCGACGCTCACGCGCGCGCTCGAGGCGGGCGGCCCGGTGGACGCGCCCGTCCAGAGCATCGCGGCGGACTCGCTGGCTCCGACCCGCGTCGGCGAGCGCACCTACGCGATCGCGTCGCGCGCCGTCGAGCGCGTCGTCCTCGTCTCGGACGACGACATCCGCGAGGCCCGCCGGGCGCTGTGGCGGGTCCTGCGCGTCGCGGCCGAGCCGGGCGGCGCCGCGGCGCTCTCGGCGGTCCTGTCGGGACGCTATCGGCCCGGTCCGGACGAGAAGATCGCGGTGGTGGTCAGCGGGGGGAACACGGTGTTGACGGGGTTGGACGAGCCGTGAGCCCGGGGCCGTAAGCCGTAAGCCGTAAGCCGTAGACCGGAGCGCAACTCTCGATCGCGTGTCTCGTAGAAAACTTCGAGGTGCGCTCATGAAGACCACGGCGCTTCTGACCGCTGCGGTCTGCGCGGCCGCTTCCCTGTCCGCCCAGACTCCCCCCGAGCACGACGTGACCGAGCAGTCCGTCGTCTGGGTCGTGCCGGGGCTCGACCGCGTCGCTGTTCGCAGGGACGTCCCTTACAAGACGGACGCGACGAAGACCCTGGGCCTCGACGTCTACTCTCCGCCCGGCGCCCGCGCGGGCGAGCTGCTCCCGGCGGTGGTCTTCATCAACGGCGTCGGCGACGCGGAGGGCCGTTCGCTCAAGGACTGGGGGATCTACCGGTCGTGGGCGCGCACCGTCGCCGCGTCCGGCTGGATCGCCGTGACGTTCGCGTCCCGCGGCGCCCAGGTCGAGGCGGACGTCGCCGACGCGTTCGCGTTCCTGGCGAAGGACGGCGCGAAGCTCGGCATCGACTCGAAGCGCATCGCGGCGTGGGCGTGCTCCGCGAACGTGACCCCGGGACTGAGGTTTCTCATGGACGCGGCCGGCCCCGGCGTGATCGGCGCGGTCATCTATTACGGTTCCTCCGACCCGGCCAAGATCCGCACCGACCTGCCGGTGTACTTCGCGCGCGCCGGCCTGGACAGTCCGCGCCTCAACGCCGCCATCGACGCGCTCTGGGCGCGCGCGGTCGCGGCGGGCGCGCCCTGGCAGATGGTCAACGCGCCCGGCTCGCACCACGCCTTCGACGCGCTCGACGAGACCGAGGAGAGCCGCCGCATCGTCCGCGAGACGCTCGCGTTCTACCGCGACCTCTTCGAGCCGCCCGCCGCGCCGCCGACGGCCAACGCCGCGCGCCGCGCGCTGTCGTTCTGGTTCGGCAACGAGTACGGCAAGGCGGCCGAGGCGTACGCGGACTACGTGAAGACGCACCCCGACGACGCGACGGCGTGGCTGCGGCTGGGGCTTTCGCAGGCCCACACCAGTCAACCGGACGCCGCCCGGAAGAGCCTCGAGAAGGCCATCTCGCTCGGCGGATCGCAGCCGGCCGACCTCTACAACGTCGCGTGCGGGTACGCGCTGCTCGGGCAGAAGGACCGCGCCCTCGACGCGCTCGATCGGGCCGTTGCGGGCGGCTTCCGCAACCGCCGGCTCCTGGAGCGCGACGACGACCTCGCGAGCCTCCGCGGCGAGGAGCGGTTCCAGAAGATCCTCGCCCGGCTCGCGTCGTAGCCGACCCGTTCTTTTCGTCGAAACCTCTCGGACCGCGCTGCGTATATCCGATGTGGATATACTTCGCGCCATGACCGAGAACGCACCGCCCGCGCCCGACTCGCTGCTGCCGCTTCCGGAGGCGGCCCTCCACATCCTCATGTCCCTCGCGGAGGAGGACCGCCACGGGTACGCCGTGATCCAGGACGTCCTCGCCCGCACCGGCGGCGAGGTCCGCCTCTCTCCGGGGACCCTCTACCGGTCCATCCAGCGCATGCTCGAGCAGGGGCTCATCGAGGAGAAGCGCGAGCGCCCCGCGCCCGAGGAGGACGACGAGCGCCGCCGTTACTACAGGATCACGCCATTCGGGACCGCCGTCGCGCGCGCCGAGGCGAGGCGCCTCTCCGAGCTCGTGCGGCTCGCCCGCGCGAGCGGCCTCGCGCCGCAGAAGGCATGACCTCGCTCTATCGCGTTCTGCTGCGGCTCTACCCCGCGTCGTTCCGCTCGGAATACGGCGCGGAGATGCTCTCGATCTTCGTCGCGAGCGTCGCGGCCGCCCGCGGGCTCGGCGGACGCGCCGCTCTCGTCGTAAGAGCCCTCGCAGACGTCCTGCCGAACGCGCTGCGAGCGCACCTGGACGTCCTGCGGCAAGACGTACGGTTCTCGCTCCGCGCCCTGCGCCGCTCGCCCGGCTTCACCGCGACCGCCGTCCTCGTCGCCGCGCTCGGCATCGGCGCTACGACCGCGGCGTACTCGCTGCTCGACCGCGTCCTCCTGCGCCCGCTCCCCTTCCCCGAGCCCGAGCGCCTCGTCCGGATCTACGAGGACCAGACCTTCCGCGGCTACCGCGAGCTCGAGGTCTCGCCCGGGAACTTCCGCGACTACAAGGCGCTGAGCCGCTCCTTCGAGAGCATGGGCGCGACGATGTCCGGCCCGGCCGGCTCGATGAACCTCGTCGACCGCGGCGAGCCCCGGCGCATCGACGTCACGGCCATGACGGCCGACGTCCTTCCGCTTCTCGGCGCGCGCCCCGCGCTGGGGAGGACGTTCACGGCGGCCGACGACCTCGGCGGCGCGCCCGGGACCGTCATCCTCTCGCACGCCCTCTGGACCAGGCAGTTCGGCGCGGACCCCGGCGTGCTCGGGCGGTCCGTCCGGCTCGACGACGCGCCGTACACGGTCATCGGCGTCATGCCGCCGAGCTTCTCGTTCCCCTCGCGGAAGGTGGAGGCGTGGGTCGCGATGCGCTTCGTCGAGGACGACTTCCAGGATCGCACCAACTTCGCGCTGTCGGTCTACGGTCGCCTGCGCCCGGGCGTCTCACTGGCCTCCGCCCGTGCGGAGATGAGCGGCATCGGGGCACGCCTCGAGCGCGCCTACCCGAAGGAGAACGCGAAGACGGGCGTCACGCTGACGCCGCTCCAGGGCAACGTGCCCGCGCAGTCGAGACTGCTCCTCACCGCGCTCTTCGGCGCCGCGCTGGCGCTCCTCCTGATCGCGTGCACGAACCTCGCGAGCCTGCTGCTCGCCCGCGCCGTGGCGCGCCGGCCCGAGCTGGCGGTCCGCGCGGCGCTCGGCGCGGGTCGCGAGCGACTCCTGCGCCAGCTCCTGACCGAGAGCCTCCTGCTCGCCCTCGCGGGCGGCGTGCTCGGGGTCGCGCTCGCGGCGGCGGCCACGCCGCTCTCCGCCCGGCTCGTGCCGGCGAGCGTCCCCGTCGGCGCCCCTCCGGCCGTGGAGCCGCGCGTGCTGCTCTTCGCCGGCGCCCTGACGATCCTGACCGGCGTCGCGTTCGGTGTCGTTCCCGCTCTCCGCGCCGCGGGACCCCGCTCCGACGGCCTGCGCGACGGCGCCCGCGCCGGAGCGGGGCGCTCCGCCGGACGACTCCGGTCCGCGTTCGTCGTCGCTCAGGTGACCGCGTCGGTCGCGTTGCTCGCCGCGTGCGGGCTCCTCGTCCGCGCCCTCTGGACGCTCCAGCGAGTCGACCCGGGCTTCCGGCCCGAGGGCGTGCTGACGCTCGGGACCGCCCTTCCGATGCCGCGCTACCTCAAGTCCTCGATCCGCGATCCGTTCTACGACCGCGTGCTCGCGGAAGCGCGAGCGCTGCCCGGCGTCAGCGCCGCCGGCTACATCAGCTTCCTGCCGATGACGATGGGCGGCGGCATCTGGCCGGTCGGGCTCGGGGGCAAGGCATCGGAGGCGGAGTCCTCGCGCACGGCGAGCCTCCGCTTCGCGACGCCGGGCCTCTTCCCGGCGCTCGGCATCCCGCTGAGGGCCGGGCGCCTGATCAACGACGGCGACACGATGCAGTCGCCGTACGTCGCGGTGGTCAGCGAGTCTCTCGGAAGGCAGGTCTGGCCGGGCGAGAACCCGGTCGGCAAGCACTTCTTCTTCGCGTTCGAGGAGCGCACGATCGTCGGCGTCGTGGGCGACGTCCGGGTGCGCGGCCTCGAGCGGCGCAGCGAGCCGCAGGTCTACCTCCCGGCGCGCCAGCTCGGCGACGATCGTCTGCCCTGGTTCGCGCCGAAGCAGCTCGCCGTCCGCTCGTCGGTGGATCCGGCGACGCTGCTGCCGGCGCTGCGCGAGATCGTGTCGAAGGCGGACCCTCAGATCCCGGTCTCGGACGTCAAGACGATGTCCGAGATCGTGCGCGACGACACGGCGCCCCGGCGCGACCAGGCGCGTGCTCTCGGGGCGTTCGCCGCGGCGGCCCTCGCCCTCGCGGCCCTCGGCATCCACGGGCTGCTGGCGTTCTCCGTGTCGCAGCGCGAGCGCGAGATCGGCGTCCGCGTCGCGCTCGGCGCGCAGCCCCGGGACGTCCTGCGCATGATCGTCCGCCACGGCGTCGGCCTCGCGGCCGCCGGCGTCGTCGCCGGAGCGCTGATCGCCTACGGCGCGGGCCGCGCGATGAACGCGCTGCTCGCCGGCGTCAGCCCGGCCGACCCGGCGGTGTTCGCCGCGGCCGCGGGTCTGGCGATCGCGATGGCGCTCGCGGGAAGCTTCCTGCCCGCCCGGCGCGCCGTGAGGCTTGACCCGGTGAGGGCGATCCGGGCGGAGTGATCCGACATATTAGCGAACGCTAATATGTTCACCGTCCCGAAGCCGCCGCCATTCTCGCCCTCAATTCGCCGATCCGCTCCTCCGCCCGGCGGATGTCGGCCGGGTCGCCGAACGCGACCGCCGCGTCGCGCGCGCACCCGGCGTAGCGCAGCGCTCGCTTCCGGCTTCCGGACTCCTCGAGCATGCGCGAGAGCTCGAGCCGCGCCGCCGCCAGCGCGCGCGGCGACCTCCCCGCCTCGGCCGCGTCGATCGCCTCCTCGACGAGCCGCCGCGCCTCGTCGCGCCGGCCGCGCCGCCGCTCGAGGAAGTCGGCCTTCTGCAGCATCGCGAACGGCAGCACGACGAGCGCGCCCGTTTGCCGCCGCAGCTCGAGCGACATCGAGATCTCGCGCTC
>Ga0070664_100004781_pt1 | contig 10851 bp, 9 predicted proteins | sample KBSC73metaG_FD_65863 | JGI IMG/M metagenome (GOLD analysis project Ga0070664, IMG submission 65863) | Corn rhizosphere microbial communities from Kellogg Biological Station, Michigan, USA - KBS C7-3 metaG | ecosystem: Host-associated > Plants > Roots > Rhizosphere > Soil ... | reverse complement strand
GTGACGAGCGCGGCGACGAGTGTTGCCTTGCGTCCGATGCGATCGCCGAAGTGACCGAACAGCGCCGATCCGATCGGCCGCGCGAGGAATGCGATCCCGAACGTGGCAAGTGACGCGAGCACCGCCGACGCGGGATCGGATGCCGGAAAGAACAGGCGTGGGAACACCAGGACCGCTGCCGTGGCGTAGATGTAGAAATCGAAGAACTCGATCGTCGTGCCAATCAGGCTGGCGAAGAGCACCTGGCCCGGCGTGTTGACCGACGGCTCGGCGGCAACCATGGCTGACGCGTGTTGAGACATTGGGGATTTTGTATCACGCGCCGGCGCGCAGATCTGTGAAGGGGTCTGGCCTCACGAGCGCAGATTTGTGAAGGGGTCTGACCCCGCACGTTAGCGTACGAAGCTGGTCAGCGCCGACATGAACGTGTCCATGTCGAATGTGATCCCAATGCTTCCGCGCACGTTCTTTTCCTGGATCAACTCGGTGCGATTGGCCGCGGTGACTGATATCGGTACTTTCGCGCCGCTGTCCTTGATCGGAATGGTGATCTTCCCCTGGAACGAGGCGACGTGTCCCTGGAGCGCCGTACCCACGCCCACCAACTCTCCTCCTGTACTGCTTACGGTGTCGTTCGGAAGGTAGGAGTAGCGCACTGCGACCGTGAGAATCGGCGCCGGCATTCCGTTTCCGAGCGGCCGCTCGAGCTGTGCGACCAGATTGATCGACTTCATGGCCTGCGCAGCTCCGGTTGGTGTCGACGTGTATGTGCTCACACTTCCATTCACGGTGAGATCGGTCTTTCGAGAGGCTCCGAGTCCGGCCTCGAAAACGCCAGTCCACGTGTAGAGATCAGGGAGCGCTTCGTCCCGCGTTGCCGTCGAGTCGAAGGTCACGAGCGGCCCCTTTGCAGCAAGAGCGTAAATCTGCTCGATGGACGACTGCACTCTCCCTAGTTCGGCCGCGTAGGCATCGAGCGCCGTCGTCACATCGGCGGGCATCGGCAACGTCTCGAGCTTCTTGAGTCGATCGGTCAACAGTGCCGAGTAGGCCGCAACAGCTGCATCGACGTCGCCACTGCCCGTGAGCGGCTTCTTCTCGATCGTGCTTTCCACCACCGCGGTGAGATCGTTCTCCCACTGGGTATACGCACCCCACTGCCCGAGTGCGTCATTGAGCATTCGAACTGACGTACGGTACCGCGTGGCCGAATCGGACATTTGCACCAGCGCTCCCCATTGGGCTGCGTACTCAGGGGAAGCGGGGTCTCGTCGATTGATGAGCGTGACTCTCGCCGCCCACGAGGCGAGTTGCTGATCGCTGCCGGTGAACACGCCTGGCTGCGTGCCTCTCGATACGTCGAACGTCGCTGCCAGAGAAAAGCGTCCCCACAAACGCTGGCCGCTGCTGCGGATGTAGTCGTCGTTCAGGTCAATGAGGCTGCTGCCCTGAAGCGCCTTGAGGAGGCCTACGGGACTGGCGCGAAACGTCACCGTCGTACCGGAGATGTCCTGTGTCAGCGCTCCTCTCTCGACCGCGAACCCGAAGATGCGCGGCGCGAGTCCCTTCATCGCAAGCGAGGTGCCTCCATTCGCGTTGGGCGGCGATCCAATCTGTTTATCGACACGCGACGCCTCGAGTGCCTTCAACAGAGTGGCGTATGCGGCGCGCTCGGAATGAGCCGCCATGAGGTACGCGGCGATGAGCTGGCGATTGCCCTGGCCGATTTGAAGCGTGAATGGCGTTGGAACCTTGCCCGCAGCGGCCCTCGCGCCTGCGACGATGTCGGCGATCACGGAAGGACGGCGATCCGGCGGCGCCTCCTTCGCGCTACGTTGAGCCAGGACCGGAGCCGCCGACGCGAGGAGGACAACGAGACACAGCGCAGCGGATCGTCGTTTCACTTCCCCCTCCCAGGTTTCGTTTTTGGCTTTGGCTTCGTCGCGCGCGCCGGAGCGCCCGTCTTCTTCTTCGCGGGAGCGGCGGCCTTCGCGGGAGCCGCCGCCGCTGCCGCAGTCGGCTTCGCCGCCGCCTTGGCCGCAGCGAACGCCACCACCGCGCTGGCAGGGGCAACGGACAGGGAGTACTGGTGCACGGGAGCAGGGTTGTTCGTCGTGCACATCAGGAAGTCGGGGTCCGAACTGCCGTCCACGATCGCAATGCCGACGACGCAGGTGGCGCCTTGCGGACCAGCCAGAGCGATGTCCATCGCCACCGAGGCGCCAGCCGTCGCGGGAAGTTGAAATTGTCCGTTGGATACCAGTTGACCGTCGATGGACACGCCAACCTGACCGCCTCCATCGAGCTTCGTGCTGATTGAGACCGTTTCACCCGGCTGACCGACGTACGTACGAGCCTGCAGGCGGTGCATCTCTTTGCTCCTTCGATCAGGAGATAACGAGACCGATTTGTGTTTCGTACAAAGGGGGAGACAGCTAGCGCTTATCGACGACGACCACGCCTGCTTTGACGGTGACCTTCGTCTTCAACCAGTTCCAGTAGCCCTCCAGAGGATCGCCGTCGAGGAGGACGATATCGGCCAGTTTGCCCGCCTCCAGCGTGCCGAGCTGATCTCCCATCTGGATGTACGACGCCGTGTTCGGCCCCATGATCTGGACCATGTCTTTCATCGAGAACATCAGGTTGAACGACTTGAGTTCGTGCTCGAGGCCGGCTCTCGGGTCGTAAGTCGTGTCCGTACAGTAACCGAGCACGACACCGGCGTCCCAGACAGTCCGCGCGTTGACCGGCATGTATCCGGCTTCTTCTCCCAGGCGGACACCGCCGACGATCGATTGCGGCCAGTCCTTGCCGTCGCGAAATCGCGGCTTGTTGTCGTTGGCGAATACGCCGAACACCGGCGCGCCGAAGCCAATCGTCGCCAGCACTCTGGCGCCTGAGGCAGCAACTTTCCTGGCGTCCTCGGCGCTCGTAAAGTCCTTGTTGGGGAGATGCACCAGCAGCTTCACGCCAGCGTCGACTGCCGCCATCATCGCCGGTGTGCTCACGGCGTGCACCTGGATGAACACCCGCGCACGACAATCGATCCGCGCTCGATCACGGCCGCGTTGGGGCCGATGATGCGAGCGTTGGTGATGGTGACGTCCTGGGCGTGTGCCGGTGTCAGTGCTGCCAACGTGAAGCACGCGAGTGTCGTTGCGAGCAGTCCTATAGACGGGCGTGTCGTCATCGAGATCTCTCTGGAGGCCTGGAATCCGGAGAATAGCACGTGATGATCACCAGGGCGGGAGCGTCATGAAGAGGAATTCCTTCAAGTAGCTGTCGTGAGCGGCGCGGAGTTCCGCGCCGGTTCCCTCGAAGAAGATCCGTCCTTCGTGCAGGACCATGAACCGGGCATGCTCGGCGGCTGTCTCTTCGATCTGCACGTGGCCGTTCGCGCGGGTGGCCTCGTGCATGGCGATGTAGAACGCGTCCCGGATCTGGTGCGTCACCATGATCGACGTCACCTGTTCCAGATCGCGCAGCTTGACGATCTCATCGTCGACCGAGCTGGCGATGATTGGATCGAGGCCCGTCGTCGGATCGTCGAAGAGCAGGAGGCTGGGCCTGGTCGCCATCGCCCGGGCTATGGCGACCCGGCGCCGCTGGCCGCCCGAAAGCTCGGACGGCATTCGCTCGCCGTATTCGCTGAGGCCGACGAAGCCCAGGACTTCGAGTACGCGTTTGCCGACCTCTTCGAGCGGGAGCTCGCTTTCCTCGTAGAGGCGGTATCCGACGTTCTCGGCCACCGTCAGGGAGTCAAACAGCGCAATCTCCTGGAATGACATCCCGATATCGGTACGCAGGCGCAGAAGATCTCGTTCAGGCATCTGGTCGATGCGCTCACCGTTGACGACGATCGTCCCCGCGTCCGGGCGCAGCAATCCGAGAATCAGCTTGAGGACGATCGACTTGCCGGCGCCGCTGGCGCCGAGCAGGATCCTCATGCTGCCCTTGGGCACGCTGAAGCTGATGTCTTTGAGCACGACGTGATCGTCGAAGGCGAACGACACGTTGTCGAAAACGACGGCATCCGAATCCACGGAGCCATCTTTGCACACGAGGGCCGACGCTTCCACGCGATGCCAGCGCGATGGGTCAACGAGCCGGCCGAACCGTGATGGCGGCGAGCGCATACGGGTGCCTGGACTGATCGAGCCGTGCCGCAAGCCGGCGGATCAGGTTGCTCCATTCCGATTCATTGATCGGTGAAGGGGCGATGCGCTTCGCCCGCAGCTGCCGTCCGCGGAACGCCGCTGCCCAGTCCGGCCGATCGCGTCCCGTCGAATCGAGCGCGACGACGTCGAATCCGTGCCCGTCCTTGTAGAGAGCGACCAGGCCGCTGCCGCGATCGTTGCCGATATCGACGGCAAGCCAGGCGACACGTCCGCCCGCGCTGTCCTCGAGATGAGCGAATACGCCTTCAACGAGCGGATGGCCGGACGCGAAGAAGTCGATGGTCTCGTCTTCGACCGCCTCCTCACGATCGAACGAGCCGACAAAGGCCGATCCGCCGGCAACACCGGGAAGGCTGTCGACTAGCGCCTCGTTGCCCAACTCGATGGCATACGTCCGGCGTCCGCGGGTGTGCTCGACCCTAAATCCAAGTCGAGTGCAGACGGCAACGACGACTTCTTCGTTGAGCCCATCGAGCTCTGACGGAACGCGCGCGAGGAGACCGGCGGCCATCTCCGATCGATAAGGATCGCGATGCAGTTGCTGATAGGCTGCTTCGCGGATGCGCGTACGCGCGACGTGAGCATCGCGCACGAGCGCTGCGAGGCGCGCGTCGGACAGCGATGCGAGCGGATCCGACGCGATGTCTTCGATAGCGCCTTCCATCTGCGCCAGTTGCGGCTCGATGCCGGCGGAAGGCTCACGGAACAGGCCCAGTTCCTCGAAGAGACGCACCACGTCACGGCCGATGCCGTCCGGCGGTTGAAAGTACGCGACTTCTACCGGGATGCGGCGGCCGATCCGATCGAGCCGGCCAATGCGCTGCTCCACGGCAGAGGGCTTCCAGGGAAGGTCGAACATGATGAGGCGACGGCAGAACTCGAAATTGCGTCCCTCGCCACCGCTCTCGGTGGAGACCAGCAGACTCGGGCCGTTGGGATCGCGGAACAGCACGACTTCCGTATCGCGACGCGCAGGTGAGAGGCCTTCGTGAAAGACACCGCTGGCCAGCTGCGCTCGATGGCTGAGCGCGGTACGCACCATCTCCAATGTCTCGCGATGCGCGACGAAGACGAGTGTCTTCTCCCTGGCCTCTTTCCATCGTGGCGCGTGCGACAGCAGCCACTCGAGGCGAGGATCGGACTCGTCCATCGCCGCGGCCCGCTCACGCAGATCCGAATCGTCCGGCCCGAGGATGGCACTGAGTGCCGCACCCGATGCAAGGGCACGGCGGATCCGCTCGCTCTTCTTTCGCTGCGCGACGGCATCACGCGCCGGCGCGCTGCGCACGACCGTTTCGACAGCCGCCCGCGCGTGCGACCGTGCCGGGTCGAGCGCAATGGGAATCGCGACGCGCGGCGGCAAGCCGCCGATGTCAGTGCGGCGCGTCGAGCTGGTGCACGGTGGAAGCGGCGTGCCGAGCGCGAGGCGTGCTTCGAAGCTGATGTCCTCGGGGAACTCGCCGGGGCGCAGCAGCTGCAGCAGCCGGAAGAACCCGTGCGTGTCGTCTTCGAGCGGCGTGGCGCTGAGGAGCAGGAGGTGACGGCCGAGCGCGGCAATCGGCGCGATCGCCCGCCAGGCAGGTTCACCGGGATGTCCCGGTGGCCGGCGAAGCCGTTGCGCCTCGTCGACGACGAGCAGATCGATGCCCGCCTGAACGGCTAGCGCGGTCAGGTGTGGACGCTCGGCCAGCATCTCGAGGGCAATGACCGCGCGGCGGTGTACGTCGAACGGGTTGAAGTCTGCGCCGAAGTCGCGCGCGACATCCGCAAGGCGCGGCCCGTCGAGCAGCGTGAAGACCTGGTGATACTTGCGCCAGAGTTCACCCAACCATTGCACCGTCAGCGCCTCTGGCACCACCACGAGACAGCGCTCGACTTTTCCCGTGTGCACGAGACGATTCAGGATCAGCGCGGCTTCAATCGTCTTCCCGAGGCCGACCTCGTCGGCGAGGAGCCACCGTACCGGCTCGCTCGCGCTCGCGCGCTCCGCGACATACAGCTGGTGCGGAAAGAGCCTTACGCGTCCGCCCAGGAATGAGCCAAGAGCATCGGTCTCGCGCAATGACAAGAGATGAAGTACGTCCAGCCGTGTCAGGAACTCTTTCGCATCGTCGACGTCGCCTCCCGTCAGGCGTTCGGTCAAAGGCCGCTCGACATCCAGTCTCGAGCGATCGGAATCCGGGTCGACGGGGATCAGCGCGTCAGTGTTGGCGGCGAGGCGAAGCCTGGTCCCGGCGCGCGGGAACTCGACCACGAGCGCTCGCCCCTCGATGGCCGCAACACGCCCGATTCCGAGCTCCGGGTTGAAACGGTGGGTGAGGTAATCTCCCTTGGTCCAGTTGTGCAATCGGTTCCATTGCGATTCTCGATTGTGTGTAGCCATCGTCCTTGGTTCTTGGGCCTTGGTTCCAGGTCCGTCCTCAGTCCATTCGTCCTTGGTGCGTTGTGGACCATGGACAAAGGACCCGGGACGGACCTGGACCCAAGCACGAAGGACCAAGGACTGACAGCTACGCCGAACTGCACATTGCGCTATCGAGCTCGATCCTCGCCATTCACGCGCTCGAAGACCCGCTCTGGCGGCGGCAGCCCTTTGGCCTTGGCTTCTTCGGCGGCCTTCTCGTAGGCGCGCTCGGCGCTGAGCGCGTTGCGCATGGCGTTGTTGCCTTCGTGACATCCATACTCGTAGATCTCGTAGCCCGGTTGACTCGTGATTGTCATCCGGAAAGTCCATGGCTTCGTGAACGTCGCCGGGTCATCAACATGGATTTCGTAGTCGATCATCTGCGGATCGATGCGCGTGAATCGCTCGACCATCCGCAGTTCCTGGCTGTGCGCCGTGCCGCCGACCGCGGTTCGGTCCGTGAAGTTTCGCGACTCGATGACGAGCGTGTCACCTTCGTAGTGGCCGCGCGAATCGCCCATGAGGAGATGGAGATTGGACCCAAGGGCGGGACGGCCGTCGAGTGGAATCACGCGCGTGTCATGCACCATCTCGTAGCTGATGACGACCGAGTCGGGCGTCTGGATGATGCGCGCACCGTTACCGTAGACGGCCGGCATGAACGATCCAATCGCCCCGCGCGTGATGCACCGGTCGTACAGCCCGAAGTCCTGGACTTTCTCCCACGGACCGACGCCGAACGACCCCTGCGCGCGCGGTCGTGCCCGCGCCGCAGCCGTCAGCGCGGGAACGCGGCCATCTGGCGGATCGATGACCATCGAGGTGTAGCTGAAGTCGCGCGACCCTTCCTCGTTGCGGAACGTGCCGGTCCTGGCGTTATCGACGTCACGCGCATTGGTTCGCTGCTTCGCGCGGTCGGCGAACTCTTCGTCCGTCATGTAGATGCGTGTGCCGAAAGACGCCGGCCGCTGCATCGGTACGCCGCGCATGTCGTCAGTCGTCCAGATACCTTCGAGGTCCGGCTGCCCCCATGCATTGCGCGGTGCCTTCCAGTGCGGGTTCACTCGCTTGGCCGCTGCGGCCTCGGCCGACCCCTTGGCCTGAGCCGCGGCCGGCGTCGTCCACGTAACAAGCAGAGCGCATGCGATCAGGACGCCGACACCCGCAGTGAATCGCCGAATCATTAGTCCCTCCGTTGTAATGGCGTATCGTCCGGCTTTAGCCGGACCCCTATGAACCCACAATCGACTGGTATAACAGTGTCGCGAAATTCGCTCGAATCGGGAAATCGCCACCGATCAGTTGCGTACAGTAGATGGCTACCAGGTCTTCCTTGGGATCGATGAGGACGTGGGTCGACGCTGCGCCCGACCAGCCGAATTCACCGACCGACCCGATGTTGCCGCGCTCGGCCGGGCTCATGAGCACGGAGACACCAAGGCCATAACCTGTGCCGGGACCAACCCCGCCGGCGGCAAGAGCAGCAGGCGTCAGATGATTGGTCGACATCAGCTCGACGGTCTTGGGGCTGAGCAGGCGCACGCCGTTCAACTGGCCCTTGTTCAACAGCATCTGTGCGAAGAGCGCGTAGTCAGCAATTGTCGTTGCGATGCTGGTACCGCCAAACACCTGGTCGCCGTAGTTGCTGTCCATGGGGCTCGTGTTGACGACGAGCGTGCCATTTTGCATCGTGTAGAGTCCCGGCACGCGCGACCTCTTGTCCGCGGGGATCTTGAACATCGAGTCGTTCATCTCGAGCGGCCGGAAAATCCGCTGACGAACGAAGTCATCGAATTTCTGCCCCGAGAGTTTTTCGACCAGCGCTGCCTGCACGTCGTGGGCGACGCTGTACACCCAGCGTTCGCCCGGCTGATAGAGCAGCGGCAGCTTCCCCAGTTTCTCCATCAAGCCCGTGAGATCGGTCGCAAACAGATCCGCGTCCGCATAGGCCTTGTCGACCGGCGTGGAACCGAATCCGTAGCTGAATCCAGCCGAATGCCGGAAGACATCCTGGATCGTGATCTGCCGTTTCGGCGAATCGAGCAGCATCCCGCCCTGTGATGTGCTGCCGGCATACACCTTCATGTCGGCGACTGCGGGGAAGTAGCGCGACAGCGGATCGGTGAGCTGGAACTTGCCTTCCTCGAACAGCATCAGCAGGGCGACCGATGTGATCGGCTTGGTCATCGAGTACATGCGGAAGATGTCGTCGCTGCGCGTCGGCCGGCCGGTGGCGAGGTCGGCCTTGCCATAGGCGTCCACGTGCACCACCTTGCCGTGACGGGCGATGAGCGTGACGACACCCGGCGTGCGGCCGGCGTCCACGTACTCGTGTATCGCCTTGTTCATGCGTGCCAGCCGTTCGCTCGAGAGCCCGACCTCCTCAGGCGCAGACGACGGCAATGCCTTTGAGCTGATACCTGCCGATCCAGCGGTGATCAGCAGGCCGGCGAGCACGATGGCGACACGAGTCAGTCCGAACATACAAATCTCCTGGCAAGCGCACGCATGGCCGTCTTATCTTGCCAGATCTGTCCGCCGCCGACGACCTATGTCGCCACCACAGGCGGCAAGCGCCTGATGAAATCAACGCGCTGAGTTCAGTACAGACGTGATGCAGGGCTTGCCCCGGCGGACACGCCGGTCGCAGAAGGGAATAAAGAAGCGGCGGGTCTTGGAGACCCGCCGCTCTACCAGGTTCTTCCGGTTATCGGGAGGCGGACGGCGCGCCGCCGCCGGCGTTGAACTCACGGCGCGTTAGGAGCCCGTCGCCGTCAGTGTCGTATCGGTCGAAGACCCGCCGCGACCACCGCCACTCGTCCGGTCTCAGGATGCCGTCCCGATTCGTATCGAGGCTCTCGAAGCTGACAGTGCTACTGTCGGCCGATGAGACGCTCGTGAACTCGGCGACGCTGAGCGAGCCATCTCGGTTGCGGTCAGCGCGCCGGAAGTAATCGGCGCTGTGGAACCACTCACTCGAGGTGATCCGATTGTCGTCGTTGCGATCCAGCTGACGGAATGTTTCCTCCGTCCAAGTCTCAGGCGCGTCGGGATTGAAGGCGATCTCCGCGCGACGAGCTGCTCCCCGCCGGGCGCCCGGCTGAATTTCGTCACCGGAAAGCACGCCGTCCCGGTTCCAGTCCTGAGCCTCGAATGACGCCTGATTCCCGTTCCATTCCTCGCGCTCGATCACGCCGTTGCCATTGCGGTCCATGTTCTGGAATCGGTTACGGCCGTTGTTATTCGCGGACCCAAATCCTCCGCCGCGGCAGTATCGTCTGTTCCCGCCCGGCACCCCGTCCTCACCGAATTTCTGTTGGTACTCGGGCGAATTGATGAACGTGTCGACGAGCGCGGCCATCGAATCCCGGCTCTGCACATGACTGCTCAAGCCTCCGGGGTCAGGCCCTCGTCCCAGGACATGACGGTAGAGATTCGTCACTGCTTCGTTCCGATTGTTCACGGGCATGAAGCGCTGGAGATGCTCGGGGGATCGTGCGAGGTCCCGAACGATCTCACGCACTGACGTCTGCCCATTCCGCAATTGATCGGCCCGGGCGTTGCCTTCGCCGCTGGCCGGCCGCTCCAACACTTGTCTATAGATCGCGTCAACAGTGCTGTCGGCGTCCGACGTGCACGGCTGCTGCGCGAACGTGAGTGCGGGAGCAAGAAGGAAGCTCGCCAACAAGATAGTTGTCCGCATGATCTCCTCCGACTCGAGCGTGCTGCTCGACGTACTCGGAGGAGATCGAGTGCAAGATCAACACCCAACGAATTTGAGCGTTTTTCCTGGTAAAGAGGAGCCACTTCGCTGAGGCAGCGGTGGCGCAGAGTTTACAAACGTCCTGTGCCTCAGCAAAGTGAGCACGGCCGTTCATCTCAAGCCCCGCCGTTACTGAGACGGGGCCGAGGGTTCCGCGTCGCAGCAGGTTACTCGCCGACGACGTTGACGAATCCAAACATCCAGTCGTTGAGGAGGGACTGCGATTCATGCAGATCACCTCCTCGGAGCGTCCTCGTCCTAAGGAACCACGTTGATGTGGCCGAACATCCCGAACCTGCCGGTGGCGGGGTCCTTGAAGTGCGGGTTGATGAGGCAGATCACCAGGTAGCGGCCTCGATTGGGGAACTGCACCACCTCGACGCGATCGCGGACGCCGAGCCCGAAGAATGCGGGAGAAGCGGCCGTCGTTGGTAGTTGGGCGGCAATCGACGGAATGATTACCGGCGCCAAGGGTGGGGCGGCGTTTGGTTGCGCCGTCGTGAGCA
>Ga0070664_100004775_pt1 | contig 10856 bp, 11 predicted proteins | sample KBSC73metaG_FD_65863 | JGI IMG/M metagenome (GOLD analysis project Ga0070664, IMG submission 65863) | Corn rhizosphere microbial communities from Kellogg Biological Station, Michigan, USA - KBS C7-3 metaG | ecosystem: Host-associated > Plants > Roots > Rhizosphere > Soil ... | reverse complement strand
GCGCAGTACCCGCGGCTCGGCGCGACGGGCGGCCTGCTGACGCGCGCCTTCGTGAAGGATCTCCCGCTGGCCGATCTGCCCGATGCGGTAGCAGCCCTGCGGCAGCGGCTTTCAGTTTGGGCGGGTGAGGATCCGATGGCGCTCGAAGCCGCGCGCGCCGAGCTTGAACGCTGCGCCATCGCCTGGCGCAAGTAACAGCACGGTAGTGCGTCAGCGCCGGTCGCAGAGCATCAGCCTGCTAACCAGTGCGCGGGCAGGCTCATCCGAAGTCTTGCGGATCAGCGCCTGCACCGACGGATCGTGTGGAAGCTCGAGGGTGATCTCGACCGGCTCGCGACTTGGTCCGACCATCTGCTCCCGAATCGGCGGTGCGGACGGGTCCTTCACGAGGCCGACGCCCATCCGTCCTGCCTCCGTCGTCAGGGTCAGCAGAAGGTGCGGCTCGTCCAGACGCGCGACGTGCTGGGGCAAGGCGGCGCTCGCGGCATAACCCCAATCCGCCGCATGGCAGGACACGGCGACGCCGTCGCTGCGGCGCTGCACGCGATCGGGATGCCACGGCCACTTTCCCCAGCGACGGAGCTGCGGCAGCAGGTCGAGCACGGGAAGGGATGATCGCTGCAACGGCACCCGCTGCGGTCCGCGTTGCGCGATCTCGACGGCAGTCTGTTCGAGCACGCGCGCGAGAGTGGCGTGGAGGGTGTGCCGGGAAAACAGCTGCTTGCGAATGGTGCCCGCGATCTCGCGCCGGAGCGCCGGCTTGGTCAGATAGAGATCGATCTTGGCGGCAAGCTCGTCGACGGTGGAGTAGGATACGGCCTCGCCGGCGTCGCCGAGGGTAGCAATGAAGTCGCGCTTGCGATTCAGCAGCATGAAGCCGCCGGAGGCGAAGCCCAGCACCGACTTGTGGCCGAAGCCGGCGATGAATTGAGGGTTCAACACATCGACGGTGATCGCGTGGCGCGCGAAGGTCCGGGCGAGCGGCGGGCCCAACGGGACATGGCCCTCGACCTTGGACACACCCGTGCATCCGACGATGTGGCGGCGATGAGCCGCCTGCGCCTCGTAGACGATCGTGCGGTGGGCGAACGCCCAGAAGAAGCTGCGGTCCGGATCGAGCTCCGGCCGCGATGCCTTTCGGCGCAACAGAATGTCCCAGATCGGCTGGTCGAGGTCGAGCAGGCTCTCCTCGACGATCTCGCGTGAAAGCGCCGCAAATGATGGATCGGGCCATGGGCGCGAGTCGTAGTTCAGGTGGCCGATGAAGGCCGCGTTCTCGACCGGCGTGATATCGGGTTCGGGCGCGAAACCGGGCAGAATGGGCGAGACTTCGGTCAGCACTGTGCCGCCGGACAGGAAGCCGAGGTCGCGCATCACGCGGGCCTGTCCGCTGTCGCGCGACCAGTGGATCAGCCGCGGATGGCCAAGCTCGCGCCGCAGCGCTCCGAGGACACCCGGCCGGGACGTCGCCGGACTCTCGACTTCGGCCGAGCCGGGGCCGGGCAGGTCCAGCAGGCTGGCAGCGAGATCGAGCGGCGCGGCGTCCCAGATGCAGATCGCGGGGATGTCGAGGACGTCGGTGAACAGGTTTGGCGACCAGCCGTCACGGCCGGCCGGCAATCGGCAGGCCATCAACCACGCCCCGACGGAAAGCGACATCGCTGCTTGCGGCCGGAAGGCGCGGAGGTCCGATAACAGATCGGCCATGCGGCCGGCGTCGTACGGCACCACCGCCTGCAACGGCACCTCGATCGTCGCCACGCCGAGGTCGGTCAGGGCCTGGCGGTAGAGGTCGTGGTAGGCGCGCAGGATCCCACTCAGCCAGTCGGCCGGCGGGACGACGACGGCGATGCGCTGCAGCGCGCTAGACGGCAGTCCAGCCCCCGTCGACGACCAGCTCTGCGCCGGTGACGTAGGAGGATTCGTCCGAAGCGAGGAACAGGATCGCGTAGGCGACCTCGTCGACTTCGCCGGCGCGGCCGAGCGGCACGCCCTTGAGCGTCTTGGCCTGCGTCGCCGGATCGGCGGTGCGGCCCGAGGTGCGCATCGGCGGCATCAGGCCGGGATGCACCGAGTTCACGCGGATGTTGTCGCGCCCGTGCTGCGCCGCACCCGACTTGGTGATCAGGCGCACCGCACCCTTGGAGGCGTTGTAGCCGACGTGGATGAAGCCCTGGCCGACGATTCCGGACACCGAGCTGAGGTTGATCACCGATCCCTTGCCGCGCTTCTTCATGAGCGCGATGCCGTGCTTCATGCCGAGGAAAACGCCGGTGGCGTTGATGTTCATCAGCCGGTTCCAGGCGGCGGTGTCGTAGAGATCCTGCTCGGCCGAGCCGGAGATTCCCGCATTGTTCACCAGCACGTCGAGCCCGCCCGCGCTCTTCTCGATCTCGGCGACCGCGGCCTGCCAGCCGGCCTCGTCGGTGACGTCGAGATGGAGGTAGCGCGCCTTGCCGCCAGCCTTGTTGATGCTGTCGACGACTTCGGCGCCCTCCTTGTCGAGGAGATCGGCGACGAAGACCATGTCGGCGCCCTCGCGGCCGAACAGTCGCGCGGTCGCCGCTCCCATGCCGCTCGCCGCGCCGCTGATCAGTGCGACCTTGTCCTTCATGCGCATTTGGCGTTCCTCCGTTCTGGGTTCAGGCGAGCTTGAGCCCGATGATGCCGGCGACGATCAGAGCGATCGAGACGATGCGCATGGCCGATGCAGAATCGCCGAACAGCGCGATGCCCGTGACAAAGGCCCCGACAGCGCCGATGCCGGTCCACACCGCGTAGGCGGTCCCCATTGGAATGGCCCGCTGCGCCGTCATCAACAGGACTCCGCTCACGGTCATGCAGACGATCGCGAACAGCACCCACGAGCCCTGCAGGCCGGCGGCCGTCCAGCCTTTCTTTAGGCCGAGCGGCCAGCCGATCTCGAACAGCCCTGCGACGACAAGATACAGCCAAGCCATGCGCTCCCTCCCCCAAACCGGGTGCACACTCGTTGACTGTAGCGTGCCGTCCTGATCTCATCGAAGGATTGCACGCATCTTGCAAGATAGCGAGAGCGGTGAGGGATGGCCAAGAAGGGATGTGTCATGAACGAACGTGAATTGCGGGGCCTGATCGCGAACGTGAAGGCTGGCCGCCTGTCGAGGCGCGGCTTCGTGCGCCGGATGGTGGCCGTGGGCCTGACGGCGCCGATGGCGACCCAGCTTCTCGCCATCGGCGGTGTCGCGATGGCGCAGTCGAAGTCGACCTACAAGCCGACCAAGCGCGGCGGCGGCGGCCTGCTGAAGGTGCTGTGGTGGCAGGGCCCGACCCTGCTCAATCCGCACTTCGCGGTCGGCACCAAGGATCAGGACGGCTCGCGCCTGTTCTACGAGCCGCTCGCCAACTGGGACGCCGATGGCAACATGAAGCCGGTGCTGGCCGAGTCGATCCCCGGCCTCGAGGACGGCACGCTCGCCAAGGACGGCAAGTCGGTCACCTGGAAGCTCAAGAAGAACGTGAAGTGGCACGACGGCAAGCCGTTCACGGCCGACGACGTGGTCTTCAACTGGGAATACTCGAAGGATCCGGCGACCGCGGCGGTCACCGTCGCCAACTACAAGGACGTCGTCGTCAAGAAGGTTGACGACTACACGGTGCGCATCGAGTTCGACAAGCCGACGCCGTTCTGGGCGAACGCCTTCGTCGGCACGCAGGGCATGATCATTCCCAAGCATCTGTTCGCCGACTATAGCGGTGCCAAGTCGCGCGACGCGCCGACCAATCTCAAGCCGGTCGGCACCGGTCCGTACATGTTCAAGGACTTCAAGCCCGGCGACATGGTGTCGGGCGTGATCAACCCGAACTATCACGACGCCAACAAGCCCTACTTCGACGCGATCGAGATGAAGGGCGGTGGCGATGCCATTTCGGCGGCGCGGGCCGTATTGCAGACCGGCGAGTACGACTTCGCCTGGAACCTGCAGGTCGAGGACGAGATCCTCGTGCGCCTCGAGAAGAGCGGCAAGGGCCACGCCGTCATCTCGCCGGGCGGCAACATCGAGCATATCCAGCTCAACACCACCGACCCGTGGACCGAGGTCGACGGCGAGCGCTCCTCGATGAAGACCAAGCATCCGACGCTCAGTGATCCGGCGGTGCGCCAGGCGCTGAACCTGCTGGTCGATCGCGGTTCGGTCGAGAAGTTCATCTACGGCCGCACCGGCCTCGCCACCGCGAACTTCGTGAACAACCCGGACAAGTTCCGCTCCAAGAACACCAAGTTCGAGTTCAACGTCGACAAGGCGGCCGACATCCTCGAGAAGGCCGGCTGGAAGAAGGGCGGCGACGGCATCCGCGAGAAGGACGGCAAGAAGCTGAAGTTCGTCTACCAGACCTCGATCAACCAGCCGCGCCAGAAGACGCAGGCGATCGTCAAGCAGGCCTGTCAGAAGGCCGGCATCGACATCGAGGTGAAGGCGGTGACGGCTTCGGTGTTCTTCTCGTCCGACGTGGCGAATCCGGATACCTACCCGCACTTCTATTGCGACCTGCAGATGTACACCACGACCATGACTCAGCCCGATCCCGAGTTGTTCATGAACCAGTTCTGCTCGTGGGAGGCGTCGAGCAAGGCCAACAAGTGGCAGGGCCGCAACATCACCCGTTGGCGCAGCCAGGAATACGACGACAACTACAAGGCCGGACAGAACGAGCTCGATCCGGTCAAGCGCGCGGCGATCTTCATCAAGGCCAACGATCTTGTTATCAAGGACATCGTCGTGATCCCGGTCGTCGCACGTCCCGGCGTCGCGGCGCTCAGCAATAAGCTCAGGGCCAACCTGAGCGGCTGGGACAACAACACCTGGGATATCCAGGACTGGTACAAGGAGGGCTGAGCGTGGCGATGAGGGCGCCGGGATTTGTTCTGCACCGCGCGGCGCCCGCGCTTCGCTCACTGCGTCCGCTGCAGTGCTACACGCCGCCGACATTGGCGGCGTGGAGCCGCTAGTGTCCCGCCAGTACATCATCCGCCGATTGCTCGTCGCGATCCCGAGCCTGCTCGGGATCAGCGTCATCCTGTTCTGCGTGCTGGCGCTGGCGCCGGGCGATCCGTTCAGCGAGATCGCCGCCAACCCGGCGATCCCGCCGGAAGTGGCGGCCTCGCTGCGCGCCAAGTTCGGGCTCGATGATCCGGTCTGGCTCCGCTATCTGCACTGGCTGAGCGCGATGGCGCACGGCGATTGGGGGTTCTCCTTCGCCAGCCGAATCAATGTCGACACGCTGATCCTGCAGCGCCTGCCGACCACGCTGATCGTGATCGGCGCGGCCCAGCTGCTGGCTATCATCGTCGCCCTGCCGGTCGGCGTGCTGGCCGGCACGCGGCCCTATTCGATCTTCGACCAGGTCGCCAATACGCTCGCCTTCATCGGCTTCTCGCTGCCGACCTTCTTCACCGGCCTGCTGCTGATCATGCTGTTCAGCATCAAGCTCGACTGGCTGCCGATGGTCTACAACGCCGAGCTCAGCTCGACCGGCTGGACCTACCTGTGGGAGCAGATCAGGCAGTCGATCATGCCGGTGATGGTGCTCGGGCTGTTCCAGGGAGCCTCGCTGGTGCGCTACGTGCGCTCGGCGGTGCTCGACGTGGTGCGGCTCGACTACGTCACGACCGCACGCTCCAAGGGCATCGGCGAACGCCGTGTGGTCAGCCGCCATATCGTGCGTACCGCGCTGATCCCGGTCGTCACCCTGGTGGCGCTGCAGATGCCGATCGTGTTCTCGGGCGCGATCGTCACCGAGCAGATCTTTCGTGTGCCCGGCATCGGCTCGCTGCTGATCTCGGCGATGCTGGCCAACGACACGCCGGTCATCATGGCCGTGACCTTCGTGTTCGCCTGTCTCGTGGTCTTCTTCAACCTCATTGCGGACGTTCTTTATGGCTGGCTCGACCCCCGCATCTCTTACCGCTGAGCGCCCGGCGCCGGCCGGGATTGCGGCGGCGGGTGCGCCGCGCAAGAAGGTGCGCTTCTCGCCCGGACTCGAGGCCTGGCGGCGGTTCCGGCGTCACAAACTCGCCATGGCGAGCTCGGTCATCCTCGGGCTGATCGTGCTGGCGGTGCTGCTGGGACCGCTGCTCTGGCGGGTGCCGATCAACGAGATCGACTTCGCCTCCAAGCTCGACGGGCCGTCGTGGGCCCATCCGTTGGGCACCGACGATCTCGGCCAGGACATCCTGGCCCGCCTGCTGTACGGCGGGCGCATCTCGCTGGCGGTCGGTTTCTGCGCCATGCTGGTGGCAGCGGTGGTCGGCGTGATGGTCGGTGCCATCGCCGGCATGTCGCGCGGCAGTGTCGACGTAGCCCTGATGTGGCTTGCCGACCTGTTCCTGTCGCTGCCGCAACTGCCGCTTCTGCTGTTGATCAGTTATCTGTTCCGCGACTCGCTCACCAAGCTGCTGGGCACGCAGGGCGGTATCTTCATCATGATCGTGGTCGTGATCGGCGGCCTGCGCTGGATGCAGGTGGCCCGCCTGGTGCGCGCCCAGATCCTGTCGATTCGCGAGAAGGAGTTCATCGAGGCGGCCCGCGCGCTCGGGGCCTCGAGCTTCCGACAGGTCGTTCGGCACATCCTGCCCAACGCGCTCGGGCCGGTGATCGTCGCCGGCACGATCGACGTCGCCGCGGCGATCATCGCCGAATCGACGCTGTCGTTCCTCGGCCTCGGCTTCCCGCCGGACATCCCGACCTGGGGGCGCGTCCTGTTCGACGCCAAGGATACGATCGACATCGCGCCACATTGGGCGCTGTTCTCGGGCGGCGCGATCTTCCTCGCCGTCCTGACCATCAACTTCATCGGTGACGGGCTGCGCGACGCGTTCGACCCCCGGCGCGTGCTGTAACCCCATGGCTGAAACCCTGCTCGACATCCGCGGACTGAAGACCTGGTTCGCGACGGACGACGGACTGGTGCGCGCGGTTGATGGCGTCGACCTGCACATCGATCGCGGCGAGACGCTGGGCGTGGTGGGCGAATCGGGCTGCGGCAAGACCGTGACCGCGCGCTCGGTGCTGAAGCTGATCGACATGCCGCCCGGCCGCTTCGAGGCCGGCGAGATCCTGTGGCGGGGCCGCAACCTGATCCCGCTCGGCCAGGACGAGATGGACAAGATCCGCGCGCGCGAGATCGCCATCATCTTCCAGGAGCCGATGACCTCGCTCAATCCGGTCTACACGGTCGGCTACCAGATCGCCGAGGTGCTGCAGCAGCACGAGAAGCTGTCGCGCAAGCAGGCGACCCAGGCCGCCGTCGAGATGCTGCGGTTGGTCAACATCCCCAATCCGCAGAAGCGGGTGCACGACTATCCGCATCAGTTCTCGGGCGGCATGCGCCAGCGCGTGATGATCGCCATGGCGATGGCGTGCAAGCCCAAGCTCCTGATCGCCGACGAGCCGACCACCGCGCTCGACGTCACCATCCAGGCGCAGATCCTCGAGCTGATGCAGGAGATGAAGGACAAGATCGGCATGTCGGTCATGCTGATCACCCATGCCATGGGCGTGGTCGCCGAGACCTGCCAGCGGGTGGTCGTGATGTATGCCGGCAAGGTGGTCGAGGAGGCGCCGGTCGAGGCGCTGTTCGGCAACCCGCGGCACCCCTACACGCAGGGCCTGATCCGCTCGATCCCGCGCGTCGACCGCGCCGCCGAGCACAAGGAGCGGCTCGAGGCGATTCCCGGCTCGGTGCCGAGCCTCCTCAACCCGCCGACCGGCTGCCGCTTCGCCTCGCGCTGCAAGTACGCGATGGATGTCTGCGTGCGCGGCCTGCCGCCGCTCAAGGAGGTCGGGCCGGGCCATCGCGTGGCCTGTGTTCTGTGAGGGTCGTTCTGTGATGGGCGTGCGATGACCGAGACCCTGATTTCCATAAAGAACCTCAAGAAGCACTTCGCCATCTCGAGCGGCGTATTCTCGCGCACGCACGACTACGTGCACGCGGTCGACGGCGTGAGCTTCGACATCGGCAAGGGTGAGACGCTCGGCCTGGTGGGTGAATCGGGCTGCGGCAAGTCGACGACCGGCCGCTGCATCCTGCGCCTGATCGAGCCGACTTCGGGCGAGGTGTGGTTCCAGGGCGCCGACGTCACGCGGCTCGGCACCGACGCGCTGCGCCAGCTGCGGCGCGACATGCAGATCATCTTCCAGGACCCCTACGCCTCGCTCAATCCGCGCCTGACGGTCGGCGCGATCATCGGCGAGGCGTTGCAGATCCACGGCCTCGCCAAGTCTCGCAAGGCGCTCGAGGAGCGGGTGGTGGAGCTCCTGGAGACGGTCGGCCTGCAGCCCGACCATCTCTTCCGGTTCCCGCACGAGTTCTCGGGCGGCCAGCGCCAGCGCATCGGCATCGCGCGGGCGCTCGCGGTCGAGCCCAAGCTGGTGGTGTGCGACGAGCCGGTGTCGGCGCTCGATGTCTCGATCCAGGCGCAGGTGATCAACCTGCTCGAGGACCTGCAGGAAAAGTTCGGGCTGACCTATCTCTTCATCGCCCACGATCTCTCGGTGGTTGAGCACATCTCGAGCCGCGTCGCGGTGATGTATCTCGGCCGCGTGGTCGAGATCGCGCCCTCGCGCGCGCTCTACGACACGCCCTTGCATCCCTATACGGAAGCGCTCTTGTCGGCGGTGCCGATCCCCGACCCGACGGTCAAGCGCAAGCGCATCATGCTGCAGGGCGACGTGCCCAACCCGATCCGCCCGCCGTCGGGCTGCCACTTTCACACGCGCTGCCCGATCGCCAAGCCCGACTGTGCGCAGCGTGATCCCGAGCTGCTCGAGAAGCGGCCCGGCCACTGGGTGGCCTGCCACTATCGCGGATAGATGCGGAGCGAGTCGTGGCGCTATGCGCTACGATTTTGGCGTGAACTGAGAGAGGTCGTTGATGCCGAGCCGCTTCTCCAGCGCCTCGACCTTCTTGGCGACCTTCTCGAAGCCGTCGGCTCCGAACTTCTCGGTCTCGCTCTTCTCGAGCGCTTCGCCGATCTGCTCGAACTCGTTGGGCGTCACCAGGCTGCGCAAGGTCGGGAACACTTCGGTGTCCTCGCGCGCGGCATGCGGCCGGTACATGGTGATGGTGGCCTGCATGGCGGACACCATCTGCTCGCGCTGCGGCTTGCTTGCGCTCTTGGGCGCAAGCTCGATGATCTGCTCGGTGAGCTTGCGGCAGGCGGTGTGCTGGGCCTGCAGGATGGTGACCAGCTCGACCATGCGGCCGGCGGTCTTGAAGCGCGGGAAGACCTGATCCTCCTCGTTCTTCTCGTGGTAGTCGTGCACGAAGTCGCGCACCGTCTCGGCGGCCTGGGTCAGGATCGTCGGATCGAGATCCTCGCCCTGGCCCAGCCGGCGGATGCCGGTGTCGTAGATCAGCAGCAGGCGCTCGACCACGCCGTGCTCGCGCATCAAATCCTCGGTCGCCGTCACAGGGACCGATTCGGCGCTCTTCTTGCCGGTCGGGCTCTGCGGAGAAGCCAGGGCCGGCGCGGCGGCGATGAGGGAAACGCCTGCGGCTCCCACCAGCCAGCGGCGCCGCGCGTAGAGAACATGGGCCATCACCGCCTCCTCTGGACGAGTCGCGTCTCGCAGAAGAAACGGCGAACGGAGGCCGGGGTTGCATCTTGCGGCATGGACTGTCGTGTGACCGGAGTCGGCGCGCGGGCCAGCTAGTGCTCCGGCTTGAAGCCCTGCATGACCCATCGCGTCGTCACGCAGACCAGGCCGATCGCGACCCACGCCAGAACCAGCGCCGTGCCGGTGATCAGCAAGGCGCTGCCAAGCCCGGTATGACTACGCGCAAAGGCCTCATTGACGTCAGTTTGCGAGGGGCAGGGAAGCTCAGGTTTGCCCTCCATCCGGAGCACCGCATTGTCGCCGATGCAGCTGCTGCGCTGATTGAGCAGGGCACGGGCAATGCTCAAACCGTCGTTGTTGGGCGTCTGCCACAGATAGCCCGTCCCACCGAGCATCCAGAGCACCGACAGGATAATGCCGATCCGCATCCAGCCATTGAGTCGCCAGCCCTTGAGATGCCAGTTCTTGAGATGCCAATCCCTGAGCTGCATACCTGCCCCCGAGCGCGGGTGACGCTCCAGCATGTTCGATGTCAGCTTGGTCCCGCCGAGGGTGGATAGTCGTGTGTCCATTCGGCCAAAGTCCGGCCCCGACGAATCCGTACACTCAACCAACTGGTGCCCGCTGCCGGACTCGAACCGGCACGGCCCTCACGGGCCTCGGGATTTTAAGTCCGTCGATCCTCGGAGGTAGTGCAGCAAAATAAGCGTTTTCCGAGGGTCATCGGACACCGAATGGGTGTCGAAATCGGACACGGATCGGAGCGAATCGGACACCGATCCTCGGGGGGTGAGTGCCGGTGCTGGTGACGGTACTCGATGGGTCGCTGGAATGTGCCGCCCAAGCGCCTAGGCGACTCGCCTGAGCGGTTTCCTCGTCCTGCCGGTACTGGCGATCTGTACTCCGCGACTGCCCATGCCTGCCTCACCATAGCCTTTCCGAGACCGGTGTGCCCGATCCGGCAGTGGACCAAGGGTCCCTGGTACTAATCCCTGGCGCAATCCTCACAGATGACCGGCCGACCGTGGATCAGGTCCTCCAGGGTCGCCTCGAAACCGCACGGGTAGGACTGGCCATCCCGGGTACAGGTCTGCGAGGTCTCGGGCGCGTCGATATCGATCAGCTTCAACCTGACCCCGGCCATGTTCACGGTGTCACCATCAATGACGTGAACGCGTCAGACCATGTCTCAGCGTTGGCCGGTAGGGCGAAGGTGATCAAGATCGCGGCGAGTAGAGTCTTCATGCTGGTCAAGGT
>Ga0070664_100004774_pt1 | contig 10857 bp, 10 predicted proteins | sample KBSC73metaG_FD_65863 | JGI IMG/M metagenome (GOLD analysis project Ga0070664, IMG submission 65863) | Corn rhizosphere microbial communities from Kellogg Biological Station, Michigan, USA - KBS C7-3 metaG | ecosystem: Host-associated > Plants > Roots > Rhizosphere > Soil ... | reverse complement strand
CATTATTGCCTTTAAAGCAGCCATCGATTTTGTGAATGGTATCGGAAAGAAAAATATTAAACCATACGAAGACGAATTGCTGCAATACGGAACAAGCCAACTAAAACAAATTCAGGGAGTGAAGATCGTCGGTGAAGCAAAGGAGAAAGTGAGTGTGATCTCATTTATTGTAGACAAGCTTCATCCGCAGGATCTTGGAATATTATTGGATAATTACGGTATCGCTGTAAGAACAGGACACCACTGCGCACAGCCATTGATGGATTGCTTTAGGATACCGGGAACAGTAAGGGCATCTTTTGCAGTGTATAATACAAAAGAAGAAATTGATGAATTGATGGTGGGGTTGAAGAAAGCAATAAAGATGTTATCATAATGAGTGATGAATAATGAGTAATGAGTGAGCCTCATTATCACTGATTACTCACTACCGCAAAGACAAAAATCGATAAACAAGGAATGAGTGATTCAAAGAAAATAGAAAATATAGAAGCAGAGATCAAAGAAGAGTTTTCGTTGTTTGACAGTTGGGATGATAAGTATGAATACATTATTGACTTAGGAAAGAAGCTGTCACCGCTGGATGCAAAATACAAGGCCGATGAGAATAGAGTGAGGGGATGTCAATCCACGGTTTGGTTAGTGGCTGACTATAACGACGGAAAGGTCTTTTATAAGGCGGAAAGTGATGCGGTGATCGTAAAAGGGTTGATCAGTATGCTGATCCGCGTGTTGTCAGGACAAACGCCTGATGACATTATACAGGCGAAATTGAATTTTATTCATGAGATCGGGATGACGACACATTTGGCACAAACCAGGTCAAATGGACTACTGGCGATGGTGAAGCAAATGAAAAATTTCGCTCTCGCATTTAAAGTAAAACAGGGCGCGACAATTAATAATTAAAAATTAATAATTGTGATAGACGAGCAGAAAATAAAGGAAAAGGCAATTGAAAAATTACAGACGATCTATGACCCGGAAATACCGGTCAATATTTATGACCTGGGTTTGGTGTATGAGGTAAATGTGTTGCCGATAAACAATGTGCAGGTTGTGATGACACTTACGGCGCCAAGTTGTCCGGCTGCACAGACATTACCGGTCGAAGTTGACCAAAAGCTGCGCGAGATCGAAGGAGTAAATGATGTGCACGTAGCTGTTACCTGGACGCCGCCCTGGGACAGGAGTATGATGAGCGAGGCGGCACAATTGGAATTGGGTTTTTTATAATTATCTCCGTGTACCTATGTGTACTCCGTGACTCCGTGGTAATGTTTTACCACAGGAACACAGAGACACTGAAGGGCTACAGAGTGAATCTAAAAATAAATTATGGCACAAATAAGTTTAAAAAGTTTAATGACCAATTCAGCACCTACTTATGCTGCTGAAGTAGCTCAACCTTTCAGAGATGAGCTGACAGAAATAAATTTCAAAGAAATGCTAACCCCTGAAGATGTGGATGCGGCTTTGAATAAGCAGGATGATAAAGTATACCTGGTTGTACTAAATTCCGTCTGTGGTTGCGCAGCACGCGGTGCACGACCGGGAGCTATCTTCTCATTGTTAAATGATGTAGTTCCTGATGAATACTATACGGTGTTTGCCGGCATGGAAAAAGATGCGGTTGACCAGTTTCGGTCGAAATATTTATTGGGCCTGACTCCATCCTCCCCAAACATTGCTTTGTTCAAGAATGGCGAATTGGTTCATATCCACCAACGCTATCAAATCGAAGGAAAGAGCGCAGGACAGATCGCGCAGGAACTGGGAGAGGCATACGATAAAATATGCAGCAAAAAATATTCAGACGAAGAGTTGAGCACCCTGAAAAATTATTTAGTAAAAAGATATCATGTGAGCCTGGAATCTTTAAACGAATAAGTTTTATATGAAAATAACCGCCCAGGAAGAATATGGATTGAGGATCTTACTTCGTATTGCAGGCTGCAAGGATGCAGAAGGCATGAGCATTCCGCAATTGACCGAAGCGGAAGGCATCGGCCCGCATTACGTAGCAAAGCTGACCCGCATTTTGAGAATGGAAGGCTTCATAAACAGCACTCCTGGGTATAAAGGAGGTTATATTTTAGCAAAACCAGCTAAGGAGATAATAATCAACGATGTACTGAAAAGTTTGGGCGGTGCGTTATACGACAAAAAATTCTGTGGTTCGCATGCAGGCATGTTGAATTTATGTGTGAACTCAGTCGATTGTTCTTCCCGTTCCCTTTGGAAAATGATCCAATACACAATGGACCAGTTGCTGGACAAGATCACACTCGCAGACCTCGTGAAATCAGATGAAGGACCTGCAAAGAGACTTGAGGGAATAGTCGAGCAAAGTGTGGCTAAATTAAATCTGTAATCAAAGAAGGCCCAACTGCTGGGCTCTTTAATTCCCTAATTTGGTAATTGATATTTCACGTAAAGGCGCAAAGGAACGCAAAGCGCCTTCTTTGCGACTTTGCCGTCTTAGCGTCTTGCGCGAGATTCTGCATGCACGGCGGCATTCGGCCCAGACTTTATTACCTTAGTAACAGACGCTTTCCCCCTAAGAGTTAACCTTATTACCCTATTTCCCACTTTAAAGTTCTCTGATAGTATTCCATAAGCTCATTGTACTCTTCGGCAAAACTCCACTCTTCTGTGATGCTGTGGCTGATTCAGGATGTACTTACAAACTTTATCGACGTCCGACCTGGAAACAGAAAAAGCTGAAGCCGATTCCTGCCATGCAAACAGACCGCGGGATAATTTAATTATGGTTAATGAACTGCGAGGAGCTATTAGCTACGATAGTGGCTACAGCCTCTTCTGATAATCCTGGCGAGCGTGAAACAAGAAAATGAATGTGCTCAGGGTTTGGTACAACTTTGAGTGATTATTATTTATTACACCAGTAATATACTTCTCTATTCTGCCCCTATTCTGTTATGGAATCAAAGGAACTGTATCTTGCGTAATTAAGATAAAATGAGTGTAGAGATTGTGATACTGAATTTTCATAAGCTAATAAGGTAGTTGATCGGTTGGCTGGTGAGTTACTAATGTAATAAGGTTGACATTTGTCCGACGGTTATTTTTCTTATTTAAAACAGTTTATTTTTGATTGTCTCTGTGAAAAAACACATGGAGCAAACGTGAAAACCCAGTTAACGCCATAAAAACTTTGGACATACCATTTGTCGATAAAGAAAAAATTGCTTCATTGCTGACAATGCAGGAATGCATCTCCATAATGGAAAAAATGTTTCATTCCCTGGCAAAAGGAGATTCTGCTCAACCCCTTCGTTCTTTGATGTGGCTTCCTGACAAGAAAGGGTTGTTGGGCATGATGCCGGGCTACAACAAAACTGCCGCTGTGATGGGCATAAAACTGATCAGTGTTTTTCACGGCAACAGGGACAAGGGTTTTCCATCTCACCAGGGAGTGGTCGTTCTGTTTGATGCGGACAACGGCCAACCACTTATGATCTTTGATGCTTCAGAGATAACAGCTCTTCGTACGGCCGCTGCAAGTGCGTTTGCAACCAAACTGCTTTCGAGAGAAGATTCAGAATTGCTTTCGATCATTGGTTCCGGCGAACAAGCAGAAAGGCATATCGAATCCATTCTCCTGGTAAGAAAGATCAGGCAAATAAACATCTGGAGCAGGAATGAAAATCATGCGCACAGCCTTGCAGAAAAAACCAATGATCGCTATAGTATTCCAAACATTGTGTACAAACATTCAGAGGAAGCTGTGAAGAATGCAGACATCATCTGTACCGTCACTTCATCACCCCAACCAGTAGTCCGGGGGGATTGGATAAGTAAAGGAACACATATCAATGCTGTGGGATCGAGTACACCTGCAACAAGAGAACTTGACACCAATGCAATCGTTAAATCAAAAATGTATACTGATTGTTATGAATCGATCCTGAATGAGGCAGGAGATTTTCTTATTCCCAAAAAAGAGAGAGTCATCACTGACAGCCATATTAGGGGAGATCTGGGAGAAGTATTATTGGGAATAAAAGAGGGGAGGAAGAATAAAGATGAAATCACACTTTTTAAATCATTGGGAATTGCTTCAGAAGATATTTTTTCTTGTTGGCATATCTATCAAAAGATAAATGGACAACAAACACGTCCCTTATTATCTTAGTAGAAGGGGACCCCGCGACCAGTCCACCTTATTAGCTTATTCCATTTTAAGATGTTGGAAAAATTTTGGGGAACTCATTTTATCCCGGAAGTAAGGCCAATTCATGCAGTCGACAACTACTTACAGACTTTCAGACTACAGATAAAGATTATGCTATTCTATTCTATTTTATTTTATTTTATAAGCTAATAAAGTTTTGCGTCGTAGAAATGTTGCGGTTACTAAAGTAATAAAGTTTTTATCCCCTTGATTTCAAGTTACTCTGTAATAAGGTATTTTTGAATGTCTATGAACAAAGAAGTGTTGGTTACAGATCCGAAACTGAAAGAACTAGCTGCTAAATTGGACGGCGAATTCTATGACGATAAAACGATGCGTATCCTCTATGCCACCGATGCCTCAGCCTATCGTGAAATGCCACTTGCTGTCGCGGTTCCGAAAACCGTTGATGATATAAAGAACCTGATCGCCTTTGCGCGAAAGGAAAAAACCTCCCTGATACCAAGAACAGCCGGTACTTCACTGGCAGGACAGGTCGTTGGGAACGGAATTATAGTCGACGTGTCAAAATATTTTACAAAGATCCTTGAATTAAATAAAGAAGAAGGCTGGGTGAAAGTAGAGCCGGGCGTCATTCGTGATGAACTGAATATGTTTTTGAAACCGCACGGTTTATTTTTTGGACCTGAGACCTCAACGGCAAACAGGGCAATGATAGGAGGGATGGTGGGAAATAATTCCTGCGGTTCGAATTCGGTCGTGTATCGAAGTACAAGAGAACACTTACTGGAAGTTAAAGCATTGCTCAGCGATGGATCAGAAACGGAATTTAAAGCATTGAGTCTCGACGATTTTCATAAAAAATGCGAAGGGAAGGGACTGGAAGGAAATATTTATAAAACTGTGAGAAGTTTATTAAGCAATTACGATAACCAGGTTGAAATAAAAAAACAATTTCCAAAAAGCTCGGTGGAGAGAAGAAATACGGGCTACGCAGTTGATGTATTAATGGATTCTGCGCCCTTCACTGCCGGCGGTGGAGATTTTAATTTTTGCAAACTGATCGCTGGTTCAGAAGGAACACTTGCATTTGTCACTGAGATCAAATTGAATGTTGTTCCATTGCCTCCAAAAGAGATCGGTCTACTTTGTGTACACTTTAATAGTATTGATGAAGCATTGCGGGCGAATATCCTCGCCTTGCCCTATAAGCCCACCGCCAGTGAGCTGATCGATCATTTTATTCTCGAGTGCACAAAGAATAATATCGAACAACAAAAGAACCGGTTCTTTGTCCAGGGTGATCCGGGAGCCATCCTGGTCATCGAATTCTCAAAAACAAACAGGGAAGATATCATTGAGCTGGCAAAGAAAGTGGAGGCGGATCTGCGCGCAGCCGGTTTGGGTTATCATTTTCCATTGCTGTTTGGAGATGACTCAAAAAAAATATGGACGCTGCGGAAAGCAGGATTGGGTCTACTGGGAAATTTGCCGGGTGATGACAAAGCTGTTCCCGTTATAGAAGATACTGCCGTTGATGTATATGACTTGCCCGCTTACATTCGCGACTTTAATGCAATACTTAAAAAGCATGATTTGTATTCCGTTCACTATGCGCACGCGGGATCGGGAGAATTGCATCTACGTCCCATCATTAATTTAAAAACGAAAGAGGGCAACCAATTATTCAGAATCATCGCAGAGGAAATTGCCACGCTTGTAAAAAAATACAACGGTTCGCTGAGTGGCGAACACGGCGACGGAAGACTGAGAGGTGAATTTATCATGCAAATGGTGGGTGAGAAAAATTATGAACTATTCAGGGCGATCAAAAGGGCCTGGGATCCTGAAAATATTTTCAACCCGAATAAGATAGTTGATACACCGTCGATGAATACGATGCTCCGGTATTCGCCGGGACAAAAAACACCTCCTTTCAAAACGATCTTCCGGTTTTATAAGCAGGATATTTTGCAACATGCCGAACAGTGTAACGGCTCGGGAGATTGCCGGAAAACGCATTTGTCGGGAGGCACCATGTGTCCTTCATTCATGGCAACGAAAAATGAAAAAGATACAACAAGGGCAAGGGCCAATATTCTAAGGGAGTTTTTAACCAACTCCGAAAAAATAAATCGTTTTGACAACAAAGAGATCTATGAAGTAATGGATCTGTGCTTGAGCTGTAAAGGTTGTAAATCCGAATGCCCGTCAAACGTAGATGTAGCAAAGCTTAAGGCTGAGTTTCTGCAGCATTATTATGACGCGAACGGCGTTCCCTTTCGCTCCAGGCTGATCGCCAACTTTAATAAGTCATCGAGGCTTGGAGCCATTGCACCGGGAGTGTATAATCTTATGATGACGACACGCGGCATTAGCACCTTGATAAAAAAAATGTCAGGGTTTGCGACAAAACGTTCAATACCTACGATGTATAAGACGACGCTGAAGACGTGGTATTCGAAGCATAGAAAATCAAAAATCAAAAGTCAAAAATCACAAATCTATTTGTTCTGCGATGAGTTTACGAACTATAACGATACAGAAATCGGAATTAAGACAATTCAACTATTGGAGAAATTAGGATATGAGGTAATTATTCCGGAACATGAAGAAAGTGGTCGCGCATGGCTCTCGAAAGGGTTGCTAAGGGAGGCAAAAAAGATCGCAAAGAAGAACATTGATTTATTAAGTCCGCTTATTACTGCCGAACATCCGTTAATAGGGATCGAGCCCTCCGCGATTCTTACGTTCCGCGATGAATATATCGACCTTGCCGACGATGATCAGTTTGAAACTGCAAAACAATTGGCAAAAAATGTTTTTACAATTGAAGAATTTATTGCTTCTGAAATTGAGAAAGGAAACATTAATAAAGAACAATTTACCAAAGAAAAGAGATCAATAAAACTTCATGGACATTGTCAACAAAAAGCATTGTCATCTGTGATACCGTCGATTAAGATGTTGTCGTTGCCAGAAAATTATTCTGTTGAAGTGATCCCTTCCGGATGTTGCGGCATGGCCGGTTCTTTTGGCTATGAGAAAGAACATTATGATCTGTCAATGAAGATAGGGGAATTAGTTTTGTTTCCGGCAGTGCGCAATAGGTCAGAGGATACGATGATCGCCGCGGCAGGCACAAGCTGTCGTCACCAGGTTAAGGACGGAACAAAACTGAAAGCCCTGCACCCCGTTGAAATATTATGGAATGCCCTGCATGAGAAACGTGATCAACCGTTTATTTAATAAAACAGAGATATGAAAAATGTGTTGATACTGTTCGCTCTTCTCGCGGGTCATTGTTCTCATTCGCAAACTATATCTATGAATGATTATTTCGCGCCGAATTGCCGGGAGACGTTCCTGGGGTAAGATTTGATAACATATTAAACGCATCCAAAAGGTGAATGTCCGGACTTAATTTTTTGTCCGGCCAAGCTTCATTAAATTTACCAAAAATATTAGCAAATGCCAACCACTATAAAATGCCCTAAATGTGGAAATGAATTTGAGCCAAACGAATCGATCCGGGACCAGATCAAGAAGGAACTCAATCAAAAAGCAGTAGAATGGCAAAGAAGAAAAGATGAAGAGTTCCAGGTAAAAATGGAAGAAGAAAAAAGACGGATGCAACAACATCTTGAGGAAAATATTCGCAGATCGATCGCCCTGGATTATGAAAATCAACTTCGTTTACTCGCACAAACCAATAAGGATAATGAAGAAAAATTGAAAGAAGCACGTGAACAACAGCTTGAACTTTTTAAGAAGGAACAGGAATTGAAAAACCGTGAAGCAGAGCTTGAACTTTCAGTGCAAAAAAAATTGCAATTGGAGAGAGAAAGATTATCTGTTGAGATCAGGAAACTGGAAGAGCAACGAATAGCAACGATTGAAACGGAATACCGCCTGCGAATGAAAGAAATGGAAGAGAAGTTGGAATCTCAAAGAAAGCTCGCGGAAGAAATGAAGAGAAAGGCAGAGCAGGGCTCAATGCAGTTGCAGGGGGAAGTGCAGGAACTGGCGCTTCAGGAAATGCTTCAAACCAGTTTTCCTTTTGATCTGATTGTTGAAGTAGGCAAAGGTGTTCGTGGAGCTGACTGTATTCAAATAGTCCGAAACAATTTTGGACAGGAATGCGGCAAGATCATTTATGAGAGTAAACGCACAAATGCTTTTGCAAATGAATGGATCGAGAAATTAAAGACCGATATGCGAAGCCAGGGAGCTGACATTGCCGTTCTCGTTTCCAGGACAATGCCAAGGGATATGGAGTGCTTTGGAATTAAGGACGGTATTTGGATCTGTGATTTTTCTGAGGCAAAAGCACTGGCCGCTGTTTTGAGGGACGGAGTGATGAGAGTATTCAGCACTGTAAAGAGCAATGAAAACAGAGGCGACAAAATGCATTTGCTCTATGGATACCTTACAAGCCGCGAGTTTGCCGAACAATGGAAAGCGATCCGGGAGGGCTTTTTGGCCATGAAACTTTCGATACAAAGAGAAAGGGATGCGATGGAAAAGTTGTGGAAGACAAGAGAAAAACAACTCGAAAAGGTCTTATTAAATGCTGCACATATCCGTGGTTCCATTGAAGGAATTGCCGGAATGGATGCAATAGATCTGAATTTACTGGAAAATGGGGAAGAAGATGATAGCTTGTTTGCTGAATAAATTGACAGCTGGTTCGTGCCGTTGCATTTATCTTAGTTTTCGCAGTAAGTCTCAAAGAATTTTTCCTGCTCCAGGATAAAATCATTGGTTACATACGTAAGGAGCGTTCTCTTCACAAGCGCATACAATTCGTTACGGCTGTTGCAGTATGCCGCGTGAACATAAGATAATTTAAGTGTATTGATCTTTTGATGGGCTAATTGCGCCATCTGGCAAATGTGCCTGTCAAGGAAGATGAACTGCTCAGCTATGGCATGCTGATCGTTGTAGAATGGTTTATTCATAGCGACGGTGGTTTTTTCTCCTAAGTATTAGATTTCAGTATAACTAACGGTAAAGAAAAAAATAAATTGTATTAAATGCAAGGCATCCGGGAGATAAAGTTATACAGTTAACATAGCGACCATCCGGAACAGCATTGTAGACAATATCTTATGATCTTATTGATACAAGCTAATTGAAAATAAAAGCGCGGTAAACCCTATGTTTCGTTGAGAATCAACGCATCAAGATTTCTTATCCCTATCTTTTTTTCACAAATAAACCCCTCGGCATATTTCACCCCTATGCGCTTCCCGAACATCCGAGCTCGAGCGACAATGCTGTCGAGAAAGTCAGGAGTGGAGATGTAAGTTTGGGGACCTTCATCACTATTAACCGATGTATGGAATTGGGTTTTGTAAGCCTCAATGGCCTCCATTCTTTGATCAAACACATCGGAAATGTCGATCAATATGTCGGGCTCATGGTACCAGTCCTGCATATAATGGAATACATATTTCGGGCGCCATCTCTGTTGTAAATTGCCGTGCTCATCACGTGTAATAATTTTGGTAAGCCCTGATAGAAAACTGCAATCGCTGATCATTTGTCCTGCACGCCCATGATCGGGGTGACGGTCATGCAGAATATTTCCAATAACAACTTCGGGCTGATATTTTCGAATGATCTGTATCAATCTTAGCTGGTGCTCTTCATCATTTTTGAAAAAGCCATCCCGCATTTTTAAATTTTCCCGCACGTGCACGCCCATAATAGATGCGGCATTTGCAGATTCGCGATAACGCGATTCAACACTTCCTCTCGTACCCAATTCACCTTGTGTAAGATCAACGACGCCTACTTTTTTTCCTCTTTGAATTTCATTGATGATAACACCCGAACAGCCGAGCTCCACGTCATCCGGATGAACGCCTATTGCCAGGAGGTCTAGTTTCATTGGTAATGGTTTGTCTTTAGTTTTAGCCGACGATAAATAAAATTAATAGAAATTACGAATAGAAGGTGATAAACAATAAAGGAGAAACGTTAAACTATTTTGAGGCGGGTAGCCCCGGTTTATACGGGTTATTATACCAGATACCATCGATTTCCCTCACGATATTTTCAATTTGACGGTCGGTTTTGTCTTTCAGGGTCCAATCCTGTTTTAAACTGCTTCCGAAAAAGAAAGCGACGGTTTGATACAGCCTTGCAGTAACACCGTTTTTGTATTCCTTAATGATGTCGTAGCAATTATTTCCTGTTTGACGGTTAATGAGTTTCATTAAGATTTTCCCCTGGTAAACAGAAAGATTTTCCATGGGTTCTGTAAACTGCTCTCTGAGTTCTTTTTCCCTTGACTTGATATATTCTTTTCTTTTTCTTTTTGAATCCACACCTGCAAGACGCGCATTCATATCATTGATCGTTGCACCAGCGATCCGTGCATAGGGATAGGTCACGTACACGGCATTCCTCAACCGGTTCCATTCTTCAATGAATTTGGCAAGTTTATCGGGCGGTAGGTTGGACACCCAAACCATCTCCATTTCTTTATATGGCAAACTTTCACCTTCGTAAATGATGGCGGGAACTATTAAAGTATCATTTGGTCCCCATTTGCTTGCCCTGGGATCAGTTTGCGCCTTTGAATAGAAGTTGAAAAGCAGGAGCAGCGCCGCGATGAACGGAAAGCGGCAATATTTTCTGCGGAAATTCATCCTTTAAATTTACAAAATAAGCCCTGCAATTTATACTCA
>Ga0070664_100004770_pt1 | contig 10860 bp, 10 predicted proteins | sample KBSC73metaG_FD_65863 | JGI IMG/M metagenome (GOLD analysis project Ga0070664, IMG submission 65863) | Corn rhizosphere microbial communities from Kellogg Biological Station, Michigan, USA - KBS C7-3 metaG | ecosystem: Host-associated > Plants > Roots > Rhizosphere > Soil ... | reverse complement strand
GAACGGTGCTCGACTTCGACCTCGCGACGCCGATGATGCTCGTGAAGCTGTTCCCGTCGGGGATGCTCGGCCTCGGGCTCACGGCGCTGCTCGCGTCGTTCATGTCGGGGATGGCGGGCAACGTCACCGCGTTCAACACCGTGTGGACCTACGACATCTATCAGAGCCACATCAAGCCCGGCGCGACGGACCAGCACTACCTGTGGATGGGACGCGTCGCGACGGTGGGGGGAATCCTGCTGTCGGTCGCTGCGGCGTACGTCGCCGGTTCGTTCAACAACATCATGGACCTGCTGCAGCTCGTGTTCGCGTTCGTGAACGCACCGCTGTTCGCGACGTTCGCCCTCGGAATGTTCTGGAAGCGCAGCACGGGACATGGCGCATTCTGGGGGCTGCTCTCCGGCACGCTCGGTGCGGCCGTGCACCACGGGCTCACGCTTCCCGTCGGTGCGGTCGCCGGCGTGAAGGGCGGCTACTTCGGCCTCGTGCACACCTACCCGAGCGAGCTCGCGCAGACGTTCTGGACGGCGATCGTTGCGTGGACGACCTGCTTCGTCGTCACGATCGTCGTGAGCCTCGTGACACGGCCGCGCGCGGAATCGGAGTTGACGGGGCTCGTCTACTCGCTCACGCCGAAGCCGAAGGACACGGACGTCCCATGGCTGCAGCGGCCCGCGTCGCTCGCCATCATCGTCGTCGTGCTGATCGTCGGTCTCAATCTCGTCTTTCTCTGAGGCGGCACTCTCATGAGCTCAATGGAAGGTCTCGACATCCGCGCGCCGATCGGCGGCCTGTTCACCCTGCTCGGCGTGCTGCTCGCCGGCTACGGGCTGGTCGCAGGGAGCCGCACCTCCTCCGACGTCGCACCGGTGACGAACGTCAACCTGTGGTGGGGGCTGGTGATGATCGTGTTCGGGGTTGTGATGCTCGTGCTGTCGCGGCGGGCGATGTCTCGGCCCGGCTGAGCAGTCTCGCGCTATTCAACGACGAGACGCGGATCGCAACGGATTTTGACGGAAACGGCAGGATCGCTCCGAGTGGGTGGAGAGATCTTTCCGCCTCGACCACAAAGACTTTGAGGTCTTGGATGGAGAGAAGCGGTGCTCGAGACCGAGCTTCTCGACTCCCCGATCCTCGTTCGAAGCCACAGGAACCGTCACCCTCCATTCTCTATCCAGGATCGGGATGCCGAGCCGTCGTGAATTCGTGCAGCGGAGCGCGGTGGTCGGAGGCGCGCTCGCGGGATTGGGTAGCGTGCAGGCGTGCGCGACGGGGGGCGCGGCGTCCGGCACCTCGCAACGATCCGCCCTCGAGAGTGCGGTGATTCCCGCCCGCGGTTCCGCGAGTGCCATCAAGCAGTCCGTCTGCCGATGGTGCTTCAACGACATGTCGCTCGATGATCTGGCGGCGAACGCGAAGCGGATCGGGCTGCACTCCGTCGAGCTGATCGGGCCGGCCGACTTTCCCACGATCAAGAAGCATGGCCTGATGTGCGCGATGGTGAGCCAGGCCGGGACTGGCGGGATCCCGAAGGGCTGGAACCGCGTGGACAACCACAGCTGGCTGATCCCCGCCTACGAGGAGCGCATCGCCGCCGTGGCGGCGGAGAAGTGGCCCAACGTGATCTGCTTCTCCGGCAACCGCGCCGGCCTCGGCGACGACGAAGGCCTCGAGAACTGCGCGACGGGATTGAAGCAGCTCATGCCGGCGGCGGAGAAGGCGGGGGTCACGGTCTGCATGGAGCTGCTCAACTCGAAGGTGAACCACCCCGACTACCAGTGCGACCACACGGCGTGGGGGGTGAAGCTCGTCGAGAAGGTAGGGTCGGAGCGTTTCAAGCTGCTCTATGACATCTACCACATGCAGATCATGGAGGGAGACGTCATCCATACCATCCGCGACAACCACCGCCACATCGCCCACTATCACACCGCGGGCGTCCCCGGGCGTCACGAGATCGACGAGTCCCAGGAGCTGTTCTATCCCGCAGTGATGAAGGCGATTGCCGACACCGGCTACACCGGTTACGTGGCGCAGGAGTTCGTGCCGCTGAAGAAGGAGCAGGGGATGGCGTCGCTCGAGGACGCGTACAGGCGGTGTGCAGTGTGAGAAGCAGTTCTCAGTGGTGAGTTGTGAGTTATCGGTGACTGCCGACGTCGTCACTCGAAACTCACCACCCGCCACGCACCATCATCGCGCCCTCAGCTTCCCAGGAAATCGAGCAACAGCTCGCTCAACTGCTGCCCGTGCGTCGCGGCGAGTCCGTGTGGGGCGCCTTTGATCATCTCGAGGCGGCTGCCCTTGATCCGTTCATGCGCGAGCTTGCTCGAGATCTCGAACGGCACGATGCGGTCGCTATCGCCGTGGGCGACGAGCGTCGGGAGCGTCACCCTGTCGAGATCTGCGCGAAAGTCGGTCGTACCAAAGGCGCGGATACACTCCACCGTGCCGAGCGCCGAAGCGCTCCAGGCGAGCCACTTGCTGAACGGAAGGAGATCCGCACTCAGGCCCGTGCCCGGCTCGTAGTTGTAATAGTTCGGCAGGAACTGCTCGAGGAACTGGACGCGGTCAGCCTTCGCGGCCTCGATCATTCCGTCGAACACCGCCCCGTCGACGCCGTTCGGATTGTCCGCCGTCTTGAGCAGAAATGGCGTGACGCTCGACAGCAGCGCTGCCTTCGCGACGCGACCGGTCCCGTAGCGGCCGATGTAGCGCGCGACCTCGCCGCCTCCCATCGAGAAGCCGACGAGCGCCGCGTCGTGCACGTCGAGCTGCGTCATCAGGTCGTTGAGGTCCGACGCGAAGCTATCGTAGTCATAGCCGCCGCTCGGCTTCCCGGACTCGCCGAAGCCACGCCGGTCGTATGCGATGCACCGATAGCCGCCGTCACAGAGCGCCGTGATCTGCGACTCCCACATCCGATGGCTCAACGGCCAGCCGTGTATCAGGACGACGGGCTGGCCGCTGCCAAGGTCGGCGTAGTGCAACTCGGTGGATGGAGAGGCGGTGGTTCTGACCCGGGGCATGTCTTCCTCGTGGAGGGAACGGGGTGTTGCCGCGCGACGAGATCGACGTCGATATTGCAAACGCACAGCCAGCGAGTCGGTCGATCGTGACCGCCGCCGCGCCGCGGCGCGAGCGTTGCATCACGAGCGCAGGTCAGTGCACTGCGAATGAGATCGTCGCGTTTCTGCGGTCGTCCGCGTCCGGGCGCGCCATCGCAGCCGCGGCGATTCTCATTTGTGCGTGCGCTCGCGCGCGTGCGCGGTATGCGATGCGCTTGTTGATGTCATTCCGAGCGAGCGCAGCGAGTCGAGATCAAGGGGTCAGAGTCGTTGATCGGATCAAGGAGTCTGACCCCTTGATCTCGCCCGCGCACCCACGCACCCGCGCGCCTCCTCAGCACCCCGTGACGTAGAACGCGCGCGGCAATGGAGAGCCGGCCAGCGGCGGCGTGATCACCAGCGTCACGTTCTGACCCGGCGTGAAGGTGCGGTTGCCGACGTCGAGCGCGACGGCCTGTGTGCCGGCGTTCGTGATCCGCACCTGCTGCGCCGTGCCCGCCGCGACGTTGAAGTAGCTGGACCCCGAGCCGTAGCCGACGTTGTTCGCCCCTGCGGTGGCCGACGATGCGCCGGGCGCGCTGACGTAGATGTCGTAGCTGGTGCCCGCGCCGGCGCCGTTGAAGACGCGCAGGCCGCCCTGGCCCGCGCTGGCGGTGAACGCGTTCGAGACGGTGCCGAACTCGATCTCTCCCGGAGCACCGGGATACGCGATCACCGAATAGTTGCCGCCCGGCTGGAACGAGGGAGTGAAGCCGGCCAGCGCGGTGCTGGTCCCCGTCTCGCGCACGGCGAGGTTCGAGTTGCTCGCGTCCGTCACGATGCAGAGCGACGTCGTGCCGTACGACAGTGCGCCATTGCCCGTCGCCACGGAGCTGCCCTGCGCGATGTCGAGGCTCACCGCGGTCGCGTTGATGAACTGAACCGTGGCGTTGTTCGCGTTGGCGCCCGTCACGTCGTCGCTACCGCACGCGGCAATGGTCACGGTCGATGCGACCAGGGCGAGCGCGAGAGTACGGAGCTGCATGCTGCCTCCTTCGAAGGTGAGACGCATCGATTCGGGGGGAATCGCAATGTATGCCGCCACTCATCGCGCCCGGTACGCCGGCCCGCGCCTCGAGTGCTACGCGTTGCACCCCGTCACGTAGAACGTTCGCAGCGTCGTCGTGCTCGCGAGCGACGGCGCGATCACCAGCGTGACGCTCTGCCCGTCGACGAAAGTCCTGCTCCCGAGATCGAGCAGCACCGTCTTCGAGTCGGCGTTCGTGATGCGCAGCTGTTGCAGCGTGCCCGAGCTCACGTTGCTGAACGTCGTGAAGCTGGCCCCCGCGACGGCGTTGAACGCCGGCACCGCCGAGGCGAGCGACTCGCCAGGATCGGTGACGTAGACGTCAAAGCTCGTCTCGAGCGGCCCCGCATTGAACACGCGAAGCGCGCTCTGCCCCGCCACGGGCGTGAACGTGTCGGCGATGGTGGCGAACAGCGTCGTGCCGACGGCATTCGGATACGCGATCACCGTGTAGCTCACGCCGCTCTGGTACGAGGTCGCGAGCCCAGGCAGGGTTGTGGAGGTTCCGGCCGCGCGCACGGACAGGCCGGGCGCCAGCGCGTTCGTCGGCGTGCAGTTCGACGAGCCGCCGAATCCGATGCCGGCATTGCCCGCCACCACGACACCGTTCGACGCCACGTCGAGGCTCGTCGCCGTCGCGTTCGCGATCCGGATGCGGACGTTGGAGAGCGTGTCACCGCTGCCGCCTCCGGCCGTGCCGAGACCGAGCGTGTTGTCGCTGGAGCAGGCTGCGAGGGCGAGGGACGCGGTGAGAAGCGCCGTGACGGCGAGCGTACGGGCGTGCATGTGTTCATCCTCGATGAGAACGCCGAAAGGCCGCGCGGCGGCGCGGCGGGAGTGCATCCGTCAACGGGCAAAAGCCTCGCCATGCTAGCGGACTCGGCGCGTCTCGCGCGTGTGGTGGTACGCGCTAGCTTCTCCGCATGATCGAGATCGTCCGGGGCGACATCACCCTCCTCGACGTCGACGCGATCGTCAACGCGGCGAACTCCGGTCTCGCCGGCGGCGGCGGCGTGGACGGCGCGATCCACCGTGCCGCCGGCCCGGAGCTCGTGCGCGCCTCGTCGGTGCTCGCACCCTGCGCGCCGGGCGACGCGGTCATCACCCCGGGCTTCTCCCTGCGCGCGCGCTACGTCATCCATGCCGTGGGACCGATCTGGACGGGTGGTACGAGCGGCGAGGTGGAGATCCTCCGTTCGACCTACGACCGGAGCTTTGCGGTCGCGCTCGCGCAGGGCGACGTCGCGAGCATCGCGTTTCCCGCCATCTCCACCGGCGTGTACGCCTTCCCGAAACCGCTGGCCGCCGAGATCGCGATGGACGCGATGCAGCGCCACGAGTCCTGGTTCGAGCGCATCATCGCCTGCGCGTTCGACGCCGAGACCGAGCAGCTGTACCAGGCTGCGCTCGGCTGAGCGCCGACCACGATCGAATCAGCGAGCCACCTCTCCGTCATGCGCACCGCACTTCGCACGCTCGCGTACTCGGCACTCCTCGCGCCGGCGATCGCCTCGGCGCAGCTGCCGACCAATCAGCGGCTGTACGACACCGTCACCAGCATGCCCGACCTTCGCGCGAGCCGCATCGCGAAGTTCGAGGCCGAGCCGGTCGTGACGGGCCGCGTGATCTTCCTCGGCAACAGCATCACGCAAGGGGGAGATTGGGCGAGGCTCACCGGCGACAGCACGGTGATCAACCGCGGCATCGGCGCCGACGTCACGTTCGGACTTCGCGGCCGGCTCGCCGACGTCACGAAGCGGAAGCCGAGCAAGTTGTTCGTCCTCATCGGCATCAACGACATCAGCAAGGACATCCCCGACGCCGTGATCGCCGCGCAGTACCGCGCGCTCGTCGACAGCGTGAAGAGCGCGAGCCCGGGGACGAAGATCTTCGTCCAGAGCATCCTGCCGCTCAACCCATCGGTGAAGAACTTCCCGCAGCACTACGACAAACAGCCCCGCGTCGTCGCCGTGAACCGCCTCATTCGGCAGATGGCGCGCGAGACGGGCGCGACGTACATCGACCTCTGGCCGATCTTCGTCGACCGGCAGAATCGGCTCGACGCGAGTCTCACTGGCGACGGTCTGCACCTCAATCGTCAGGGCTACGAGCGCTGGGTGCGCTTACTGCGGCAGCGCCACTACCTGTAGCTCGCCGACAATACCGGTCGTATGATTGCCGCCTCACCAGCCGATTCGAGGCGTCCAATGCACATCCGTTCCGCGATCGCGCTCATCGTTACCGCACTGAGTGCTCCGACGTGCACCGAGCTTGATCCGATGCAGCCGGCCACGTCGCCGCAAACAGCGCTTGCGGCGGCCGGCGACACCGTCGCGGTCTGGATGACGACGGGCAACAAATCCGCCCTGCTCGCGAAGCAGCCGACTTTGACCTTCGGCACCGCGACGAACAACAGCCCGACGATCACCGTCGACGGCGCGACGACGTATCAGACGATGGCGGGCTTCGGGTACACGCTCACCGGTGGCAGCGCGTTCGTCATCAACAGGATGCCCGCGGCGGCGCGCGATGCACTCCTGCGCGAGCTGTTCACGCGGGACTACGCCTCGCTCGGCGTCAGCTACCTGCGGCTGAGCATTGGCGCGTCCGATCTCAGCGCCTCGCCCTTCACCTACGACGAAGTGCCCGCCGGTGGGACCGATCCCACGCTCGCCGCGTTCACGCTCGACCCCGAGCGCGCCGACCTGATCCCAGTGCTGAAGCAGATCCTAGCGATCAATCCGAACATCCCGCTGCTCGCCACACCATGGACGGCGCCGCGATGGATGAAAGACAACGGCGCGTACGTCGGAGGGAGCCTACTGCCGGCGAATTACGCGGCGTACGCCCAGTACTTCGTGAAATACATCGAGGCGATGAAGGCCGAGGGGATCACCATCGCGGCCATCGCCGTGCAGAACGAGCCACTCAACCCGAACAACAACCCGAGCATGATGATGACCGCAGCCGCGCAGGCGACGTTCATCAAGAATCATCTCGGTCCGGCGCTCCAGGCCGCCGGTCTGACGACGAAGATCTTCCTCTACGACCACAACGCCGATCATCCGGAGTATCCGCTCGAGATCCTCAACGATCCGGCCGCCAAGGCGTTCGCCGACGGCTCGGCGTTCCACCTGTACGGCGGCACGATCGACGCGCTGACCACCGTTCACAACGCACATCCCGACCGCAACGTCTACTTCACCGAGCAGTACACGGCGAGCAACGGCAGCTTCTCGGGCGATCTGCGCTGGCACGTGCGCAACCTCGCCGTCGGCGCGCCGCGCAACTGGAGCCGTACGGTGCTCGAGTGGAACCTGGCGAACGACGAGACCTTCGGTCCTCACACCGCCGGCGGCTGCAGCACCTGCCTCGGCGCCGTCACGATCAACTCGTCGTCCGCGGTGGTGACGCGCAACGTGGCGTACTACATCATCGGTCATCTATCGCGCTTCGTCGACGCGGGCGCCCTGCGGGTCGCGAGCACCGCGACCGGCGGCTCGAAGACGACGTCACTCGCCAACGTCGCCTTCCGCACCCCTGCTGGCCGCTACGTGCTCGTCGTGATGAACGATGGCAAGACGACGCAGACGTTCAACATCGCGTACGCGGGCCGACGAGTGACGCATTCGCTCACCGTCGGATCGGTCGCGACGTACGTGTGGTAGTAAAGGGAGCGGGGTCGCGGGGGCGCGGGGGCGAAACTGACTGACGCGGAGTCGTCGCCGCTCAGCCCTCTCGTTACGGCAGTCGCGCCATTCCTCGACTCGCTGCGCTCGCTCGGAATGCGAAGGGGCCTTCGCTCACTCACAATGACACTGCCCCGCGCCCTCGACGTATCTCTGTGCAGTCCGCAGCGATCAATTCCACACTCGCGCACCCGCGCACCCGCGCACCCGCGCACCCGCGCACCCGCGCGTCACACAGCGCTCTCACGCGCCACGCGCCGCGTCAGGTAGCGGCGCCGGCCATCGAGCTGCAGCACGAGCACGATCACCGTCAGGAGCATGAACGCCGCGATCCACGGCGCGTGATTCTTCGTTGGGATCTGATACGCCAACGCGTGTGCCACCGTCAGCGCGGCGGCCCAGTACGTCCACCGCTGCCACGACTTCCAGCGTCGCGTGCCGAGCGTGCGCAGCGAGACGTCGTTCGAGACGGCGAGCAGCAGCACGAGCAGCAGTCCCGCCGCGAGCCCCGTCCAGTTCGCGAAACCGAAGAGATCGTGGCGTAGCGGGATCGCGTGATCGCCGTCGGGATACAGGAAGTACTTCCAGAACTCTCCGGCGAAGTGCACCTGCAGTCCGGTCACCACGTGCGCGAGGCCGAAGATGGCTCCCCAGATTCCGACGTCGCGCCGCAGGTCGGTGCTCGCCGGCGCAGGACGTCCGCGTCGCAGGCGCCACGGACCGATCGACATCGCCCAGGCGATGAGCACGACGCTCACGTATCCGGTCGCCATGCTCAGCCGATAGACGAGCTGGCGTCCGTCTGGAGACGCGACGGCACGCATCACGGCGAGGTGCACGACGAGCGCGACGCCGAGAATTCCCGCGTTGCGCCACAGCCGCCGCGTCCAGTAACCCGCGCGCCCCGGACTCATGCGTGCGCGGCTCGCTGCGAGGCCGAGCCCGCCAAAGCTCCAATTCCCGAGGTCGCTAGCCGGCGTGATGTGCCCACGTCTTGCATTGGTATGGCGTCGTACATCCTTGGAGGATCACCCTGTGAAGATCAGCGTACGTATCGCGGCACTCGCCGCTGCTCTCTCGCTCTATGGCGCCGCCACCGCTGGCGCCCAGGCGCAGGCGGATACGAACAAGCCCGGTGGATTGAACAAGGTCGCGCACGACGTCAGCAAGACCGCCAAGAAGGCGGGGCGCGACACGAAGGCCGAAGTCAAGCGGGCCGGCAGCAAGGCGCACAACACGCTCACCGACGCCGGCAACGAGACCAAGACCGTCCTCAAGAAGACGACGGGGATCAAGGGCTCGCAGGCCGAGCATCCGGGTGGGCTGAACAAGGTCGCGCGTGACATCAGCAAGACCTCGAAGAAAGCCGGAAGCGACATCAAGGCCGAGAAGAACCGTGTGAAGAGCAAGGCGCACGGCGCGGCGACCGAGACCGGCAAGAGCATCAAGGACACGGTGCTGAAGCAATGACCTGAGGCATTGGGTCGCCGCAACGGCGGCGGCCCGACCTCCAACGTTCACCGTGGTCCGGATGCGCGTGGGAAGCGAGGCGACAGCCTCAGCGTCCCACGCGCATCGTGCCTTGCATGGTCACGTAGTGACCGGGGAAGGTGCACACGTAGGTGTACTCTCCCGATGTCGTCGGCGCGACGAAGTAGATCGCCTCCGACTTCTGTGGCTCGAGCAGCGCAGTATGGAACAGCACGTCGGCGGAACGTGGTACGTAGTCCATCTTTGCGCCGTCGAGCCCGAGCCGCATCGCCTGCTCGCCGACCTTCGTCGCCGTCCCCGGCTTCACGACGACGAGGTTATGAAGCATGTCGCTGCTGTTCGAGAAGTCGAGCTTCACGCGTGCGCCAGGCTTCACGTCGAACGCGGGGAGATCGAACTTGAGCCCCTCGACGCCCTGCACGCTCACGGTCTGATCGACGGTGCCGTTCCAATCGGCCGGCATCGACGTCACGTGCTTCGCCAGCGCGTCACCGCCCGCTGCGCCATTCGTCGCGCCCGTGGTACCGCTGCGCGGCGCTGACGGAGGAGCGGCCGGATTCGACTCGGGAACGCGCGTCGGCGCGCTGCCGGCAGCCACGTTCGACGTCGCCGCGCGCGCCGGTGCCGCATTCACGGCGACCGTCTTCCCGCCCGGGATCTGGTTCACCGTGTAGTAGCCGACGTCGTGCAGCAGCGGCGTGCCGCCGTCCGCCGCGCGCACGCCGCTCATCCGGATCTCGTGGACGTACCACTGCCGCAGCGAGTCCACGGCGATGCGCACGCTGCGTCCGTCCTTCGACACGATCGCGGCGCGCACGGCGTGCGCGCTCTGGTTGATCACCGGTGAGCCGTAGATGTGGTGGTACTTGTAGATGAAGCTGCTCACCGCCCAGCTCGCGGGATTCTCGGCGGTCGCGCGGTCCACCGGCGCGGTGAAGAACACCTCGAAGCCGTCGGGCCGCACTTCCACGTGGTGCGGCTCGAACGGTGTCTTCCCCGTCCAGACGAGCCGCTGCAGACCGTATTGCGCGCGTCCCGTCGCGCCCCAGCCCCGGCTCGTCTGGCCGACGTACATCGAGCCGTCCTTTCCCCACACTTCGCGGAACACGCCCGATACGAACCCTTCGCGGAAGGGAAACACGATGCCCTGATACACGCCGTTCACCTTCTCCAGCGCGACGCGCATGATCTTGCTGTGGCCCTGGTCGCCGACGAACAGCTGGCCGGCGAACGGACCGAACGCGCCGCGCGTCGAGTCGACGAGGATCGCCGATGTCGAGATGCCGAGTATCCCGTGTGGGAACCACACGGCCGGCGTCTTGAGGTGCGGAATCGTCTTCGCGGCTTCGAACTTCGGCTCGCCGTTGTCCGGGATGTCGCTGACCTTGAGCGTCACCGGTGAGCCGGGCTCGCCGCTCCACTTGAGCCCCTTCGGGTTGCCGACGAAGTCGCCACGCTCGACGTGCGTGATTCCGCCCGAGCCGACCCAATCGCCCTGGTTCTCCGAGTAGAACAGATCGCCTTCGAGGTTGTAGCCGAAGCTCGACGG
>Ga0070664_100004764_pt1 | contig 10874 bp, 9 predicted proteins | sample KBSC73metaG_FD_65863 | JGI IMG/M metagenome (GOLD analysis project Ga0070664, IMG submission 65863) | Corn rhizosphere microbial communities from Kellogg Biological Station, Michigan, USA - KBS C7-3 metaG | ecosystem: Host-associated > Plants > Roots > Rhizosphere > Soil ... | reverse complement strand
CGGGCTGCCCGCGGGCGTCGTCAACATCGTGACGGGCGATGGCCGCACCGGCGAGGCGCTGGTGAAGCACCCTGACGTGAATAAGATCGCCTTCACCGGCTCGACCGAGGTGGGCCGCATCATCCGCCGCGCCACGGCTGGCAGCGGCAAGCGTCTCTCGCTGGAGCTGGGCGGCAAGTCTCCCTTCGTGGTCTTCGACGACGCCGATCTCGATTCGGTCGTCGAGGGCGTGGTGGATGCCATCTGGTTCAATCAGGGGCAGGTCTGCTGCGCCGGTTCGCGCCTGCTCGTGCAGGAGAGCGTCGCCGACCGGCTGCTCGCCAAGCTGCGCGCGCGCATGGAGAAGCTGTGCGTGGGCGACCCGCTGGACAAGGCGGTGGATATTGGCGCCATCATCGCGCCGGTGCAGTTGGAGAAGATCACCCGATTGGTGCAGCAGGGTGTGGACGAGGGCGCGCAGATGTGGCAGCCTTCGTGGTCCTGCCCAACCGATGGCTATTTCTTCCCGCCGACGCTCTTCACCGAGGTCGCGCCGTCCTCGACCATCGCGCAGGTGGAGATCTTCGGCCCGGTGCTCGTCGCGATGACCTTCCGCACGCCCGCCGAGGCGGTGGCGCTGGCCAACAACACCAACTATGGCCTCGCCGCCAGCGTCTGGAGCGAGAATATCAACCTCGCGCTCTCGGTTGCCGGGCAGATTCAGGCCGGAACCGTCTGGATCAACTGCACCAACGTCTTTGACGCCGCCTCTGGCTTCGGCGGCTACCGCGAGAGTGGCTATGGCCGCGAGGGTGGGCGCGAAGGCCTTTACGAATACCTCAGGCCAATGTGGGAGGTTGCGGCGGACAATGCCGGTTCGCAGGCCGCGGAGGCCAACGGCAGCAACCGCTCGCGCCGCCGCGCCGCAATCGCCACCAATGGAGCGCATGCCGAGCCAAACGGGCACGCGCACAGCAGCCACGAGAGCCATGACGGCAACAGTGGCAGCGGTGGATTCGCCGCTACGGCCTTCGGCGCGCCGCCCATTGACCGCACGGCAAAGCTCTTCATCGGCGGCAAGCAGGCGCGGCCAGATTCAGGCTACAGCCGTGAGATTTTCGGCCCGAGCGGCGAGGCGCTGGGTGAGGTTGGCGAGGGCAACCGCAAGGACATCCGCAACGCCGTCGAGGCGGCCCACAAAGCCAGCCCCGGCTGGTCAGGCGCCACCGCGCACAACCGCGCCCAGATTCTCTACTACATCGCCGAGAACCTGGCTGTGCGCGCCGAAGAGTTCGCCGCGCGCCTGGTCGCGATGACTGGCTGCTCGCAGGAGGAGGCGGACCGCGAGGTGGAGACGTCTATCGAGCGGCTCTTCAGCTACGGCGCCTGGGCCGACAAGTACGACGGCGCGATCCACCGCACGCCGCTACCCGGCATGACGCTGGCCGAGAACGAGCCTATCGGCGTGATGGCGCTGATCTGCCCGGAGGAGCGTCCGCTGCTGGGTTTCGTCTCGCTGGTGGCTCCAACTATCGCGATGGGCAACGCGGTGATCGCCATTCCCTCTGAGCGCCATCCGTTGAGCGCGACGGACTTCTACTCCGTGCTGGAGACCTCGGACGTACCGGCTGGCGTGGTCAACATCGTCACTGGCCCGTGCGACACGCTGGCGAAGGTGCTGGCCCAGCACGACGACGTGGACGCGATCTGGCACTTCGGCTCCGCCGAGGGCGCCCGCGCCGTGGAGGATGCCTCCGCTGGCAACATGAAGCGCACCTGGGTCTCCCACGGCCACCCCCGCGACTGGCTGGACGCCGCACAGGGCGAGGGCCGCGAGTTTCTGCGCGAGTCCACCCAGGTCAAGAACATCTGGATACCCAGCGGGGAGTAGCGTCGCGCACACAGCGCAGGCGCACAATCAGGAGGCAACCTGACCATGTTCTCGAAGTCCGCGCAAATCTATGATGCGGTCTATAGCGCGAAAGACTACGCGGGCGAGGCTCGGCGGTTGAAAGCCTTTATCGCCGGGCATAAGCGCTCGGCAGGCAACACGTTGCTCGATATCGCCTGCGGAACCGGAGGTCACGTTCCCTATCTGCGCGACGATTTTCTCTATGAAGGCTTGGATCTTGACCCTCAGATGCTGGCTGTCGCGCGAGAGCGCAATCCGGGAATCGCCTTTCACCAGGGCGATATGACTGATTTCGATCTGGGTCGCCAGTTCGATGTGGTCACCTGTCTCTTCAGCTCGATTGGCTATGCGGGCGTTGTGGAGAAATTGGAGCAGGCGATTGCCACCATGGCGCGCCATCTGCTGCCCGGCGGTGTTCTCCTGGTCGGGCCGTTCTTCTCGCCGGAAGTATGGCATGTCGGGCAGCCGCACGCCATTTTCGTAGACCAGCCGAATCTCAAGATCGCGCGGATGAATGTCAGCGGGCGGCGCGACAACATCGCTCTGCTCGACTTCCACTATCTGGTTGCCTCGCCCGAAGGTATCGAGCATTTCACCGAGCACCACGAGCTGGGCCTCTTCACCGACGCGGAGTACCGACACGCATTCACCAGTGCGGGGCTTGATGTCGTCCACGATACCGAAGGGCTGATCGGTCGCGGCCTCTACATCGGGACACAACCACTTGGCTGATCGACTATGCTTCGCTACTGCTCCTGGTTGGACACCTGGATGATCGGCAGCAGTGAATGGTCGATCTCGCTGAGACGCTCCGGGCCAAGAGCGACGACCTCGGCATGCAGGCGGCGCGCGTCCGCGATGAGCTGCGCGACCTCCACCCGGCGACAGCGTGGCGCGAACGGCTCCAGATAGTCGGCCCCTGAGGCGAGCTTGAGCAGCGCGCCGCGGTGATTGCCTCGCAGCAAGTGGTAGCAGCCGACACCGACTTGCAAGATGCCCTTCGCCAGCACGCGGATTGTCCCCGGCTCGTGGTTCCACAGCGCTTCGAGCGTCTCGTGGCATTCGAAGTACTCACGCTGATTGAACTGCTCGATGCCGTGAAGCAACTCAGGCGGGGGCGGGTCGGAGCAGCGCGCGATCAGGTCGGCATCACGTGGCGGGGGCTTGCGCGCGTTATAGGGACGCCGGGCCCGCGGCTCGCCGGATGATGTATCGCTCATGGCTACAGAGTTCCTTGGTGCCAGGAACAGCAGAGGGCGACTGTTGCCAGCCGCCCCCAGATGATGAAATGTGACACCGCTGCTGTCACGACGCGCCCTGATCGAGCTCCTTGTGCCGTAGTCGTCGGCTCAAGATGGCCAGCAGCTTGATGGCAATTTCCGGCTGTTCGCGCAACGCCGCCCGGAAGTCCCAGACGGGGATGGCAAGAGCGCGCGAGGGCTCGAGGGCGACGGCGGTCGCCGTGCGAGGCAGGTCGTCGAGCAGCGACATCTCGCCGAGGACCGCGCCACGCTCGAAGGTGCCCAGATCGCGGACGCCGCCATCTGGCGCCTGCTGGGTGATTTGCACCTTGCCGCTGGTAATGATAAACAATCCGATGCCCGTCTCGCCCTGACGCAACAGCGTGGCTCCAGTTGGGTAGTCACGTTCGCGGCAGTTGACGGAGAGCACCTGAAGCTCATGCTTTGTCAGATCATGAAAGAGTGGTACCTGGGCAAGTATGTCTTCGTACATCTGCGCTGGCTGCCTTTCTCCGAACATACAGCCGCCTGCGCGCCGCGCCCAACGAAAGCCGCGTGCGACCGCAAGGGTTGTAGTCATTGTACCGTACAGGATACATGACGTCTATCGTGGTCTGGATATTACCCGCGCGAACGTGCCAGTCTTTGTCGGCTAGCGTCTGCCGCCGTCATCGCCATCCGGGCCGTATGGGTCGCGCCGCCAGTTATTGTTGAACTGCGAGTTGCCACCCCCGCGTGACATACCACGAGACTGCGGTCCGCGCTGTGGGGGTTGGTTATCGCCAAACTGCATCCGACCCATCGGCGGGCCAGGTGGCAGCTGATTCTGGCCAGGCTGTGGCATCGCGGGCATCGGTGGCATCCGCCAGTCCTGTCCGCCGTTCATCGGCGGCATCATCTGGCCCTCATTGCCACCACCATAGCCGCCGTTGTAGGCGTCATACTCGCCGTAGCCACCACCGTAGCCGCCGCCATTGCCACCATAGCCGCCGTAGCCGTTACCCATGCCAGCGCCCGCCATGCCGCGCCGGTCCGTGTTTGGCCCCATCGGCATCCCACCTGGAGGCATCATACCGGGCTGGCCCATCGGGCGAATCGAACGCGTGCCCTGTGGGCTCATCCCCCCATTCGGCATCATCATGCCGCCGTCCATGCCATTCATCCCGTTCATGCCATTCATGCCCATACCAGCGCCAGCGCCGACCATGGCCGCGTCGTCGTGGCCGGAGGTGGTTAGCTTGCGCGGGGCGCGGCGCGAGCCGACGAGTTGTTGCAGCTGGCGCACGATCAGTTCGAGGCGCTCAGCGCTTTCGGCGGTCTGCTGTGAGTTGCCCGCGACTTGCTCGGCAATCTCGATAACCGCCTGCATCGCGCCGCCCATCCGGTCGTACTGCGCCGACTGCTGGCGGCTCGACTGGCTAATATCGCGCACCGAGCGGGTCATATAGGCGATGAGTGACTCGAACTGGCCCGGCGGCATCTCGCCGCGACGCTGGATGACCTGATTGCCCATCTGGGCAAGTTGATCGGAGCGCCGCGAAATATCCTGTGCCGCTTCGGTGAAGTTTTGCAGCGCCTTGTTGATGGCGTTCACCGCCCAGACCTGCTGTGCCGCGCCATCCGCCTGCTGAGTGGCGATGTTGCCGATGCGCTCAGACGCATGGCTGACCGATGCCGCCGCGCGTTGCAGCGTATTGACGATCACTCCGGCAAGCAGCAGCGCCAGAATGACACCGGCGATCATGATGATGATGCCCAGCAGCAGCAGCTCGACGGTCGTGCTGCGCTCGAAGGCGGTCACGGTGTCGAGTGGAACGGCGGTTGAGATGACGCCAATTAACTGGCCCTGCGGGTTCAGCATCGGGCTGTAGTCGGCATAGTACTGCTGGCCGTTGATATCGTCGATGCCGAGCCACTCACTCGCGTTGGACTGGAGCTTCATATGGCCGCCGACGCTCGTCGGCAACTGGACGCTGGTGTCACGTGGAGCCGCTACGTCGCCAGACGAGCCGGGCTTGGGCAGCGTTGTCGAGACACGCACGCATGGTGTGAAGTCGCCCTTGGCGTTGGCGCACTGATAGACCGAGACGGTGCCGCCAATCAGCTGCTTCACACTATCCACGTAGTCGGTGTCGTCGTTGAGCGGGTATTTGCCGAAGTTGACGTCGTTCGGGCCGCCGAAGTTCTTCCCTGAAGATGGAGAGTCCACCACCAGATGGTTGTCCGCGGATATCGAATAATTCTCGCCGTACTGGGTCTGTAACACCAGTACCGCGATTTTCATATTATCCTGCTCCTGGCTCTGCGCCTGTTGCAGGGCATAATTGCGAATGGCATTATCCGCGATGAAAAGCGTTGCCGCTGTACTCAAAACGGCGCTCAAGAGCACAATCAGTGTCAATTGAGCGCGAATACCGAGTCGCGACCGTCTTTGAAGCATTGCCCTTTAGCCCTCCTGCACCCGGCCGGGTCCGGTGTCGCCACATCCCTCGCCACCTGTCACACAGACCATGCCTCTCATGCACTCTCTACTGCGAGATAACGGATTGATATACGCATATGGCTTCACTGTCTGCAAAAATCCTACCATTTGGCTGGTTTGCGCGTCTTGCTGATTAGCCCATGTATACCTCATCTCGTCCCAATCTCGTCCCATCGTCAGCGACGAAATTGAATCAAACCAAGGAGCGCCAGATGTTGCAGCACCGCATAAATCTCGCGTTCGCTGCGATGTGTCAGTCGTACAAGGTCCAGCATACTGCGCTGCCCGTTGATGAGCAGCAGTATCATGCGTTCGCGGCGGTCAAGCGGAAGCTGCTCGATAGGCTCGGCGATGCCGGTCTGGTAGGGTATGGATTCGAGCAGGTCTGGACGAAATCCATTTGAGCCAGGCAGATTCGACGCCGTGGAATTTGGCGGTGTCTGCCGGTAATAAGGATCACTGGGGTTCGGCGCGCCCCCGCCGGGATAGCCAGTATTCGGCGACTGTTGTGGGTAGCCAGTATTCGGTGATTGTTGTGGGTAGCCAGTATTCGGTGATTGTTGTGGGTAGCCAGTATTCGGTGATTGTTGCGGATAGCCGGTATTGGGTGGTTGCTGTGGATACCCAGCGCCGTATGGGGGGTAAGGAGGCGGGCCCGGATTTTGCGGGTACTGTGGGGGAACTGACGGGGCATAACCTGGGCTGGAAGTATAGCCGCCGTACGATGGCCATGAACCAGTGCCTGAAGGCAGTGGCGTCGTCCCATATTGGGCGCCGTCGCTCGACGAGTAATAACCATCGGGTTCAGCGCCATCTGAGGCGATCTCGTCGAACGAATACATGCACTCGCCCCATCCCATGAGGGCGTTCATGGCATTTTCACCCACCATCTGCCCAAATAACACCGAGGCCGCCTGGCCATTCACGAAGCGAATCTGGCCCATCTGCCGCGCGGAGTCTTGTCCGCGAATCGCCCGCAGAATGCCACTCTGGCGGGAGAGTGTGATCATCTGGATGATGTTGCTCAAACGCATTGTGGGTACAAAACGTGCTGCCATTCTCCATGCTCCTTATACCGCGATGATACATTCGTCATCAGGAAGAGCATCGTAAGCGGCAAGGGCTGCCGCCCCGGCTCATCCACTAGCGGCAACAGGAGCGCGTAGCATCGTTGCTAACATTGCTCCCGCAGCACATAACCCATCACCCTACTCGATCCACACCACCTCAGACGACAATGGCAGAGTCTTTGCTTCCCGTCAGGTTTTAGATTTTCCGCACCATACGCGATTCTTGGATGCTATTCGTTGGATCCAGAACAGGCCTTTTTCATTGGCGCACAACGTGGCTAAGATGTCGCAGGCTCACCATTCGCAACGACTGGCGTTGTCCCAGGAGTATCGAGCGCCTGTTCATCGGTCGCCTCAAGCTCCGCCAGCCGCTGGCGCAGTTGTTCCGCCAGATCGTGATATTCTACTGCGCGTTGCTCATCCCACTTCGGCATCTTTGCGTCATGAGCGCCACTCACAACCGCACGATCAATCAGCCCGGCATAGAATTCATATGCCTGGATCTGCAGCTTGATGAGCTCACGTTCGCTTAATGGTTCTGACATGTCACGTCCCCTACCAGGCCAGCCACTTCCCCTGCCCGCACTGTTTATCGAGGTAACAGTATACCCCGTAATCTCGCATAGCGTAACACAGCCCATGCAATGGGTCAAGAATCCCGCGCTGGATGCACTATGGCATCACGTTGGCGTCATCATGGCCGCAGCCGCATGTATAGGCCGTGTCGCACATAGAACACCATGCATGCTTTCCTATGTTGAATTCCACGGAGGCGCTTTCGTTTATGCCCTCCCCCGGCGGACGGCCACGATCTGCGCCAGGATGGCCAGCGCGATCTCTTCGGGCGTTTGCGCGCCGATGTTGATGCCGATGGGACCGTGGATGCGCCCGATCTGCTCATCGGTCACGCCCGCCTCGCGCAGCCGACGGTCGCGGCGCTCGCGGGTGCCACGGCTGCCAATCGCGCCGACATAGCTGGCGGGCGAGTTCAGCGCCGCCTTGAGCGCGGGCACGTCGAACTTGTCGTCGTGGGTCAGTACGGCAACTGCCGTCGCGCTCGACATCGGCAGATGCGCGATAGCCTCGTCGGGCCACTCCAGCAGCAAATCGTCGGCGTCGGGGATGCGCTCGCGGGTAGCGAACGCCTCGCGCGGGTCGATCACCGTCACGCGATAGTCCAGCGTCTTCGCCAGGCGCGTCAGCGGGATCGTAATGTGGCCCGCGCCGACGACCACCAGTGTCGGTTCCGGGGGGTAGACCGCGAAGAAGACCTGAGCGGCTTTCTCGGCAATGTCCACCGTCGCCATCGCCGACTCACCTGTGCGCAGCAGGTCGCGCGCCTTCGCCGCCACGGCGGCGTCCAGGGCGATATCGCCTGAGCTGCCCACCAGCTCTCCCTGTTCGGGGACCAACATACTGGCGCCCGGCGTTGCGCCGTCCTCCTCCGGCGCGCTGATGACGACGGCGCGGACGATGGGCTGCTGCGCTTTGAGGGCCGCGGCCAGCGGTTCGAGGTTGGCGAGCCGCTCGACGAACACCTCGATCTGGCCGCCGCAAGAGAGGCCAATCTGCTCGACATTCTGCTCCTCGGTGATGCCGTAGGAGAGAATCTTGGGCTGGCCGGTACGGAGCGTTTTGAGACCTACCTCGATCACCGCGGGCTCCACGCATCCGCCGCTGACCGAGCCCGCGATATCGCCCGCCGCCGTGAGCGCCAGGGTGGCGCCGACGCCGCGCGGCGCCGAACCAACAATCGATATCACACTGGCAATGGCAATCGGCTTGCCCTCACGGTGCCAGCGCTCAAGCTCAGGCAAAACATCGCGCATCGTCGCCCTCTCTTTCTCCCTGTGTGCGAAACGCGCCTAGCGGTCGCGGTCTATCTTCGCCTGCTCCACTCCATCAGCTTGGCTCATTGCAGTCTCAGCGGTATCTTTCTGTGCCGCTCCGCGCTGATAGGCCGCGCGCAGCTCGCTCATCATATCTTCGCGGCGGGTATACAGTTCGCGGCGCGGCCGTGGCTTCGCCCGGCTGACGGCATAGGCGGCGATCAGCGGGAAAGCGATGGTCGTATCGGCATAGACGACGACCGACTCATCCAGTTGCTCTGGCTTGATCTTCCCCCACGAAACCGCCTCGGATGGCGTCGCGCCGGAAAGCCCGCCCCAGTGTGGCGCGTCCTGCGTGATCTGGATGAAGTAGTCGTGGCCGCCCTTGTTGATGCCCAGCACCTCCCACAGCTGCGGCTGCGTCTGGAGGTAGAAGTTCTTGGGCGAGCCGCCGCCGAGGATGATGACACCGTTGCGCGTCGCCGCCTGCACGATGGCGGTTGTCTCGTGGACATCGTAGAGCGGGTCGATGGTCAGCGCGTTGCCATCCAGTTGGTGTCGGGCGAGATTCATGCCGATGGACGAGTCGCCCGGCGACGAGGTGTAGATGGGCACATTCCATTTGGCCGCCATCGCCAGCACCGAGTGTTCCGGGTCAACGCCAAGCTCCAACAGCCGCTGCCCGATCAGGTGATGCAGCTCGGCGGTGGACATGGGCCGCTGTGGGAAGGTCTTGAAGATCTCGCGCAGGAAGCGGTCGGTATCCAGCAGCACCTCATCGAGGAAGAGCACGTCGTAGATGCGGATGACACCCGCCTCGTGCAGCTCCGGGTCGTTCAGCTTGAAGCTGCCCCGGTGCAGCGCGTAGTTGAGCGCGTGGTGGATGTCGTGATAGAGGTTCGCGCCCGTGCTGACCATGAAGTCAATCGCGCCCCGCTCCATCAGCGTGATGATGCTGCCGCCGACTCCGGCGGGCGTCATGGCGCCGGCGATGGTGAGACAGACGGTAACATCCTGCTTCGGGTCGAGCATCCGCTGAGCATAGAGGCGCGCGGCCTCATTGATGCGTCCAGCGTTATAGGCCTGAAACGAGCTATCCAGCAGATCGGCGACGGTCATGTCGGGTGCGAGGCGATGGGGCACGATTCGCTCGCCGGTCAGGTATTCTTCGGCGGACAGCGCCACCTGCTCGTCCTCGTGGTCATGCTCTTGGTTATTGTTGTGGCCCTCTGGCGCTGGCCCGTCATGCATGCGGTGGGGCACGGAATCCTCTCTCTCGCTTCACCTGGCTCGTGGAGGCGCTGGTGGCATACGCCGCGCTCGATGCTTGAGTATATCACTGCTGCCTGGATGTGACGCGATTGAGAGGATTAAGAGCATTGAGGCGATTGAGAGGATTTTACGGCTTACAGGCCGTCCTGGGTAAGCGGTGGGGTGGCCTCTCTCCGCGCACGGCGCCAGGGCCACTCGCCATTGATCTCAACTTCCAGCGACCAGCTCAGGAAAGTCCGAACGAGGACGATGAGACCGAGCACACTGATGCTCTGAAGTGTTGGCTCTATCGTCACCGTGCGGATGATATCGGCTGCGATGAACAGTTCCAGACCGACGAGGATCGCGCGGCCCAGCCCCTGCCGGAGATTCCGGTACGCCACACTCTGCTCGCCTATGTGTGGGATAACACGGAGCAGATAGACGACAAGCGCGGCGACTGTGCCAATCAGCAGTGCGGCGAGTCCGCCGATGTCGAAGATTCTGGCGAGCAGCTCGACGAGCGTGGAGAAGTTCATATCCGTGCTCGCTAGGGAACGCCAGGCAAAGCCGTTCGATAGATGCCACTGGTCTCCAGGATGCGTCCGGTGATGACCTCCTCGAAGCGCTCGCTCGCGGAGATGGCGTCCTCGTCATCATCGGCTTCGTCCAGCAACACCTCAGCCAGCGAGCCAGTGATGACCGGAGCGCGCACGACGGGTGACGGGCTGACGAACGCTTTGCGCAGCGCGATGACGTAGTCGGGCGGCTCGATGACCCACGGATCACTCGCGGTATCGTCGCTATAGGTGGCGCTGCCATCTTGCTGCGGTGGGACATCAACGAGACGGAGGCGCGGCGTGCTATAGGAGAGGCGTCGCGGGCGGGCGGCCCGGAGGTCGGGCGCGGTATCTCCCCAGTCCTCAAGGGTTGTGGCAGTCTCGAATCCTGCCGCGACCGCATGGGCGCGGAGCCAGGCGTCGCCGCCGATGATGACGGCTACTTTGCCAAGCTGGTGGCAGCGGGCATAGAGCGCGTCGAGCATTCTCGTCTCGTGCAGGCAGGTGCGCTCGTTGACCGGAAACGCCAGTGCTACCCGTCGGCCTTTTG
>Ga0070664_100004756_pt1 | contig 10889 bp, 6 predicted proteins | sample KBSC73metaG_FD_65863 | JGI IMG/M metagenome (GOLD analysis project Ga0070664, IMG submission 65863) | Corn rhizosphere microbial communities from Kellogg Biological Station, Michigan, USA - KBS C7-3 metaG | ecosystem: Host-associated > Plants > Roots > Rhizosphere > Soil ... | reverse complement strand
TTCCCGCATCGGCGGTCGAAACCGTTGCCGGGACGGGCCGGGTCTACGTGATCAAGAACGACAAAGTGGAAGAACGCATTGTGACCGTCGGGGAAACCGTCGGTCAGCAAGTGGAAATCACGAGCGGCCTGACCCGCGAGGATACGGTCGCCGCCGCGCCAAAAGGGCATCTGTCAGACGGCCTCGACGTTCGGGCTCGTCGTCTCGCGAAGTGATTAGGAATCAGTCATCATGCAGTGGTTAGCAGCGATATCCGTCAAACGTCCGGTCTTTGCCAGCGTTCTGATTCTCTCGCTCACGATCGTGGGCGCGTTTGCCTTTACGCAGCTTGGACTCGACCGATTCCCCAAGGTCGATTTCCCAACCGTCGTCGTCACGACGCGTCTGCCTGGCGCAGCGCCGGAAGAGGTCGAGACGGAGATCACCGATAAGATCGAAGAGGCGGTCAACACGATCAGCGCCATCGACGAGCTGCGCTCCGCCTCTTCTGAGGGCGTCTCGCAGGTCGTCATCTCCTTTCTGCTCGAGAAGGACGCCGACATCGCCGCACAGGAAGTGCGCGATCGCGTGAACCGCGTGCTGCCGCTTCTGCCGAAGACGATTCAGCAGCCCACGGTCGAGAAGTTCGACCCCGACGCGGCGCCTGTCCTGACGCTCGCGGTCTCGGCGAAGAAGCCGGTGCGCGACATCACCGAATACGCGGACAAGACCCTCCGTCGTCAGCTCGAAAGCGTGAACGGGGTTGGCCAGGTGGTCGTGTCGGGCGGACGTGCACGTCAGATCAACATCACGCTCGATGCGGCAAAGCTTCGCGCCTACAACCTGACCGTCACCGACGTGTCACGGGCACTTCAATCTCAGAATGCCGAGGTTCCGGGCGGGCGTGTCGAGCAGGGCGCTACCGCGCTCACGCTGCGGACCCGAGGGCGTGTCGAATCGCCACAGCAGTTCGGCGACATCGTCGTTCGTCAGAAGGACGCGCACCCAATCCTTCTGCGCGACGTCGCGACCATCGACGACGGTATGGCTGACGCGATGACGAAGGCGAGCCTCAATGGCGAGCCGACCGTCCTCCTCACCGTGCGCCGGCAGTCGGGCACCAACACCGTCCAGGTCGTCGACGCCGTCAAGGCGCGCCTCGCGGAGATCGCCCCGGTCGTACCGGCGGGCTACCACATCCGCGTCGTGCGCGACCTGTCGGAATTCATCAAGGCGTCGGTTCGGAGCGTCGAAGAGCACCTGGTCGTCGGTTCCATTCTTGCCGCTGCCGTCGTCCTGATTTTCCTGTGGAACTGGCGTTCGACGATCATCGCCGCGGTCGCGATTCCGACGTCGATCATCGCCACGTTTGGCTTGATCTGGTACGAGGGCTTCACGCTCAACTCGATGACGCTTCTCGCGCTCACGCTCTCCGTCGGTATCGTCATCGACGATGCGATCGTCGTGCTCGAGAACATCTATCGATTCGTCGAGGAGAAGGGACAATCGCCGCTGCAGGCGGCGGTCGAGGCGACGCGCGAGATCGGGCTCGCGGTGCTCGCGACCACGCTCTCGCTCATCGCGATCTTCGTTCCGGTCGGCTTCATGGGCGGCATCGTCGGCCGCTTCATGACCAGTTTCGGCTTTACGATGTCGTTCGCGATCCTGGTGTCGCTGCTGGTCAGCTTTACGCTGACGCCGATGCTGGCTGCGCGCTGGATCAAGATGCAGCCGCGACCGGCGTCGACTGACGGCCACACCAGCGAGCAGACGTCGAAGGACTCGCGCTTCTTCAGACCTCTGGATCGCGGCTACACGGCGATTCTGCAGTGGTCGCTCCACCATCGCGCAATCGTTGCCGGCGTGGCTGCGCTAGTGCTCTTGAGCAGCGTCCCGTTGTTCATGGTGGCGAACAAGAACTTCCTACCCAACGACGACCAATCGGAATTCGAAGTCGGCTTGCGGGCTCCGGAAGGCACCAGCCTCGACGCAACGGAGATCATTGCGAATCGGCTGGCGACACAAATCCGGCGGCTTCCTGAAGTCGCCTACACGCTGGTCTCGGTTGCCGACGATCCGGCGCAGACGCAGAACTCCGGCACGGTGTACGTTCGCCTCAAGCCGGTCGACGAGCGGCGACGTGATCAGTTCGAGATCATGAACGACGTTCGTGCGAACGTTCTTCCTGAGCTTGGCGCGTCGAATCTGCGCACCGGCGTTCGTCCTGTTGCTACGATCGGGGGCGGTGGCAACCAGAACGCAGAAATCCAGTTCACAATCAACGGACCCGATCTGAAGGCTCTCGAGCGATTCGCCGGCGCCGTTGCGGCGGCGGCAAAGAAGGAGCCGGGCGTCGTCGACGTCGACACGTCGTTGAACGTCGGGAAGCCTGAACTGTCTGTGAGCCTGGATCGGTTGAAGGCCGCGGATCTCGGCGTCCAGGTGTCCGACGCCGCCGAGGCGTTACGGCTCCTCGTCGGAGGCGATCAGGTGACGACCTACAACGAAGGCGGCGAGCAGTATGAAGTCCACGTGCGCGCCGGCGAAGGCGACCGTCAGAGCGCCGCCGGCATTGCGCAGCTGACCGTGCCGTCGAGCCGTGTCGGCAGCGTGCCACTCGAGAACGTGGCGCGCTTTACGCCGGGAAGCGCCCCGTCGGAGATCAACCGGCTCAACCGTCAGCGTCAGGTCACGGTATTCGCGGGGCTGATCCCTGGCGTCTCGCAGACGCCGGCGATGGCAGCGATCACGCGCGCCGCTGACTCGCTGGAGATGGGACCTGGCTACAGCACGCGATTCGCCGGACGATCGCGCGAGCTCGGACGAGCGGCGCAGAACTTCCTGATTGCGTTCGGCCTGTCGCTGGTCTTCATGTATCTGATCCTGGCCGCGCAGTTCGAGTCGTGGCTGCATCCGATCACGATTCTCCTGTCGCTGCCGCTGACGCTGCCGTTCGCGCTGCTGTCGATCATCATCACCCGGCAGTCGTTGAACATCTTCTCGGCGCTTGGGTTGCTGGTACTATTCGGCGTCGTGAAGAAGAATTCTATTCTTCAGATTGATCATGCCAATCAGCTGCGTGAGCGCGGCATGGAGAGGGAGGCCGCCATCGTGCAAGCGAGCCGTGATCGGTTACGGCCGATTCTGATGACCACGTTCGCGTTCGTCGCGGGGATGATCCCGCTGGTGCTCTCGAGCGGGGTGGGGTCGGCGACCAACCGCGCGATTGGATTTGTCATCATCGGCGGCCAGTCGCTGGTGCTGCTGCTCACGCTCGTCGCGACGCCGGTGGCGTACTCGTTGTTCGACGACGCCGCGCGGGTTCGATTCTGGCGCTGGAAGCGCGCCGCGCGGGCGGCAACCGCGACCGCGGCAGTCGTGCTGGCCGCACTCCTCGTCTATCCGTCAAACGCCGCGGCGCAATCGCAGGCGCCCGCGGCACAGCCCAGCGGACCGGTCGTCCGGCTGACACGCGACGAGGCGGTCCGGATGGCCGTGGCCAACAACACGGGCCTCGCCGTCAGCCGTTACGACCCGCAGATCAGCGAGGAACGCGTCGCAGCGGCGAAGGCGGCGTTCCTTCCGACGTTGTCGTCCGCGCTCCAGCGCAACAAGTCGACGACACCGTCCTCGAATCTCTTCTCGGGACAAGACCCGCTGAAGAGCGACTACTGGTCGGGAACGGCGGGGGTTGGTCAACTGCTGCCGTGGGGCGGTTCCAGCTACGACGTCTCGTTCAACGGGGTGCGCTCGGACACGACCAATCCGCTGGCGACGTTTTCACCGGCGCTCACCGGCGCGCTCCAGGCGGTGTTCTCCCAACCGCTGCTTCGCGATTTCAAGACGGATAACCCGCGGGCGCAGCTCGACATTACGACACGCGAACGCGAGATCGCCGATCTTCGACTGCACGAGGGGATCGCCCGCACGTCGGCGGACGCCGAGAGCGGATACTGGGCGCTGGTCGCATCACGCGCATCCGTCGACGTCCAGCAGCGATCGCTCGATCTGGCACTGGAACTCGAGCGCACCAATCGCGCCCGCGTCGACGTCGGCCAGTCGCCGCCGCTCGATCTCGTCGCGGCACAGGCCGAGGTGGCGCAGCGGCGTGAGAACCTGATCGTCGCGCGAACGAACGTGCTTCAGGCGGAAGACCTGCTGCGATCGCTCATTTTCGAGCCTGGTCGGTCCGATTTCTGGACCGCGCACATCGAGGCGACAGACGCGGTGCCACCGGCCGCTGCACCGCCAGACGTCGACGCAGCGGTACGACGCGCATTGAACGAGCGGCCTGATCTTGCCGAGGTCCGCAAACAGATCCAGATCGGCGACACGAACGTGTTGCTTTCGAAGAACCAGACGCTGCCTGACCTACGCCTCCAGGCCACTTACTTGACGAACGGCCTCGGCGGCACGCAACTGATTCGCACCGGCGGGTTCCCTGGAACAATCGTCGGCACGGAGAAGACGTCGTTCGGCACGGTGCTCAACCAGGTGCTGACCGCGGACTTTCCCACCTGGACTCTCGGCTTCACGCTCAGCTATCCGCTCGGCAAGAGCGTCGAGGAAGCCAATTACGCGCGGGCGAAGCTGGAACGCGATCAGACTCAGGCCCGGTTGCGGGACGCCGAACTGATTGCCGTGCGTCAGGTTCGCGATGCCGCGTTGCGCCTCGAGCAGAATCGTCAGCGGATCGAGACCGCGGAGCTTGGTCGAACACTGGCCCAACAGCGTGTCGACGCTGAGCAGCGTCGCTTCGAAGTCGGGATGTCGACGAGTTTTCTCGTGATTCAGGCGCAGCGCGATCTGGCGGAAGCAGCCAACAACGAGCTGCAGGCGAAGCTCGCCTACCAACTGTCCGCCGTGGCATTCGAGGCAGCGCAGACGACCAGCGGGCCTCTCAGCCGCTGACAAAAAGGTGGCTGGCACCTTTCCGGGAAAGGTGCCAGCCACCTTTTTGTGAGCAGCGTCAGTCCGGGTGGGTGCGCCATGCGTTCAGCCCGCGACCAGTCCGTCTCTGTCGTCGTATTTGGTCTTCGATCTCTCGTATCGAACGATTCGACTGCGGTCGATTGACGTCGTCCAGCCAGGTTGCCGGTCGTGGAACCGGCCAGGGCGAGAGAATGTTGATGTCTTCCGCCGGTCCGTTTCGCACAAGGCTAGACCACTCCCAATCTTCCGCTCGTTCTACAAGCCCGGCACAAAGTGGATTCGCTTCGACGTAGCGACAGACGTTGAGAAAGTGTCGGTCCGTCAGGATGGCGGAATTCTTGAACCGGCCCTGATAGACGTGCCCGCTACCCGAGGTGCCGTGCCGACGCTGGACATCGCGAAGATGCGCATTCATCGCGACCTGCATGTACGCGGAAACTTCCACCCCCTGGACTGGCCACAATACCAAGTGGAAGTGATTCGGCATCAAGCAAAACGAAAGGAGCCGTACTACCGTTCGATCCGCGGCATCCGTCAGCGCCGCGAGAAATCCTAGATAATCCTCCGGGTCTCGAAAGACTTGCGCCCTCCGATTTCCGCGGTTAACGACATGTTGAGGAACTCCGTCCGGACAGCACCGATTTGGTCTAGGCATGCAGTCGGACATTCAACTCGCTTGCCGCTGCGCGCAGACGAGAAAAGGTGGCTGGCACCTTTCCCGGAAAGGTGCCAGCCACCTTTTCAGCAGATCAGCTCAGCGACCAGCCGTGCGGTGAGCGGGGCGAGGAGAATGCCGTTTCGGAAATGCCCGGTTGCATAGATGATCGACGGGTGTTCGGCGGATCGGCGAATGGTCGGAAGACCCGTCGGCGTTGCCGGCCGAAGGCCCACACGTGCCTCGATGAATGTCGCGTCGGCGATCCCCGGCAGCACCTCGCTTGCAGCGTTGAGCAGCTGTTGAACACCTGCGGCCGTGACACGCTCGTCGAAACCCGCATGCTCCACGGTTGCGCCCACGAGCAGCGTTCCATCCACCCACGGTACGAGGTAACAGTGATCGCTCCACAGAACTCGCGTGATTGCCGGTCCCTGCCACTTCACGTACAGCAACTGACCGCGCACCGGGATCACTTCCGTCTCCGGTGCAATCGCGCCTGACCAGCTGCCTGCGGCAACCACCACGAACCGCGCGCGATACGCGCCGTCGCTCGTCGTCAGCCTCACGCCATCGCCGACGCTCGACAACTGTTCGGCTCGACACGAGTCATGGATCGCGGCACCGTGGCGCCGTGCCGCCGCGGCCAGCGCGTCGGTGAGCTGGCCGACGCGGACGTAGCCGTGCTCGGACACGATGAGTCCACCAGAGGTTGGTGCCAGCGCGGGCTCCAATCGACCGATCTCGCTGGCCTCGACCCATCGCGCATCGACGCCCCTCGATCGCGCCCACTCGCCGAGCGTTTTCAGCCGCCGGACCGATCCTGAATCGCGCGCCACTTCGATCGTGCCGCACCGTCGGTACTCGACGGGCAGGTTCGCCTCCTCGGAGACGGTCGCGACGAATCGGTCATACATCCCCAGACTCTCGACCGTGAGCGCCTGAAGTGGTCCTTCCGCCGGCGCCTCGATGAACGGCGCCAGCACGCCCGCCGACGCCTGCGTCGCGCCGCGCCCGACGGCGCGCGCTTCGACCACAACGGTTCTCAGACCGCGCCGTGCCAGTTCGTGCGCAACGGCGCAACCAATAACACCGGCACCCACAATGACGACGTCGCATTCCTGCGAAGTGTGTCCGACCCCGCCCATCAAACGATCATATCGCGGTGCCTCGGCCGACGCTGGTGGCAGCACGATTGCTACGACTCCAGGCAGCATGCTGGCTCACTTCAAAGTTCCGCTCAGCTGGATGGAACTCGCGAAGCGAACGTGGAGCGAAATCTCCGCCGATGATCTGCTGAACCTTGCAGCACAGCAGGCCTACTATTTCTTCTTTGCGCTATTTCCGGCACTGCTGACCCTTATCTCGATCGCCAGCTTCTTTCCCATTCATAACCTGGTCGGACAAACCGTCACGCTGCTCGGCCGCTTCGTTCCGCCCGATGTGCTGACCGTCATCACCGATCAGATCACCAAGATCTCGCAGAGCAATCACGGCGGCATCCTGACATTTGCCTTCCTGCTGACGGTGTGGAGCAGTTCGGGGGCGATGGTGTCGATCATCAGCACCCTGAATGCCGCCTACGACATCACCGAAGCACGACCGCTGTGGAAAGTCCGCGTCATCGCCATTGCGCTGACCGTCGGGATCGCCCTCTTCATTCTGGTGTCGATCGCCCTGGTGCTCGCGGGACCGACGGTCGCAGAGCATCTCGCCAACACGCTGCGCCTCGGCCCGGTATTCAAGTGGACGTGGTGGGTACTGCAGTGGCCGGTTGTCTTCGTGCTGGTCGTTAGCGGGATCGGACTGGTGTACTACTTCGCCCCCGACGCGGAACAGGACTGGATCTGGATCACGCCAGGATCGGTGTTCGCGACGATTCTGTGGGTCGTGACGTCGCTCGGTCTCAAGTTGTACATCGCGTACTTCGGCGATTACAACGAAACCTACGGCACACTGGGCACGTTCATCGTGCTGCTGACGTGGTTCTATCTCTCCGGGCTGGCCATTCTGATCGGCGCTGAAGTGAACGCCGAGATCGAACACGCATCGCCCTACGGGAAGGATGTCGGCGAGAAGGTGCCAGGCGAGAAGAGAAAAATCGGGCCGGCCGCCGCGAGAGCGTACGAAAAGCGCCAAGCGCGAGGGGAAGTCGACGTGCCCCCGTTTCCTGACGATGTCAACTGTGACGTCGACAAGGCTCTGACGCGGAAGGCACGCGAAACGCTGCGGGTGAGCGATCTCGTGATCGGGGCAGCCGTCCTTGCGCCGATGGCGGCAAAGATCGTCAAGGAGATCCGAGAGCGCGTGCCAGCGTCAGCACGCGCTCGGCAGCACGATCGCGACGCCGCCTGATCTTCGATGTCTATTTCTTTGTGTTCGGTGTGTCGGTGCTCGTTCGCGCCGGTTGTCCCCACGCGTCGGGTCGAAGCTTGCCTCCCCAGCCCCAGTAGACCGGTTCCGGCTGCTTCACCGACACACCGTGCGTAGATGGAACGGTCTGACCGAACGACAACTCAGTCGCGCCGCGGAGTTGGTCGCCCTGCTGGACGCGCACATTGTGGCTGGGACGACTGACCACGGGTACGGCCACGTACACCGGGACCGCCACTGGCACTTCCCGGACGACCGGCTCTTGATGCTCTATCACCACAACCTGCGGCGGTGGCACGACCGGCACCGGTTGAGAATCCACCGGCGTCTGATCTTGCGCGGCGGGGATCTCGCGGCCGCTCCGGACCATCGCCGCGATCACGCGCTCGCTGACGCCTGCTTCCTTGAGCTTCTTGATGGATGCGGCGTCGATTGGGAAGACTGACCGGTCGACCTCAATCAGCGCAAGCATTACCTCTTCACCGAGCCCAGCCCGGGTGAGCTCGACGACGTCGTTGAAGGTGAGTGCGTCGGCTCTCGAGGCCAGAAGACAGATGAGAGGGATAACAAAGAGAACCGGGATCCGACGCATTGAAGTCCTCCCCTTACACTACCGAGGATCGCAAACCTGAAGACTTGGTGCAACATGAATGCCCCGGTTACCGTCGGATTCTTGGAGATTTACGGCGGGGGTCGGCCGGGTGGGTCCTGCGCCGAGGACAGCCACTGTCCCCGGGCGGTTGCGTGCAATATTGGAACGCACGTTTTTACGAAGAAATCCACTGAATCTTAGCGGTGGATGGGCCGATATGCGGGGCACAGCAATTGCTCTTTGCGGTCTCGTTCAGGAGTCAATCCCATGAGTTCCAGAGTCCTTGCGGGTTTGCTGGCGGCAGGATGCGTCGCGGCAGCCGCGGGTGGAGGCTTTCTCGCCGTCCGTCAAAACGCGGTGCAGCCCGTACCTGTGGCCGCGTCTCCAGCACCAGCTGCCGTCGCGCCGGCCGAGCCGGCACCGGCAGGGCAAGCACCGGTCACCGAAACTGAAGCAGTCGTGAGCAGTGGGCCGACGAAGCCGAAACCCGAAGCTGAGCCGGCGCCACCGCCACATTCGACTCCGACTCCGAATCCGGTCCGCGAAGCGCCCCGAGCGGCCGCACCGTCGGCACCCGCTCCTTCGCCCGCCGCTCGACACGAGACGCCAGCTGCGCCGACGGCACGACGACAAACGACGACGCCCCCGCAATCGGCACCATCGGTGGCTGCTGAGAAGCCCGTCGCTCCAACGCCGACGCCGCAATCCGCTGAACGGACCCAGGAGCCCGCGCGGGCGCCCGAACTTCCACCGGCCCCGAAGGTCCCGCAGTTCGAAGAGGTCGTACTGCCGGCGTCCTCGGTCATCGGCCTCGAGGTTGACACGGCTCTTTCGAGCGAGAAAGCCCGCGTCGAAGATCGCGTCGATGCAAAAGTGAGTCGCGATGTGATGTCGGAAGGCCACGTCGTCATCCCGGCCGGTTCGCGGGTGATTGGATCGGTAACGACTGTCGAGCGTGGCGGAAAGGTGAAAACGCCAGCCCGCCTTGGTGTCCGATTCCACACGCTGGTGCTCGCTGATGGCCGTGAAGTCCCTCTGCGTACCGAGCCGATCTACCGGGAAGGCGAAGCGCCTGGTCCGGACAGCGCGCGCAAGATAGGCGGTGCTGCGGTCGGCGGCGCCATCCTCGGTGCGATTATCGGCGGCGGCAAGGGGGCTGCGATCGGCGGCGCGGTCGGCGCCGGGGGCGGTTCGGCGATCGTGATGGCAGGCGATCGCAGCGCCGCGACGCTCGCGCCAGGCGCGATCGTGAACGTGCACCTGTCGGCGCCGGTTACGCTGGAAGTGGAAAAGCGCGACCAGCAGTAACCGCACGAGGCGTCGATTGACCGATCCCTCGCGGGTCGGCCAAAATTGCCGCGTCGTGCCTGGACCGCCAACACCCGCGACATCATCGGTATGACGCGTGTGTCCTCCCCTTTCGGCGACATGGATCCGGAGGCGTTCCGCCGCGAAGCGCATCGGCTCGTGGACTGGATCGCCGATTACCTCGCGACCTCCAGCCGGTTTCCGGTGCTCGCGCGTGTGCAGCCCGGTGAGATCAGCGCCGCGCTTCCCGCCGACGCGCCCGACCACGGTGAGCCGTTCGAAAAGATCTTTTCGGACTTCGAGCGCATTCTCCTCCCCGGCATTACCCACTGGAATCATCCGGGATTCTTTGCGTATTTCGCGATTACTGGGAGCGCGCCGGGAATTCTCGCTGAGTTTCTCTCCGCCGCGTTGAACGTGCAGGCGATGTTGTGGCGGACCTCTCCGGCGGCAACCGAGCTCGAGGAAGTCACGTTGACGTGGCTCCGCAAGCTGCTCACGCTTCCGTCGTCGTTCGAAGGCGTGATCTACGACACCGCGTCGATTTCGACGCTGCACGCGCTCGCGGCGGCGCGTGAACGCGCGGTGCCGTCCGCGCGGGAACTCGGGCTGGCGGGACGGGACGACGTCGCCCGACTGCGTGTGTACTGTTCCGACCAGACGCACTCCTCCATCGAGAAGGCCGCGATCCTGCTTGGCCTCGGCCAGCAGGCGGTTCGCAAGATTCCAAGCGACGGCGAATTTCGCATGCGGGTCGATCTTCTTGCGGAGGCGATCGCCGACGATCGATCGAAGGGATGGCTTCCGCTTGCGGTGGTCGCAACCGTCGGCACGACGTCGTCGACGAGCGTCGACCCGGTGCCGGCGATCGCCGATCTGTGCCGGCAAGAGTCACTGTGGCTTCACGTCGATGCCGCGTACGCCGGCGTCGCCGCGATGGTGCCTGGATACGAATCGATTCTGCAGGGAGCCGGCGACGCGGACTCGATCGTGGTCAATCCGCACAAGTGGTTGTTTACACCGTTCGATCTTTCGGTGCTGTACTGCCGG
>Ga0070664_100004753_pt1 | contig 10893 bp, 13 predicted proteins | sample KBSC73metaG_FD_65863 | JGI IMG/M metagenome (GOLD analysis project Ga0070664, IMG submission 65863) | Corn rhizosphere microbial communities from Kellogg Biological Station, Michigan, USA - KBS C7-3 metaG | ecosystem: Host-associated > Plants > Roots > Rhizosphere > Soil ... | reverse complement strand
TCCAAAGTTTTTACGAAAGAAAATCCCGGCTGCCAGCTTGGGGCGGTTCAATTTGGCTCTTGTATTGAGGTCACCAAAATAATGGGCGGCTCCAATTCCAACACCAAATTCCCCCTCTTGTACAATTGAATTTTGTGCAAAGGAAGCAAAGGGCAAGCAGATAATCAGGGTTGCCAGTAACTGTCTCATAAATTGCAAATAAAATTTAGGGCTTGACTTTCTCTAACGCAAAATAGCATCATTTGGTATGAATGACAAGGATTAATTTCAGATGGCCACAATTGCTTTTTTTATAGTTGGCAGCTTTAAAAATTTCGTTTGTCTAATCCCCAGGACAGCTTATTCCGTAAAGTTTGAAGAAAATTGTTTTCATTAAGGCGAACGAGATTCATCATGAAATTTTCTCGTCGAACAGCGAGCAAAACATTTTTATCAACTATTTCCCTGCGGGAATCCAGTGAACAAATAATATCATCCGATCTGCTTTCCACTTCAAAGGATACAATGGTATTATCGGGAATAATGATAGGCCGCACATTTAAATTGTGTGGGGCTATAGGTGTAATTACAAAACTGGATGATTCGGGAAAAACTACCGGCCCTCCAAGGCTAAGCGAATAACCTGTGGAACCGGTTGGAGTCGCCAGGATCAAACCATCGGCCCAATATGTGTTTAGTAATTCACCATTCAGGTAAGTATGAATCTTAACCATTGGAGCGGTATCTCGCTTATGGATGGCAAATTCATTAAGGGCATATGGCACATCATTGAATAAAGGAATGTTGGAGTCAAGATGAACCAAAGTTCTTCTATCGATTATATATGACCGTCGCGCCAGTGCCTTTATTGCTGTAGACAGTTCCTCCCGACCAATACCGGCTAAAAATCCAAGGCGGCCGAAATTAATTCCAACAACGGGAATTCGTTTGTTCCTGATAAGTGTTACCGTGTCTAATAATGTTCCATCGCCTCCCAGGCTAATTAAAAAATCAATGTCGTCAGTAAGATCAGCGGTGTTTGTAAAAGTTTGTGTGGAAGATGGGAGAGAAATATACCGTTCAATTTCCTTTAAATAGGGTGAAAACAGTACTGGAATAATTTGTTCTTTGTCCAGTTCATCAAAAAATAACTGAACGTCTTTTTGCTGAGTCGATTCAAGTACCCTGCTGTAAATGGCTACCTTCAATTCTTTGAATTATCTGGTTGGTCAGTTGATTTAGATGATGGATAAAAGTCAACTAAATCAAAAATCATTGCGTTGATGTAAATATAGACCATTCTGCCCTAAACGATTAAAGCTCCATTCTATTTTGATGACAAAGTCGTTGTATGTAACAATATCTAAACCAACGCCCCCGGAGTAAAGAAACTTGTTGGTCAATTCGTTTTCCCCTGCCACTGTATTATAAACGTATCCTGCATTAGCAAAGGTCTTGGCATATAGCCTGATTGGAATCCGGCTAAGCGACTTGAATCTGTCGGATGGAAGATGAATATGCGCAGTAAAGATTGGTCTTGTCAATGAAATTTTGCCATAACCGCCGGCCACACCATCAATTACATAATATTCATACCCCTGGAGAAACCGGCCATCATACCCCATAAATCTTTTGCCTATATAAGGCTGAGAGAATGGAAGCTTAAGCGTAACTAAACCTTTAAGATTGAAAAAATACTTACTGTTAATTGGCCATGATTGAGATGCTTTTGTTGTAAGCTCCCAAAGATTCACCGGGCTTTGAATACCGAGCCCTTTTCGCTTAAGGGACAACTCTCCTAAAAACCCTTTGGTTGGATAAGCAATATAATCAACATCAATGTAAGACAACTTATAAAACAACTCTGGGTATTGAATGGTATTTGAACCGGAGGCATAGCTTGGATTTAACTTCAGTATTGTGTCGGCAATGGTTTCATAACTATAGCCAACTCCAAAAGTGTGTGTAGTTTTAATTTTCGGGCGATAGTTAAAATGAAGAAACCCTCCAACATAAGTCTGTAAAAACTGTCCATCACCCTTCAAAGGAATTTGTTTGTTCTGTACTGTCATGTAATTCACTTCGCGGTTTTGACCATAACTTATTCCTGCATTTGTTGACCATTTCAAAGCAGGATCTAGGCGTAAACCATAATATTGAAAGGATATCTGCCGGGTGTATCCATTCATAATACTGAGTCTTAATTTATCGTTGCGACCAGTGATGTTGGTGTGAGATAGCCTTAATCCATAATTAATTCGATCCAGGCTTCTGTCTTTTTCTGTCCACCACTCTCCGAAGTTTTTATCGACTGGCTTAAAAAATACCATGGGCCACACATACCACTTCTCCTCTACATCCACTTTTATATTAACATCGTGGTCGTCCAGTTTTTCCAGGGAAACAACAACATTTCTAAAAAGGCCCGTGTTCATTAATTGTTTTCTTGCCTTTTTAAATCTTTGAACAATGGCACCAAGAGGATATTCTTCACTCAATTTGAAAGGGAGCTCCCTGAGAATAATAGCGGGTTTGGTTTTGTCGTTACCCGAAATAATAATGTCCTGTATAACAAACAAACGGTTGGTATCCGAAACAGTAGCAACGCCGTTAGTTGAATATACAACCGAGTTATCGCTTGCACTCATTTGGCAAATTGAGCTTTTGCCCAACAGCATTACCCCTAAGCAAGTCAATACATATTTAAAATTTCGTCTCAACGGTATCAATTCAATAGTAATAAGACCCGGTTTAGTATACAAAATATGATACCGTTTATTAAAAAGGAAGAAAATTTTTGAACCGGTCGGGTCGTTTGGGTTAAATTTTCAGATAATTCATCAGATTATCGTAGTTAGTACGAAGCTCATTTTCGTACAGTTCTTCTCCAAAATAGTATTTTACATTGTATTCGTAGCGCTGAAAGGTGCTTATAATATCAGAAACTTCAAGTTTGTTGATTCTTATAGTTATTTGCATGATACCCGTTTCAGCATCTGCAAAAGTGTTGAGTTGTGTAATTTGTGCATCATTTGATTCCACGATGCGGTTGATTTCATTAAAAGAGTAATTGCGGCTCTCCACTTCCAACACAATCAAAGCACCAGGTTCGTTTAAGCTCATAAACTCGGACGCATTCTTTAAAAGGTCGTTATAGGTCACAATACCTACCAGTTGCTTTTCGTCTACCACAGGAACGATACTGAGCTTATTTAAAACCGCTGTTTGAATCGCTTTCAGAAAGTGATCGTTCGCCTGCACGGAAGTAGTTCCATCCGACACAGACAGCTCTTTAATGGTATTTTCTTCATCGCTTTGAAGTAATTGCTCTTCACTTATAATTCCCAGGTAACTCTCGTTTTCTACCACAGGCAGATGAGCCACATGATAGTCGTTCATCAGTTGCAATGCATGAAAAACCTTATCGTCTTTATGCAAATATGGAATGGAGTTCGATATGAGATCACGTGTTAACATAGTAACGGTGTTCTTAAATAAGACAGTTTGACTTAAAGAACTGTTGCAGGTTGACTTAGCTTTTTAAAAAATTTATCCAAAATCACATTAAATTCCTCTGGCTGTTCCATCATTGGTGCATGACCGCATTTATCAATAAAATGCAGCTCGCTGTTCGGTATCAATCTATGAAATTCGCGGGCCACGAAGGGAGGCGTTATGGTGTCATTGTTGCCCCAAATCAATAACGTGGGCAGCTTTATATTATTAAGTTCTTCACCCAGGTTGTTTCTTATGGCACTTTTTGCAAGAGCAATGATTTTGATGACCTTCAGGCGATTACGTGTGATTTCGAAAACTTCATCTACCAGTTCTTTGGTTGCGGTTTTCGGATCATAAAAAGTAACTTCTGTTTTTTTCTTAATGTACTCATAATCGCCGCGACGCGGGTAAGTATCGCCCATGCCATTTTCAAATAAGCCAGAACTTCCTGTTAAGATCAATGATTTAATTCTTTCCGGATGCTTTAGAACATGTACCAGGGCAACATGACCACCCAGTGAATTACCCAGCAAATGAACACGATCATACCCTTTGGTTTCAATGAATTTATGTACGTACTTAGCAAGACCTCCAACACTCGTATGCAAAATATCAAGATCAAATAAAGGCAACATTGGCACCACTACCTTATGCGTATGCCTGAAATGTTCGATCAATCCCTGGAAATTGCTCATTGCTCCAAACAAACCATGCAGTAGCACTAATGGCTCGCCCTCACCTTCCTCCACATATCTAAACTTCCCTTCTTCTTTCAACGAATATTGCATCTGCTATCACAATTAATTTCTGCTAAAATAACATTTTGCCTTAAAAGCGTTTAGAACATAAGTGACTTTCCAACATCTTATCAAAAATCAATAAGCTTACCAAAGTAATCAATACGCTTTTTTTGAAAGATTGTCGAAGAAATTTTCTAATTGCCCAAACATATTTTTAAATATAGGCACAACAGTTCCCAACCCATCCAATATTACCGGCGCCATTGGATATATTATTGGATAAGTGACTGACGTTTGAATAGTTTCTTGTTTAATCAGATGCAGTTGGGTGCAATAAAACAAAACAATGCTAAATACAAAGAAATAAAGTAGAAAATAGAACAGGATTCCTCCAAGTTTATTGACCCACCCAAGTGTTGCCATTCGCAAAGCTCCCTCGATCATTTTTGCTCCTAACCTTACTAACAAGGCAACAATAAAAAATACAACCACAAAGGCAAGAATTGGAAGCCAACGGTGAGAAACGATTGTGTTGGTTCCAAGATATGCAGCAACTGCTGATGAAAGCTTTATAGCTGCAGCCAGGCCGATAATAAAGGCAAGTAATGAAAAGATTGCAACGACCAAACCTTTTTGAAATCCCTTAATCATTGCAAGTACAATCAATGCAATGGCAATAATATCAATGAACATATTACTTAGCCAATAATTCCTTTACCATTGCTGAAATAGTTTTCCCGTCAGCTCGTCCCGCCAGTTTTTTTGTAGCTGCTCCCATTACTTTGCCCATATCTGCAGCGGAAGAAGCACCAGTATCGGAAATAATTTGTTCCAATTCAGCTTTTAATTCAGGACCCGCAAGTTGTTGTGGCAAAAACCTTTCAATGACTGAAATCTCTTCCAATTCTTTTTTGGCCAGGTCTTCGCGGTTTTGTTGTTGGTAAATTTCTAAAGAATCCTTACGCTGCTTCATCATTTTTTGCAAAAGGCTTACTTCTTTTTCTGCTGAAACTTCACCAGCAGCACCTGGTTCTGTCCTGGCCTTAATGATTTCTGCTTTGATTGCTCTTAATGCTCTTAATATGCCTTCGTTCTTTGATTTCATCGCATCCTTCATTTCGGCCATTACTTTTTGCTCAAGACTCATATTTACTATTTGTGACAGTGATTAATTGTTATGCTTCTATTGTATTTGATTTTAAAATAAATCAGGTTGCTTTGTTTTCTTTCATTTGCGTATCCTGGAATTTTTGATAAAATTCCTGTGCAAATTTTTTGATATCGTTGACCAGTTCTGTTTGTCTTGTAGCTCTCGCAAAGGTGTCAGCCATGGTCATAAAGGTCTGATAATAAAAATCTGCCATTTCATCTACCATCATTTTTTGTGTCCATAAATCTATTCGCAATGCTGTTTTTTCTGCGCCATCCCACAAAGACAACATTACTGCTTTTGCTGGTTGAGGATTGGAAGCAGTACTGTCTGTTGCATTCCATTCAATTGATTGTGGGATACGGTTTTCATCGAGTTCCACACCAATAACTATACTTGATTTTGCCATGTTCTAATATTATCCGGCGAAGGTAATAAATAGCAAATTGTATGTACCGTGCATAGAATCCATAGGTCCGTTGCTAAACAGTTTTTAATATAACATTCCATAAAAGATCCGCAGTCAGTTCCCAATTGTACCTGGTGGCAATTGTTTGACCCTTTTCAATTAAATGGTTTCTCAAATTTTCGTCTTTATAAATCAACATCATTTTATTAGCAATGTCTGCATGATCATTCGGATTAAAGTAAAGACCTGCTTCGCTTGCAACTTCCTGCATCGACGTTTTTTCTGAAGTCAAGACAGGCACTCTGCACTTCATGGCTTCTGCAACAGGAACACCAAATCCTTCAAACAAAGAGGGGTAAACCAGCGCATAAGCCGAAGCCATTAAACTGGCTAATTCTTCTTCGGGCAAGTAACCAGTAAGTACAACGTCTGATCGATATTTATAGCTACTTATCAATTGCAAAAACTCGTTGTTTTTCCAGGCCAGCCGTCCAACCACAACCAGTTTCATGTTGCTTTGCAATCTCTTTTTAAAAATGGAAAAAGCTTTAAGCAGGTTAACCAGGTTTTTTCTTGGCTGAATAGCACCAGCGTAAATAAAATATTCTTTTCCGGCCGTGTATTTTTCCTTAATTCCTTCCTTAATACTAAATGAAACCGGTTGAAAAATCTGTTTTATACCATTATAGATGACGTCAATTTTGTTCGGGGCTACACCATAATGTTTAGTGATATCCTTTTTTGAAAATTCAGAAACCGTGGCAATGGTCGTTGCTTTTTTTAAAAACCTGGGTGTGTTTTTCTTTAGAAACCTTACATGCTCACCCTTATAAGTTTTGGGATGATGCAAAAAACCGAGGTCATGAATAACAAGGCACTGCGGAATATTTGTGGTTAGTGAACAGAACCCATCAGGCGAAACGAAAACATCAGCTTTTATTTTCTTCAATGTTGCCGGAATTTTTATGTTATACCAGTACTTCCATAACAAGGGATGCCGTGCCTGCGGAGAAACCACAATTGGATAAACGTAGGGGCTGTAAACAAAATTTTTATTAAATGCCCGATCAAATAGAAAATAAAACTGGTGCTCAGGATGTTTTTGAACCAAAATCTTAAAAAGCTCATGAATAAAATATCCGTAACCCTCCAACTCATTCAGTAAAAACCGGGTATTGACCGCAATTATCATGATCGCCAAAGGTAAGAATGGATTAAAGTCTGGTAAGAATCACGAGTTGAACCTAAATATTTTGCATCCTGATTACTTTTGAACAAGCGAACAACCCACCATTTAAATGGAGAGCCTTAAATCAGGCAATTAGGTAGGAGTTGGGCAATAACTGTTGTATTTATTCAACAAAATTTCTAATTAAATGTGGAACCAAAGGGTTTTTAAGGCTAAAAAATTATTGGTATTATGTTTGTGTTTCCTAATATGAACCCACTGATTCACCCTTAATCATTCGGGCTTCACTCTTAACCGTATAAAACTTATTCTAAACGACCTCTTAGGTGGAAGAGGATGGTGGCTTGTAAAAGGGGCCTTGGTTCGGGGCCCCTTTCTTTATGCTTTTACCGGACTTGATTGAGACCAAAATCCAAGCATTAATACCTCAGGCAATTTTACTTCATTTTCAGTTTAAGACTTATCTGAATTTTCAGCCTTCTTCTTTTTAAACAAACCTTTTAAAAATCCTTTCTTTTCATCTTTGAGCGGTTCAGTACTGGTTTTTATTTCAGGCACTGTAGGAATCAATTCTTTTTTTAAAAGATCATCAGTATTGACTACACTTTCAACTGGTGTTTCAGAATTGGTTGCAGCATCCTCTTTCTTTTCATTCTGGTTTAAGGTTAATTTATTTAACGATGTTGATCCAATTGATGAATCAATCACTCGTTTTCTAACGGTAGGAGCTTTTTGAACAGCTTTTTGTAAAGCCAACAAACTATCCTGCTGTTGATTTGAAGTATCAGGCTTTGAAATAATAATTGTTGGAGCAACCAGTTTATTTTTTTGAGCGGTATGCTGGTCGCCGGTATCTAATTGTGTGGCAACGGAGTTCTGCACTTTATCTTTTGCACCTAAAAACGATTTGCCTTTGTATATTCCTACTACAAACAACCCAATAACAATACAGGTTAGTAAAAACTCTCCAAAAACAGCATTGCGTTTAATATTTCTTTCTTTCCGGTGGTCAACTATCTGCAATTCTTCATCTGGCAATCTATAAGGCGATGCATAAGTTTCAATTTCAGTTGCGTGTATTGGGAAATAGGCCCTTCTTGCAGATGCCAAAACTTTTTGCCTTAATTCTTCCGCCTTCCTTTCAATTTCATCTTCGTTTTTCAAAACTTCGTTTCGCTGATTTAATTCAGGATCTTTTATAAATGGAATCAATTCCAGTTCCGATAGGTAGGTCCATGCCGCACTTTTACCTTCTACCCAAATCATATCGGAAGGTTTCAATTGTTGTTGCAATAATTCATCAATTGTAAAGGGACCGGTTTGTTGATTGTTGCGAAGAAGCAGATAAACCCTTTCCATAACACACTTTTTAAGCTTACAGCAAGCTTGATAATTTTTTATTGAATGTGCAGCTGCAAAAACAGTATTTCTAGTGCGAATTATGTGCCTGAACCAAAATTAGGTTTCAGTTTACCGAAATCTTTAAATACAGTTATTTATAGAAATGGAATGTTTAAGGTTTTAGCAGTGAAATTGAATTGTAATAAGCTGTGGATTCGCACAACAAAGCTAGTTGATATATTCATTCAATTTCACAGTTGCCAAAGAAAAAACAAAATTATTTGTTCATTGTTTTATTAATGGTTGCTTCTGCATCGTACATTATTCCATGTTCTTCCAGGCATTCTTCGATATCATTTTTATCAAGGTGATTGGAGTGTAAAAGCCGTGTGGCAAGGTCAACAATAGTATCCCAAATGTTTATGTTGCTTAAGGTGTATAAAGCATCCTGTAGTCCGTGCTCAATAAAATTGTCCTCCTGGTCAACCGAAAGCTCTTTAATGACGTAATGAATAAACTCAACCCGTACCAGGTCCATATAGTCTATTTGCATAGGTAAGGGAATTCGTACATTACCAGCATTATTGAACACGGCGGCAGCAACTGATCCGCCTAGATAAATCCTTGCGATTCTTCTTGCCACTTCCATCGCCTGAAGCTTTTCGCCCAATGCAAGGCATTTAAAAAAATCGACGGTATCATCTCCATTTGTGAATTTAGATGCGTAGTAGGAATCATCTCCGTAATCGATTACAGCATAACTGGTAAATCCATTTTCATTGCCTTCATCAATTAATTGGGCTTCCCTGCATGTGTAACCACACAAATAAGCGAAAAGAATATGACCACTTTCGTGATAAGCGCAAATTTCACACTGCTTAAAATTTTCTTTTGTCAATAAATTATTCATGAAATAATAAGGACAAGGAGCGTTCCTTTGGGCAATACTTCAGGCACCCAAACTCCACCACTTTCCCACAGTCATGTTCACTACCAATTGTGCATTTGATCCTGATTGATCCTTTCGGGCTCAACAATATCGCCTTTATCCCAGTTGGCACTGTATGGTACAAAAAAAGCCAACCAAATTGTTCTTGAAAGCCGCATCAATGGCGGTTGAAGTAGAACCAGCAACAAACCGTTTGCTAATAGCCACATGAAAAATCGTTTGTCCTGTAAAGAAAATCCAATGAAAACCCACCATAGAACAAAGGTGCAAACGCTTAATAGAATGGCCAATGTATAGCTTACCAGGTTGGTCCCATAATAGAACCCAGGCTCCATATCCAGCGGCTGTGCGCAAACAGGGCAACGTTGGTTCATCTTCATGAAATTTCGAAGATTATAAGGATTATTGTACCTGTAAATTTTGCCCCGGCGACAACGTGTACACTTATTTTGAAGAATGCTTAAAACTATATTGGGTTTTTGATGAGAAGATAATGCACACATGTACAACAATTAGTAGTGCAATTTACCGCAGAAAGTTGTTAGAGGACGATATTAAGTAGGGCTACCCCATGCTTAAGTTTAAAACGAAAAGAACATCAAAAAATATCAATCCTGTAAGTGACCATACGGCAACCTCAAGGAACAGAAATACCCAACAATTCTATACACCTTTTCTGTTTCCTTTGTTGTTAGTGTCCGTGCTTCCACCGGAGGAGACCTTCCGACCCTGATTGGAAGTTCTGCCTGTATCGCCTTTACGGTCTTTAATGCTATTGCTGACTTGCTTTTTGTTTGTATTTTTTTGTGCCATAGTCGTTAAGATTTGGTTTGTTTCCTTATAATTTCATCAGCTTCCTGCTGATCCTGTGCATCCGGTTCATCCTCAATATTACCAGACTCACGCAAATATTTCTCTGCCTTTTCATTAAGCAATTGGTTGCTATTGGCTGGTTCCATTTCTTTGTTATGAGGAGATGGATTACTTGCGTTACCAGAACCAGCCAACTTTCGATTATCTTCCTTATTATCTAACATATAAATTGATTATTCTAAAAAGTTTTAAAAACTATGCCACTTAATTTCAGGGTAATCAAGCAGAATCTAAAAAGAAGAAATTTTGATTTTTAAATAAACGGCCAATGAACACAAATGATTGGATTGGAACAATAGGGGTTGGATTAATATTAACAGCCTACTTCTGCAGCACATTCAACTTGATCTCCCCCAAGAGCAGAATATTTTTTTTATTAAACACCGTTGGTGCAGCCATGGCCTGCTGTGCTTCCTATTTAATTTCCTATTGGCCGTTTGTAGCGTTGGAAGGCACCTGGACCATTGTTTCTTTAATTGGATTAATCAAAACAAAAGCTTAACCGCAACTATATGCCATTGCTTCGATATCAATTTTCCTTGGAACAAATTGATAATCGCTATAGGTTTTTATGACGGAATTAAGCGTTTCATCGATCTCTTCAACTTCGGAAAGGGTTACAAGCTTTAATCGAAATTCTTTGATGTTGGGTAACCCTCTTAAATAATTGGTATAATGCCTGCGCATTTCATTGATGCCCGCTTTTAAACCTTTCCACTCGATTGACCGATGCAAATGCTGGCGAATAACCTGAACTCTTTCGTG
>Ga0070664_100004749_pt1 | contig 10898 bp, 10 predicted proteins | sample KBSC73metaG_FD_65863 | JGI IMG/M metagenome (GOLD analysis project Ga0070664, IMG submission 65863) | Corn rhizosphere microbial communities from Kellogg Biological Station, Michigan, USA - KBS C7-3 metaG | ecosystem: Host-associated > Plants > Roots > Rhizosphere > Soil ... | reverse complement strand
CGTCTCGGAGAGGCTGACATCGCGGTGGCCATCGGGATGGACAAGCACCCACGTGGGGCGTTCGGAGGTGACCCGGCGTCGGCCGGCCTCCCGCAGTGGTACGGCCAGACCGGCCTCTTCCTGACCACCCACTTCTTCGGCATGAAGATCAACCGCTACATGCGTGAGCACGGCATCTCGCAGGAGACGCTGGCGAAGGTCGCGGCGAAGAACCTCTACAACGGTTCGATCACTCCCGAGGCCTGGCGCAACAAGCCGATCCCGGCGGAGGAGATCCTCAACGCCGACATCGTCAACTACCCTCTCACGCAATACATGTACTGCAACCCGGACGAAGGAGCTGCCGCGGTCGTCCTGTGCCGGGCAGACGTCGCCCACCGCTACACCAGCACGCCGATCTTCCTGCGGGCCTCCGAGCTGCGCACCCGGCTCGAGGGCGGCTTCGAGGTCCAGTCGCCGTCACTACCGCTCGAGATCCCGCCGTCGCCGACCGTCGCTGCTTCCCGGGCGGCGTTCGAGGCAGCCGGCATCGGGCCGGCGGACGTCGACGTGGCGCAGCTCCAGGACACCGACGCCGGATCCGAGGTCATCCACCTCGCCGAGAGCGGCTTCTGTGCCGATGGTGAGCAGGAGCAGTGGATCGCCGACGGGCTGACGACGATCGGCGGGCGACTGCCGGTCAACACGGACGGCGGCCTGATCGCCAACGGCGAACCGATCGGCGCCTCCGGCCTCCGCCAGATCCGCGAGCTCGTGCTCCAGCTCCGCGGCCAGGCCGGTGCTCGTCAGGTGCAGAACGATCCTCAGGTCGGCTACGCGCACCTGTACGGCGCGCCCGGCGCGTCCGCGGTGACGATCCTGTCGCGCTGATCCGGGCAGGCGCGCGGAGGATCGATGGACACTGCACTCCCGGACTTCACGGGCCGCGCCGTCCTGATCACCGGTGCCGCCGGTGACCTCGGCCGCGCGCATGCCACGCTGTTCGCGCTCCTGGGCGCCTCGGTCGTCGTCAACGACACCGGCGTGGACCTGTCGGGCGCACACCCCGACCCGCGCAAGGCGGAGGGGGTGGCGGCGTCGCTGCGGGATCTCGGAGCGCCGGCCGTCGCCGACACCTCGGACGTCGGGAGCTTCGCTGGGGGTGCCGCCCCAGTCCAGCGGACGATCGACGAGTTCGGTCGCATCGACATCCTGATCAACAACGCGGGCATCCTCGGGACGTCCCCCGTCGAGACCGTCACCGAGGCCGAGCTCGAAGCCGAGCTGCGGGTGCACACGGTCGGCACCGTCGCCACCATGCGGGCCGCGTTCCCGCACATGCGGGCGCAGGGCTGGGGGCGCATCGTCAACACCCTGTCCGAGGCCGCCCTGCACACCGACCTGGCCACCGGGGTCGCGTACTCGACCGCCAAGTCGGCCGTCTGGGGTGCCACCATGTCCGGCGCCCTCGCGGGGAGGGCCCACGGGATCACGGTCAACGCGCTCTCGCCGGGCGCCCGAACCCGGATGTCCAGTCCGTTCCTCGACGCCCAGGGTGTCCCTGAGGGTCTCGACCTCTCTCCCGAGCGGGTCTCCGAGGTGGTCGTCGGGTTGTGCACCGATGCCGCTCGGGACTTCACCGGCCGCGTGGTGCACACGGCCGGCGGACATGTCCGCGAGTTCGTGATCAAGCGGGTCGACGACACCGACCTGGTGCTGTGTCTTCGCGAACACACAGCGGCTCTTCGTGACCAGTTGGGTGTGTGACCTGCCCTCTCATTCGTCGGAGAGCCCGAGCGCGTCGATCGCCGCGGTGACCGACACTGCGGGGTCACCGCGATCATCGCCGGTGACCCACCGATTCCATCCGACCTGTGCTGCGGCTGAGACCGCGGCCAACACGGCGGCGCACCGCAGGTCCGAGGGCTGCGCGCCGAAGCGGCGGGCGAATTCACGGGTCAGGCGGTCGTCGAGCAACGTCTCGCCGACCGCGCGGGCGTGCACGGCGGGTGCGGTGGCCAGCAGTCGCCCGAGCGCGCGCACCCGCTCACGGTCCGGCTCGGCGACGGTCGAGGTGGTCGCGTACGCCGAGCGCAGCGCCTGGAGAGCGGGGGCAGCAGCAGGCTGTGCCGTGAACGCGTCGAGAAGGGCCTCGTGGAGACCCGACTGGTAGCGACGAAGGATCTCGTCCTTGGTCGCGTAGTAGCGGAAGAACGTGCGACCCGACATGCCCGCTGCTGCGGCGATGTCATCGACCGCCACCGCGTCGTACCCGCGCTCCACGAAGAGGCGGATGGCGATCCGCTCGATCTCGTCCCGGAGGAGACGGCGGCGTCGTGCCCGCAGCGGTTCCGGGCTCGATCCGGTCAGGGGCGTCGCGCTCATCGTCATCGTGGTCCCAGTCCGTGGCGGGAAGTAACAGTTGAATAATACTGCTTCTGACAATATTGTCAGTGGCTGACACATCGAGAGGATCCACGATGTCCGACCACCCGCCGCTCGACCGGGAGCGCCCGACGCTCGACCTGGACGCCCTGCAGGCCTGGCTCGGGGATCGATTGGGAGACCCGTCCGTACCGTTGACTGCCGAGCCGCTCGGTGCCGATCTCGGCATGGGCAATGCGCTCTTCGAGTTGCGTCGCGCCGACGAGGTGTGGGTGCTGCGGCGGCCTCCGGCCGTGCTCAACGACAAGAGCGCGTCGAACATGGTCCGCGAGTACCGCATCCTGCAGGCCCTGGACGGCTCGGCCGTCCCGCACCCGGTCGCCCGGGCGCTCGGCGAGGACCCCGGCATCATCGGGGCGCCGTTCCTGATCATGGACAAGGTCGACGGCTTCACCCCCGGGTTCGTCCTTCCGGAGCCGTTCGCCTCCGACCCGGCGCTCCGGCGCGACCTGGCGATGGCGTACGTCGACGCGCTGGTCGACCTCGCCGAGGTCGACTGGGAGGAAGCCGGCCTGCGGGACCTCGGCAAGCCCGACGGCTTCCTCGAGCGCCAGGTCCCGCGGTGGCTCGCGCAGCTCGACCGGTACCAGGTGCGTGACCTTCCCGAGCTCGACTTCGTCGCCGACTGGCTCGAGCGCAACCGACCTGTGATGAGCGCGGCCGCCATCATGCACGGCGACTACAGCCCCTTCAACGTCATGGTCGCCCCCGATCGACCGGCCCGTCTCGCAGCGGTCATCGACTGGGACACCGGCACCATCGGCGACCCGCTGCTCGACATCGGCCACCTGCTCGCCCGGTGGACCAACCCGGGCGAGGAGCCCGTGCTCCAGTTCCAGGCCGGCGGCACCGCTCACTACCCGACGCGCGCGGAGATGGCGCAGCGGTACGCAGAGCGATCCGGTCGTGACCTCTCCGCGCTGCCGTACTACGAGTGCCTGGCGCTCTTCAAGCTCGCGGTGATCCTGGAGGGCACCTACGCCCGCAAGTTCAACGCCGGCGTGCCGGAGGCGGACAACATGATGGCGGAGCTCGTCCCACGGCTGACCCGGGCGGCTGCGGCGTTCGCGCGAGGAGAGCGGGCATGACCGAGACCCCGGTGGAGGCGAAGGCGTTCGCCGGCAAGGTCGTGGTCGTCACCGGTGGCAGCCGTGGCATCGGCCGAGCGATCGCCACCGGCTTCGCCGCCGCCGGTGCCGACGTCGTGATCGCGAGCCGCAAGCTGGACAACTGCTCGGCACTCGCCGCCGAGCTGGAGGCGGACCACGGCGCCAGCTGTCACCCGGTCGCCTACCACGCGGCCAGGTGGGCGGACTCGGACCGCCTGGCCGACGAGGTGCTCGAGCGGTACGGCCGGTGCGATGTGCTGGTGAACAACGCCGGCATGTCCCCGCTCCACGAAGGCGTCGCGACGATCACCGAGCAGTACTACGACAAGGTGCTCGGGGTGAACCTCAAGGGCCCGTTCCGGCTCTCCGCCCGGCTCGGAGCCCACATGGCCGAGAACGGTGGTGGGGCGATCATCAACGTCAGCACGATCGGGTCCCTGCGACCATCCGCCCACGAGCTCGTGTACGCCATGGCGAAGGCCGGGCTCAATGCCCTGACGATCGCCCTGTCCGGCGAGCTCGCTCCGAGCGTGCGCGTCAACGGCCTGCTCCCGGGAGCCGTCGACACCGACATCGCCGCGGCCTGGTCACCGCAGATGCGCGAGTCCGCAGCACACGGCGCCCCACTGGGCCGACTGGGCGTCCCGGCCGACTTCGTCGGCCCCGCGCTGTGGTTGGCCTCTGAGCAGAGTGCCTTCGTCACCGGGACGCTGATCCGCGTCGACGGTGGCACCTACCGACAGATGTCCTGACGGACGACCAGCAACGACACACGGAACGGCGGGTGGATCGCATGTGGGACTTCAGTACCGAACCTGAGTTCGAGCGGCAGCTGGAGTGGATGCGGGAGTTCGCGCGTGAGGAGATCGCGCCGTTGGACCTCGTCTGGCCCCACCACCATCACAAAGCGCCGGCGCCGTGGCTGAAGAAGGTGATCGACCCACTCAAGGACGAGGTCCGTGCGCGCGGGCTGTGGGCCTGCCATCTCGGTCCCGAGCTCGGTGGGCGGGGGTTCGGGCAGGTCAAGCTGAGCCTGATGAACGAGATCATCTCGCCGTACTCGTGGGGACCCACGATCTTCGGCGTGCAGGGGCCGGACACGGGCAACGCAGAGATCATCGCCCACTACGGCACGCCCGAGCAGCGGGCAAAGTACCTGCAGCCGCTGCTCGACGGAGCGATCTTCTCGGCGTTCTCGATGACCGAGCCACACGGTGGTGCGGATCCGCTGGGCTTCACCTGCGCGGCCGTCCAGGACGGCACCGACTGGGTGATCAACGGGCAGAAGTTCTTCACGTCGAACTCCGAGGAGGCAGCGTTCCTCATCGTCATCGCGGTGACCGACCCGGACGCCGAGCCGTACCGGCGGATGTCGATGTTCCTGGTCCCGCGCGAGACGCGGGGCATCGAGATGACGCGTCGCACGCAGTACATGAACGAGTCACCCGAGGCGATGGATCACGCGCTCCTGACTTACGACAACGTGCGCGTGCCGGCCGACGGCCTGCTCGGGAAGCCCGGCCATGGTTTCGAGATCGCCCAGATGCGGCTGTCCGGCGGGCGGATCCACCACGCCATGCGCGCGATCGGTCAGGCGCAGTACGCACTCGACATGGCGTGCGAACGCGTGCTGAGTCGGACACTTCGGGGTCGGCCGCTGGCCGAGCAGCAGCTGGTCCAGCAGTCGATCACCGAGAGCTATGCGCAGATCGAGCAGTTCCGGCTGTTCGTGCTTCGAGCGGCCTGGCGCATCGACCAGGGGGAGGGCTACACCCACGCCGTACGTCGCGACATCGCCGTCGCGAAGGTGCTCTCGGCGAAGGTCGCCCACGACGTCACCGAGCGGGCGATGCACCTCCATGGCGCCCTGGGTCTCTCCAACGAGATGCCGTTCGGCGCGATGTGGTCGTTGGCCCCCGGCTACAGCGTCTGGGACGGACCGACGGAGTCGCACCTGAGCTCGGCCGCGCGGCTGATCCTGCGCGACCACAGCCCGGCTCGCGACGACCTGCCGTCACAGTGGCTGCCGCGTCGGGTCGAGGCAGCCCGGGCCAAGTTCGCCCAGGCGGTCGCCGAGCAGGCCGCCGCGGAACAGGGTGAGCTGGGCGGACGGGAGGTGGCGGATAAGGTGAAATAATCTATCGAGATGATGGTCCTTCGAAGGAGTCGACGTGAGCGGACTGTGTGAAGGCCGAGTGGTCGTCGTCACCGGCGCCGGCGGCGGCATCGGCCGTGAGTATGCGCTCGCGTTCGCGCGACAGGGCGCCAAGGTCGTGGTCAACGACCTCGGCGGCTCGCGTGACGGCAGTGGTGCCTCGCCGGGTGCCGCCCAGGCGGTCGTCGAGGAGATCGTGGCCGCGGGCGGCGACGCCGTCGCGAACACCGACGACATCTCGTCCTGGGACGGCGCGAAGCGGCTCATCGATCAGGCGGTCGAGGCGTACGGACGCCTCGACGTGCTCGTCAACAACGCCGGGATCCTGCGCGACAAGATGATCGTGAACATGGAGGAGTCGGACTGGGACTCGGTCGTGGCGGTGCACCTCAAGGGCACCTTCGCGACCACCAGGCATGCTGCGGCGTACTGGCGCGGCGTGTCGAAGGCCGGGGGTGAGGTCGGCGGGCGCGTCATCAACACCACGTCTCCGTCGGGGTTGTACGGCAGCATCGGCCAGGGCAACTACGGTGCGGCCAAGGCCGGTGTCGCGAGCTTCACGATCATCGCCGCCCGCGAGCTCGGCCGTTACGGTGTCACGGTCAACGCGATCGCACCGACCGCACTGACCCGCATGACCGAGGACATCGCCTTCATGGCGAACGCCGCCCCGGACGAGAACGGGTTCGACCAGATGGACCCGGCCAACGTCGCGCCGCTCGTGGTCTGGCTCGGGAGCGAGCAGTCCGCCGGCATCACCGAGCGAGTGTTCTCGGCCTGGGGTGGCCGGATCTCGGTCCTCGAGGGCTGGGTCGCCGGGCCGACCGTCGATCGCAACGGCACGTGGGACCCGGAGGAGTTGGGCGACGTGATCCCGGACCTCGTCGCGAAGGCTGCGCCGAACGCCGACGGGATGGGTGCCCGTCCTGCTTGATCCGGCAGGCCTAGTGGGCAGGGCCTTCGGGGATGCCGACCCGCGGGCGCTGGCCCGACGCGCTGACCGTCAGGGTGCCCTCGGCCAGCACCTCGCCGTCAGGGCTGAGCACACGGCCGCGGGCGAAGTTCAGACGGCGACCCCGGCGGACGCACGTGCCCTCGATGATGACCTCAGGGCCCTTGGCCACAGCCATGAACTGCACGGTGAGGGCGACCGTGGTGAATCGGTTGCCGAGGTTGAAGTCGTGGCCGGCGACCACCGCGCCCGACCCGATCGTGTCGATGGCGCTGCTCAGGACGCCGCCGTGGAAGATCCCGTCGTGCGCGGAGAGCTTGTGGGCGTACGGGAGGCGTGCCCGGACGAAGCCCGGCTCCCACTCGAAGATGTCCAGGCCGAGCTCCACGTTGAACGGCACGTGCCTGCTCCAGCGCTCCTGGAACCAGCTGGCCTGGCTCTCGGCCTCCTCGGTACTCAACACGGCACGTTCTCCTGACGTCGCTCGGGCTCGGCGCTGGCCCGACTGGCGAAACAGTTATATTATTGACCGATGTTGGCGGCCGGAGCCAGTCCTGTCGCGGAGGAGTCCGGATGAAGCTGGACAAGGTCGCCCTGTGGACGATGTCGTTCGACGATGTGCCCTGGTCCGTGGCGCGCGACGCGTTGCGTGCCGCCGAGGCGGACGGCTGGGGGTGCGTCTGGGTGCCCGAGGCATTCGGACGCGAGGTTGTCTCTCTGGCGTCGGCCTGCCTCGCGTCCACGTCTCGCATGGTGGTGGCGACCGGCATCGCCAACGTGTGGGCCCGCGATCCGCTCGCCCTGCGGAGTGCTCAGCAATTGCTCGGTGAGGCGTATCCGGAACGGTTCCTCCTCGGTGTCGGGGTGAGCCATCCCGGCGTTGCGAAGCGCCGGACAGGCGCGGACGACTACGCCGACGTTCCGCCGCTGCGCCGGCTGCGCCGGTATCTCGAGGACATGGATGCCGCGCCGTACCGCGGTCACCAGTCCGCGTCGATGCCCCGTGTGATCGCGGCTCTCGGTCCCCGGATGCTCGAGCTGGCGCGCGAGATGTCCGGCGGCGCGCACACCTACACCTCGCCCGTCGCGCACACGGCTTGCGCCCGGCACATCCTCGGGCCGGGCAAGTGGCTCGTGCCGGAGGTCAAGGTCGTCCTCGGCCGGACCGAGGCGGACGCTCGAGACCTTGCTCGGCAGTTCCTGCCGGTGCGGCTTCCGGCGTACCGCGCCAACCTGCTGAGGTCGGGCTTCGACGAGCGGGACCTCGACGGCGTGCCCAGTGACCGGCTCGTCGATGCGCTGGTCGCTCATGGCGACGTGGACGCGGTTCGCGCCCGGATCGAGGAGCACCTGCACGCCGGGGCCGACCAGGTGGCGCTGAACGTCCTGGTCGAGCCGGGCCGGACGCCCGCTGACGAGTGGGCGCAGCTCGCGGGGCTCGCGACCGCTCTGAATGCCACCTAGACGAACGAGCCGAGAGGCGTCCACCCCGGAGGAGAACCATGCGACCACTGCCTGCCCACCTGCGCGCGAACCTCGCGTCCTGGGACGGCGTCGTCGCCGCTCCGCGCGACGCGGCGACGGTGATCGTCCTCCGGCGACGTGTTGGTCCGGAGGGTGCTCTCGAGGTGTTGCTGCTGCGGCGGCAGCGGTCGATGGCCTTCGCCGGGGGCATGCACGTGTTCCCCGGAGGGTCGGTGCACCCGATGGACAGCAGGCCGGTGCCCTGGGTGGGCCCAACCGCCGAGGACTGGGCGCAGCGATGGGGTTGCGACGCCGATCTTGCCCGCGCCCTCGTCGTCGCCGGCGTGCGGGAGACCTTCGAAGAGACCGGCATCCTCTTCGCCGGGCCGGATGCGGACAGCGTGCTGGGGGTGTGCGCAGGACCGGAGTGGGACGACGTACGCCGTGCACTCGAAGCCGGCGAGACGACGATGGCGGCGTTTCTCGCCGATCGGGGGCTGGTGTTGCGTGCCGACCTGCTCGGTGCCTGGGCGCACTGGATCACCCCGGAGTTCGAGCCACGCCGCTTCGACACCCGCTTCTTCGTCGCGGTCCTTCCCGAGCAGGAGCTGACGCACACGCACGGCTCGGAGGCCGATGCCTCGTTCTGGATCGGTGTGTCCGAGGCGGTCTCCGCGGCCGAGCAGGGAGCGGTCGCCATGATGGCGCCGACGCGGCACAACCTCGAGCTGCTCGCAGCAGCCGGCCCGGATGGGGTGGAGAGGGTCGTCGCCGCTGCCGGGCGAGACATCCCGATCATCCAGCCGCGGGTGCGCGAGGTCGACGGCGAGCTCTGGCTGACCTCACCCGAAGAGGCCGAGATCGCGATCGACACGGATGACGTGAAGGTGTCTCGGTGAGCTCCCTCGAACCCGAGTTGCAGGACCTGGCCCGCAGCGTTCGTCAGCAGGCGTGGCGTCGCCTCGCCGGTCGCGACGCGGAGCTCGATCGGGCGCAACGGTTCTCCCGGGAGACGTGGGACGACGTACGCGCGTTGGGGATCGTCGGACTGTCGTTCCCGGAGGCAGAGGGGGGCGGCGGTGCTTCGGCACTGGCGTTCGTCGTGGCCCTGGAGCAGGTCGCCTATGCCTCGGCGGTCGCGGCCCTGTATCCCGGGACCAGCATCCAGGTGGCGCGGGCGCTCCTCGATCACGGACAGCCGACATTGCGCGAGCGATGGGCCAAGCGACTGATCGCGGGCGACGCCGTGGCGGCATGGGCGTTCACCGAGCCCCAGACCGGCTCGGATCCCAAGCAGCTCACGACTCGCGCTCGTCGGGACGGCGACTCCTGGGTCCTGGACGGGACGAAGGCCTTCATCTCCTACGCCGGGGTGGCCGAGGCAGCGCTTGTCTTCGCGGTCGACGAGGCCGGCGCGACCTGTGCCTTCCTCGTCGAGACCGCTCAGGCCGGCTGGCAGCCGGAACGTCCGGTCGAGGTGCTGGCCTACGGTGCTGCCGAGGCGCGCGCGGTGCGTCTGGACGGCGTCCGGGTCCAGGCCGAGGGTCTGGTGGGTGCCGTGGGAGACGGCTTCCGGGTCATGCTCGCGGGGGAGGCGCTCGGCAAGCTGCGGATCGCCGCCCTCAACGTCGGCGTCGCCCAGCGGGCGCTCGACGAGGCGACGCGGTACGCACTGCAGCGCACCCACCGTGGAACCGCCATCGGCGAGAAATTCCCCACCATCCGGACGCTCCTGGCCGACATGAGCGCCTCGGTGCTCGCAGCCCGTGCGGCGCTCTGCGACACCGCTCGATGCCTCGATGCCGGCGGTGAGGTGACCGGCAGGGTGGCAGCGCTGCGCCTGGTGACCGCCCGCGCCGCCACGGAGACGACCAGCGCGGCCCTCCAGGTGTGCGGCGCCTACGGGCTCAGCCGCGAGATGGCCGTCGAGCGCCTGTACCGGCAGGCGAAGTTCTACGAGGTCGCCCAGGGCTCCCTCGAGCTGCAGCGGGTCATCGCCGGCAAGGCGGTGCTGACCGAATTCGCCGAAGACCGCTTCGAACGCTGGAAGGACTGCTGATGACGGAGGATGTGAAGGCCCCCGCGCCGGTCGTGCGGTACGCCGTGCACGCCGGCGTCGCGACGATCACCCTCGACCGCCCGGAGGCGCGCAACGCCCTCAACGCGGCGATGGTCGCCCAGGCGGATGCTGCGTTGACGACCGCTGAGGAGGATCCGGAGGTCGCAGCGATCGTGGTGACCGGCAGCGACCCGGCCTTCTGTGCGGGTCTGGACATTCGCGAGTTCAACGCGACCGGCCGACCGCCGGCGGGTGTCAACGACCTGATCCAGCGCATCCCGGTCCTCTCGAAGCCGACGATCGGCGCGATCAACGGACCGGTCATGACCGGCGGCCTTGAGCTCGCGCTGGGCCTGGACATCCTCGTCGCTTCCGACCGGGCCGCTTTCGGCGACACGCACGCGAAGGTCGGCATCCTGCCGGGCGGCGGCATGACGGCCCGGCTGCCTCGGGCGGTGGGGCAGCGACTTGCGCTCGAGATGTCGTTCACCGGTCGGGTGCTGAGCGCGGCCGAGGCGCTCCAGCACGGACTGGTCACCCACGTCGTCCCGCATGCCGACCTCCTGGGCAAGGCGCAGGAGCTCGGCGCGGTCATCGCCAGCCGCGACGGTGCGGTGATGCGGGAGCTGAAGCGCCTCTACCGGGTCAGCCTGGACTCGACGGTGGCCGAAGGCCTGACCCACGAGCTGGCCGAGCGGGACGCGCGCCGGGCGCGTGGGCAACAGCTGGTGCCGA
>Ga0070664_100004748_pt1 | contig 10898 bp, 8 predicted proteins | sample KBSC73metaG_FD_65863 | JGI IMG/M metagenome (GOLD analysis project Ga0070664, IMG submission 65863) | Corn rhizosphere microbial communities from Kellogg Biological Station, Michigan, USA - KBS C7-3 metaG | ecosystem: Host-associated > Plants > Roots > Rhizosphere > Soil ... | reverse complement strand
TCGCCGATCGCCACATTGCCCTTCTTATAGTGATCGATCACACCTGGAGCAGCAATCTTGGAATAGATGAAGGCCACGCCCCCGACGACGCAGTCCCGCTTGAACCGGTCGTTGATGCGATCCTCCGTATCGATACCGTTCTGGAGGGTGAGGATGACCGTCCGGTCCGTCACCACCGGTTCGATTTGCGTCAACACCTCGTCGAGATCGTAGGCCTTGACCGCCAGAATGATCAGATCCGGCGAGGGAAGCTGCGTGGCCTCGGAGGCCGCGCGCGGATGTACCATCACGGTCCCCGATGCGCTCCGAACTCGCAGTCCCTGCTGGCGAACCGCGGCCAGAGTCTTCGGTCGCAATAGAAACGACACGTCCGGATGATGCTTGGCCAGATGGGCGCCGAAATAGCCGCCAACGGAACCTGCTCCGACCATCATAATATGCTTCGCCGCCATCACCTTCCCTCAGCGAGTCTCACACGTTGCCTGAATGATTCGCGTACTATAGCATGCTGCAACACGCGCACGCAGTGGCCTATTCGTCGAACAACGCTATGGCCTCCACGAGCGACCTCGGTATTGTCAGGGATTGTATCGCGGCCGCGCGGTCGCTGGTCGTGCTCACCGGCGCCGGTATCTCGGCGGACAGCGGCGTGCCGACGTTTCGCGGTGCCGATGGGTTATGGAGAAACTTTCGAGCGGAAGATCTCGCGACACCGGAGGCATTCGAACGCGATCCACGCCTTGTGTGGGAATGGTACGACTGGCGGCGCGAATTGATCGCCTCCAAACGGCCCAATCCGGCGCATGACAGTGTCGTGGAGTTCGAGCGCCGCTGTGCACATTTTTGGCTGATCACGCAGAATGTGGATGGACTCCACCGGGCGGCCGGCTCCCGGAAGTTATCGGAGATTCACGGCAACATCTGGAAAGTGCGCTGCACAGTCTGCGGAGTGGTCGAAGAGAATCGCGACGTCCCGATACCAATCCTCCCCTCGTGCCGTCACTGTAAGGGATTGCTTCGTCCGCACATTGTGTGGTTCGGCGAATCCTTAGCCGCGGACGATCTTGCACGTTGCGCTGCTTCGCTTCAATCGTGCGATGTGCTTCTCGTGGTCGGCACGTCCGGAGTGGTCTACCCTGCAGCCGGTTTCGCCTCTGTCGCAAAGGAGGCTGGCGCGTTCGTGGCAGAGATCAATCCGGATCCAACGCCGCATTCAGATCTCGTTGATATCTCCCTCAGAGGCCGGGCTAAGGAAGTCGTACCCCTGCTTTTATAGTAATCTCAACACTCAGATCTCAAATACGTCTCATCTGAAATCTCACAATTTGAGATTTGAGATCTGAGATTCGCGGTTAGGAAGCAATCAGCGGGACAAGCTCATCGAGCGTGCGTATGGCTGGAACGCTCGGCGGCGTCTGCTTTCCATGCCGGGCCAGGAGCACCGCGGCAAGTCCGGCCTTCGTGGCTCCCTCCACATCGTCCCTCAAACTATCGCCGACATGCATCGCTTCCCCCGGTTCGACAGCATGCTGTTCGAGCGCCAGCTCAAAAATCTTCGGTGAAGGTTTGGCGGCATGGGCCAGGCTGGAGATCGTCACAGTGTCGAAGAGCTCGGCGATGCCCAACCCTCGTATGACGTTGAAGAGGCGGGAGTCGAAGTTGGACACAATGCCAAGCTCCAGTCCGCGATTGCGCAGCGCTTTCAGGGTGTGCGGCACTTCGGGGTAGAGCCTCCACGACGCCGGATCGGCAAAGACCTCGTAGACGTGTTCAAAAAATTCATCAAACCGCTCGAACATGCCCACCCGATAGAACACGTTGTGCACGACATCGAACCACCACAGCCGCTCACTTTGTTTGAGCTGCGTGGGCTCCGTGGCCGCAAACACCGGGGGAGGAGCGTCGTGAAACGCACGCCTGAACGCCTCGCTGATCAACTCCGTCGCATTGGGCTTCGGCTGATAGCCGAAAGCCACCGCGTGTCGAAGATAGATGTCGGCCACGGATCCATTGACATGGAACAACGTTTCAGCGGCATCGAAAAACACCACTCGGATCGGCTGGGTCATCGTGCATCCTTGTCCATCAGCCACATTTTGCGGCCGACGGAGAATAACCCAAATTCTTTCGCGCATCTATCCGCGGTTTTCTTGACAAAGAATACCCCCCCTGCTAGCTTCAAACTAGTTCAATAAAATTGGAGACTTAAGTGGCTTCCACCATCTTTGTCATCGATAGCAGTCCAGCGGTCAGGCGGATGGTTGAACAGATTTCAACGCCTGCCGGGTACGACGTGATCGGCTTTCAGGACGGGCCGGCGGCTCTCGAGGCCGCGCGGAAAATGAGTCCGACACTGATCATCACCGACTATCACCTCGACAGCATGACATTCTCCGGGTTCTGCAAGGAAGTCCATAAACTCGACAATCTGAGCGACACCTACATCATCGCGCTCACCGGGGCGACCGACAAGTTCGAGGATTCCCATCTGAAATCACTCGGCGTCAAAGCGTTTCTCAAGAAACCGTTTCAGTCCGAGCATCTCCTGGATTTGATCAAAGACCTCGATCACACGAGCCCGGCCAAGAACGGCGGCAAAAAGAAGCGCTCCTGGCCACCGACGTCAAGCGCCACCGATTCCGACGATGATCTGGCAGATGAGACCGCCGCGCCGGATGATGAGGTGGAGGCCTCCATCCCGTACCCGCCGGTGCTGGCCACAGCGCCGGAGCCGAAGGAATCCGCCGCAACGGCTCAGGCTCGAACCGCCGCATCTGCCGCCGCTTCCCCTGCCGCCGAACCGGAAGAGGCCATGAAAGGGTTGTTCGGACAACTCCTGCAATCCATGTCAGGAAGGACGGAAAAAAAGATCGGCGAGATGCTTCCGGAGATGGTGAATACGAAGCTCGAGGCGCATGTTGTCAAATCCGTGGAAGCCGAGGTGCGTCTCCAACTGGGCGCGTCGATTTCGCAAGAACGGCTCTCAGAGGTTGTCGAGCCCCTGCTGGCCAAGACCCTGCCGAAGGTCTTCACCAGCGAGATGGCCGTGCTCGAACCGATCATCCGTCATAGCATCTTTGAGATCGCCAGCCCCTTGATCAAGGAGCATGTCGAACGGATGGTGCACGAGCAGGCCGATACCGTGAAACAGTTATTGCCCGAAGCCGTCCGGGACTATCTCCGGTCGAGGCAAGAGGACGTCCGTGAGCAGCTCAAGCAAGGCGCGGCGGAGCAGACCGATCGGCTGGCCACTGACGTCATCCGCGCCGTCGCCGAGGAACAGATTCAAACGATCGTGCAGAAATTGGCTCCTTCAATCGTGGAAGAACAGATCAAGGCCGAAATCCGCAGACTCACCGACGCCGGCTAAGACCGGCGCCCCTACCCTTTCTTCCCCTTCTTGCTTCCTCGGCGTGCTTTCGCCAGCGCCTTCACCCGTTTGACGTTCTTACGATGCTTCTTTCTCGTCTTGCGGTCCTTATCCCGTCCTGTGGCCATCTCATCTCCTCGCAAAAAGGTGGAAGTTGGCCGATGGTATAACACAAGCCTGGTTCCCTCTCAAGAAAGCGACCATTCGTCCAACGCCATCGATCGCCGAAGCGTTGTCTTGAGGGGTGGGGATGCGCATGTTAAGATGCCTCGCGTTTTCTGCGCATCGCGAATATGAGTAGCCTCCGCCTCGACAAGACCTACGATCCCAAATCCGTCGAAGCCCGTTGGTATCGAACCTGGACCGAGCGGGGCTATTTTCATGCCTCGACTTCGCATCCCGGCCAGCCGTACAGCATTGTGATCCCCCCTCCGAACGTCACGGGATCCCTGCACGTCGGTCACGCCCTGAACCATTCCTTACAGGACATCTTGATCCGCTGGCGTCGCATGCAGGGGCGCAATACGCTCTGGCTACCCGGAACCGACCATGCCGGCATTGCCACCCAAAACGTCGTCGAGAAGCAGTTGTTGAGCGAAGGCCTCTCACGGGATGCCCTCGGTCGTGAACGGTTCATCGAGCGCGTGTGGCAATGGAAAGCGGCCTCCGGCAATACCATCATCGAGCAGCAGAAACAGCTGGGTGAGTCGTGCGATTGGGACCGCCTGCGCTTCACGATGGACGAAGGATTGTCGAAGGCGGTCGTCGAAGTGTTCGTTCGCCTGTTTGAAGAGGGATTGATCTATCGCGGCGAGCGGCTGATCAATTGGTGTCCCCGCTGCCTCACGGCCCTCTCCGACATCGAAGTCGAGCATGAAGAGGTCAAAGGGAAGCTCTTCCATATCCGCTACCCGCTTGCGGACGACTCCGGCCTATCGCTGGTGGTCGCGACCACCAGACCGGAGACCATGCTGGGCGACACAGCGGTCGCTGTGCATCCGGACGACCCGCGGTATCGCCATCTGATCGGAAGGAAGGTTCGGCTTCCGCTGACTCGGCGCGAGATTCCCATCATCGGCGACGCGGTGCTCGTCGACCTCGAATTCGGAACCGGCGCCGTGAAAATCACGCCGGCCCATGACTTCAACGACTACGAAGCGGGCGAACGCCATCAACTCCCCCGCCTCGCCATCTTCGACCATCAGGCGTTGCTCGATCCGGCATCCCTGGCTTCGGCGCGCGTCGAAGACGACATCATCGCCGCCATCGCACGACTCCCCGTGTCAAAGGCCAGGCCGAAGATCGAGCAGGCCTTGAGCGACCGCGGGATGCTCGTCAAGGTGGAAGACCATAAGATGTCGCTCGGGAAATGCTACCGCTGCAAAACCGTCGTCGAGCCCTACCTCTCTCCCCAGTGGTTCGTGAATATCAAGCCGCTGGCCGAGCCGGCGATTCGAGCGGTGGAGGACGGCAGCATTCGAATTATTCCCGAGGGCTGGATCAACAACTATCTCGGCTGGATGCGCGATATCAAAGACTGGTGTATCTCCCGTCAGATTTGGTGGGGTCATCAAATTCCTGCCTGGTATTGCGAGCAGTGCAACGAACGGTTCATCCATAAACAGACGTCGACGGACGCAGCAGGCAACGCGATCTTGCGCATCACCCTGCTCCAGGGAGCGACGCCGGTCGTCGCCAGGGCTGCACCGACCGCCTGCCCCCAATGCGGCGGGCAGCAGTGGCTGCGCGATCCCGACGTCTTGGACACGTGGTTTTCTTCCGGCCTGTGGCCCTTCTCGACCTTGGGATGGCCGGAACAGACGCCCGAATTGAAGACCTATTATCCGACCTCCACGCTCGTCACCGGGCTCGACATCCTGTTTTTCTGGGTGGCCCGGATGATCATGCTGGGGCTGAAGTTCATGGGCGATGTTCCCTTCCGCGACGTGTATATCCATGCGCTCGTACGGGACGCCGAGGGCCAGAAGATGAGCAAATCCAAGGGCAACGTCATCGATCCCCTGCACGTCATGCATCAATTCGGCACCGACGCCCTGCGATTTACACTGGCTTCGATGGCGTCGCCCGGCCGGGATCTCAAACTGGCGGAGGAGCGCATCGAAGGCTATCGAAACTTCGCGAACAAGATCTGGAACGCGGCGCGCTTCAGCCTGATGTATCTTGAAGGGCCGCGCCTCTCGAAGCCTTTCGCAGAGCGGCCGTTTGCCGACCGGTGGATTCTGAGCCGTCTCAATACGGCGATCAGGACCGTCACCACGGAACTGGAGGCCTATCGATTCGACCGCGCGGCGAACGCGCTGTACCATTTCATCTGGCACGAATACTGTGATTGGTATCTGGAATTGATCAAGCCCACCCTGCAAAATCCCGCACATCCGGACGGCCCGGCGACGAGGCAGACGCTGCTCGACACACTGGAAACGACGATGCGGCTGCTCCATCCCTTCATGCCGTTCATCACCGAAGAAATCTGGCAGACGATTCCCCACGAGGGTGACAGCATCGTCGTGCAACGCTACCCGATAGCGAATGACGCCTGGGATGCACCGGACGCCGAGCAACGCTTTCTCCTCCTCGAGCAAGCTGTGAGTCTCGTCCGCACGGGACGTGTCTTGTTGAGCTATCCGCCCGGCCAGCAGATCGCATTTGCCCTCGCGCACGACGATGCGGAAAAACAGCGGCAGCTTCAACAGCTCCAACCTCATCTCGCCCATTTGAGCCGCGGAACCTCGAAGATCGCCTCTCAACCTGCCTGGCAGCCGGCACAACGGCTTCGGCTGGTGACGGAAGGCCTCACGATCGGCCTCGTCGTCTCAGGAGACGTGGATCTGAAGAAAGCGCTGGACCGGCTCGTGAAACAGCGGGAGGATCAAGACAAGGACATGGCCCGTCTGACCGGAAAACTGGACAATCAAGAGTTCGTCGCCAAGGCGCCACCCGAGGTGCTCGCCGAGCACCGCATGCGCCTGCGCAGTCTGGAGCATGATCAAGCCATGCTGTCCAGCAGCGAGCAGCAACTCCGCGCCTTTCTCAAGGCCTGACCATGGCCGTCCTGCCCGCTGCCGATATCAGACGCGCCGTCCGGCAAGGTCTGGAAGAAGACGCAGGCCGTGGCGACGTCACGACGGCAGCCCTGTTTCCGAAAGCTGTTCCTGCCCGGGCTCGGATCGTCGCTCAACAGACACTCATCGTGGCCGGAATGGCCCCGGCCGTTCAGGCCTTCCTCACCGTGGATGCCTCTCTCGCCTTGACGGTGGTGAAAAAAGACGGCTCCCGCGCGGGCTCCGGCGAGACACTCCTGTCGATCGAGGGGGACGGCAGATCAATCCTGACAGCCGAGCGCGTGGCTCTGAATTTTCTGCAGCACCTTTCCGGCATCGCCACGCTGACGAGTCGATTTCGTCAAGCCGTGCACGGTTCCCGTGTAGAAATTTTGGATACACGGAAGACCATTCCCGGCTTGCGGGCACTGCAAAAATGGGCGGTCGCGCTCGGCGGAGGAACCAATCATCGGCACTCGCTCGCGGACGGCGTGCTGATCAAGGACAATCATTTGAGCCTGCTCCCTCACAAAGACGCAGTCCGTCAGGCGTGCAGGCTGGCCAGAAGCAGGGGCCGGAGCCGATTGCCCCTCATCGTCGAAGTGGAATCACTGGCGGAGGTCAAACACGCCCTTGCCGGAGAGGCCGACATCATTCTTCTCGACAATATGACGCCCGCCATGGTCAGAAAGGCCGTAGGCGTGATCAAGGGACGCGCGCTGGTAGAGGTCTCCGGCGGTATTACCCTACACAACGTCCGTGCCATGGCGGCAGCGGGACCGGACCGCATTTCGATCGGTGCGCTGACCCATTCCGCCCCTGCCGCCGCCATGTCGCTGGAGCTTCAGCCTGCACCCCAGCCACGCCGGAGGCATCGCTGACCGGTGCCACGCTCGTCACCGCTGGATGTACACGCCATTCAGACGCACCTCACGACTCAGTATCTCGGACGGCGCGTCGAATTGCACGAACACCTCGATTCGACGAACCGTACAGCGGTCGCATTGGCCCAAGCCGGCGCGGAACACGGCACCCTGGTGCTGGCCGATGCGCAAACGGCAGGGCGAGGGCGAATGGCCCGTCAGTGGTTTTCCCCGTCGGGCATCAACCTGTACGGATCGCTCATCGTCCGGACAAAAATAAGCGCGGAGCGTACGACGGAATGGCTCTCCTGGCTGCCGCTCATGACCGCCCTGGGTGCAGCAGAGGCCATCGAGAGAGTGGGATCGGCGCGCATCGCCGTGAAGTGGCCGAATGATCTGTTGATCAACGAGCGGAAGGTCGGAGGCATCCTCTGTGAAAGCGGCACGTCCGCCGGCTCAGGACCGTTTCAAGTGATCGGCATCGGCATCAACGTTAACGGAGCACGAAACGATTTTCCTGAAGAGTTGCGGGACATCGCGACAACCATCCGTGAGGAGACCGGGAGCCTCATCGACCGCAACCGGCTCGTTGGCCAGTTGTTGCATGAACTGGAGTGCTGCCTGGACGAGTTCCTTGCACGAGGTTCGGAACGCATCGCTCCGGCCTACCGCCGGCGCTGTGCGACGCTCGGGAAGACCGTCAAGGCGATTCTCGCCGACGGCAAAGAGTGTCTTGGCGTCGCGGAGGCGATCGAGCAGGATGGCTCCCTGACACTCCGTCAACGGTCCCAAGAGGGCACAGAGGCGCCGGCGGTCCGGCACCTTCGTGCAGCCGATATCGTCCACCTGCGTTGAGGCCTTGGTGGCGAATTCCACTCCAAGCCCGTACAATAGAGTCATGCTGCTCGTCGTCGACATCGGCAACACGAACATTGTCTTCGGGATTTATGACGGCCCGGCGCTCCGGGGTCATTGGCGCCTGGCCACGGACCCCAAGACCACTGCCGACGAGTATGGGATCCTTTTCACCAATCTGCTCGCCTCGGCCGGCATCGTTCCAGCCCAGACCTCGGGTGCGATCATGTCCAGCGTCGTGCCGATCCTTACGGCCACATTCGAGACATTGATCGAGCAGTATTTCGGTCAGCGTCCGTTGGTCGTATCTTCGGAATCGGATACCGGTCTCACCATTCGTTATCCCAACCCCAAAGAAATCGGCAGCGATCGGCTCATCAATGCCGCGGCCGCCTTTCACAAGTACCGTCGGGACCTGATTATCGTAGACTTCGGCACCGCCACGACGTTCTGCGCCGTGACCAAAGAGGCGGAGTATCTGGGTGGCGTGATCGCGCCGGGTCTTGGCATCTCGGCCGAAGCCCTGTTTGCCCGCGCCGCCAAGCTGTCCAAAGTTGAGCTGATCAGACCCAAGACGGTGATCGGGACCGATACCGGAAGCAGCATTCAATCCGGTCTGCTGTTTGGGTACGCCGGACTCGTGGATACACTGGTGAAGCGGATCGAGCAGGAACTCGGCCGGTCCGCCTATGTGATCGCCACCGGCGGCTTGAGCAGCGTCCTCGCCAAAGAAACCACCTCGATCCAGACCATCGAGCCTTTACTGACGCTGGAAGGCCTCGCGTTGGTCTACCATCGGACAACCGGCGGGTCACCTGCCCTAACCTGGATCTAGCGCTCCCCTCACAAGTAATTAATTTAGTGGGCTCCTGTTGACTTATTGGCTCAGGTGACTATCTGGCCTGGTGAGTAGGACGAATCGTGGCAGACGAAGAACAAAACCATAATACATTCGACAACTTAGATCCTGATTTCGTTGACGCTACGGCTCCATCTGAGGCCTCGGCCAAGGATGAAGAATTGAAGTCGCTGAACGACAAGTATCTGCGGCTGGCCGCCGAGTTCGATAACTATAAGCGGCTCGCACAGCGGGATCAGCGCGACCAGATCCGGTTCGGTAACGAGCACCTCCTCAAGGAGCTCCTGCCGGTCGTCGATAATTTGGAACGGGCGATCAAGGCGGCAAAGGGGAGCAAATCCGCCGAAGGGCTGGTCCAGGGCGTCGATCTCACCCTCAAACAGTTGCAGGGCGTGCTCGGCAAATTCGGAGTCCAGTCGATTCCGACGATGGGACAGCCGTTTGATCCAACCGGTCATCAGGCGGTCGCATCAGTGCCCTCGACACAGGTCCCGGATCAACATGTCGTGGAAGAGTTTCAGCGCGGATACCGGCTGCACGATCGAATTCTCAGGCCCGCCATGGTCACCGTGTCTTCTGGCGAAGGCGCATCGAAAAATACGAGCGACGAATCGGAATCATGAGGAAGTTTTTAGTCCAGGAAGGAGCATATCATGGGTAAAGTGATCGGCATCGACTTAGGCACGACCAATTCTTGCGTCGCCGTGATGAGCGGCGGCGATCCGGTGGTGATTGCCAACGCAGAAGGCGCTCGCACGACCCCGTCGGTCGTCGCGATCACCGACAAGGGTGAACGGCTCGTCGGCCAAATCGCCAAGCGTCAAGCGATTACCAATCCGGAAAATACCATTTTCTCGGTGAAACGTCTTATGGGCCGGAAGTTCCGGAGCAAGGAAGTTCAAGAGGCGATCAAGCGGCTGCCCTACAAGGTCGTCGAAGCCGATAACGGCGATGCCCATGTGGAATTGCGCGGGAAACGCTACAGTCCGCCGGAGATCTCCGCCATGATCCTCCAGAAAATGCGCCAAACGGCGGAAGACTATCTCGGCGAGAAGGTGACGGAAGCGGTCGTCACCGTCCCGGCCTATTTCGACGACAGCCAGCGGCAGGCGACGAAGGATGCCGGCCAGATTGCGGGATTAAACGTCCTCCGCATCATCAATGAGCCGACAGCGGCCTCGCTGGCATACGGTCTGGACAAGAAGAAGGACGAGCGGATTTCGGTCTACGACCTCGGCGGCGGAACCTTCGACGTCTCCGTCCTCGAGATCGGTGAAGGCGTTTTCGAAGTCAAGTCGACGAACGGAGATACTTACCTGGGCGGCGACGACTTCGACCTCCGCGTCATGGATTGGCTCGTCGATGAATTCAAGAAGGATCAGGGCATCGACCTGCGCAAGGATCGGATGGCGCTTCAGCGGCTGAAAGAATCGGCCGAACGGGCGAAGATCGAGTTGTCCTCCTCGCAGGAAACCGAGATCAATCTGCCGTTCATTACGGCGGATGCCAGCGGTCCCAAGCACATGGTCATCAAGCTGACGCGTTCGCGGCTGGAACAGCTGGTCGACGACCTCATTCAGCGCACCGTCGAACCCTGCCGCAAGGCACTCGGCGATGCCGGCGTCTCGGGCCGCGACATTCAGGAAGTCGTGCTCGTCGGCGGAATGACCCGCATGCCCAAGGTCATTCAAGTCGTCAAAGACTTCTTCGGGAAGGAGCCACATCGGGGCGTGAACCCCGACGAAGTGGTGGCCATTGGTGCAGCCGTTCAAGGCGGCGTGCTCAAGGGTGACGTCAAGGACGTCCTCCTCTTGGACGTGACACCGTTGTCCCTCGGCATCGAGACACTCGGTGGCGTCTTCACGAAGCTGATCGAGCGCAACACGACC
>Ga0070664_100004743_pt1 | contig 10903 bp, 9 predicted proteins | sample KBSC73metaG_FD_65863 | JGI IMG/M metagenome (GOLD analysis project Ga0070664, IMG submission 65863) | Corn rhizosphere microbial communities from Kellogg Biological Station, Michigan, USA - KBS C7-3 metaG | ecosystem: Host-associated > Plants > Roots > Rhizosphere > Soil ... | reverse complement strand
GAATCCCACATCACGGCAGTGTGGGGATCGTTCAAGTCCTCCCTACAAAACGTCCACCAACCACAATCCGAGAATCCCACATCACGGCAGTGTGGGGATCGTTCAAGGTCGGTCGCGCAGTATTAAGGAGAGACCTCAATGACTCGTCAAATTTCATCGGTACGCATTTCGGGGGCTAGTGGTCAAAGAGGACTTGAACGGATCCACACACTGCCGTGATGTGGGATTCTCCCATTGCGGTTGGTGTTCATTTTGTTGAGAGGACTTGAACAGATCCACACACTGCCGTGATGTGGGATTCTCCTATTCGGTTGGTGCTCGTTTTTGTAGAGAGGACTTGAACAGATCCACACACTGCCGTGATGTGGGATTCTCCGGAAAATTCCGCAAACCAGCACTCGTTTCTGTAGTAATATGTTGGCGCGGTGCCCTCCCTGAATCAGAAGCCGCGAAGGATTCCGGAAATATGCTCAGTTCCCTCGCAAGGAGAGTCGCTGTCGTCCTGCTCGTGCAGACGCTCGTCTCACCCGCCACATTTGCTCAACAACCAATTCGAGAAGAAACACGGCCGCGAAGAACTCAAGGCGAATGGCCTCAGCCAGCCACCGCCGCGTCTCCCTTAAGTAACGTAACCCTGACCAACATTACTGGTCCTGAGCCAACCATCAGGGTCGCGTTGACCACCGACGCTCGTTCAGCAGTGATCTCCACTATGGGTCACCTGATGAATGCCAGCGGCGGTACAACGTTGCTTCCGCTCGATACTGCTCGCGTTCGCGTCGAGCCTCGACTGCTGTCGCCTCTTCCAATCAAGAGCGATGCCGATTTTCGAGTATTGGTAGCAGGGGCCGCTACTCGCGCCGAAGCAAACGACAAAGGAAAAGAGATCAAGGAAGTGTCCGGTGAAGACACTCAGCCAGCGTATGACACAGTGACCAATACCTGGTCTGTCGCGGTTGGCTCCAAACTGCCAAAGATCGAAGCAGAGGCACTGCGCGATCGTCTTCAAGACGCTGGCTTAGATGCGACAATCACTGGACCATCAACGCCAAACGCCTCGACTCGTGAAGTTGCAACGACGAGTGACAAATCCACACTGAATCAGAATGTACGATTAGTCTCGCGAGCAATGCTGCCATCGAGAGAAGTCGTCGCGTCGCCTTTGAACGGAGCACAATTCAGTTCCAGCACACCGGTCCAGTTTGCTTCGGATAGTGAAACAAGTGCTCCCGTCCGCTTCAACGATCGACCTTATCGTGGTCGCCTGGAGGTGTTTACGAATCTACGTGGCACTCTCACTGTGGTCAACGAACTTGGACTTGAGGACTACGTGCGCGGGGTGGTGGCGAATGAACTTTCACCAGGCGGATATCCTGCGATCGAAGCGTTGAAGGCACAGGCTGTAGCTGCTCGAACTTACGCGTTGAAGAATCGAGGCCAATTTTTATCGCAGGGTTTCGATTTACTTCCGACAACTCGCTCGCAGGTATATCGAGGTCTGATTTCAGAGAATCCATTGTCATCCCGTGCGGTTGAGGAGACGCGTGGAATGATTGCAACCTATCTCGGTGAACCAATCAACGCTCTCTATACTTCAACCTGCGGGGGCCGCACTGAGAGTTCAGAAAATATTTTTAACGACGCCATTCCCTACCTGCGAGGACGCGAATGCGCCGCGGAAGGACCAGCGGCTTTCGACAACTTCACCATTCGCACCAATCGTGAACCGGCTGACTTACACGACGAAAGTAACCTCGCGGTAGCCCGCGACGTTGCACTTCTCATTACTCAAAACGTAAACAGCTTACAATCACGAGTGTCGGATTCATGGCTCTCGACTGAAGTGTCCGTAACCGAGGTCCGAAATTGGCTGGCTAATGCCGCGCGAATCGCTCGTCAACCAAAACCGATAACCGGTGATGATGTAAATCGTCCTCCAGCCTTTGCTACGGCCTTAAGTTCGGCAGTCTTGGGCGACAGTCGCAGCAGCACACTGCTCGACGACGCTGACGCCAATTATCTTCTGGCGGTATCGGACTCGCAGGAAATACCGACCCAGAATCGCGCCGACCTTGCCATGTTGGTACGAGATGGAGTTTTGACTGTTTATCCTGATGCGACCGTACGCCCTCGTACTCCTTTGTCGAGAGCACGAGTGCTTCACGCGATCGTAAGACTGCTTGAGTCTCGTAATGTGTTGCAACTACAAAAGGGCACAACCCGACCTTCAGCAACCCAGCAACTGGTCCTTCGATCACCCAAGGGAAAGGATCAGACTGTTGCGATCGGTCCTCAGGCATTCTTGTTTAGACAAATAGGCGAACGTGTTTATCCGGTTCGTTCACTCGCTGTTGTTGGCGGTGAACCGGTCCTCTATCACCTTGGTGCGGACGGCCAGGTTGATTATCTCGAAGTAAAGCCGGCGCCGAACGGTGCGGCCGCCGATCGATTTTCACCATTTTCAAAGTGGACCACAGGCCTATCTCCAGGTCAGGTGCAAGCTCGGTTGGCACGTTATGCCAGGGGTATTGGACCAATAACGGACCTGCGCGTCGCCTCGCGTGGCATTTCTCACCGGGTTACAGACCTGGAACTAGTTGGAACCAACGGAACTGCACATGTTCGAGGTGGACGAATCAGATCGGCGCTTGGATTACGAGAACAACTCTTTGTTATTGATCGCGAATACGACGAGAGCGGTCGAATCACGGAATTTGTATTCACCGGAAGAGGCTGGGGACATGGCGTCGGGATGTGTCAGGTCGGAGCCTACGGTCTCGCCAAACAAGGCTACACTTTTGATCAGATACTGAAGGCTTATTACACGGGGATTGAGATCACGAGGATGTATTGAGGCATGGTCTTCGATCTTGGTCTTTGATCTTGAGGTGAAATTCTAAGACCTCATATCGATGGCCGATGACCATAAAAGCCTATTTCTCATTTCTCATTCTCATCAACCCAAACCCCTTCCCCCTAAAGGTCTGACCAAAGAATGGCCGATGAGAAGTGACCAATGAGCGATGACCAATGACCAATAAGCTTTAACTAATGCGCTTCTCCCGTAATCAAATCCTCGGAAGCCTCCTCATCCTCGCTCTCATCTGGATAGTCATCCTATCCCGCGTGATATTCTCTGCTTTGTGACTGCGGCTTCAAACAATTCACCCGTTATAGCTATCGTTGGACCAACCGCATCAGGCAAAAGCACCGTAGCTATTGAAACCGCTCTCCAGCTGAACGGCGAGATCATCAATTGCGACTCTGTTCAGGTCTACCAACACGTCAAAATCGCGACCGCAAAAGTTCCCGTGGCAGATCGCAAAGGTGTTCCTCATCACCTGATTGACTTTGTCTCGCCTCACATCAACTACACCGCCGGTGAATGGGCCCGCGATGCGACTCGAGAAATTGAAGCCATTGAAGGTCGAGGACGCGTACCTCTCCTGGTTGGCGGCACCGGTTTCTATTTACGTGCTTTACGACAACCGTTTTTCTCGAGTCCTGACACTGACCCTACACTACGACTAAGAATCAATAAGATTCGGAAAAGGCACGGTGCGGAACACCTCCATAAACTGCTTTATCGGCTCGACCCAAATGGAGCAAAGGAGTTTTTTCCGCGCGATTGGCCCCGCGTCCAACGAGCAATCGAGGTGTATCTGCAAACGGGCCAGTCTATCGTGGACCAGAAATCGGTCAGGCCTGACGCTCACGAAAGCGCCCGACGCCTTCGGATCCTGGCCCTCAACCCGCCGCGAGCCGAGCTTTATAACCGAATCAATGCGCGGACCGACGAGCATTTCAAAGCCGGCCTGGTAGATGAAGTGAGGGACTTGCTGGATCGTGGGTTTCCTGCCGAATCAAATGCTCTTGGAGCACACGGCTACCGTCGCGTCGTTGAGTACCTACAGGGCAAAAGGGACTTGGCCAGCGCTATCATGCAGACCAAGTTGGACATCCGGCACTATGCAAAACGGCAATTGACATGGTTTCGCCATGAAGCCGACGTCGAATGGATTGATGGATTTGGCGAAGAAAAGGCAGTGTTGGATTTGATTATTGAAAAACTTAAGACTGGGCCAATTCCAAAATAATCATCTTTGTGTGACAACTCAACCTATCTCTTGTCAGGGTTTTTTCACTGTTGTAAGCTGACCTAACCGCGCATAAAAGTCATTTCCGGGTAATCCAGGTTGGCAATGTCAGACGGTAAACAAGCACCACAAAACATTCAGGACGCCTTTCTCAACACAGTCCGGCGAGAAAAGACAACTGTGATCGTTTATCTGCTTAACGGCGCTAAGCTCACGGGTCGCATCCGTAGCTTCGACAAATTCTCGGTCCTGCTGGAAACCGGTACCCAGGAACAGTTGATTTTCAAGCATGCCATCTCCACGATTTCCCAATCAAGACGAAATACTGGAGACTTGCACTCTCAGCCGGTTGCCGAAACTGAAACTCGAGAGCCCCGTTCAGCTGAGGCAAGCTCGCCTGAAGCGTAACATTCGTTTAAACTCACAAAATAAAATCTAATCATTTTAAGAGGACGTGTGTCTGGAGCTTTCATCACATTTGAGGGTATCGACGGGAGTGGCAAGTCGACCCAACTTCGCTTACTTAATAATTTTCTTCGTGAAAATGGATGTCACGTCGTCACCACTCGGGAACCTGGTGGAACGACCCTTGGTTTGCGGCTGCGAGCAGCGCTACTCGATGCGACCGAAGAAGTGGATCCTTTGACCGAGCTTCTTGTTTTCGCGGCTGACCGAGCCCAACACGTACGACGGCTGCTGCGACCTGCATTGGCAGCCGGTAACGTCGTAATTTCTGATCGATACGCGGATGCTACCGTCGCTTATCAAGGAGCTGGTCGTGGTTTCCCGCCCGAGTTGATCTCAGAGATTGTGAAACTAGCTACGGATGGATTGAAACCCGATCTCACGCTCCTTTTTGATGTTTCTGTAGATGAATCAACTTCACGAACTACTCGACGAGGATCAGGGCGTGGTGGGACCGGCAAGAATCAACGCGACCGCCTGGACATCGAAGCCGCGGATTTTCACGTCCGTGTGCGCGAGGCTTATCTCACTATCGCAAAACAGGAACCTGAACGAGTCAAAATCATCGATACATCTGGACCAGTTGAAATAACTCATCAAAGAGTGAAGCAGGTTTTGGTGCCGTTTCTCCAGAGTCGAGATCATCTCACTAACCTGCGTGCTGTATTGGAAAAAGCCTAAATGTTCAGTGAATTGGTCGGTAATGAGCGTGTAAAAATCGCTCTAAAGAAAATGATTGTTGCAGACCGACTGCCCGGCGCCCTTCTCTTTACCGGAGAAGAAGGCATCGGGAAGAAGTTGTTTGCGCTCGAAGTTGCGCGCGCTCTCAATTGTCGCACTCCGGTTGATCAGGAGGGATGCGGCCGCTGCGGTTCCTGCACTCGCATTGAAAAGATCAATTACCCGGCGCCTTCGGAAGCCGAGACCTGGCTGCAGATCATCTGGACCGATCATCCTGATGTGGGGATCGTTGTTCCTCCCAGGCGTCTTTTGCGTGTCGAGCAAATGCGCCAGATCGAACGTGAGGCTAACTACAGACCGTTTGAAGGAAAGGCTCGAGTCTTCATCGTCGACGAGGCTGACAAACTCAATGACAACTCGGCCAATGCCCTTTTGAAGGTCCTGGAAGAACCGCCAACAACCTCTCATCTAATTTTAATTACAGCGAGACCTGCGATGCTTCTGCCGACTATTCTTTCGCGCTGTCAGGTGATTCGATTTTCGCCGTTAAAACCAGCCGAAATCGAAAAACACCTGGTCAGCAATAAACTGGTCGAAGCATCGGCTGCAAGATTGCGGGCGAGAACCGCCGGCGGAAGTATTCGACGCGCACTTACGGGAGATATCGATAGCTTCACGAACCAGCGAAAAGCGATGCTTACGGTGTTGAAAGGTTTGGTTCCGGCGGATGTGCGCTCACAACTGCTGTTGTCGGCGGAACAATTAAATGAGGCTCAATACAAAGATGAGTTTGAGCAAAGGCTTGATGTTCTGGAGACGCTTATCCGAGATGTTTGGATGCTTGCGGTTGGTGCGAGCACCGAGCAAGTGGTGAATGAGGATCTGTTACCCGAGTTGAAAAAACTCGCAAGTGATCTTGATCCCGCTCGCGCTCAGATCTGGATCCAGCAAATTGAAGACATGAGAGAGCAGTTGATTGTGAATATCAACCGAAAGGTCTCAACCGACGCCCTGTTTTTAAGCATGGCGGATAGTTAACGCTCAGTAGCAGCAACGGTCAGTACCGATTCGCGGTAGCCTCGGGTGCGTCTCAGGACAATACGCCTTGACGTACCTGAGGACTCACCCGACGCTACCGCGAATCGGTACTGACCGTTGTTCTGAACTTCTATCGACTAATACTCACCAGCTGTGGTTCATCTTCCAATTTCTTGTTCGCACCCTCGGCCAGCAACTTCTCGGTCTCCATCACAAATGCTTCAACGATGTCTTCACCCGCGACTTTTCTCATCGGGACCCCATCTTTGAAGATCATTCCGACTCCCCGACCAAAAGTTATGCCCAGCTGTGAGTCATGAGCCTCGCCCGGTCCATTCACCGCGCAACCCATGATGGAAAGATGTAAAGGCTCTTCGATATGGGCCAGGCGCCGTTCGATTTCCGTGACGATACCAACGAAATTGTCGACATCGAGTCTCCCGCAAGTTGGACAGGCAACAACTGTCACGCCTCGAGTCCTTAACCCAAGCGACTTAACAATTTCCCAGGCTACCCTAACTTCTTCCTGAGGCTCCGCCGCCAGGGACACTCGAATCGTGTCGCCTATTCCTTCGTACAGCAGAATTCCCAATCCGATCGAGGACTTTACAGTCCCACTAAAGGACGTTCCTGCCTCTGTGACGCCGAGATGAAAGGGGTAATCAACCTTTTCAGCTAACAATCTATAAGCTGCAACGGTGCGATGAACATCAGAGGCCTTCAGCGACACAATAATGTCGGTGAAGTCGAGGTCTTCGAGAATCTGTATGTGTCGCATGGCAGATTCAACCATCGCTTCAGGCGTGGCAGTGCCGTATTTCTTGAGCAAGTCCTTCTCGAGTGAACCGCCATTGACACCAATTCGGATCGGTACTCTTTGGACTTGAGCGGCTTTCACAACCTGTCGGATACGATCGTGCGCGCCGATGTTGCCGGGATTAAGACGCAACTTATCGATGCCGGCTTCGAGCGCCATCAGCGCAAGCTTGTAGTGAAAATGAATATCGGCGACGAGAGGCACATCCGGAACGCGTTTGCGAATTTCTTTCAGAGCGACGGCAGCGTCATTGTCGGGCACAGCCAAACGAACAACTTCGCAGCCAGCACGCACCATCTCTTCAATTTGTGCGACAGTGGCTCCAACATCAGAAGTGTCTGTCTTCGTCATTGATTGAATGACGACGGGCGCACCGCCACCTATTTGAAGATGCTTAACTTGAACCGCTTTGGTCTGACGCATAACGTGTTTACGTTAGAACGTCCAGAGTTGATTCACAGTTGAATGCAAGTCTGGACGTTTAACTCTTCATCTACTTTGCCGGAGAGGAAGCCGGGGGTCTTTCCGGTTCGGCTCCCCCACCAAATTTCTTTAAAACGTCATTAGTGATAACAAAAACCATCAACAACAACACCATCACAAACCCGACCTGCTGAATACGATCTCGCACCGCGGCTGAAATCGACAAACCTATCAAAGCGAGCAATCCTTCTAACAAAAGAAGGAAAATGGCTCCTCCGTCAAGCACAGGGATGGGTAGGAGGTTGAAGATGCCCAGGTTCAGACTCAAGAATCCGAGCATGCCGAACACACCGTCCCAACCCAGAGTCTCGACGGATTTCCGGGCTGCGTCGTAAATGCCGATCGGTCCAGAAAGAGTGGTGCGTACTGAACGTTGGCCGGTAAAGACCTGACCTAAGGCTTTTCCGGTCAAGCGCAGAATTTGGAGATTCGATTGGTATGCGTAATTCGCAGACGTGAGAATCCCGGCCTTCTCAATCGGTAGCTGGTCACCAATGCTGATACCGAGCTTGCCATTAGGGAGTCGTTCAGTCCCTGTCGTGATCGGGGTCTGTTGACCGTTACGTTCGACCACGAGGCTGATTTGCTGACCTTCATGTGTTCGGATGTACTCGGTAACCTGTGCGGCACTTCTAACTTGATCTCCTCCGATAGTGACAACACGATCCTTGTCTTGTAATCCCGAAGTTGCAGCCGGTGAATCTGGAGTTACGTCGCTGATTACAGCCGGAATGCCGCCGTAGTCAGGAATAAAGTCTAAGAATCCTGCTGCATCCCCATTTTCGACTCGTTCAGTTGGTCTGATGGTGAGATTCAGTTGTTGTCCCTGACGCTCAACCAATAATGGCAAAGGGACACCTGGCGAGAGCAACGCATCACCTTGGATAACATCCCAACTTGGATTCGCAGTACCGTTGAAAGCAATGATGCGATCCCCCGGTTTCAGGCCGGCTTGATCAGCCGCCCCAGCCGGCGTGATGTAGCTAACAACAGGCGAGGGCGCGGCAGGTACACCATAAAACATCGCTCCCGCAAATGGGATTGCCAGCGCCGTCAGAATATTCATGATTGGGCCAGCCAGGGCAACCATAATCCTTTGATAGCGCGGACGAAGATTGAACATTTCCCCGGCAGGAATATCAGAAGCGCCCTGTCCTTCGAGTGGCGCATTTGAATCGTCGCCACCAAGCTTTACGTATCCGCCTAACGGCACCGCAGAAATACGATAGTCGGTGTGGCCCCGGCGCCATCCGAACAGTCTCGGGCCAAAACCCACTGAAAAAGTCTCGACCCGTATACCCAGTAACTTCGCTACGATAAAGTGGCCAAATTCGTGGAGAATAACAGCGGAACCAAGTATGAATATGAAGGCGATGGGAACAATCAAAAAGTTCATTAAATTAGCTCGTTTCTTCCTTAAAAGGCTCCACTTAGAGGCTCGCAACTCAACATCAGGTTGCACTGCGAGTTTACGCGGCGGCTCCAGTTGCCGTCAAACACTTGCTCCGTTTGGGTCCAGGAAAGTCGAATCACGCCATCATTACAGTACAGCGAGGCGAAGCGACCGGATGGCTGACTCAATGAAGCGATCTTGCGAATCACAGGAAAAATTGAGTGTGGCATCGGGTCGCGGCATTGTATTGATCGGCGCTCTCTGGAGGTTTGAGACTACGATACGGGAACTGGTCCAGATCTGTGACAAATGCGTTCAATTTCTTCAGCCGCATCGAGGCGAGCCCACTTGTCTGCCTCCAGCACCGTTTCAATATCAAGGACAGGTGATACTGAATGTCGGTCCATCACGGCCTCAATAACCAGTGGAATATCAGTAAGTCGAATTCGCTCATCAATAAAGGCTGCCACCGCAGCCTCGTTTGCGGCATTCATGGCAGCAGGAAGCGTACCTCCCACCCTTAATGCTTGATATGCCAGCGAGATACAGGGAAAACGTCGTGGATCCGGAGCCTCAAAGTGAAGCGAGGAGATCGCAGTTAAATCCAGGGGAGGCAAAGTGGTTGAATGACGATCAGGGAAGGTTAAAGCGTACTGGATTGCGTGGCGCATGTCCGTTACGCCCATCTGAGCGATCACAGATCCATCGACCAACTCAATCATCGAATGGACCACCGACTCAGGGTGAACAAGAATGTCAATCTGGTCAGCTTCAAAACCGAATAACCAATGAGCCTCAATGACTTCGAGCCCCTTATTCATCAAGGTTGCGGAGTCGATAGTTATCTTTGCCCCCATGCTCCAAGTGGGATGGCGCATAGCCTCAGCCACAGATGCCTGGTTCATCTCCTGCTGCGTTTTGGTGCGAAAGGGCCCCCCGGAAGCTGTTAAAACAATTCGTCTGACTTCCTGAGGCGCTTCCCCACGCAAACATTGATGTAGCGCGTTGTGCTCCGAATCAACCGGCAACAATTCAGCTCCGGATTCTTGTGCCGCGCGAGTCATTAACTCGCCTGCCATCACCAACGTCTCTTTGTTGGCGAGAGCTACACGTTTTCCGGCCTGCAAAGCTTTAAGCGTGGGAACGAAGCCAATCGCCCCGACAGTTGCCGAAACCACGCAATCAGCATCTGCGTGCGTTGCAACCTCGATCAAGCCTTCATCACCAATCACAATACGCGGGAGATCGACGTCGCGCTCAAAAAGCTGGGCTCTCAAATCGTGAGCGATTTCTTCTGTCTCGACTGAGACGACTTCGGGAAGATGAGTCGCGATCTGATCCGCTAACTTTTCGACGTTGCTCTTGGCGGCCAGTGCGACCACTCGCATGCGGGAAGTCTGCAGCGATTCGATAACACGAAGAGTGTTGCAGCCAATCGAGCCAGTCGAACCTAAAATTGCAACACCTTTGTTATTCATGCGAAGCAGCTCAGCCAATTAACCGGGGGGATAAGAAGGTTTGTTTCGTAAGGATCCAGTAAGCTAATAGTTTGTCCGGAGTCGTTGGCATAGGAGGCCGAGCTTACTCTCCATGCTCCACTCTGAACAAAAATAAGTTCGACAGAGGCATTAACCGTCTTTCGGCTACCTATGACCTTGAGATTGATCGTGGCCGTCCCGTTGTCGTTCACCACGCTAACACTGCCCGTAACAATACTACCGAAATCCTTGACTTCACCTATATCGTCTTTTAATCGCTGACTGTTGCGAAGAAAGTCCTTTGATTTAGCAGCGGCTTCACTATTACCAATTTCATAGAACGCCACCCCTACAATAACACCAACAAAAATCAGTACCAGTAAGCCAAAAACAAGAATAATACCGCCGATGATCAGTAGAATTTTTTTGGCGCTCATCGGAATGCCGGCAA
>Ga0070664_100004739_pt1 | contig 10906 bp, 15 predicted proteins | sample KBSC73metaG_FD_65863 | JGI IMG/M metagenome (GOLD analysis project Ga0070664, IMG submission 65863) | Corn rhizosphere microbial communities from Kellogg Biological Station, Michigan, USA - KBS C7-3 metaG | ecosystem: Host-associated > Plants > Roots > Rhizosphere > Soil ... | reverse complement strand
GGATCGATGCGCTGAGGCGGGATAGAGATACCTGCTATCCGGCAAAACGGTGAAGGGCTTTTTATTCAGATCAAAAAACGATTCGTACATCGCATAATCGCAAGCTGCTGCGCTCGCGTCGAGACATGTGAGTTCCCAAAAAGCAGCGGCCTAGGTTGATTCAGGTCGTGCCCAATCAGCAATATGTGCAAAAGGACGTAGGATCACTACATACGTAGGAGCCAGGAAAAGGCTCGCCAACCTCCTAGTCCTCTTTCGCTTGACGGGTGTCACGCAATCGCATACCCTCCCGATCCAATGTGGCACTTAATTGCAATTACGATAGTTTCCACGCTGGCTTTGGCATGCACGCCACAACTCTTCCCTCCTGACACCTTGAAGGATGTCGATCCCAATTTTGATGTCAGCCGTTGGCGAATGTTTCCCAACTCTGTGGAGAACCATAAAGTCCAACTTGGTGGGCGCGTTGTACAGTCCGCGAGTAAGGACAAAACGTTGACACTCGTGGCCGCCCATCTTCCGATTGTCGAGCATCCTGTCTACGGTCCAAGGGAAACAGGAAACAAATCTCATGCTTTTTTCGCTATTATCTACCAGGGCGATCTTGATTCTTTATTCCTTCAAGCAGGAAACCGACTCATAGTCGTCGGATATACAGGTCCTCCGATGCCAGTTGTAGTTGACGATGTGCTGCGCAGCTTGCCAACGATTACCGCACAGTGCATCCATATTTGGCAGACCGGTAACTCTAACATTGCCGATTTTCAGGCTAGTGGTGCAGGGTATGCGATTCTGAAAGAAGACACTTACTGTGGTGGTGAAAGGCCCTGGTCTCCCTTGGGCTACTTCTGACCGGCGGAAGATCCATAGAAGCTCACCCCACTCGGAAACCAAAATCAAACAATGGATGTTTTATGAGCCCTCCCGGGTGTGGCTGAACTGTGGCCGAACGAAGATCTCTTCAACGCCGTCGTCGACCGTACCCGCCAGCATCTGATCCGACGGCTCCATAGCACTCGACCTCAATTGGTTGGCGCTGAAGCGTAATAGTGTTGGATGGCTGCAATCCTGATTAACGCTCGCCCATCCTGCAGAGCCGTCACATATCTATCAAATACCTCGGGCGCGCAAGCCCGATACTGGCTTGACCGATCATTATTCAGGAGGGCATCCTGAAGACCCGCCTCCTCGGCGGTCCATCCTTCGCGTTCACGCTCTAGTGCCACACGCTCTTTCTGCTCCTGGCACCACGCAATTCGAGACACGATTGATGCACCATGGTATGCCACGAGTTCCTCCCTTGCTGTTATGGGAGACACGGCCTCACTGGCCGTCTCCTTTTGACACTTCTGAAATGCGCAAATACGATACCAAGAGTCGAAGGGCAGGTTTGGGACTTCGCGAACTTCGGATGCCAACGGATGCCTTATCTTTTCAATTACTTGCAATTTAGGATCATGCCTCCTGTGAGGAACAGCGTTAGACCTAGACAAACACCTAGCGGGTGGAGCCTACAGATTACGAGCGGCCTGTCTCCATCTCCTGGAAACGGCATCGGGAATCGGTTACAGAAACCATCTGACGGCGCGGGGCGGGCCAGGCTTCAAGGCTGCTTGTAGAATCTCTTCGTTCAAGGTAGCTTTCGATCCTGAGTACAGAGCGCATGAAAGAAAAGAAACACATTCCCACGAGTGATCAGACGTTCGCATGGAACAGTCCGTTCGCCGCGCTGAAGGATGTGACGCTGCCGATGATGCCAACCAAGCCAGACGCTCGCAATCCAGCTGATAAGACACTTGCCGCACCACAAAGGAATCGCGGGCGGGTAGATATCATTCGTTCGACTGCGCACCGGGGTGGGAAGACGGTTACGGTCATCACAGGATTTGTCGGTATCAGTCAGATCGAGAAAGAGCGAATGGCGAAAGAAATACAAAAGGCGTGTGGCGCCGGAGGCACCGAGATTCAAGGTGATCACCGTGACACTGTGGGGCGCATCTTGACCAATGCTGGCTTCCGTCCCGTCTTCGCCGGTGGATGACCGCGGAGAACCATTTCTCGGCGCGGGGTGGGCCAGGCGCCAAGGACACCCCTAGACATTACCCCAGTGCCGGGCTTGACGGTGCAGAAGTATGTTCAAAGTAGTAACGAAAGGCAGAGAAACATGGCTTCTGAGAGACCAGCGGACACGACCAGGCGTGACGTGCGAGTTTTACAAGGCGATGAGAGAGCTGACATGCTCCATCGATTTGGGGAATGTGCCTCTCTCCTGCGGGATATGCTCTATGATGACCGGGAATTAGATGAGGAGGAATTCATTTTTATCGATAAGCATTTTCAAATTCTCAATATTGCTTATCTCCGTTGGAAGCGGAAACATCGACCCACCGACGAATCGAGGCCTTCAGTGTAAGTTCCACCAGAGCTATCGAAGACCGTAAGCTAACTGAAGCTTTACCTCGTTCCAAACCATCGAACCGTTACGGCAGTCATGAGTGACATGACCGCAGCCGCAACAAAGTATTTCACCACAGGTCTCCATCGGGTGAGATAGCTGCTTGTGCGCCCGAGTTTTCGCTCGACAAAGCGTCGGGTTCTCAGGTGTGCATAGTACTCGGCATCATCCTTAGTCCTGAAGGTCTCCTTATTGGGAATCAGGATATAACGTTGCCGCCCCTTTTGCAGTATGATCTTCTTCACATGCCACAGACCATACACATCGTCCCCGAGTATGTTCTTGACTCGAACCATAGGCTTCCCCTCAGTAGCCATCCTAGACGAGTACAAGGCCACGGTGAGAGCTACCGACGATTGTTAGAGTTCATGTCCGCTTTAGCCGATTGATCGGCAGAGGAGAGTTTGATCCCGCAAACAGTGCAGACAACATCTGTGGTGAAGTAGCTTCCCTTCCGTTCCAACTGGAAGACGCAGACGTGCTTACGAGATTGGGGTGGATCGAGTCCTTGCGGCATATGGTTAGGCTGCCTTCTTGTTACGCGGCTTCATCTTGCAATCATCTAGTTGCTCTGACGCGATACATAGCTGTTTAAGTTGGGCTCGAAGTATGCGCTTTTCCATTTCAGAAAGTTGCTGTCCTTCTATTTTCAGACGTCGCAAAAACCGGTTGCCATAATCGACAAAATTTGCGAGTTCATGAGAGATAGACCATGTCATATCCGACAGAATACATGGATGAATTACGCAAACCACCTAGGAGTGTCCCTTACGTCGGGAGCCTTTGAAAGGCTGCTCAAATGTCAGCTCAGGTGATGTTTATCGGGGCCTGTGAACTTGGAGTCGATAGGCCTCAATTAGCGGGATGGGAATGAAATGACGATCGCACCCATCACATCGAACAGTCTAAAATCTCGCTTGCCGCTCAAGACATGGCTATTGTGACACTCGACACAGGTTTTCGTGACGGCCCGATCGGCATAAATGGCTTTAAAGAGACGCCGTTCTCCTTGAGTAATGATGCCGGTATAGGGTTTCTGTGGATCCTTCGCCACCTTCTCGAGCCCGACCCGTTCAAAGTCATCAGCCGGTCCATTTGCCTTGTTAATGGGCCACAGGCTGGTCAGCCTGATGCGCAAATTCGTCCCTTGGCCTTCGACCTGCTCTCCTCCCATACTCAGCATTTGCGCAGGGAGCGGTAACGTTCCATCCTTCTTCCAATGCTCCGTAGCTGCGGTTACGCCAAGTTCCTGCATACGCTCCACCACATGGGTGGTATACAGCGTGCGATCCGCCTGAACGATTGCATAGACGTACTCGGCAACCACCTCTGGGGGAATTCCACCTTGCCCTCCGGACAGCGCCACCTCCCCCATAAGGTCTCCTGAAAGGAACAGAGAGAGGCCAAAACAGGCAAGCACTCTCAGAATTGCCATGCGCATGACCCCTCCTTGCAGACCGTCATACATTCACTTTGAGGGCAGGGCTACTTCTCTTCTGTTACGACAATCACCAGTTCTTGCGTCTCTATGCCGGGCTTCCCGTCATGACCACACCAGATTAAATCATACATTCTCTGAAATCCGCTGTAGGGTGCCTTAAACTCCAAGGTCAGGGTGTCGCCGGGATTCAACCGAAATCCAGCCGCCTCCTTCCTGAAAATTCCGATTGCGCGTCCCGCAAAATGTATTTCGGTCCGTGTAAAGAGTGGGGAAATAAATTCGCGCGGACCCGTATCTTCGTTACGGAGCGCAATGACAATAGACTCTCCAGCGACCAATGCGAGGACCCCTCCATGCGCCTGTTGCCCCTTGAGAATAGGAAGACCTCCTTCCCGAACGATGATCTCGATGTCCGCCGCGGTTGCCGCAGTTGAGGCATGGGCGCCTTGATGGATATCGGGGGCTCCGTCATGGGCATAGGTCCTGGCACTTGAAAGGATGAGGATTGTCCCAACGACCGCACCCACAGTTGCGGCGAAGCACATCGGCCCTGTGAATCTCGGTCTCATTTGAGTGTCCCTCCACTCTTACCCCGAGGGTCCATGCTTGGGCTTAACGACAAAGATTTCCCCTTGGAGAGCATCACCGTGGAGTTTTCCGTGGACGTTACACCAGAATTTGAATAACTCCCCACTGAAGTCTTTCGGCAATTCAAAGCGGATGGCCACCGTCTCACCCGGCTCGATGCGTATTCCATTGGCCGTATAGGTGTAGACAACCGTCGCCTTGCCCCAGAACTGAAATTCGACCTTCGCAAAGAGGGGGGAGACAAACTCATGGGGGATCCTATCTTCGTTGCGCAACTCCAGCGTGACGTCCGCACCCGGAGACAAGGAGAAGGCTGGGTGCAATGAATTTTCCTTCGGAGCGTTGCCCTTGACCATGTGGAACGCCTTCTCCTTGATCACCAGAACGACGTCCGGCTCGTATTCAAGCTCATCGGCTTGGACGGGGGCGGCCCATGCTCCGCCAACCAACACCATCGCGAGAAGCATGGGCCGCACAAATGTATGCAATCGGGATGTGTCAGCACTCGCAGCCTTGGGCTCTAGCGTTCCGTCCATACACCACTCCTTGGGAACACGTGCTAGCGGCTCTACACACCCACGGTGATGTCAACCTCCTCCAATCTCCCCCCTTTGTTCAACGATCAACACCTCTCCACGCATCTTGTCACCGTGCTGCTTCCCATGGACGTTGCACCAGAATACCTCGTACATGTTTTGAAACTCCTTCGAGTCCTGAGGGACATCGAACGTCAACTGGACGACTTGCGAGGGGTCGACGCGAACGCCGGCAGCGTGCGGCAACTTTACAAACGTGCCGTTTCCATCGAGCCGAAATGGGACGTTAAAAAGCATTGAGGACACAAATTCATGTGCCACGGTGTCTTCGTTCCGGAGGACGATGTTGGCTCGTGTACCAGCCAAAAGCATAAAACCTTTTGCGGTCTCGCCCTTGGCAATGCGGAACGACTTATCGTTCATGACCACTTCGGCGTCTGCCTCGATCTTCTGTGACTTAATGAGTTGAGGCTGAGCCGGTGGTGCCGACTCTATGGTCGGCTCTGCCCCTGTCGGCGCCGCAAGAACAAGAAATGCTACTGCTGCAGTTAAGCCGCTTATGTACCGCATGGTCCGCCTCCTTTGGTTGAGCATTGAGAACCTTGTCGAGTGTACACAACTGGTCGTACTTCTCTGGAATCGTCTAATGCATTCGATGTACCTGGAGCGAGCCGTAAGAAAGATGCAGAATACGGGGAATTTCGTATACGGAAGGTTAGTACATGAGCTGATCGTGCATCGAATCCGATACTTCGTGCATCGGATATGATTCATTCAATCAAATGTGCACTTCGCAGAATTCTTTCATGGCAGCGGACAATGTCCTAGGTCCGATTCGCCCCTGATCACCCATCAATTCGATTAGACACCTCTGTAGACCCAGCGCTTTTCCGAGACAGAAATTGCTTCAGACCATGATCTCTGTTAATACATCTCCCGATTGTTGTAAGTCTCTTCGGCAAAACATGAAAAGAGCTCTCATTCTGATGAGTATTGTTTTGACAGCCTGTTCTGCAACAGTTCCTGCGACAATGAGGATCGAAAGAAATCAACTCCTGCGAGGATCTGCGAGCGGGAAGGTAGGGAGTGATGCGGTGATTTCCGTGAACAATATGGAGGGCCTGTCCTGCGCGGGGAAGATGTTTATTCCTGTCACCGAGACGACTACTGAAGGCACAATCCAATGTACCGACAAACGGAAAGGGACTTTTGTTGCAAAAGGTAAGGGCGACTCGTGGGCAGCAGACGGAAAACTGAACGATGGATCGAAATTCTTGCTTTTGCTTGGAACGAAAAGAACACCGCTTGATTACTAAGACCGATGCCCGTCGAGAGAGGAAGACAAAAGAGCACTTACCGTCGTAACTCAGCAACCTCTTTTTCCGCCTCCTGGAGCCAATGAACCAGCCGTGAATTCGAATCACGTTCGATTGCCAACTCCGCTTCGAGGACATCCATCTTACGGACTTGGGCGCGCAGCTGACTCAGTTCCTCACGCTGCGTCTGACAGCGGGCCTCCTCCGTCCTTACGCTTAATTCGAGTTTTCGAATTTGAGCTTCCAGTCGAGTGACGAGCAGCTGATCTCTAGGGACCTTTGGACCAGGGCCATTGGGCTGATCCTGCAGTCCAAGCCACACTAGTATTCCTTTAAGAGAGAACCGAAAGGCCATGGGTTGAGATGGACTCGGTTTGACGTGGTCTGATTTCTGCTGCTCAAGCTTTACTTCTGGGCCAAAAAGCACTTCCACCGCATGGCTGAGGGCATCCTGCCTCGTCGCAGGCCCATCGAGGCCACGTCGGATCTCCCGATCCCCTGGACGCAACACCCCACTTTCCATCATCAGCCTAAAGGCGATGTCCCTCATTATTCACCGTCCTAATTAATCGCGTCTGCAAATTCCGTCTACACACAGTATTCCGTCTCTTGACACCTCGCAATAGCGTGAAAGTATGGGGTCCAATACCGACGAGGGACAAGAGTCAGGTTGGCGGCCTGACGCCGACGCGAAGGCGACGTACCGGAAGTCTCCGATTCCTCTCGCTCTCGATCATATCGACGGCTCAGCACTGAAGACGCCCACTAGACCTTCCTCTCGATGGCGGTATTTCGGCTAATAAAACCGGACGCCGGAGCAAATAAACCCAGCCTTCGCATACGTCTGTTAAGAGAATCGGCCTCCCGGATAAGACATCAATACCATACCCCCTTATAGTGCGGACCATCGTTGCGCACAGCGACGAGAGTCATCACCCACTTACAGGAGGTCAGACATGAAGACCACCCACATGATTGGATTCGCCGCGGCTGTGTTGCTCGCCAGTTCCGCCACCAGCTGGGGCACAGAATCGACGACGGCGCCCGCGCCGTCGAAGAGCGTCTCTGGCACGGTTCCCCTCTACGGGAACCTCGGGTCCCACCACAAAGCGATCTCCACCAACGCCCCATCCACACAGCAGTACTTCGATCAGGGGCTGCGGTTTGTCTATGGATTCAATCATGCGGAAGCGATTCGTTCGTTCACGCACGCCGCAGAACTCGACTCCACCTGTGCGATGTGCTACTGGGGAATCGCACTCGCCTACGGCCCGCACGTGAACGCTCCAATGGATCATGCAAGCGGAATCGCTGCTTACGCGGCAGCGCAGAAAGCACTGGCGCTGAAGTCCCACGCTACGGCTTCTGAGCGTGCGTACATCGAGGCGATTGCACAGCGCTATGAGGCGGTCCCGCAGACCGATCGTGCCCGGTTGGATACGTTGTACTCGCAGGCGATGGCGCGGGTCGCCAAGACCTATCCTGATGACCTCGATGCCGCGACCTTGTACGCTGAATCGCTGATGGACCTCCGCCCGTGGAACTACTGGCGCCCCGATGGGACTCCTTACCCCGGCACGAAGGAAATCGTCCGCCAGCTCGAGAAAGTCCTCTCGCGGAACCCGAACCACCCCGGCGCCTGCCATTATTACATTCACGCGGTCGAAGCGGTGACCCCGCAGGCCGCGGTGCCATGTGCCGAACGGCTCGCTCAGCTCATGCCGGGTGAAGGGCACATGGTCCACATGCCCGCACACATCTACATTCGCGTCGGCCGGTGGAACGACGCCGTGCTCGCCAACCAACATGCCATCCACAGCGACGAGGAGTTTATCGAAGGCCAGCATCCGATGGGCGTCTATCCGCTCGCCTACTATCCGCACAATATCCATTTCCTCGCGTTCGCTTCCACGATGGCGGGGCGCAGTGCACAGGCGATCGAGGCGTCCGATACACTCACCTCCAAAGTCAATGTTGAGGCCGCGCGCCAGGTCGGGATGCTGCAGGAGATGCTTCCATACCACGTGCTCACGCTGACCACGTTTGGCAAATGGGACGAGGTACTTGCCGAACCGCTTCCGCCGTCGGACCTCCGCTTTTCCTACGCCATGGCGAATTACGCCCGTGGCGTGGCGCACGCCGCCAAGGGACAGTGGGTGGAGGCGCAAGCCGCACTCGACAGCGTGACGGCGATCAATTCCGCAACGCCCCAAGACGCCGAGGGCAAGACGGCACTCTCGATTGCCGTGTATGCTCTCTCCGGAGAGATCGCCACTCGCCGTGGCGACTTTGATGCAGCCACCAACCACTTCAGGAACGCTGCCAAGATCGAGGACGGGGGACTGTATTTCGAGCCACCCAAGTGGTACTACCCCATTCGGCACTCGCTCGGCATCGCGCTCTTGAAGGCGGGACACCATGCCGAGGCCGAGAATGCCTATCGCGAGGACCTTCGGCGCTTCCCCGAGAACGGCTGGTCCTTGTTCGGGCTGGCACAGGCGCTTCGGGCGCAAGGCAAGAACACCGAGGCGGCCGCAGCCGAAGAGCGCTTCCGTCGTGCCTGGGCAAGCACGGACGTGACGCTGACCGCATCGAGATTCTAGCAATCAGGCGACCTTTTTGTGCCCAGCAGGATCAGGATGCGATAACCTACACCACGAAAGAGAGGCCTCACATGACACCGCGTGCACGTTGTGACGATCAATCAGAGACACAGGACGCTGTTTCCGCGTTTTCACGACGCGATTTCCTGATCCGTGGAACCTCCATGCTCGCCGCGTTGGCCTTGTCGGAGTCTCCCCTGTTTGCCCAAATCTGGCGCATCAGCGAGGGCGAGAAGGCGATCCCGTTTTTGGATCAAGCTCCGGCGCCTCCGGATGGGGCCGTTCGGCAATACGGCGACTTGAACACGCGGAATTGGGAACAATTGAGTTCCTGGATTACTCCGAATGAGGATTTTTTCACCGTCAGCCACTACAACCGTCCTGTCCTCAAGGCCGAAGACTGGCGGCTGCAGATCGGTGGCCTGGTTGAGAGGCCGACCACTCTAACCCTGGAACAGATCCAAGCGCGGCCGCGGCAGGACGTCGCGTTTACGCTCGAGTGCGGCGGCAATCACGGCTTCGACTGGTTCACCGGCGGTATCGGGAATGCGAAATGGGGAGGGACGCCGCTCGCGCCAATTTTACAGGCTGCTGGCATCAAGAAAAACGGGATTGAGGTGGTCTTCTTCGGGAGCGACGAAGGCGAGGAGGAGGTTCGTGACATCAAAATGAAGCAGAACTTCAGCCGAAGCATGTCGTTGGAGGATGCGTTGGCGCCAGAGCATCTCCTCTGCTATGAGATGAACGGTGCGCCTTTGTCTCCCCTCCACGGATTTCCGCTCCGCCTCATTGCGCCCGGGTGGTACGGGGTCGCCAATGTGAAGTGGCTCAAACGCATTGAGGTTGTCGACAAGCGCTGGGCCGGCCGGTTCATGGCCAAGGACTATGTCACGATTCGTGAAGAGCCGCGCGAGAATGGGGAAGTTGTTTGGACGCAGAAAGTGGTCGGGCCCGCTTTGCTGAAATCCGCGACCGTGAAGGTCACGATGAAGGATGGAGCGCATCGAATCTATGGTGCGGCGTGGGGAAGGCCGATCCAACGTGTGGAAGTCCGCATCGATGACGGCCCATGGCGTCCGGCCACCATTGATCGTGGGCAGGAGCATGAGTTTGCATGGAAGTTCTGGCACTTCGATTGGACTGGTGCCGTAGCAGGCGAGCATACCATCACCTCGCGGGCCATCGACAGAACCGGACAGGTTCAGCCAGCGATGACGGATCCCGTCATCGCGAACAAGCGTACCTATTGGGAAAGCAATGGGCAGATCACGCGCCGAATTCGAATTGCGTGATTCGCTCTGACCCAGCCATGCCCAAAGGATTGAGCGAGGGGAAACGAAACGTTTTGCTTTTGGGGAACGATATACCGCGCCTGGCTCGCTCAAGGGACTCTCCGGACGCTGATCACGTTGGGCCGCACCGGCCAGGATCCGGTCGTGACCCCCGATGGGCCGAAAGGACCACGACAGGTGGCCACGCTCGGTGTCCGCCTTATCTCTCCTTCCTTACCTCCCGTGCAGCAATAGACTCGACCGACAATACGAAGTAGAATTGCCTCGCCCCGCCAAATGAGAGGGGGGCCGACACTGTCGGCGTCATCCCGACTGGCGGGGGTAGAACTCAGGTACCACTGGGAGCACGCATGCAAAAGACCCGTATCATCTGCACGATCGGCCCGGCCACGGAATCCTATGAGATGTTGCAGAAGATGTACGAGGCTGGGATGAATATCGCGCGACTGAACATGTCCCATGGCGACCACGACTTCCACGCCAAGGTCATTCAGCACATCAAGACACTCAACAAGAAGGTCAAGTTTCCCATTCCGATCCTCCTGGATACACAAGGGCCGTCAATCCGCACCGGAAATTTATCCAACGAGCTCGATCTGCGGCAGGGCGCCATCGTATCCGTGACCACGCGCGGGCCGATGGACGTTGAGGAAAGCTCCATCCACATCGACTACG
>Ga0070664_100004736_pt1 | contig 10909 bp, 10 predicted proteins | sample KBSC73metaG_FD_65863 | JGI IMG/M metagenome (GOLD analysis project Ga0070664, IMG submission 65863) | Corn rhizosphere microbial communities from Kellogg Biological Station, Michigan, USA - KBS C7-3 metaG | ecosystem: Host-associated > Plants > Roots > Rhizosphere > Soil ... | reverse complement strand
TCCAGCAAGGCCAGGTCACCACGCACGGCGAGGTCAATGCGTATCGCCGAGTCTTCCGGGGAATAGCGGATGGCGTTGTGGACGACATTGAGCAGCGCATGTCGAAGCAACAGCCCATTCCCTGAAATCGGAACGGCGTTTCCTGCGTTGATCGTCAGATCCTGCTGCCTGGCCTCGGCCAGGACGCTCAAGGTGTCGCGTACCGAACGCACGATCTCCGCGAGGTCAATGGTCTGCATCTGCACGCCCGCGCCCGCCTCGAGACGGGCGAGCATCAACAACGCATCGGTGAGATCCGTCAGTCGCTGCGCTTCCTCGAGCATGCTCGAAATAGCGTCCCTCAATGCCTTCGGGTCTTCGCCGCCCTGCAGCGCCGCTTCTCCGACGGCGCGAAGTGCCGTGAGCGGTGTGCGCAACTCATGGGACGCGTCCGCGGAGAATCGCTTGAGCTCGCCGAACGAGGATTCGAGACGCGTCAGTGTTTCGTTGAACACGGTCGCGAGCTGACCGATCTCGTCATGCCGGTTTGCCACAGCCAGTCGGGCGCTCAATGACTCCGACGTGATCTGGCGGGTCTCCGCACTCATGCGGGCCACCGGTGCCAGCGATCTTCGCGCGAGCCAATGTCCGCCGACTGCCGCCAGCGCTGCGGCCAGCGGCAGCGAGAAAGCGAATACCTCGAGGATCTGCCTGAGGGTTTGTTGCGTGTCCGAGGCGTCGCGGATGATGCGGACGATGACGCCCTGACCGCCGACGCGCGCCGGACGTTCCATGATTCGCGCCGGCAAATGCTGCTCGATCTCGACGTCATGAAATGTCAACGATGTGGCCGTCGGCGGGGCCAGTGGCCGGTGGATCGAGGTTTCCGGAATTGGCCAGTGGCGCAACAGCAGCTTGCCGTCTTCGGACCAGATCTCGAACCAGGCGAACAGCCGGGCAAACCCTTCGTCGCCGTGTGCGCCTACCACGGGCCAGGCAAATGCGCCGTCGTCACCTACGTCGAGCTGGGCCTCGACGATGTCGAAGTCGATGCGCAATTGCCTGTCGAGCTCCGCTTCCAGTCGATGCTCGACGACTTCGTAGGCAATACTGGCGAAGACGGCCAGCACCGCGCACATCGATGATACGTACCAGATCGTGAGCCGCGCCTTGAAGGAACGGTGGTGCCACCACTGTCTCAGGGTGCGCATATCGAAAACCCGACGCCGCGGATGGTTCGCAGCAATTTGACCGTCTGTGCGTCGTCGATCTTGCGCCGCAGGTGGCCGAGATGGACATCGATCACGTTATCGAGTGGAGTCGCACGGGGCACGTCGCCCCACACTGCATCGGCAAGCATCGCCCGCGTCACCACCCGCCCCTGGTGTCGCATCAGACACAGAAGCACGTCGAACTCTCGCGGTGTCAACAGGATCTCGACCCCGCCACGATGCGCAATGCGACGCTGGGTATCGAGGACCAGGTCCGCGACCTCCCTCCGGGCAGGCTCTTGCGCTTCGGCGCGGCGAATCAGTGCCCGAACCCGGGCTGACAACTCCGCCAGCGCAAAAGGTTTGACCAGATAGTCGTCCGCACCCTGATCGAGTCCCGTGACTCGATCGTCAACGTGATCGCGGGAGGTAAGCAGTAGCACCGGGACGCGATTCGCCCGCGAACGAGCGCGGGCCAGAACGTCGATGCCACTCAACCCCGGCAGCATCCAGTCGAGGATGAGCACGTCGAACGGCAATTCGTTCAAGATCTCATCGCCGGCGATGCCGGTTGCGGCAATTCGGGTCGTGTGCCCATCGCGCTGCAATCCATCGGCGATTGCCGCGGCAGTCTTGGGATCATCTTCGACGATGAGAATTGATGCCACGGAGCGGATTATCTTGCATCCGCGAGCCGATGCGGATTCTGAAGGAATCTTCAGGCCAGTCCGACACCATTTCCAAAGGCGTCAAAGTAGGCTACGGCCTCCTATCCAGAGGCATTCGATGCGCATCATCGTCCTGGCAGCACTTGGACTGTTGACCATTGGGTCGGCCTGGGGAGGTACCTTGGAGCTTCAGGCAAAGATCCCGCTGCCGAACTGCAAGGGCCGCATCGATCATCTCGCCTTCGACGCCGAGCACCGGCGTCTGTTCGTGGCGGAACTGGGCAACGACTCTGTGGCCGTCGTCGATGTCGATCAGCGACGTCTCGTACATCGCTTCGAAGGACTGAAGGAACCGCAGGGCATCGCTTACTTCGCGCCGCTGCAGCGGGTTTATGTGGCAGAGGGTGGCGACGGCATGGTGCGCGCTTTCGATGCCACGGGCTTCAAGCAGATCGGGACCCTCAAACTAGCCGGCGATGCGGACAACGTTCGCGTCGATTCCAACGCGAAGCGTGTGTACGTCGGCTATGGCGATGGCGCACTGGCTGTGCTCGATCCGGAATCCCTCGAACGGCTCGGCGATATTCCGCTGAAGGGACATCCGGAGAGCTTCCAGCTTTCGCCGATCGACGCAAGCATCTATGTGAACGTGCCCGATGCAAAGCAAGTCGCGGTGGTCGACCGCAAGGCTGGCCGGCAGGTCGCCGCGTGGCCCGCTACCAGGTGGGCGGCCAACTACCCAATGGCGATCGATGAACAGAACCAATCCATACTCTCTGTCTTTCGAAGACCTGCGCGGCTGGTGCGCTACCTGACCAGGGACGGCGCCGTCGCCGCCGAGGTAGAAGTTTGCGGTGACGCCGATGACGTTTTCGTCGATGCGAAGCGCAAACGGGTGTACGTCATCTGCGGCGAGGGCGCCGTCGATGTTCTAGATCGCGACACGTTGAAGCAAATCGACAGGTTTCCCACGGTGCCCGGCGCACGGACTGGCCTCTACTCGGCGGCCGCCGACGTATTGTTCGTGGCAGCCCGCGCCGAGGGCGGCCATGACGCCGCGGTCTGGGTGCTGAAGCCCAACGATTGAGATGCACCTCCGGCGCATCGGAGCAGCGCTGACCTGCGGCTTGCTGCTGTCGGTCCCGTCCGCTTGGGCGTATCGGCCCTATGACTCCACGGACGCAGACGTGGCGGACGACAGTGAGGTCGAAATCGAAGCTGGGTGGCGAGAAGCCACGTTTGAATCAGACGACGAACGGGCAGCAGCTGCGGTCTTCAGCTTCGGCATGGGGCACGATCGCGAAATCGTCCTTGAAGGCGAATGGCAGCACTCGGACTCGAACACCGATTCCTCCCTCGGCGACGTCGGCCTGTTCCTGAAACAGATTCACCGCCGAGGTTCCCTGCAGGGCGAACCCGGAATGAGCGTCGCGAGCGAATGCGGCGTGCTGATTCCCACGCGAAGCGCGGATTCTGGGCCCGGAGGGCAATGCGCGCTGATTGCCTCGAAAAGCAATTCGGTGCTGAGCTTGCACCTGAACGCGTCGATTGCGTTCCAGACGGATCACCACTGGTCGAATTCGCTCGGTCTGATCCTCGAAGGCCCGGCGACCTGGCGGGTTCGGCCCGGTCTCGAGCTGCTGAGGGAGGACACCGCCGGCGAACGCGCGGAGCTTTCGATGTTGATTGGCGCCGTGTGGAGCTCGACCGAAGGCCTGGCGTTCGACCTCGCATATCACCATGGACTGGAGCCGTCGGGAGAGCCCCGTGAGTGGCGCGTGGGAATGTCATGGTCGCGCTGATTTCGTGCAGGCAGAAGACAGCCGAAAGTTCGGTTCCGGAGATCGGACTACAATGGGCCCGTTTTCTGCATGACACGCCCTCCTGCAACTCCAGATCCGAATCACCCGCGCCTCTCGAAGCGCATGGGCGAACTCGGCCTGTGCTCGCGCCGCGAGGCGGAGCGCTGGATCACCAGCGGCTGGGTGAAAGTGGATGGCGAGGTCATCCACACATTGGGCGTGCGCGTATCGCCCGATGCGCGTATCGAGATCGACCCCGCCGCACGCGAACACCAGAGCGGACAGGTCACCATCGTGCTGCACAAGCCAGTGGGTTATGTCTCCGGCCAGGCCGAAGACGGATACGAACCCGCCATCGTGCTGATCCGGCCGGAGAATCGCTGGTCTGCGGATCCCTCGCCCATCCAGTTCAAACAGGAGCACCTGCGCGGATTGGCTCCCGCAGGTCGCCTGGACATCGACTCCACCGGGCTGCTGGTGCTCACCCAGGACGGGCGCGTGGCGAAGCAGCTGATCGGGGAGGACTCCTCAGTCGAGAAAGAATATCTGGTGCGCGTCGAAGGCAACCTGTCACCCGACGGCCTGAAGCGCCTGCAGTACGGCCTCACACTCGATGGAGTGAAGTTGAAGCCCGCGCAGGTGTCCTGGCAGAACGAACACCAGCTGCGCTTCGTGCTGCGCCAGGGTCGCAAGCGTCAGATCCGCCGCATGTGTGAGCTCGTCGGGCTCTTCGTCACCGGGCTGAAGCGGGTACGCAGCGGCAATGTGCCGCTCGGAGGACTGCCGGTGGGCAAGTGGCGCTACCTGCGGCCGGACGAGAAATTCTGAGTCTCAGCGCGCCGCGAGCCGCCACAACGAGGTGATTTCGGCGGCACGCGCAATGTGCAGCGGATCGGATTTATCGGCAGCCCGCGGATGGCGCGGCGGCACATCGTCTCGACCCATGACGCTCAATCCCGCCGCTTCGAACTCAGCGAGCAACCACGCACGGGTGCGTAAGCCGAGATGCTCGGCCAGGTCGGAGAGGATCAACCACCCCTCGCCACCTGGCTGCAGATGTCCGCTCAGTCCCGCCAGGAATCCACACAGCATCCGGCTTTCCGGATCGTAGATACCGTTCTCCATGGAGGAACTGGCCCGTGCGGGAATCCACGGTGGGTTGCAGACCACGAGTGCCGCGCGGCCCGCGGGAAAAAGATCCGCTTCGACGACGTCGATGCGGTCTGCCAAGCCGAGATTCCGGACGTTTTCGCACGCACACGCGCGCGCACGCGGATCCAGGTCCGTGGCAACCACGCGTTCGATGCCACGCCGCGCCAACACGGCGGCCAGCACACCCGTGCCCGTGCCAATGTCGAACGCCAGGCTCGACGCAGCGCAGGCGGCGGGCAATTGAGCCTTGGCGACCAGGTCGACATACTCGCGGCGGATCGGCGCGAACACACCGAAGTGCGGATGGATCCGGCCGCCCGCCTCCGGAATCTCGATGCCTTTCGTGCGCCACTCGTGCGCACCGATGACCCCCAACAATGCTCGCAGCGACGTCACCGCTCCGCCCTCCGCGGGACCGAATGCCTCCGAGCAGGCTTGCCGGATGTCAGGCGCCCGTCGCAACGGAATCGAGTAATCATCATTGAGTGGCACCAGCAGCGCATTGAGCGTGCGGGCGCGTTGGGACCTGGCCTGGCGGTAGAGATGGAATGCCTGGCCCGTGCGGGTCGAAGGTAGAGACGTTCGCGATCCGCGTTGCCGACGATCCGCGCGCTTTCCCATCGCATTCAACATCTGGCGCGCTTCCTGGAAGTCGCCGCGCCAGAGCAGCGCGGTGCCCTGGCAAGCGAGACCATAGGCCTCGTCCGCCGGCATTTTTCCGTCAGCGATGACGACACGCGTGGGCGGTGACGTCGCGTTATGCGAGAGCCACCGCGCCTCGAGTGGCTGGCCGTCTTCGAGCCAATGAATGATCTGCACAGGTCCGCGGGACACCGCGCCATTGTAGTCGCTCAGTCCTTCGCGAGCCCGCCGATCCAGGCGGTCGCCGTGCCGAAGGTCGCGATCATGTTGTTGTGCCCCAGTCCCGAGAACAGCACGTAGTCATAGTGGCGACCGGCGGCGCGAAGGACCTGCAACCGTTCGATCGACAGATCCGCCGGGATGCTGGCGTCGTTATCACTGAAGATCCACAGACCCGGGATGGAAAGCTGCGCGAGGCTGGTGACCGGATCCGTATCCACGCCGAGGAAGTCCGGCCATATGTACTTTTCGCGGCGCGAGCTCAGCGCCTGCTGGTAGCTGGGCGCGGTGCGCGCGTCCGCGTCCCGCGTGTAGATGCTGAAGATATCTTCCTCGCTGACCTTGCAAACCGGCCCGCTCCACAGGACGAGGAATCGCGCGGCGCCCCCGCTGCGCGCCGCCGCCAGAGGCGCAATCCAGCCAGCCTGGCTGATGCCGGCGAAACCCAGCGGAACGTCTTTCACCGCCGCGTGTCTGGCAAGCGCATGCAGCGCTGCCACCGCGTCATCCGCGAGCAGCGAGATGTTCTGCCCACTGACGCTTTGCCGCTCCTCGTATTCGCCGCCGGACTTGCCTGTGCCACGCTTGTCATACACCAGGGCCGCGATGCCGGCGTCGGCGAATCGCTGACCCAGGTCGAGGGCGCGAGTTTGTTTGCCGGAGCCATGAATGAACACCACTGCCGCGCGCACCGGCGCGTCACTGGGCCACACCACCGATCCGGACAGGCTCACGCCGTGACTCGGGAACTCGATGTCTTCCGTCGCGGCCAAGGCAGGGACGCAGGCAACCGACAGCACCAACCCCAGGCAGCGAACGGACATCACCTCTCCCTGTTATTCCTCGATGGTTGTAGGAGTGCTCGCCCTGCCGACGGGTTTGAATTCACGGTGGATGACGAACACCACGCTCGATGACAGGGACCAAGGTCCCATGGCTGCCGGTCCCGCGCACGTGGGCGGAGCGGCTCGCGTACGCGCTGCGCATCAATGTCGTGGCACTGATCCCTTTCTTCGTAACGCTGATCACCACCCGCAATTCGCGTTTTCTCAGCGACGTCATCGACCCCACGGTGCGCGGGGAAACGCCGCGTCAACAGATCGACGGGCGCGTCGCCGACAACATGCTGCCGCAGAATTTCGTGTTCGCAATTGCATCTGCTCGATCCACCTGCAGGTGATCTGGGCCTGCGCCATCGTGTTCATCGTCGCGCGCCTGCTGTTCTGGTTCGGCTACCGCTTACATCCGTCTCTCTGGCGCGACGCACGCGCGCTGCGATGCATCGCTCGCGGACTAACTAAGAGCGTTGGACCTAGGTCCCATGGCCGGGAACCTCGTTTGACCGCCTACTGACTGCGCGTAAGGCCGCGTTTATGCGGCATATTTCGCGAGGTCCGGTGCTTGCGCCCCAGGCAGGCGCGACGACGGCGGCCGGGACGGCGGACCGAAGCGCCAGGACGTCCCGATCGTCGGCCACCAGGCCGCGGCGGCATCCGGGCAACAACCTGCATGGCGCGGTATCAACGTTAGTTAGGCGGCGGAGCACGAGTATGGCGACGGAGAACCCCGGCATCCACCGATTGGGCTCGAGGCAGGTGTTCGGCGGCGCGGACGCCGACGAAGGGCTGGCCATCTCGGGCAGCAACGTGGTCACGCGCTTCCATCAGCACACGCAGCGCATCGCCGACGGCGACGTCCGCTCGGTGCGTACGCACCTCGAGCGCGTGCTGCGCAGCCCGCACTTCGACGGCTCGACGCGCTCGCGCGAATTCCTGCGCTACGTGGTCGAGGAGGTCCTCGCCGGCCGCGGCGGTTATCTCAAGCAGGCCGCCATCGCCGTCGAAGTGTTCGGCCGCAAGCCGGACTTCGACGCCGTCATCGATCCCATCGTGCGCGTGCAGGCTGGACGCCTGCGCCGCTCGCTCGAGCGCTACTATCTACTGTCCGGTGACGTGGACACGCTGCGCATCGAATTGCCCAAGGGCAGTTACGCCCCGGTGTTCGTGGAGACCTCCGATATGCCCGCGCACAGCAGCGCCCGGTCGACGCGGGCCCAGGAATGGCCCACCGTCGTGGTGTTCCCGATCGCCACGCCCTCCGATCGCGATGCGGCGACCGCCGCGCAGCTGCGTGAAGAGCTGACGGCCGAGTTGTGCCGCTACGGCATCGTGCACGTGGCACGGCAGCGCGACGCAGCCGGGGCCAGTGCGTACCCCCAGGGCCCGGCGCGCTTCGAGTTGCACGGCTTTGCGATCGAAAGCCATGCCACGCCGGTGTTCGGCGCGCGCCTGGTCGATTGCGCCACCGGACAGCAGATCTGGGCCGACGAGTTCCATACCGAGCCCCGTACCGGCCGCTGGTCGGGGGGTGCGGCAGAGATCGGCCGGGTGATCGCGGCGCGGGTCGGTTCCGACCACGGCGTGATCGCGCGACTGCTGGCGGGCGAACAGGCCGCGCGAGGTTTCCCGGCCGGCGACAATTTCGCCTCCATCGCGCGCTGCCAGCACTTCATGTTCTCCCACCAGGTGGGCGCACTGGTGCCGGCCATCGAATCGCTGCAGCAGCTCACGAGCCGGGCGCCGGAGATCGAGCTGGGCTGGACCTCGCTGGCACGCCTGTACCTGATCAATCACACCTACGAACTGTCGGGCATGTTCACGCCGGTCGAGATCGCGATCGGCTGCGCCAACCAGAGCGTGCTGCTCGAGCCGGCCAGCGCACGTACGCACTGCCTCATGGCCACGGCGCTGCTCGTCAAGGGCGAGCTCGCGGCCGCGCGGCGCGAGGTCGAACACGCGCTGCGGCTGAACAGCGATTCACTGGCGCATCGCGAGGTGATTGGCTGGCTGCTGGCGCTGACCGGCGACTGGGACGACGGCGTGCCGCTGATGCGCGACGCGCTGGCTCGCAATCCTTACTGCCAGCCCTGCGTGAGCCACGGACTCTGGGCAGACGCCATGCGGCGCCGCGACTTCGAGGGCGCGTACTCCGCCGCGCTGGAATATCGCGATCCCAACTTCTTCTGGCGCGATCTCATGTTCGCCGCCACGCTCGGGCAACTGGGGCGCCTCGAAGAAGCGGCAGCCAGCGCGCTCGAACTGACGCGTGCCAAGCCGCAGTTCCATCATCGCGGCCGCCGCCTGATCGCGCACTTCATCAAGGGTGACGAACTACGCGCCATCATCGTCGACGGCCTGCAGAAGGCCGGCGTCGCGGTGGCCTGACTAGCTGCCGGGGGCGAGCTGTTTTGCTTCGCGCCCCGGTACCGGCGCGACATCGAACGCCACGCGCAACACGAACGACGGCAGCAGGGTGTTGAGGCCGGCATATAGCAGCAGGCCGCCGAACACCTGGTCCGAGATCGCACCGCGCTCGCGCAGGATGGACGCCAGCACCAGCGTGAATATCAGCGTGGGCGTCAGCGCCGCGGCCACGCGCAGGCTGCCGCGCAAGTTGCCAATGCCGAGCAGCCGGCGCTTGGCCCAGATGGCAAACGCGCGCAGCGGCACCAGCACCACCGTGAGCCCCACGCCGATGGCCAGCGCCTCGAGGCTCAAGGCGTCCGACGGCACGTGCGCACCGCGCGCAAAGAAATAGAACGGCAGGAAGAACGAAGAGAACAATTTGACCGCGCGCAAATTGTCGTGCGATGCCAGTCGCGGTACCCGGTTCTCGAGCAGTCGTGCCACCAGGCCCGCGAGGAACGCACCGAGGAGGTACTCCACGCCCAGCTTGTCGGTCACGAAGGCCGCGGCGAAGCCGATCATCACCAGCATCGAGAACTCCGAACCCGCGCAGTAGGGAATGAACCAGCGGCCGAGCGCCAGCAATGCCAGTGGCAGCGCGGCCAGCGTCGCCAGCAGCGCGACGCTGGCAATACCCAGGCTCACGGGGTCGGTGGCCTTGAGCACCACGAACATCACCGCCAGCGCCATCAGTTCGCCGCTGATGGCGTTGTTCGTGACCCAGAAGCGCTCTTCGGGTTCCAGGCCATAACGATCCAGTGAATCGATGATGAAGCCGGTGGAGGATGTGAGCAGGCCCAGCGCCACCAGCGTCGCATCCTGCCATGCGAGTCCCACGTAGCGCGCCGCCAGCCAGGCCAGGCCGGCCACGGAGAACACCCGCGTCACTAGATAGATGGACAGCGGGCCGACGGCCTGGCGCAGCGTTTCGAGGTTCACCTCGAGGCCGGCGTACAGGAACAGCGTGGAGATACCCAGCGCCGCGAGCAGGTGGACGGCCGCATCGGAATGAGTGCCGGGCGGCAGCCAGAGGACCACGATGATGCCGAGGGCGAAGCAGGTCAGCGGCGGCGGGACGCGCAGACGCTGCAGCAGCCCGGGTATCACCAGCAAGCCGCAGATCAGGAGCAGGTACGTGAGTTCACGGCTCATGCAATGCCGGCCAGACTGCCACGCGCACCGCGCGCGCGCGTATGACACCGTAACTAACCCTCCGCCACTTCCCGGTGTACCGATGCCTCAAGAATCATCGACGCACCACAGCGCCGCCATTGGCGTGTTCAGGAGGAGCACATCATGAAGTCCCGTTACATCGTCACCCTGGCGGCCGTCTGCAGCGCCTGGTCACTCGCCGCATACGCCGACCGGGACACCGGCTGGGAATTCGGCGGCGAGCTGATCTACCAGGATTCCACCGAGTTCACCGCGGAGCGCGACGCGGCGGCGTCCCTCGACAGTGACCTCGGCATTGCACTCACCTTTGGCTACCGCTTCAGCGAGAGGCTCGAGCTGACCTTCGGCGTCGACTGGAACACCATCGACTACGACGCCACCGTGGTGTCCGACGGCGTGCCGCTGCTTCCCGATGGCACCGAGATCGGCGTCAGCGGCGAGCTCGAGTCATTCACGCCGCGCGTCGGCCTCAACTTCAACTTCATGGACGGTCCGGTGACGCCCTACGTGAGCGCGATGATCGGCTACGCCTTCATCGACACCAACATCCCGGACGGCCCGGCACAGGGCGGCTGCTATTGGGATCCCTGGTACGGGCAGATCTGCGGCACCTGGCAGCCCACGCGCAGTGTCGAAGACCTCGTGTACGGCGCCGGGGTCGGCGTGCGCTGGGACGTCAACGACGCCTGGTCGATGCGCTTCGGCTACGAAAAACGCTGGATCGACTCGAACGGTTCGCCGGACGTCGACCAGCTCAAGCTCGGTGTATCGGTGATGTATTGAATGAACGCCGCGTGTGCCCGACGCCGCCGGCGGCG
>Ga0070664_100004735_pt1 | contig 10910 bp, 7 predicted proteins | sample KBSC73metaG_FD_65863 | JGI IMG/M metagenome (GOLD analysis project Ga0070664, IMG submission 65863) | Corn rhizosphere microbial communities from Kellogg Biological Station, Michigan, USA - KBS C7-3 metaG | ecosystem: Host-associated > Plants > Roots > Rhizosphere > Soil ... | reverse complement strand
CCGGCCACATCCAGCCAGGCGCCATGGCGAGCACCCCGAACGCATTCTTTCGTTTGTTCGAGACCTCCGAGTTGGAGCACGGCTCGACGTCTGGCCTCGGCGGGCGTTGCGCCGTCGCGGGTTTCATCCGCCGCCGCCATGTCGACGAACGCTTCCAGTTCGTCGTTCAGATCGCGCTCGGCGCGGTTGCGCCGGAATATCCATCGCACGATTGAGACGAGACGATGCCAGAGCGTCATGCGCCCTCCAGCACACTGGCGACGGCGACGGAGACGCGATTCCAGCGCTCGCGATGCTGGTCGAGCTGACGCCGGCCGGAGGCCGTCAGGCGGTAGTACTTGGCACGGCGGTTGTTTTCGGTCGCCCGCCATTCCGCTTTCAGCTTGCCGTCCTGTTCCAGACGGTAGAGCGACGGGAAGAGCGAGCCGGGATTGACACGGAACTGATCGCCGCTGAGTGTCGCAAGTCGCTGCGAAACCCCATAGCCGTGCATCGGCTCGCGCACGAGGATCGTCAGAATCATCAGGTCGAGCGTGCCCTGCGGGATGTCGAGCTTGTCCAACCGCGCTCCTTTAGGGAATCGAAATGAAGCGGGATAATGGCACTTGTCATTTAGGTTGTCAAGAGGAGCCGGCCGATGACGAATGCCGGGTGCCGGGTGCCGATCTGTCGACTGCCGATTGCCGATTGCCGATTGAGCTGGCCGATTCGCGATTAGTATTTCCGCCATGAACCTTCTGCGCCTGATCCAGGGGACGCCCCAGCCCCAGGCCGATCTCACCCGTGTGTACGACGCCGTTGTGATCGGCTCCGGCGCGGCGGGCGGCATGGCCGCGCATGTCCTCACCTCGCACGGGATGCAGGTATTGCTGCTCGAAGCGGGCCGGAAGCTCGACATCGACAAGGAGCTCAAGTCGATGGAATGGCCGTACGATCACACGCGCCGCGGCGACATGCCTCCCGGACATCACGCGCTCACCCTCAACGAATACACGATCCGTAAACCGCCGTACGCCGCGGGCCTCAAAGAACCGAACGTCCACTCGTACGTGCAGGGTTGGAGCGGCCCCGACTACTCGAAGAACATCGTCGTCAACGAGAAGGATCACCCCTATACGGGGACCAACTACGCCTGGGTGCGCGCTCGTTGCCTCGGCGGAAAGACCAACATCTGGGGTCGGCTGGCGCTGCGCCTCTCAGACTTCGACTTCAAGGCGAAGAGCCGCGACGGCTACGGGGAGGACTGGCCGATCTCTTACAAGGACATCGCACCGTACTACGATCGCGTCGATCAGTACTTAGGCATCTCAGGAGTGAAGGAGAACCTGCCGCACCTGCCCGACAGCATCTTCCAGCGGCCGACACGGCTCAATGCCGCGGAGGTCACGCTTCGCAACACCCTGAAGACGATGGATCGCGTGCTCACGCCTTACCGCGCCGGCGTGACGACCGAAGGGCTGAAGCACAACAAGTATCGCAGCCGCTGCTACGGACGTGGTGCGTGCTCGAGGCGCACGGGCGGATGCGACATCCACGCGGTATTCGACTCGCCGACCGGGCTGATTTATCCCGCGATGGATACGGGAAATCTGACGCTGCGCACCAACGCGATCGCCCGCGAGATCCTCGTCGACAAAGGCACGGGCAAGGCCCGCGGCGTCGCCTTCACCGACGCCGAGAATGGGCGCGGCTACGAGGCGCGCGCCCGCGTCGTCGTTGTCGCCGCGTCCACGCTCGAATCGGCTCGGCTGCTCTTGCTCTCGAAATCCGCGGCGCATCCGAACGGGATCGGCAACTCCAGCGGTCACGTTGGCCACAACTTCTGCGAGCACGTCATGGGGCCGAGCGTCACCGGCCTGGTCAAGGATCGGATCGGCGCGCCGCGCACGAATGACGACGGCCGCCCCGGCGGCTTCTACGTGCCGCGCTTCCGCAATCTCGCCGAGAAGCACCCCAATTTCATCCGCGGCTACGGCTTCGAGGGGGGCTCGGGCACGACGATGTTCCCGGGCAACGCGCACGAGACGCCGGGCTTCGGCGCCGCGTACAAGACGCGCGTCCGCGATTACGCCGGCGCGTTCATCAGCATGGGAGCATTCGGCGAAGTGCTGCCGCGCTACGAGAGCCACGTGGAGCTCGACCCCATCCTCAAGGATCGCTGGGGCATTCCAGTGCTGCGGTTCAACTACCGGTTCGGGGACAACGAAAAAAAGATGTGTCTGGACATGGTCGAGACCGCGCAGGAAATGTTCGAGCGCGCCGGATTCGAGATCGTCAACGTCGATCGCACGGTCCTCACCGAGGGCTGGTCGATCCACGAGCTCGGCACCGCGCGCATGGGCACGGACAGGAAGACGTCGGTGCTCAACCAGTTCCAGCAGTCGCACGACGTCAAGAACCTCTTCGTCGTCGACGGCAGCAGCCACGTCAGCGCCTCGTGCCAGAACCCGACGTGGACGATCATGTCGCTCGCCTGGCGGTCGTGCGACTACCTGGTGTCGGAGTTCAGAAAGGGAAACCTGTGAGCGACGAACTCACCCGCCGCGAGGCGATCAAGCTGGGCGCCGCCGTCACCGTTGCGGTATCGATCGAAGGCACGAACGCGATGGCCCAGCCGGCGAGCTTCTTCACACGCGAGGAGCTCGCACTGGTCGACGAGCTGGCCGAGATGATCATTCCAGCCGACGATCATTCGCCGGGCGCGCGCGCGGCGAAGGTCGCGGCTTACATTGACGCGCGGCTTGCTGAGGCTTTTGACGCCGCGGATCGGACGACGTGGGGTGACGGGTTGAAGTTGATCGAACAGCTGTCGCGACAGGCGAGCGGGCGGGCGTTCCTCGAGTCGACCGCCGCGCAGCGGCTCGCGCTGCTCGAGCGCATTGCCGCAAGGGAAGCCAAGCCGGAGAAGCCCGAGGAACACTTCTTCAACGCGCTCAAGTCCCGCGTCGTCGACGCGTATTACACGTCGGAGATCGGCATCAAGCAGGAGCTGGAGTACCGCGGCAACACCTACCAGGCGGAGTTCTCTGGCGTGGATGTATCGAAGGAGTAATGCCCGCCCCACATGCCCGACTCACCCGCGACGAACGTGACGCGCCTGCTTCACGAGTGGAAGGCGGGCGACCGCGACGCCTTGGATCGGCTGATCCCGCTCGTCTACGCCGAGCTCCACGCCCTCGCCGCGCGGCAGCTCGCGGGCGAGTGGCGGCCCGGACGGCTGCAAACCACCGCGGTCGTCAGCGAGGCCTACCTGCGCTTGATGGGGCAGCGCGCCGATTGGCAGGATCGGGCGCACTTCTTCGCCATCGCCGCGCAGCTGATGCGCCGCATTCTGGTCGATCACGCGCGTCGCGAGGGGCGCGCGAAGCGTGGCGGCAGCAGCATCCCGCTGACGCTCGATGAGGCCCTCGCGCCCGCATCCCAGGCTCTCGACGCGGTCGATGCGCTCGATTTGGACCGCGCGTTGGAGAAACTCGACGGAATCGATCCCGACGCCGCACGCCTCGTCGAACTCCGATTCTTCGGCGGGCTGACGATCGAGGAAACGGCGGCGGCGCTGGGGGTCTCCGCGCCGACGGTCAAGCGTGAATGGGCTGTGGCCAAAGGATGGCTGTACCGCGAACTGACCGGTGGCGCCGAGTGAGCCGGTTTTGGCGGCTTCCACGCGTAAGACAGGAATGATGACTCGCGAGCGATGGCGCGACGTCAAAGCGATCACCGCCGATGCGCTCGGTCTGGCGGAGCACGAACGCGCCGTTTTCATCGCTTCGCGCTGCGGCGCGGATCAGGCGCTCTGCCGGGAGGTGCAGTCGCTCGTCGCCGCTGCCCTGAAAGCCACCGACCTGTTCGAAAGACCGGTCATCAGCACCGCCGGCCTCCACGCCGTGCTGACCGAAGCGGAGCTCGCCGTAGGGTCATTCGTCGGACGTCGTGTGGGCGCGTATCAGCTCGTCGCGGAGATCGGCCGCGGCGGAATGGGGACGGCGTACCTCGCCGAGCGTGTCGACGCGGCGTTCGAGAAGCGAGTCGCGATAAAGCTGATCAAGCGGGGCATGGACAGCGATGCCATCCTGCGACGCTTCCTGCACGAGCGGCAGATCCTCGCCACCCTCGATCATCCGAACATCGCCAGGCTCCTCGACGGCGGCGCGACCGACGACGGACTCCCGTACTTCATCATGGAGTACGTCGACGGACTTCGGATCGACGTCTACTGCGACAGCAATCAGCTCTCAGTGTCCGATCGGCTGAACCTGTTCCTCGGCGTTTGCGCGGCCGTCGATCATGCGCATCAGAACCGTATCGCTCACCGTGATCTGAAGCCCGCGAACGTGGTCGTGACGCGGGGCGGCGTTCCCAAACTTCTCGATTTCGGCATCGCCAAGCTGCTCGATCCCGAATCGGCGCTGCTGACGAACACCGCCACTGGCCTCTTACGTCCGATGACGCCGGAGTACGCCAGCCCGGAGCAGATTCGCGGCGAAGCGGTGGGCACCTCGTCAGACATCTACTCCCTCGGCGTACTGCTCTACGAGCTGTTGACGGGGCGGAATCCGCAATCGAGTATGGGGCGCACGCCTCAGGAGACCGAGCGGTCCATCTGCGAAGAGGTGCCGCAGCCACCGAGTACAGGTGTGGATCCGGACGCGGCGATGCGGCGCCGCTCCGCGCCCGAAGCACTGCGGCGGCGGCTTGCCGGCGATCTCGACACCATTGTTCTGACCGCGCTGCATAAGGACCCGGCACGGCGTTATCACTCGGTGCAGCTGCTCGCGGACGACATTCGTCGACACTTGAATGGCGACCGCATTCTCGCGCGGCCGGAGAGCACCGCCGCGCGGGCGCTCCGCCAGCTGCGGGAACGGCGTCACCTGGTTGCAGCCGCGGCCCTCGGCATAACGGCTCTCCTCGTCCTCGGCGTCTACTCCATCTCGACCTCGCGGCGCGCCGACCAGCCGGTAATCTCCTCGATCGCCGTGCTTCCGTTCGCCTCCTCGCAACCCGGCGGCGATCTCGACTACCTCACCGAGGGCATGACTGAAAATGTCATTCGGCGTCTCTCCCGTGCATCGGGACTGAAGGTCATCGCGCGCGATTCGGTCTACGGCTACGCGGGAGGGAAGAGCGATCCCCGTCAGGCCGGCCGCGATCTTGGCGTCGAGGCCGTGCTGACCGGACGAATGACGCGGCAGGGCGCGGCGCTCGTCATCGACGCGGAACTGGTCGACGTGCGCGACGGCAGCCGTCTCTGGGGTGACCGTTTCGAGCGGCCATTGGCCGACGTACAGTTCGTGCAGGCAGAGCTCGCGCAGCAGATTGCCAGCCGGCTTCGACTTCGCTTCACACCGTCGCAGCGGCAGCGGCTGGTGCAGAGCGGCGCCGCATCGCCCGAAGCGTATCAGCTCTACTTGCGCGGCCTCTACTTCTGGAACAAGCGGACGGCGGTCGATCTGCGCAAGAGTGTGAGCTACTTCAATCAGGCTGTTCAGCGCGAGCCGTCGTTCGCCGCGGCATACGCCGGACTTGCCGACGCCTACGGGCTGTTGACGGAGTATCACGCGGTGCCCGCGCGCGACACGTATGCGCTGGCGAAGGCGGCGGCCGAGCGCGCTCTGGCGCTCGACGACGGGCTCGCCGAGGCGCATGGCTCTTCCGCCTACATCAAACAGTTCTACGAATGGGACTGGGCGGGAGCCGAGGCGGAGTTCAAACGGGCGCTGGAGCTCGACCCCGGATATGCCACGGTCCACCAGTGGTACGCGGAGTACCTGTCCGCCATGGGAAGGCACGACGAAGCGCTAACGGAGATCCGGCGCGCCGCTGAGGTCGACCCGTTGTCGCTGATCGTCAACTCCGTGCAGGCGAGCCTTCTGTACTTCGCGCGGCGCTACGACGACGCAATCGATGCGTGCCATCGCGTCATCGAGATGGACGGTAACTTTCCGGAGGTCTTCGAGTATCTGAAGCGCGCATACGACCAGAAGGGTCTTTATGCGGATAGCATCGCGGCGCGCCAGACGCGGCGGCGTCTAGTCGGATTGAACGCCGATCTCACGCCGGCGCTGCGTGTCGCCGCCAACGCGACGAGCCCCCGCGAGTACTGGACGGCGCGGCTTCAGCAGGAGCTCGCCGAGAGCAAAGCCGAGGGCCTGCGACCCTTCGAGATGGCGGAGATCGTGGGGCAGGCCGGCGACCCGTCGCATGCGCTCGACTGGCTGGAGCGAGCCTGCTCCGACAACGATTTCATGATCATGACGATCCGCGTGGCGCCGAACCTCGACCCGCTGCGGTCGACGGCTCGTTTCCGCGCGCTGCTCGCGCGCACCTGTCGCGTCGGTCCTTGACGGATCTCGCGCAGAGGACGCCGAGCACGCCGAGATTCCCAGGCCGTCTTGCTCCACCTCCGCGCGCGACGCGCGACGTGGCGAACCCACCCCCCCTGCGCTCTCCGCGGTCTCCGCGCGAAATCCGTGCGTTCTCTGCGCGAGAGCGCCAACCGAAGCTCCTCACTTATCAGGCGAGCGAAGGTTGCGGACCTCCTGATCGTGGTCGGCTCGCGGATCGCGTCCGGTGACGCGGCGATACCATGCCGGATGATGTGTCCACGCCCACCGGCGCTCGACGGTGCCGCGGGTCATCGCATTGAAGGTGCCGGGCTGCGAAGCCGTCCCCTCGTAGACGTGGATGATGAACCCCACCAACATCACGAGGCCGGCGAGGTCGTGCAGCACGTAACTGATGGCCACGACGATCCGGCCGAAGATCTCGGGAAACCACATGGGAATTCCGGACAGGACGAAGACGGTGGCGCTGCCCACGATCGCCCAGAAGTACAGCTTCTGGCCGGCGTTGAAGAAGTCCACGTATTCGGGCTCGACCTCCTCGGCATTGGTCACGTAGCTCTTGATCCGCTTCATCCAGCGGCGATCGTCGCGATTCCAGGTCATCGGCGAGAGCCAGTTCAGGAACTGGAACGCGAAGAACACGACGAAGCCGAGGCTGAACCAGGGATGGAGCAGCCGCGTCATCGGGCCGCCGCCGAACAGCGGCGTCAGCGCGCGATAGAGCCACGGGCTGTAGATCGCGAGCCCTGACAGCAGCGCCGGGACGAAGCAGATCGCCACGCCCCAATGGAGCACGCGGGTGTAGACTGGATGCCGCAGCAGTTCGCCGCCGTGAACGACGGTCCGGCCAAACGTTTCCACGCGCTGCCGTGCGCGTTCGTCGAGTCGTTCGATCGCGCCGCTCATTGTGGTGGACTCGGCTCCTTCGGCCCCTCGGTGATGTAGTGAAAGAACGCCACCGGTGCGGCGAGGAGCGCCAGCAGCAGCCCGACCGGCTTTGCCACCCGCTTCCAGATCGTGTAGGTCACCGGAATCGTCGGATTCGCGGGAAGCCCGCCGTACAACTCTGGCTTCGTGATGTCGTGCAGCACGTAGACGACGTGGGTGCCACCCACCGACGGCGGGTCGTAGACGCCGGCGTTCGGAAACCCCGAATGCTCCCGTAGCTGCTTCGCGCGGGCGTCAGCCAGCGCGCGCATGTCCGTCTTCGTCCCGAACTTCAGGCAACCGGTCGGGCACGACTTGACGCACGCGGGCTCGAGTCCCTGTCCCACGCGATCCGAACACAGCGTGCACTTGTAGACTTTCTTCGTCGCGCTGTTGAACTTCGGCACGTCGAACGGACAGCCCGAGACGCAGTACTGGCAGCCGATGCAGTTCTCCTGCTGGAAGTCGACGATGCCGTTCGTGTACTGGACGATCGCGCCGTCAGCCGGGCACGCGCGGAGGCAGCCCGGATCCTCGCAGTGCATGCACTGGTCCTTGCGCATCAGCCACATCAAGGTCCCGTCGTCGCGCTGGTGCTCGTGGAACTTGATCAGGTTCCAGTAGTTCCAGCTCGTGTTCGGCATCGTCTGATACGTGTTGTCGAAGGTGGTCTGCTGGAACGGCATGTCGTTCCACTCGACACACGCCACCTCGCACGCCTTGCACCCGATGCAGGTCGTGACGTCTATGTATTTGCAGACTTCCTCTTCGCGCTGCACGCCGAGTCCGGGAATGCTGCCCGAATGGGCCGAGATCGCCTTGATCTGCAGGGTGCCGCTGGGCATGACTAATCGCCAATCACTCTAATGATTAGAAGCAGTTTCAAAACCGGTGACACACGCGGGGCCTGCCCGCGAGTCTCCCCACTCGGTGCTCGCCCAAAGGCGCTTGTCACGGTTGTGTGCTCCGCGCCGAGTGGGGAGCCCCCTCTCGCGGGCACCCGCACACCGGGTTTGACACCATCTCTAACCACTATGCCTTTTCCAGTTTCACGAGATAGCCCTTGAACTCCGGCGTGTACGCATTGGGATCGATGACCGTCGGCGACAGCAGATTCGCCGAGTTGAGCGACGTTCGCCCAGCATCCTCGGCGATACCGCGATACCCCCAATGGATCGGGATCCCAATCTGATAGGTCTTCTTCCCGTCGATCATCATCGGCTTGATTCGCCGGGTCACCATCGCCTTCGCGATGTAGCTGGCGCGTGCACTCGACACCTTCACGCGTTCGCCGCCGCGCAGTCCCATTTCATCCGCGAGCTCGGCGGGAATTTCGACGAACGGCTCCGGCACCAGCTGCACGTTCATCGGGTTGTTCTTCGTCCAGTAGTGATAGTGCTCGGTCAGCCGGTAGGTCGTGCAGACGATGTTGAAGCCACCGGCGGGATCGCCGTACTTGTCGAGGCCGCTCTGCATCTTCCGGACGACCGGATTGGTGGATTGCCCCGGATGCAACGGATTGGCAATTGGGCTTTCGATCGGCTCGTAATGCTCGGGAAACGGACCCTCGGCGAAGGCCGCCAGCGGCCCGAACAAGCGGCCGACGCCCTCCGGATTCATGATGAAGGGTCCCATGTGATCCCCAGGGTTCGAGTCGGGCTTGAAGTCGGGCACATCATTGCCGACCCACCGGCCGGCCGCTTCGTTCCACCAGATTTGCGGACGATCCGGATCCCATGGCTTACCCGAGGGATCGCACGATGCCCGGTTGTACTGCACGCGACGATTCGCCGGCCACGACCACGCCCAGTTGGGGTACACGCCCAGCCCCGACGGATCGTCTGTGTTGCGACGGGCCATCTGATTGCCCGCTTCGGTCCACGATCCGCTGTAGAGCCAGTTGCCGCACAGCGTCGTTCCATCGTCTTTGAGCCAGGCGAAGCCAGGGAGCTGCTGACCGGCGCGGATCGACTGGCCCGTTGCGTCGGTGAGATCGGCGATCGCCTGGCCGTTGATCTCTCGAGCCACCTCCGACAGCGCTGGCTTGGTCGGCTGCGTATACGGCCAGCGGAGATTGAGAATCGGATCGGGGAACGCGCCACCCTCGCGCCGGTACAGCTCGCGCACGCGCAGGAAGATCTGGGCGAGAATGTCCTGATCGAGCCGCGCATTCCCCGGGGGTGGAAGTGCGGCGTTCTTCCACTGGAGCCATCGCGCGGAGTTGACGAACGTGCCGTCCTTTTCCGCAAAGCCGGCGCACGGGAGCCGATAGACCGTGGTCTGAATCGTTTTCATGTCGTCGGGAGTCGTGCCGGGCGCACGCCAGAACTCGCTCGTCTCGTCCGGGTAGAGCTCGCCGACCACCAACCAGTCCGCTTTTTTCAGCGCGTCGATGTTCTTACGGGAATTGGGTCCGATCTGGACGCCGTTCATGCCGAAGGCCAGGACCCCCTTGATGCTCCCGCCGTACATGTCATCCCAGATCTGCGTCCACGAGTAGTTGCGATCGATCTTCGGCAGATAGTGGAATGCCCAGTCGTTCTCTTTCGTCGCGGCGTTGCCGTACATCGCCTTCAGCAACGAGACGGCGAACTTCGGCGTATTCGACCAGTAATTGAAGGAGTCCCACTCCGCCGGCTTCGAGGTGTCCGGGGTAATACGCTTCACGTAGGTGGCAAAGTCGGCGTCATCCGGGCGCGGCATTTTCAAATAGCCGGGCAGGATGTCGAAGACGCCCGCCAGATCGGTCGCCCCCTGGATATTCGAGTGGCCGCGCAGCGCGTTCACGCCGCCGCCGGCACGTCCCACGTCACCGAGAAGCAGCTGCAGGATCGCCGCCGTCCGGATGATTTGCGTGCCGCTGGTGTGCTGCGTCCAGCCGACGGCGTAGATGATCGTCGCGACCTTCTTCATGTCGCCGTTCGCGCGCACGGACGTGAAGAGATCCGCCGCTTTCAGGAATTGATCGCGCGGTATCCCCGTGATCCGCTCGACCATTTCCGGCGTGTAGCGTGAGTACTGCTGTTTGAGCAGTTGGAAAACACAGCGAGGGTGCTGCAGTGTCGGATCGTAGGCGACATTGGGCGGCAGTGAGGGAGGAGTCGGACTCGTGCCTCCACCAAGTCCCGACCCGCCAGCCGCTGCCTTGGCGCCCGCCGGCCCATGTCCCGAGTGGCCAAGGCCGGTCAGGGGCTGCGAGACGTGCACGGTTGACGGTGCGCCGCTGGGTGAAGGCGCCGGAACCGTAGACGGCGCCGAACCACCCCCGCCGCTCGCCGTCCCTTTGGCCGCGCTTGCGACCTGCTGTTCGGTCTGACGGCCGCCTGCTTCGTAGTTCCAGGTGGTCATGTCGTAGAGGTGCGTCTCTGGATCGAATCCGGAATACAGCCCATCTTCCGGCAGCTTGAAGCCGTCCTGAATGATGAACGCGGCGTTCGTGTAGTTGGCGAGGTAGTCGTGCGCGAGCCGATCGTGCGCGATGGCGTAGTTGATCAGTCCGCCAAGAAACGCGATATCGGTCCCCGCGCGGATCTGCAGGAACAGATCGGCATTCGCGGCCGTCCGCGTGAAGCGCGGATCGACGACGATGATTTTGGCGTTGCGCTGCAGCTTGGCTTCAATCGGCCACTTGAAGCCGCA
>Ga0070664_100004732_pt1 | contig 10914 bp, 10 predicted proteins | sample KBSC73metaG_FD_65863 | JGI IMG/M metagenome (GOLD analysis project Ga0070664, IMG submission 65863) | Corn rhizosphere microbial communities from Kellogg Biological Station, Michigan, USA - KBS C7-3 metaG | ecosystem: Host-associated > Plants > Roots > Rhizosphere > Soil ... | reverse complement strand
CGATAGGATTTACTTCAATCAGGTGACGCGACAACTAGTCTGACACCGGGGGCAAGTATTTAAATAACGTGATCGAACAGGATCACCATAATATCAAATTGCGGTTGGCCTCCATGCTCTGGTTCAAACAGTTCAAATCAGCGGCCATCACGATCGCGGGGATCGAGTTGATGAACCGCATCCGTAAGGGGCAATTTGCATAGAGCTGGCTGGACGTTCAGGGCCAAGTTGCGTCTGCTGTGTGGGAAGCAGCGCTGGCAGCATGACTTGAAATGCATTACAACGTCGATCATTTAGTCTTTTCGGATATTTGCACCAGAGCCCTTTTGCAGAGGTTCCAGAATTAATATCCAAAAGGATATCAAGTACTTCTTTACGACGAACATTATTTTGCCAGCGAAAAGAATTCGCTACGCAAAGCGGCATCCGTGCGGATTTTACCTAATAGCGCGGAAGTAGTTGTTTCCTCGCCAGATTTCTGAATCCCACGGCTTTCCATGCACATATGTCTACAACGAATGATTATTCCTACCGAGGAAGGTGATAAGTGCTGCATTAGTGCTTCGGCGATCTGCATCGTCAAACGTTCCTGTACTTGCAAGCGTCGTGAAAAGCAATCGACGAGACGAGTTAACTTAGAAAGCCCCACAATTTTTCCATTCGGGATATACCCAATCGTTGCAGTGCCAAAAAATGGAGCGAGATGATGCTCGCAATGGCTGTACACGGGAATACCGCCCACCATGATCAATTCATTGTATTGCTCTGCCCCGTCCTCGAACGTTTTTAGAATCTCTGCCGGATTTTGGAGATAACCCGATGTCCAATGACGCCATGCCTTCTCAACACGTGCCGGGGTTTCGTGTAATCCCTGGCGATTTGGGTTTTCGCCGAGATGCGCTAATAGCCGTTTCCAGTCCTGCTGAGAGAAAGTCGGTTGTCTGGAAACTATAGCGTCCATTTCCCGGTCGATAAGTTCATTTAATTTCATAAATTTATTTAAATAAAGGTTTTGATTACAGATTATGGTGTATTAGAGACGGGACAGAACGCCTTTGACAATTCGATCACATCGTTCTCCGTCAAACGAAAATGCGGTTTCTATTGCATGATCAAAGTCGCGTGCCAATGCTTCACGTAAAATGCCTTTAGCGCGAAAATGGCGACTACGGACTGTTGCATCCGGAATTCCTAGTACTGTTGCTGTCTCTTCGACAGACAATTCTTCTACTTCCCGCAACACAAACACGATACGTAGTATCTCTGGCAGTGCATCAATTTGTGCCTCGATGAGTCGACGTGTCTCGGCACGTAATGCCGCCTGTTCCGGTTGATCGGCAAATGATTCTTTGCTTAGATCGGTCATAGGACTCTCCTCCATGCTATCGCTCCAATCCGCTTCCGGAATTAACTGGATGATTTCTGCTCGGCGGCGGGTCTTTCGCAAGCGACCGTTTGCTTCGTTGACGACAATCCTTGTTAACCACGTCGAGAGAGTCGCGTCACCACGGAACTGATTCAAATTCCGATAAGCGAGCAAATAGGATTCCTGAACAATATCTTCGGCTTCCGTGTCGTCCTTAATAATGCTACGTGCCGTTCGATATAGAGTTTGATTATGACGTCGCATCAGGAATTCGAAGGCGCCCTGTTCACCAGCGCTTACCCGATTTACAAGTTCGGCATCCGAGTATTGTTCAAATTTGGAGTTGGCGCGTAATGCTTGCATGTTTTCCCTAAATTTCATTCCGTTGAAATAGTGTCATTATCATTCATTCTGCTCTAATTTATTGCAACAGGATGTTGAAATACAAAAATCATTCAGGAAATATGTTGGATCAGTTGTGGGTTGCCTAATCCGCATCGCTTCGACATGAGGTTTCTCAATTGCAATGCGATGCGGATTCAATGTAATTGCTATAGGTATATAGCGAGGCTTATCTTCTGTGCATAGTGTCTCGTATCATTTCACGACAAGTACAGCCTTCATCATTGGATGAAGAGAACAAATGTACGAAAACTGCCCACGCTTTTCGGCGACGAACTTCCAACTTCCTTTCGACGGTATGGCTTTAGACTGAAAGCTGTTATTTTCTTCCGTGACATCATGCGGAAAAAAATCTTTATTCTGCCAAACTACAGAATCGCCAAGCTTAATCTCAAGTGTCGATGGTGAAAATTTCATGCCTTCGATTACGACCGTATGAACGGTGGATTCTGCAGTAGCATAAGACGAGACACTTGCTAACAGCAGAATTATCCCGATACGTTTCATGCCAACCAAAACGTCCATGCAGTGGGGAAGGCGAAAATATTGAAAGCTCATTGCTACAGCTTATTTCAGTGATGATTGAATGTGTTTGGCATGCTCTAAGTGAGCAACAAATGCGGGCCGAGCCTTAACTAGCGTTTCTTTAAGTTCCGAATTTTGCGCATTTGGAATCAATGTTTTATCGAGTGCATCTAGCACTGCCTGGTGATAGGCTACTTCATGATCCACATACGCTTTGTCGAAATCTTTTCCTTTTAACTGCTTGAGCTTGGCAATGTTCTCGTCACCTCCCTGTTTCAGACTCTTGCTGACATCCGAATCCTCGGGTGTAACATTGAGTTTCTTAACAAGCGCCACCGCTTGCTGGTTAACGCCTGTGTGATCGGTGACCATTTGGTTTGCGAAGGCTTTAACTTCCTTTCTGGAAGCCATTTTTTCTGCCAGCTTGCCGGCGTCTACATCAACGCTATTGGCTGTAACAACAATACCAGCAATCTGTGCATCGTTCGGACCGGACTGTGCCAATGCAACGCCGCCGGTTGCAGCGAACAAGCCTGCAATAACGGTAGAAATCAACTTATTGGATATTTGTTTCATTTAAAATTCCCTTTTCAATGTATGTAAGACAGTGACTGCTGCTGCACATCTACAATCACTGCATCAGCACTAATACCAGGCGGACTGTGATGTCTTCAATCATTCAGATCCTTCCTGCCCTTTACGCAATACAGATCATTTCAGCTTCATGATCTTGCCTTGCTTACCCATTAGATGACATGAAAAGCTGTTGCGTTCTAAGTTGACTTTATCAAATATTGATTTTAAGAAAGAAACTGGAAGGAAAGATGGAAGACAAGCTCGTGGGAGTCTATGTTGAGCTGTGCGTGATGCGGGGGGGGCGCCGAAGATACTCAATTCCAACGCTTTCATCGTGTCTTGAACCGGGCGAGCTGGTCGTCGCTGCTGGCCGCGCGCCAAGGAGTAATTAGGTTTCGCAGCAGCCGGAACTGCTCGGTTTCGAGTTTCCGGCTTTGTCACTAGGCATAGGTGCCGGGAGGCGCTCAATATGCTCGAGCATATTCTTCTTTTCCCGTTTGTGACAGTGACTGCAAATAGCGACAACAGGCATTCATATTGCCGGCGTACGGCGCCATGAACGCTGAATTGCGACTTCCAGCGTCAGTACTATCACAGTCGACAGCGCCAGCAACGGCATGGCGGCGAACATGACGGCCGCCATCAACCATGTAACGGTCGATGCCGACTTCCATGCACCCGGCAGCAGACGAGGTAATCCAAATGAGCCGGGTTGACGGCGCTTGAAAAACATCACCCAGCCGGAAACCAGGGAAAACAGTACACCGGCGCCAAACAGCAGTAGCAGTACTTGGTTCCACCAGCCGAATTCGCCGCGGTGGAATGGAATGCCGATCGCGGTGGCCTTGCCGAATGCAGTTTGCTTGTCCCATCCGGCGTAATACAACGGTTTGCCGCTATAGGCGTCGAGCTGTAGGTCGAACCATTTTGTCGGCTGGCCGCGATCCGCTGCGCTGGCACGCCAAGTATCCTGCGATTCGCGTGGCGGGATTAGTTGCAACGCGACATCAGGTGCCTGACGTCGCGCGGCGTCCCATGCGGCCTGCCATGTCAAAGGACTGGCACCGTCTTGTAGCGCTGATTGTAAATGGCGCGGCGCTTGCAGTGGTGCTTGACCGATGCCGTTACGGAAGGCCCGGATCTGATCGCCGGCATACTTGCTCCAGGTAAGGCCTGTCGTCAAGATTGCGAAACTCATTACGCTGAGCGCCACGCCGATAAACGCATGCCACTGCTTCCAGGCAATTCTCCCTTTGGCTCCGACTTGCGGCAGCGCCTTTTGACCACTACGTGGCCACCACAAATAGATACCAGTTACCAGCAGGACCATCAGCCAGCTTGCCGCCAGTTCGATCATCCAGCGCCAGTTCTCACCTTGCAGCAGGCGAGAATGCAGCTTCTTCGCCCAGATGTTGAATCGAGCTTGGTTGGCAAGGCTGCCTGTCACTTCGGTTGTGTAGGGATTAACGTAGACTGCCACGGTTTGCGCAGGTAGGCCAAACGTTGACTGTGCGACGGACGGTGCGCGGACCGGACCATGATTGTGCCCCTCGTGTTCGGACGGCGTGAGCGCGACCGGCATGAAATTTACCTTGACCGTGTCATGCGGAACGTAGGCTGGGACGACCGAGTGTAACCGCCATTCTGCGGGAGCAGCAGCTGTAGCAGCAATCACGGCTTCGTCGAGCGGGCGCATCACGCCAGCGGGCGTGACATGGTCCAGCCGATCGTAAAGCACGGTTTCGATTTGCGGCGTGAAAATGTACAGAATGCCGGTCAGCGCCGCGATAACCGTGAACGGCGATGCAATGAGCGCCGCCCAAAAGTGAATACGCCGGAACAGGCTTTTACGGCGTGCCAGCAAAGATGTCCTCGCTGTATCTGCCTCGATTTCAGAATGGTTCATGATGTTCTCTTGTTTCAGTTCGCATTTTCTTATCGTTGATTGGACGACAGGGAGACTGTTTACCCCATCTGCTATTTCATGTCGAAAGCATAGGCGATGCCCACCATGATGCTGCGTGGCGCGCCCGGCGTGTACTGGTTTTGAGTGTTCGGCGAATAGGCGCCCACGCCGGAATAGGAACTCGAGGCTGAATCGGCATAACGCCTGTCGGCCAGGTTACGCACTTGTAGCCACGCCTCCCAGTTTTTGGCAAATTGGTAGTTGCCGCGCAAGTTCAGCAGGGTATGGCCAGGATATTTCACGGTATTGGCATTGTTCATCCAGTATTCACCCTGATGAATCAGCTCCAGAGCGATGCGAGCACCTTGCATCGACTTGTAGCCAATTTCTGCCGTTGTAATATCGCGCGGCGCTTGCGGCATGTCCTTGCCGCTGTAATCCAGAGCGCTCGACACTTGGTATTGCAGGAAGCGATGCGTCGCGATCGTAGTGCCTAAACGCATATCGAACGCACCTGCCTCGTAGGTCAGACCAAGTTCCAGTCCCTGACTGCGCGTACGTCCTGCGTTGCGGTTTTCGCTGTTGCCAGGAGTGATGGTGTAACTGACGATTGTATCGCGCCCATCCAGCCGGTACAGCGCAGAGTCCAGTTTGAGCGCACCATTGAAAAACGTCGTGCGCAGGCCAACTTCATAGTTAGTATAGACGGACGGCTTGAGGTTCGGGATGCCGGTCTTGCCATACAACTGGCTCACCTCGGGTGGCGTAAACCCTTCGCTGATATTGGCGTAGACGCTGGTTTCCTTGTTCAGTGCGTGCGTTGCGCCGATTTTCGGACTGAAGCGCGAGAAGCTGCGCGATTCATTGGGGGCACCGAAATTGATACTGCCGGCGGGCGAAAGATGATTGTGGAAATCGTAACGGATACTGTCGGAACGGCCGCCGATCACAACGCGTGTCTTGTCCAGCGGCGAGAATTCCCATTGCGCGAATAGTGCCGTGTTCAGAATATCAGTCTGGTAATTGCGCGCGCCTAAAGGATCGGTAGCGCTGGAAAGCGCATAACTGACATATTTCTCTGTCGCCGGGTCCTTGATGATGTTCAGGTTATCGCTAACGAATGGATTATCGCTCTTATCGAGATACAGACCGCTGATCAGGCGCGAGGCCAGCCAGTCGAACTCCTGCTCATGTTTGACATCTAGGCCGATCGAGTCAACATGGTTGTTATTGATTGTTCCCTTACAGGTATTGCCGTTACAACTGCCGATCGTATAACTGGGCAATTGGCCATGATCGTTTTTGCGGTTGAACAGAGTTATTGTGGTAAAGCCGTTTTGCGTAGTTTCGCCTTCCCACGCAAGATTAGCTCGCGTGGTCTTGTCTTTGCGATAAGTAAAGGTATTGATACTCTTGCCGGGATTGGTTCGATAGTCGTTCTCGAATAGGCTGCCGGTCATTGCTGTATCCAAGTCGGTGTGTACCAGGGTAGCGTGTAGTTGTGACGATGCGCTCAATGCATAATCGCCGCGCAATGTGAAGGAGTCCTTGTCGCCGTAGCTGTATTCTTGCCAATTGTTAGCTGTGCGGCGGGAGCTGTAATGTGAAAAGCGCATGCCCAGCGGCCCCCAGGTATTGCTGGCGGTGGCGTCGTAGCGTGTAAATCCCGACATATTGTCATGGCGTACTCCAAGACTCGCATACGGTGTACGCGACGGCGAGGCAGTCAAGAAATTCACGGCCCCGCCTACGGCATTGCTGCCGTAGAGCGACGATGCAGGCCCCTTTACGACTTCCACGCTCGAGGTTCCCGCTATGTTCATTTCGTTCAGCGAATTGTGGTTGAACACGCCTAAAGGACGGATCGGGATGCCATCTTCCAAGTACTGGTACACGGCATTGGTACTGATCGGCTGGCGAATGCTCATGCTGTGTTGCTCGTTGCCAAGGTCATTCCAGTAGACGCCCGAAATCCTGTTGATGACTTCGCCCATTGTTTTCGGTTTGTCGCGCTGGATGACATCCTTTTTTACCGTGCCGATTGCAAGCGGTGTTTCCGATAATCTGGTTGCTGCGCGCGAGCCAGTCACGACAACTTCAGCAAGTACTTGCTCATCGGTTGCGGAGTAGGCGCTATTTCCCCAATGCGCCAGAATAGCAATCAAGGCCACATGAAGTGGCTTGCAGTTACTTTTCAATTGTTTCTCCCTGAGTTCATAAATTATGTGAGTGAAGACCGCAGTTGTCTTTCGACCGTTATTGGTTGAGCAGCATTGCTCCGATTGGGCGGACAAAGGCATGGTTGAGATAAAACAGATAGCCGTGCCAGACCGCCAATGACGTGATCGCGGCGACGTTAAGGCGTTTTCGCAGGCTAGTGAGAGACGGTGCACTGTCCTTTCCCCATTCATCTCACTTACGCAATTAGATGTCTTGAGACAAGGGGATGTTCTAATGCAATTGCAATGTTTGCTGGATTCCTCGCGCTCGAGCGCTCTCAGCGCGTGTGCACGAATTGAGGCAACTGCAGGATTGCTTTCGCATTGGACGGCGAGAAGCAGTGGTCGGCGGCTTGCTGGTATGGCAGCCACATATGATCCAAGTGTTCCTGTGGCGCGAGCGTAACAGGTATTTCGCGCGGTACTTTCAGACCAAACACATGCTCGACATTCTTCGTCACGCCGGGTGCATAGCGGTGGCGCCAGACCGGATAGATTTCGTAAGTATTTGAAAGTTGCCAGTCACGAAGATTACTTAATACAATCTCGTTTTCCTGCAACGCAGCGCCAAGCGTTTCTTCAACAACGCGTATTCCCGTTTCTTCTAACACCTCTCGTACTGCGGTTTCAATCAGCGGCTCATCTGGCGCATCCTTGGACCCGGTCACCGACTGCCAGTAGCCTGGCTTGTCTGCGCGCTCGATTAGTAGCACATGCAGTTCTGGGCTATGAATGACTACTAAAACAGATTCAGGGATTTTGTAAGTCTTGTTCATTCTCAGATTAAGCATAACACTCGGGTACCATACTCATTCCTTGATATGAGCGACTTCTACGCCAACGCTTTCACAATCCGGATATACATCTGGCTTTTCAGTCGACACAATAACAGCGCGTACTTCCGGTTGTGCGAGCATCGCGTGCGCAATATCGTCGCACAGTGTTTCCTGTAAATGGATGTGGCCTCGCATAACGTGCTTGGCGATGGTGTTACGTATGAAGTCGTAATCGACTACTTCACACAGACGATCTTCCTTCGGCGTTGATTTGGCCAACAAGATGAACAGATCGACATTGACCAGCACGCGCTGCTCACCTTTTTTTTCGAATTCGTGAACGCCGATATTGATCATTACCTCGTAATTGCGTAGGAAAAGTCGTCTGCAATCGGCAAGACTGGGGTGTGAGAGAGAAGAGAACATGGCTTTAAATAGTCATTTCGCGGTGAACATCACATCGCGTTGCAAAGGAATCAAATGCTGGCCGCCGTCGACCAGCAGCGTAGTGCCGGTAATCGCCGGATTTTCGACGACAAAGCATACAGTCGCCGCCACATCGTCTGGTGTGCTGGAACGTCCGAGCGGCGTTTTGGTATGCGCATTGACGAAGGCTTGCTCGGACTGGTCGCCGGATACCATCGTAATGCCTGACGCAACACCGACCACGCGTACTTGTGGCGCCAGTGCCTGCGCCAGCATGACGGTTGCGGTATGCAATGCCGCTTTCGACAGCGTATACGACAAAAAATCAGGGTTCAGGTTGAACAGCTTCTGATCAAGTAAGTTGACTACCACGCTTTGCGCACTCTCTGGCGTCGAGTCATACAGCGCTCGTGCCAGCAGCAGCGGCGCTGCGAGGTTTGTATGCATATGGGCATCGAGCCGTGCTTGCGAGAAATCGGCATCGTTGTCGTACTCGAACAGCGATGCATTATTAACCACGCATGAAATCGTCGTACCGATTGCCTGTGCTGCAGCCGGCAGTAGCGCTGAAACAGCCTTCTCGTCAGACAACTCGCATTGCACCATTACAGCACGCCGGCCCAGGGTTTCGATATCGCGCACGGTTACGCGCGCATCGTCCACCGAGTGGTTGTAATGCACAACAATATCCCAGCCGCGTTTTGCGAGTGTGAGAGCGATTACGCGGCCGATACGTTTTGCAGCGCCAGTCACAAGCGCAACTTTTCTTGCATGTGAGATCATATTTTTTTGTGATTCCTGCCAAGGGTGTCAATCAGATTACGGGGCCGAACCTGCGTATCGAGATGACAAGCTAAGCCATTGGATAAAGCGAATATAGGTAAGAAAACTGCCCACGCTTTTTTACTACGAACTTCCAATTGCCTTACGATGGACCGTGGTTTTCAATCATTCAGATCCGTTCTGCCTTTTACGCAATACTGATCATTCCAGTTTTAAGATATTGCTTTGCTTACCCATTAGATGGCATGACAATCTGTTGCGTTCTAAGTTGGACTTATTGTAACTATTCAGCCCCTGCACCGGCCTGATAGCGGTTGTAAACTCGGTCAAGACAGGCCATCATGGCGGCCATGAAACAGAAGCCATCGGAACTCGACCAGTCCACTCTCACGCCTGAGGAAAAGGATGCACTGACACCGAACGCTGGCGGTGGTATGCCAATGCGGCCAAGCGCATGCCAGCGTGTTTCCGGTCGGGGTGACCGAGGCGGTGCAATACGCTCCCAACGTGTGTGCCTTGAGCGTGCATCTGACGCAGGGGCAAATGCTGCCGTTTGCGCGGGAGGCCGAGTAGATGGCCGACCTGTATGGCTTGTCGGTGTCGCTGGGGTCGCTCGTGGCATTGGTCGGGCAGGAGAGCGCCGATCTGGTGGCTGAGTAATCGCGCTGTGCGCCGCTGGTGCATGCCAACGAGTCGGATTTGTGCGTGGCGGGGAGGTGATCGAAGCCCACGGCATCTTGCCCAAGCGTGCCGGGGTGCTGATTACCCGCGATCTTGCCGTGGCCTTCACCAACAACCTGGGGGAACGCGCCGTGCGCATGCCCAAGGTCAAGCAAAAGGTCTCAGGCTGCTTTCGCACGCTCGACGGTGCCGAACATTTCTGCGTCATTTGCTCCTGTCTTGATAACTTGCGCAAACAATGCCACTGCATGTTCGACGTTTTATGTTACGCTTTTGCCGGCACCGCTATACGTCCGGTTGCATAGCGGCTGAATAGTTGTGACTTATTAAACTCTAGATTGCATAGCTCATAGCTCATAGCTGATTGCGGGTTATTTCAGCCGTTAAATTTGTTTAGAAGCTGTAGTCCAATTATGTTTGCGGCGTTATTCTGAATGGCATTAAAATCTGATTGCTTGGACGGTCGAGATGGCGCAAAGCCAACCCGGCTTTGGCTCCGTACACTGATCATCAAACCGTTCTACCGCACCGCAATCAGGTAAAGCAACAGCAGGTTGAGGACGATGAAGATTCCTGCCACCGCCCGCCATATCGCTACTGAATCGCGCTGGGCCAGCGGTACTGGCCCATGTGGCGCGGCTTGGGTACTTGGTCCTCGTCCCAGTGACAGCAGGAATTCTTCAGCCGTCTCGAACCTGTAGGCGGGATCGCGGGCGACCGCTTTCAACAGGACATCTTCCAGCCATAAAGGAAGCTCTGGCCGATAGCGGCTCGGCGGTACAGGCTCGCCGAAGCGAGGCCGTTGGAAGTGCTCGATTTCGCCATAGGGATAACGCCGCGTCAGCAGGTAGTACAGCGTCACGCCTGCGGCATACAAGTCGGTCTGGCATGACGGCGGCGCAAACTCGAACTGTTCCGGCGCGAGGAAGGAGGGCGTGCCGGCGTGCGGTGCCCTGACTTTGTCATGTTCTTCCAGGCCCGATTGCGCCACGCCCAGATCCAGCAGACGCAGCTCGCCATCCGTGCCCAGATGCACATTAGCCGGTTTGATGTCGCGGTGAATGATGCTACGGCGATGCAAGGCGCCGGTGGCGCGGGCAAGCTGCATGCCGTGTGTAATCGCTTCGGGCACAGTGAAGTGTACGTCGGCATCGAGCTTCTGCTGCAGTGTTTGTCCCTCGTGCCAAGTAGTGAGGTAGTAGAGGTAGTTACGTTGTTCCGGTGTGATGACTTGCGGGAAGAAGCGCGCCACGG